>Ga0182027_10011109_pt1 | contig 12751 bp, 12 predicted proteins | sample 712E1DmetaG_FD_121300 | JGI IMG/M metagenome (GOLD analysis project Ga0182027, IMG submission 121300) | Permafrost microbial communities from Stordalen Mire, Sweden - 712E1D metaG (Illumina Assembly) | ecosystem: Environmental > Terrestrial > Soil > Wetlands > Permafrost | place: Sweden...
GGTAGAGCTTCCACCTGTCATGATAATAAACAAAATAATTGTCAAAATACCCGCTCCGATGCCAAAATTTTTGGGTACAAAAGAAATCTTCGCGAATAGTTTCATAATCCACTCCGCCACAATCGTCACATTGTATCCGGAAAGCGCGACTATATGGATAGTACCAGTTATAATAAAACTTTTTATAATATCTGGACTGAAGGCCGATTTTTCTCCCAAAATAAGTCCATCCATAAATATGTTTTCCGGCGCCGGCACAGCCGAATACATTTTCTCTAAAAATTTTTCCTTAGCAAGGAATAAAAAACTTTGAATAAAATTGCCGTTTCCGCGCGAAACGATCTCAATTTTTGGATAACTCATCACATAAAAAATCCCGTCTTTGCGCAGATAATTCACATAGTCAAAAATTTTGCCTTGATCCGTCATAAAATTCTCCGGCTTTTTTAAAGTTCCCGTAAAGTTTATTTCGTCGCCGTATTTATAATCCGTGTCCAGCGGAGCAGATAACAAAATTTCTGTAGTGTCTTGAGGTCCGACCTCGGGCTCCCTTGAGGTCGGACCTCTGGAATTTACGAGCACCGTCAACTGCTGATTAGCTTCTTTAATGCTTGGCTCGTCTACAATCTCCCCAGAAAAGGTTGCCTTTTGCCCTACTTGTGACTCAAAAACACTAGGCGCAGGAACATCTGCCATGTTAAATCTGAAAATTCCAAAGCAAAAAGTTAAAATAAAAATAGAAGCAATAATTCCCCGCCTGCGCAGGCAGGTCTCATTATTTTTTGAAATTAAAGTAAAAAATAAGAATAAGGCAAAAGAAATTGCACCAAACAAGATAATTAAATATAAATCAATAAATAAAAAAGAGCGTAGCAGCACCCCGAACAAAAATCCAAAACAAATTGTATAAAAAACTTTATCGCGCATTAAAAAATAAAAATAATTTTTTAAATTAAATCTAATTCCATGGTTATAAAATTCTCATCCTGTGAAACTTTTTTAAAACCGAACTTTTCCGCAACGTGAAGAGATGCGACATTGTCGGGTTTTATGCCGGTTCTGACTTTGGTTGCGCCTCGTCTTTTTATTTCACCTAGTCGCAATGCGAACATTTTTTGACCAATCCCCATTTTGCGAAATTCCGGCTTTACATAACCATTGCGTATCCTCCAGACTTTTTCTTCTTCTTGTTTAGCGCGAGCTAGGCCAATTGCCTCAGCATCATTCCAAGCCAACACGGAAAACATCGTATCGCTATTTGATTCTGCTCGCCACTCTTGTTCGCTTTTATTTTTTTCTATAGTTTCTTCTTCGGGGGTTAAACCGAACATCTCCCTATCTTCTCCGGTGATGGCTTCAAGTCTTAAATCTCTGCATTTTTGCCAATCTTCTGGCGTGGCTAGTTTTATTTTTACATCTAAATTTTTTTGAAAATCTTTGGTCATAATTCTATTTTTTAAGTTCCACCGGGAAACCTTCCGCAAAACTTGTGGCTATCTCGTCCGCTCTTTCATTATATTTATCCCCATTGTGCCCTTTCACATAGGTCCACTTGGGCTTTAAATCTTCGGTCAATTTATATAATTCTTCCCAAAGTTCCCGGTTTAAAACCGGCTTTTTCGCTGCATTGCGCCAATTATTTTTCTGCCAATTCCCAATCCATTCCGTAATTCCCAGAATCACATATTTGGAATCGGAAACAATTTCCACATGTCTGACTTGTGGGAATTTATTCTTCAAATGCTTTAGGGCTTCTATGGGCCCAGTCAATTCCATTTGGTTATTGGTAGCATGTTCTGCTCTTCCCCCCATTTCAAAAACTTTACTCCCAAAAAGGAAAACAGCAGCCCACCCAGCCCGTCCGGGATTCCCCTTCGCCGCCCCATCCGTATAGATTGTTACTTTATCTTGTTTGATCATTATATTATATCTTCTATTCTCAATCTTAACTCTTCTCTCCCTCTAAATCTAGACAAATCAAAAGTCGCAAGCAGGTTTACATTTAGTCCTTCGGATAAAGTATTTTTAAACGAATCAACATTGGAGAAAAAGGAAATTGCGATGGCTTTATTTTTATTTTGGTCGGAAAAAGTGATTTCCAGGTGTTCTCCGGAACCATTCTTGCCGAATTTTTTTATTTTTTCTATTTTTACATTTTCAAAAAGAAAAACCGGCTTGGGGTTTCCTAACCCAAAGGGCTCCATTTTCTCTATCTCCCGCCAATTTTTCATATTAACCGAATCCAGAGTAAATTTTATATCAAAATTTACCCCTACCTGTCCTCCCCCTACATAGGGGGAGGTGCCAAGGGCGGAGGGGGTACTTTTTTCTGTAATAATTTTACAAAAAGAAAGGGACAATGCTTCCTCTAAAAAATGAATTTTTTCATTATGGACAGTAAATCCTCCAGCTTGTTCATGTCCCCCAAAATCAATAAAAGAATCACAAGTTTCCGTCATAAGTTCCATAATTGACACCGACCCATCGCTCCGACAGGAGCCCTTAATGCAATTATTCTCATCTCTACCCCAAACAAAAACGGGTTTCCGGTATTCATCACATATTTTCCCCGCCACTAAACCCAGAACACCCACTCGCCATTTCGGATTGCCTATGACCATCACCTCTGGTAATTTATCTGAATTTCCTCCGCCAAAGGCGCCGCGTCTGCCAAATCCGGCGGGCAGGGATCCGCCTCGGGCGGAAATTCTTTTATTTACTTCACGCATGATGCTCGTGACAATTGTTTTTCTTTCGTCATTTATTTTTGAAAGATGGTCCGCCAGCGCGCCTGCTTCTTTTTCATCTTCTGTGGCTAGAAGCTCATAAGCTCGCATCGGATCGTCCATGCGTGAGGCCGCGTTTAATCTAGGCGTCACCATAAAGCCAATATCATCGGGAGACAAATATCTCTGGTCAATATTCATTTTAGCGAGAAGTTTTTGCAACCCAGGACGGGAAGATTTTTTCAGAACTTTCATGCCGAAATACGCCATGGCTCTATTCTCCCCCGTGAGCGGAACCATATCGGAAAGTGTTGCCAGTCCTGCCATGTCCAGCATCCATTTCTCCCAGCCATCTTTAATTTTAAATTGCTCGTTCTCTTTGCCGTATTTTTTTATAAAAGCTTGAGCCAGCTTAAAAGCAACTCCCGCTCCGCAAAGCATTTTCTCGGGATAATCGTCTGTTTTAGGATTTAAAACCGCATAAGCACTAGGTAAAATTTCTTGGGGCAAGTGATGGTCGGTTATTATTACATCAATACCCTCTACTCTGGCCTGCGCCACTTCCGCCGCGGCGGTAATACCTAGATCAACGGTGATTAAAAGTTTTACCCCAGACGAAGCAAATTGTTTAATTGCATCAAGGTTAAGCCCGTATCCTTCAGAATTTCTCTGTGGGATATAAACCCCCACACCAAAATCTTTGGTGTGGGGGTAAATTTCAACAGGAACCTTAAGTAACTTAAAAAGGTCCGTCAAAATTACGGCTCCGGGTATACCATCGCAGTCATAATCCGCATAAATAATTATTTTTTCTTTATTCTCTATGGCTTCAAAGATTCTAATGCAGGCCTTTTCCATATCTCTCATTAAAAATGGATCATAAAAATCCCGCTCGTAACTCGGATTCAAAAAAATATCAGCTTGTGCTCCGTCAGTAACGCCTCTTTTTTTCAACAATGTCCTCAATAATTCACCGTATCTTTGCATGGTGCAATTTTAACATAATTTAGTATAATCTCTCTATGGAAAAAAATGCTTGCGTATTTTGTAAAATTATAAAAGAGGAAATACCTGCCTATAAAATTTACGAAGATAGGGAGTTTTTGGCTTTTCTGGACATAGAACCGGTCTCTGACGGGCATCTTTTAATTGTTCCCAAAAAACATATCGTCTGGATGCAAGATGCGGATGATGAAACAATCTCGGGAATTTTTAAATTAGCGAAGAAACTAATGCTTGCAGTCAAAAAAGGAACTGGCTGTGATTATGTGCAAGTTTCCCTCGTTGGAACAGAGGTCCCCCACCTGCATATTCATCTTATTCCAAGATATTTGGATGACGGTTTTTCTAAGTTCCCAACAAAAAAGTTTGATGAGAAAAAAGCTGGAGAAATAGTGAAAAAAATTATCCAAGCGCTTTGATTCCCGGCAGTGTTCCATTTGCAAGAAAATCAAGCGTAGCTCCGCCCCCGGTAGATACAAAAGAGAATTTCTTTTCTATTTTCATTTTGGAAATAATGGCAACCGTATCCCCTCCGCCAATGATACTCTCAGCGCGTGAGCCTGCAACCAATTTTAATATTTGTTTTGTGGATTTTTCTCCGCCATCTTCATATTTACCCAGTGGACCGTTCCAAAGAATAAGCTTGGACTTTTTTATTATTGGCATAAGATTTTTCACGGATTGATTCCCGATATCAAGAATATATTCGTCTTTTCCTATTTGATTTATTTTTTTATTGATTAATTTGTCTCTGGACTTGACAATAACATCTTCCGGTAAAATCAATTTTTTGTTTTTAATAAATTCTGAAATTCCATAATTGTTTTCATCTATTAAGGATTTCCCTATTTCGCACCCTTCATCTTTCAGAAAATCATTCAGCAGAGCTCCACCAACAAAAACATAATCCGCCAATTTTAAATATTTTTTTATTAGAGGCATTTTAGTGGAAAATTTTGCTCCGCCTAAAATAAATAGGAAGGGATGTTTTGGATTCTTGAATGCATGAGATAAGTTTTTAATTTCTTTTTCAAAACAAAGCCCGGCAAAACTCGGAAGGTATTTGGGAATTGAAACGATAGATGCGTGTTCCCGGTGGGAAACAGAAAAAGCTTCGTTAACATAAATATCTCCCATTTTTGAAAGTTTTTTGGCAAAATTCTGGTCATTAGATGTTTCACCCGGGAATTTCCTAAGATTATCAAAAAAGGTAACTCTATTCGGAGTTATTTTGGAAATTGCAAAAAAACGTTTTATTACGGGACGAAGACTTGCTTTGCCATCTTTGCCTAAATGCGTCATTAAAATCAGCTTCGCGCCACTTTTTAGTAAAAAATTAACCGTAGGCAACGCAGCCCGAATACGAAAATCGTCTAGAACTTTGTTATTTTTAATGGGAACGTTAAAATCTACTCTCAAAAGAATGGTTTTACCTTTTATATTTTTTATTTGTTTAATGCTTCGCATATTTTAATAATATCTATAAACTTCTTGGCGTTTAAACTCGCCCGGCCGGGAAGCAGACCGTCTATCCCGCCATTTTTTAAAAAATCTTCAGCGTCTTTTTCATTGGCCGAACCGCCATAAATAACTCTCATCGTGGACGCTTCCTTGCCAAATTTGTCGGAAAGAATTTTACGAATAAAAATTACCATCTCCTCGCAATCAAGCGGGGTAGCGTCTTTGCGATCTTGAGTTGAAGAAATTGCCCAAATCGGCTCATAAGCAACAATGATTTTGGAAACTGAATTTCTGGAAATTCCCGTCAGGCACTCTTCCAGTTGCATTTTAACCAAGTTAAAATAACTATGGCTTTCGTCGCGCGCGCTTTCTCCCACGCATAATATCGGACGAAGTCCTGCCACGAGCGACGCCTTTATTTTTTTATTGACATCAATATTGCTTTCTCCGAGCGCCCTTCTTTCCGAATGCCCTAAAATTACATATCTGACGCCGATATTATAAAGCATTTCAGTTGAAACCTCTCCGGTATGGGCTCCTACGTCGCCCGGGAAAGCATCTTGCGCGGCTAAAGTTATTTGAGATATTTTTTTAGAAAGTTTTTTCAACTTTTCTAAATATAAAAATGGAGGGCAAACAACAATTTCTGTTTTTTTAATAGCGGACAAAGATTTTGCCGTGTCGCTAAACAGCTTTTCCGCTTCTTTCAGAGTAAGCGGATTCATTTTCCAATTACCTATAATTATTTTACCTTTTGACATAGAAATATTCTATCATATTTAAGAAAATTAATTTTTACTGAGTTTCTCCCCAACTGCCAATTGCCCATCCACCGGAAGGTCCGCTTTGAAAACTCGGACTCGCTAACCCTTGTTGATAAGTTAAATTAGTTCCTCCGGTCACAGTGATGGTTTTACCGACAGCCGCATTCAAAGAAGCGGCGCCGCTTAGAGCCACTGTCCCATTTTGAGCGTCGACAGCAATAGCCCCAGCTCCGCCGGTGACACTAATTGCGCTACTACTGTTACTGGTTGAAACAATAAATAAATAACTGTTCGGATTTCCAGAGCCCAAAGAACCTCCGCCATTTATGGTAACCAAACTGTCTGAGATAATGGTCTCACTGTTTAAGGCATAGTTGGCAGGAAGTTTAATTTTCCCTCCACCAGTAACAGTCACAGTCCCCACTACCCACACAGTTCCAGTCAGGGTGAGAGTTCCCCCTCCGTTGACCGTTAGATTTCCGTTTATTTTCCCGGGACCAAAAGTAGCACCGGTGTAATCTACCGTGCAATTACCTCCGCTATAACCGCCATGGCAATTTGTTGCACCGGTTATTGTGCCTCCGGCAGCACCGGCACTCTTCCAGGCTGTTATATCATCATCAGTAAAAGGCATGGGTTGGGTAGGTGGAATTCCTTTTGAGGTATCACAAGCTTTATTGTTTTGATTTCCAGCTGGGAATGTCGCCGGCAACTGGCAATATAAGTGTCCGGCAACGTTTCCGCCGAGAACTTTGTAAGCCCAAGCATCACCTACCCCCGCAGAACCAATCACCACTGTCCCCATATAAGGACTGCCGACACCGTCTCCAATATAAGAAGTAGCACCAGCCGCAATTGCCGTGCCTGTTATTTGCACTCCGGAAGAAGCTTGAATATTTCCATTTGAATAGACATTCCCGGTAATTTTTGATCCACCGGATAAAGTAAAACCTCCATCGCCCGACTGAACACCGTAATTAAATCCGATTCCTGCGCCGGCTTTAAGAGTAACACTGGTTTTTCTTTGCAAACCTCCGACATCTCCAAGAGAAACGATTTGCTTATCATTTGTAAGCGGGGCAGTGGTAATTGTTGTCGTAGCTGAATTATTATTTAATGTCAGTGTTTCGCTCGGAGAAATAGTTATGTTTTTTAGTGTGCGATATAAAGCATCCTCAGCGCCTGATTCCGCCAAGAAATATGATTGTTTTGAATTTAAATTAACGTTGGCAATTTTGAATTCACGAACGGAAGGAGAAACAAGTCCGGCGATTATTGCCAAAGAAATAAAAAGAAAAAAAATGACAGTAATAAGCATTGCTGCTCCAGATTGGCTGTTAATTTTTATTTGTCTTTTCATTTATTAATTTATGGTTATTTTTAATAAATTCCCCGAAGGACTATCGTATCATAAAAATTCTGGGTAACGCCTGACACATCATTGACAGATTTAACTGTTAAAAATACTTTAACCGCTTTCCCTTGGCTGGTGGTTATTTGAGTGAAAGTAAGACCAGTTATCGCAATATTGGGTGTATTTAAATTTCCGGTAAGAATATTGTTTTCTATAAGTTGCACGTTGGAACCAGAAAGCAAAAATTCCACCGTTTTGATTATACCAACGTTATTTTGAGTATTAAGTTTTAAATCATTCGCGCTGATTGAATTTATGTCGTAAGCCGTTCTGATTTCTCTTGAGATTCTTTCCATTATGCTGCCACTTTGCAACCATTGCGCTTCTATTGTGGTTTCTTTGAATGACCGAGTCATTGTAATCATCGTATTGATTACCACCAAGGAAAGAATAACAAAAAAAGCAATATAAAAAAGAAGCTCTAGGGTGACATATCCTTGCTGCGTTTTGTTTTTTTTAAAAAAATTAATCATATTTTGTTTAAGTAAAAATATTTATTATATAAAACTGCAAAGTCTTGACAATGGTTGTACCACCTTCCAACCAAGACACGGTAACTGTAACTAATTTTGTTCCGGGGTCATCGGTTCCAACGCTCGCAATGTCTTTAGTAGTATTGTCGCGGTTCACGCTTGCAATCGTCACCTTCCGCGTGAAAATCCCGACTGTATTTGCGGTAGTTGACAGGGTCCAGGTATTACTGGAAAAAACCGGATAATAATTTGTGCCGGGAACCAGCGAGGAAATATTAGTCCAATTATTATCTCGAAGGATGCGAACGCTTTCCGCGCCCTCTTCTAGTAAAAAAGCTGCTTGGGCTGTGTGAAAAGCTTGACGGGAAACATAAATAGACTTTTGGACGACAGTGGTAGTAGCCAAAACGGAAATAGTGATAATTGAAATAGCCACCAATACTTCCACTGTCATAAACCCCCAATTTTTAATATTTTTTTTCATTTAAAAATCTAATTTGTACTTGTCGTGCCAGTGGCGGAAATTGTAATAATTTTAGAAAAAGAAGGGGAAGAGACGGTAATCGTACCGGTCTGGTTTGGCGTTCCAGAAAGACGGTTGAAATACACATCCCCAGAACTTCCGCTTGTTCCAGCTAATGTGACGTTTGAAATATTCGCCGGTGATAAAATATTTATTATTTCATTACTTGGATCATTGGATGAAAAAACCATGCCTTTAAAAATTATAACTTTATTGGATTGTAAATGCACTCCGTAAGAAGAGGAATTGAGCGAAGCCAAGGTTTGCGATTGCGCTTTATTCAAAGAAGATAAAATATCGCTAGTAGTGTTTTTAACCACTTGAAGCTCCCGTGTTTTTGAAAATTGGGGAATTACAATTGCAAATATGATGCCCAATACCGCAATGACAACCAATAATTCCAGAGCCGTTATTCCTCGCCTTTTTGGTGGGTAAGCTTTTTTAATTTTCAAAAAATTTATCATATACTAATTTATACTGCCCAATATTGAATACAGCGGAGAAATCATGGAAATGGCAAAGAAGCCGACTCCCGCGCCTATGACTATCATCAACAGCGGTTCAATAATCGTGGAAAGATTTTTCGTTTTGTTTTCAACTTCTTCCTCGTAAAACAAGGCGATTTGCAGCAGCATATCCGATAATTTTCCCGTTTCCTCTCCGACCTGAATCATTTCCGACATCATGATGGGATAAAGTTTGGCATTCGCTTCAAATACTTCTGAAAAAGGAGCTCCTTTTTCTATCGCTATTTTTGCTTCCTCTAAGACTCTTTTATAATAAACATTCTGTACTACATCTTCGGTTATTTCTATCGCTCGCGTTATAGAAACTCCGGAAAGCAGGAGTGAAGATATTGTGCGGGCAGTGCGGGCAGTGTTTAATTCTCTGGTTAAATTATTAATAACCGGAAGCTTTAAAATAACAAAATCAATGTATTTAGCTATAAATTTAGCGCGAAAAGTAGCATACAAAACAAAAACCATGACAAATATGGCAACAAAAGTTAAGACAAGATTTTGAGAGAAAAAATTACCGAGAAAAATAAGAATCTGAGTAGGGAGCGGTAGTTTCACTCCAAGCTCGGCAAAGGTCTTGGCCAGGGTCGGCACCACAAAGGCGAACATTAAAACGCCGATGACCACCATCGCCGACATAATCACTCCCGGATAAATAAGCGCCCCTTTTATTTTCTTCGTCAAAGAATGTGATTTCTCCAAATTCATGCCGATGTCGGAGAGCGCGCCGGCAAGGTTGCCGGATTCTTCACCAGCTTTTGCCATTGATACAAAAAGTTTTGAAAAAACATCTGGAAATTTTGCCAGCGCGTCTGAAAAAGTTTCACCGGAATTTATATCGGTCGCCAGAGAGTTTAAAATTTTACTAAGTCTTGCATTTTTGGTCTGTTTTTTTAGAACCGATAACGCCCGATAAAGCGAAAGACCGGCCCGAATCATCCCGCTTAAGTTTTTAGTAAAGATAATCTGCTCGGAAACTGAAATCTTCGAAAACAGGCCGGTCACAATTGAAAATTTATTGATTAAATCTTTGTTTTTTTCTCTGATTGATAGAGGAATAAAACCGCGAGAACGCAATTCTCGGGCCAGAGAAAAACGGTCCTTTGCATCCAGCATGCTTTCAACAATCTCCCCTGTCTTTGATTTTGCGCTGTAAGAAAAAAGCATACTATTACTCAGAAACAACCCGGAATATTTCTTCCAATGAAATTAATCCCAAAACCGCCTGGAAAACTCCGTCTTCCAGCATCGTTAGCATTCCTTCCTTTTTCGCTTGAATTTCTATGTCATCTTGCGAACTTCCCTTCAAAATCATTTCTCTGATTGTCTGAGTCACGGTCAATACTTCATGAATGCCAATTCGGCCGGAATAACCGTCTTCCGATTCAGTGGATTTGACCGGCTTATAAAAAGGAATTTTATCCCAAGTGTCATTTGTTCCCAGAATTTTTTCCATTTTTAAAAATTCAAGCGTCCTGTCTAAATCAACAATCTTGGCAAGATTTTTTATTTCCGCGGGAGACAGGAAATATTTTTCTTTATTCGCTGTAAGTCGGCGCACTAACCTCTGGGCGATGATGGTCTTAACCGTGGCTGTTATCAGAAAGGGCTCAACTCCCATATCAATGAGTCTCGGGATGGCGCCGGAAGCAGAATTGGTATGAATGGTAGAGAGAACCAAGTGCCCGGTAAGCGAAGCATTCACCGCAAGTGAAGCCGTTTCTCCATCACGAATTTCCCCCACCATTATAATGTCCGGGTCTTGGCGTAAAAGAGAACGTAATCCATTGGCAAAGGTTAAGCCAATTTCGGGCTTCACTTGTGTTTGGTTCACCCGAGGCATTTGATATTCAATTGGATCTTCCACGGTGGAAATATTAACTTCCGGCCTGTTTAAAATATCAAGCATTGTATAAAGCGTAGTTGTCTTGCCGGACCCCGTCGGACCGGTGGCGAGAACCATTCCTGTTTTTTGCTTTAAAGAATTGTGTATCCGCTCTAAACCCTCGCCATGAAAGCCGAGAATTTCCAGCGAAAACCCATGCGCATTTTCTTTTAAAATTCTAATGACTGTTTTTTCTCCAAAAAAGGTCGGCAAGGTAGAAACCCGAAAAGAAATTTTTTCCCCGTCTTGCTCTATTTTAAATCTTCCGTCTTGGGGCAATCTTTTTTCATCAAGTTTTAAATTGGATAAAACTTTAATGCGGGCGGTTATGCCAGACCCGGCATTTTTATCCAAGACCATCGCGTCATGCAGGATGCCATCTATCCGATAGCGCACAGTTAGCTCGCTCTCTCCCGGTTCAATGTGAATATCGGATGCGTTTTGCAAAATCGCGTGAAAAATAAGAGAATCCACAATTTTTACCACCGGCAAGTCCTCAGCCAAATCTTTCAATTCTGCTTCGGATTTTTCGGATGTCTTTTCGGTCTCTTCTTTAGCAGAAAGGTTGAGGGTGGTAGATTCTTTTTGGATTATATCTTGAAATTCTGCCGTCAAGCTTTGCCGATACTGCACGAGAACAGATCGGATGGAGGCTGTGTCGGTAAGTCGAGGCAGAATTTTCAGTCCGGAACGTTTTTTTATAAAATCAATTACCGGCAAGTCATCCACATCGAGCATCGCCACTTCCAATCCATTCTCGCTTTTTTTATAGGAAACAATGTTGTAATTGCGCGCAATCGGCTCAGGAATCAAAGAAAGCACCGCAACATCTATTTTTTGGTCAGTTAGATTTATAAATGGTATGCCCAAAACAAAGGCCTCTGTCTTTTTCAAATCGGCTTCGGATATTTTCCCTTCGGAGAGCAAAATATTGCTGACTTTTTGTTTTTTGTTTTCAGCTATCTTCAGCGCGTCTTCAAAGTCCGTTTTTGACACGAGCTTTTTTTCTAAAATAAACTTCTTTAATTGTTCTTCGTTTATTTGCATCTATTACAGTATAACAAAAAAATCTACTAAACGGTAGATTTTTTTGCTAATTTTATTTATTCATTAATTCTCTTTAAACGTCGGTTTTGGTCTTTGCTCCTGACATAGGGCAATACCGCAAGACCATGTCCAATTCAAAGTATGGCTGGCGGCGCCAGATAATATGCCCGCGGAACAATTGTAGTGAGTAGCGCCACAGACACTTCCAGAACAGGTATTAAATGCGCAAGAACTACTGCACCCGTTAGGGCAAGCGCCATTATTCGTGCCGTAATCGCACGCTTCAGGAGAAGTAATTATATTATCTCCGCAAATTGGGCCACAAGAGCTATCTGGTGGGGGGGGGGCGGAACAACTGCCATCACAGCCGATGATTCCAGGATTTGTTTGACTGCAAGAATTAGGAGAGGATAAACAACTATTCCCTTGATTGATTGAGCAAGGAGAACAAATACTTCCATTCCAGGCAGTGCCAGAAATACAACTGGAAGTGGCAGAACTTGTGGCCAGTTGAATACTGTTGTTGTAAAGATAAAAGGCTCGGCTGGAGTATGGAATAAGAACCGATTGACTACCGGAATTTCCATTAGCAATAAGAGTGTCGGCTGTGGGATATGAAGAAGTGACGGCAGATGTAGCTACAGGATTGGTCGTGCTCCAAGAAATAGTCACATTACAACTGCTATTGCCCGAAGCAATAGTGCAAGAAGAAGGAACAGTAAGGGTGCCGGACATGGAAGTAGCGGCATTGACCACCACGCTGGCGGTTGATTGTGTGTCCCCTGTTCCCGCTTTCGAACACTTTATGGTGTACGTGTAGGTTCCAGCGATCAGAGATGACATGGTTTGTTGTGACCCGCTAGTAGTGGATTTACCGCCGCTCCAATTACCCGCCGAAGCCGTACAGCTGTCTGGATTGCCGGTGGTCGTCCAAGTTA
>Ga0182027_10011110_pt1 | contig 12751 bp, 10 predicted proteins | sample 712E1DmetaG_FD_121300 | JGI IMG/M metagenome (GOLD analysis project Ga0182027, IMG submission 121300) | Permafrost microbial communities from Stordalen Mire, Sweden - 712E1D metaG (Illumina Assembly) | ecosystem: Environmental > Terrestrial > Soil > Wetlands > Permafrost | place: Sweden...
CCGGCCTCCTCCGGTCTGTACCGGACGGTACGGACCTCCGTCGGCCACCTTCCCCGATTTCTGGGGTCCGATGGACCCCATCGGGGTCCAGAAATCGGACTCCCCTGGGAGAAGGCTACGGCTTGCGATCCCTGACCCTCTCCAAAGGGGAGAGGGTGGACCGTGCCCGGCGCTTTCACCAGCCGGCACGGGACGGGCCTACGCCCGCCGGAGGGGAAGCGGCGAGCCGTGAACAACATCGGCTTCGGCCCGCAGGCGGGTGAGGGCTCACGTCATTAAAACCTCGGAGTCATTGGCGTTAAACTGAGACACTGCCCCTGCGCTGCGTCTCTTGACAACCGAGAAGAGATAGGCTAGTGTAGTAAGCGGATGGCGCAGGAGTCAGGTAGCCGAAGAACAGCTTCCAGGCGTCAGGGGCTCAATCAGGATTCTGGATTCCGGGTTCAGGAGCCAGAAAAGCAGGAAACTGAGGCTGAGAACTTGCAAACCGGCGCGACAACGGCAACGAGCACCTTTGCTTCTTTTAGACAAGATGTCGCTTGGGACAGGGTAAAGAAGAAACATGGTAACTTAAAAAATGACGGAACGACTCGCGAATGTCCTTGAAAACAAAGGACCGCTGTTGAAAACTCGGAAACAAAGCGGGAATGTAATAGAAAACAAAGGTTGTTATCTGCTTTAAACGGGAATGTCGATGAAAATACAGGTAGTTAGTAGCTGGTAGGCAGTAGGTAAGGGAACGTCGCCATCAACTGCCGACTGTCAATTGCGAAATCACGACTATCGCGATATGTGGCAAGTGGTGGATGGAGAAAAGAGAAGGCAGGAATCAGAAGACTGCGGGCCGAAGATGGCGCAACCCGCCGTGGCGTGACCACAGGCGACTGACCAAGGAACAGCGACGTGGCGTGGGTGGTGGTGTCATTTCGGATGTGATGCCTTTCGAAACGCCGGTCATTCCCGCGAAAGCGGGAATCCAGTCCGTCGGCAGCGCATTTCCGAAGGTTTCCCTAGCAGATTCCCGCTTTCGCGGGAATGACCGCGGCTTGCAACGCCCATGTCTCGCAAATGACACCAGCACCCCGCCGTGGCGGGACAAGCAGTAATCGGAACTCCAAAAGGGACCTAACCCCATGGGCCAGAGTTTTTACGACATCGTTGCAGGCAATTTTCCTGGTGACCGCTCGCTTACCTGCATCGAGACGCCAGATGGACAGCGCTTCAGCTATTGCGATCTGGATGAACACTCCGCGCGGATAGCGAACCTGCTTGTCTCATGCGGAATTGTGCCGGGAGATCGTGTCGCGGTTCAAGTCGAGAAATCCCCGCAGTCGGTTTTCCTGTACCTCGCGTGCCTGCGCACCGGCGCTATCTATCTCCCCCTAAACACCGCCTACACTCGCGAAGAAATGGATTACTTCCTGGGTGACGCCCAACCGAAAGCGATGATCTGCCAGCCGGAGCGGTATGAAGAGATAGCAGAGCTCTGTCGCCGACGGGACATCCTGCGCCTATTCACTCTCGGTCCCGCGGGAGAAGGCAGCTTGATCGAGAAAAGCCGTGCCATGTCACCGGCCTTCCGCACCGCGTCAGGACTTGGGAATGACATCGCGGCGCTTCTCTACAGCTCCGGAACAACAGGGAGACCCAAGGGCGCGATGCTGACCCATCGCAATCTTTCCGCCAACGCCGAGACGCTGGTGCAAGTGTGGGGTTTTACTCACCAGGATGTGCTGTTGCACGCCTTGCCGATTTTTCATGTCCATGGCCTGTTTGTTGCCTTCCATTGCGCGCTGCTAAGCCGCGCGCGCCTGCTGTTCCTGCCGCGCTTCGAGGCCGCTCAGGTCTGCTCGCTGCTGCCGCGCGCCACCGTGTTCATGGGCGTGCCCACGTTCTACACCCGCCTGTTGGCATTGCCTCAATTTGGCCAAGAAGCCTGCCGAGGAGTGCGTCTGTTCATCTCCGGCTCCGCTCCGCTGTTGCCAGACACCTTCCAGGTGTTCCGCCGCCGCACCGGCCACAGCATCCTGGAACGGTATGGGTTGACCGAGACCATTATGAACACCAGCAATCCTCTGGAGGGCCCGCGCTTGCCTGGCTCCATTGGCTTGCCGCTGCCAGGGGTCGAGGTTCGCATCGCAGACGAGCATGACCAACCGCTCGCGGCGGGGACCGTGGGTGAAATCCAGGTTCGAGGTCCCAACGTCTTTGCCGGTTACTGGCGCCGGCCGGAGCTGGCGAGCGCCTGCTTCACGCCCGAGGAGTTCTTCCGCACGGGCGATTTGGGTCGCCTGGAGAGCAACGGGTATCTGTCCATCGTGGGTCGCGCCCATGACCTCATCATTTCCGGAGGCTATAACGTGTATCCGAAAGAGGTTGAAGACTGCATCAATCGTCTCGATGGCGTGCAAGAATCGGCTGTGATCGGTATGCCTCATCCCGACTTCGGCGAGGCAGTCATGGCGGTGGTTGTGGCTCGCCCGGGCGCGACCGTTGACGTGCAGGCCATGAAACTTTTCCTGCGCGGCAGCCTTGCCAACTACAAACAGCCGAAATTGGTGGCCCTGGCGAACGAGTTGCCGCGCAACACCATGGGCAAGGTGCAGAAGAATCGGCTGCGGGAGCTCTATCTTCCTGTATGGCAGGAGCAAAAGGCAAAGGGCGGGGGCGATGGCTCGCCCTAACGTCCGGAGCGTAGTGGGTCGATTTGATCTTGTAGCGGCGAGTTTATTTGTCAACCGACGGACCAAATTGCGGCATCCCGATAGGATCGGGACAGGTTCCGCCGCCTCTACATCAAATTGACCCACTACCCTCCGCAGATCTGGTTGCAGAAATCTAAGTCACACTGTGATATAATTTACGGATATGACGCGCCACGCTTCACTGTCCCGAACCAAGCCCCGAAACTCGAGCGTACTCCGCCGGCTTGCCTGGTTCCGCTACAATATTCGCCGCTTCCTGCGCTTCAGCGAAAGGGCCACTCGTAAACACGGCTTGACCCCTCAGCAATACGTCCTGCTTCTCGGAATCGCAGGATATACCGGCCGGGGATGGGCGACCATTGGCGAATTGGCGGAGTTTATGCAGGGCCGCCACAACGCCGTCGTAGGACTAGTACAGAGGGCTTGCCGGAAGGGACTGGTTCAAAAGGAGCACCGCGGGGGCGACCATCGCTTCGTGCGCGTCCGGCTTACCCGGCAAGGGACCACAACCTTGAACAGGCTGGCCGGCCTCCACATGGAAGAGCTCAAACGGATTCAGCCTGACATTGGCAACGCACTCAAAGCAAAACCGCAATTCATTAAGGCGGCTGAGGGAGCCTGATTACAACCGATGGTTGAAGCAAAGTTTCAGCGCGCGTCTCGCACCGGGTGGTTTAAGGAATTTGGGAAGGCCCTGGAGGCTGCGGTGGTGATGTCCTCTGCGCTTGCACTCGTTGTGGGATTCGCGCTGCGGAACGACGAGCTTGGGGAATCCGTCGCGGCAGGCCCCTCTTGGTTGCAGAAGCGTCGAACGGTGGGGCGTGTCGCGTTCCGGTTCCTTGCGCCCCCGTGGAAACAAGCCACCCCATCATCATTTTGCGCGCACGCTGCAATGGCGTTCCTGTTAGAATGGGGCCTTTGTTGAAGGAATCGCATGCAGAACAGTGAATGGAAAGTGGATGTCCTCTTGTCGGGGAGTTGGCATGGCGCGACTTCCGTGCTGCTCTCTCAGGGGGGCCATTACATCATTGTGGACACCGGAATGCCTCACGAGGCGCACCAAATTGCAAAAGCATTGGAACTCCGCGGTCTGAGACCCACAGACATCCAGATGGTCATCAACTCTCATTTCCATATTGACCACGTGTCGAACAACGCGCTATTTCCGGGCAGTGAAATCTTCGGCTCCCAGGAATCCTATGACTGGTGCCGAGCTGTCTATTCTGATCTCCGGGATCAGCAGAATTGGGAAACTCTTATTTTGAAATACTATCCTGAAATATTCGACTACGAGCATGCAAAGGGCATGATGGCTAAACTCCGGAAACTGGTGCTGCGCTGGTGGGATCCCAACCGATTGGGCAACCCTTCCCAGTTCCGGTGGATTGAAAAGGATGCCCTGCCGGATAACCTGGAGAGCCTTCGAACCTCTGGACACGTTCCCGGACACGCTTCCATCATTGTCTACGGGGGAACGCAGTGCACGGTGATTGCCGGAGACGCTCTGCTCAGCCTCCAGCATGACGAAAAGGTCCTGACCATGATGCCCCACCGCCGAGAGCAGTTCCAACAAGACCGGGTGCGCATACTTGCCATGCGAGCCCGAATCCTCCCCGGACATGATGCGGGGTTCTCGACGCCCGGTTCCTAAATATGCTGGACCTTGTCTAATTAACTGGCGCCTGTTTTCAGATCCCGCAAATAGCTCATCCACCTAAGAAGGGGCGATGCATCAGCCTCAAGCAGGACGAATGGGAAATTGCATCGACTCAACTCCGGGCAGTATGCCAGTTTGATGTAGAGGAGGCGGAACCTATCCCGACCTTATCGGGACGCCAAACTGGGCCACTATTCGAATCGGATCACTCTTGACTTTAGGGTTAATAAATGCGTTAATCTACGCGGGATCGCTTAGTCGGCGCCAAGGGGCGGGACCTTTTTGACGGGGCAATCTCTATGCCTTTCATCCGGCCCCATAGAGGATGCGGTGAACAACGTCCACCAGCTTCGCAATGTTCTCATCATCGAGGACGAACCCTCCATGCGCAATGTCATCTGCGTTTTGCTGGCGGGACTGGGATGCGCAGGCGACATTGCCCACGACGGCCGTCAGGCGCTGGCCATGATCGAAAAGGAAAGCTTTGACGCGGTACTTCTGGATCTCCGGTGCTCTGAGATGCCCCCTGGAGAAATGGTCTCTGCAATTAAAGAGCTTCGCCCCAATTTGGTGGGAAGGATTTTGGTCATCACCGGCAAAGTCTCCGACCCCCAAACTATGGAGATGATAAGAACGAACTGCTGGCCCCACATCCCCCGGCAGCGGGTGATGCAAGAACTTTGGGGGCGACTCTGTTCCCTCTTGAGCTTCACACCACCCCCTGCCGATTCAACTTCCCGGCGTCCACCCCCAACTCATCCGTCTATCGACTCATCCTCCGCCTAGCGGCGTGCTTCCTCGGCCTGCTGATTTTGCGCCCGTGAAGGATCACCAATTAAAGAGAGAGGGTGCGGACATAGTCCGCAAGCGCCTCTTGCCAAGGCCGAGGCAGTGAGAATCCCGCTGCCCTGAGCGCGGCCATTTCCATCACCGCGTATTTCAGGCGGGGTGCTCTGCGCCCCAACTGATCGGCAGGGACACCGACTACATGGCCGGGGTCTAGTCCGGCCAACTCGGCGGCGTGCCGGGCGAGTTCATAGCGCGTGCACGCTCCCTGATTGGCCAGATGGTAGAGGCCGTAGCGGCGAGCCTCAACGACCTCCATGATCTTGTAAGCGGCATCGAGCGTGTAGGTTGCGCAACCCTCCTGGTCACTCGCAACGAAGTACTGTTCTCCGCTTACGATCTTGCGCAAGCCTTTTTCGACGAAATTCGTCTTCCCCGGTCCGAACAGTACAGGGACCCGGAAGATCCAATGCTCCGGGAGGGTTTGGACGACGGCTTCTCCGTCCAGCTTGGTCCGTCCGTAAACCGTGATCGGGCAAGGCGGGTCAGACTCGACATAAGGCCTCGTATTCTGTCCATTGAAGACGGCATCCGTAGAAATGTAGACGACTCCAGCTCCAACCGCGTGCGCCGACTCCGCCACGTGACGCGTTCCCTGGACGTTTACCAGATGAGCTTGAGCGGGGTCAGCATCGGCGATGTCCAAATCAGGAATACCCGCGGGGTGAACCACCACATCCGGCCGCATCCGCCCCAGCGCCGCGCGCACCGATTCGGCGTCTGTGATATCGGCCTCGGCCCGAGTCATCGGGAAGACCGTGTGCCGGGAGGAGAAGGCCTCCACCAAAGCATGCCCGAACAATCCCGCCGCACCGGTAATGGCAATTCTCATCAATCAATCCTCAACAATAGATTAGTTCTTTCCAGCCGCAGACTTCTCCAACCCCTCCTCGTACTCTCTAAGTCTTTCCATAACTCTCTGCCCAATCTGGTCGGTGGTCATGGCGCGAGCGAAGATCTTCGTCTGCGGGCCCGCCGGAGTGGTTGTCTCGTCCTTCTTCGGTTTACGGTCCAGGATGTCAGCGTGCCAGACAGGCTGGTTAGTTACCCAGTCTATTACGCTGATCGAAGTTGCCGGAAGTTCGTCGTGCTTCCCCTTGTGGATAGGCGATGGCGGCCGGTCTGCACCGCGCGGCTGGGCGGTGCCCGCCCGCGTCTCGAGCTGCAGTTCCTTCTCAGGATTGGTGGCCTGGATGACCAGGTCCACTCCTTCCGCATTGCTCGTAACTTTGTACTTTCCCCAGTGGTGCAGGGAGTCGATGATCCACTGGTCGAGGCCATCAGGCATGGGCTCGACATAAATCAGCTTCCCCACAACCAGCTCATTGGGCTTCTGCGCAGGCGCCTGCTGACCCAGCGCTAAAGCGCCAATCCCGACCGCTACGAGGCAAACCGAAGAGCCCAAAATGCCGAGCATTTCTCTTTTGGCGTTCATAGCCTTCAATCTCCTGCCCACAGCTCCCCTAACAGTATACACCGCGCTTGGCAGGCAGCGCGCCGCAGCCAAAAATGACGAAGCTCGCAAAAGAAAACCCTCGTCGGCGAGCTACAAATCACGTAGGATAGCAGCCGCTAAGGTCGGCGAGAGTTATTTCCCGTTCCTGAGATGATTATCCACGGTCCGCAGCCGGAATCGCACGTGAGCACCTTCAGGCCTCCGGTCCCACGATACGACCGCGGCGCGCAAAGGATTTGACATGAAACCCCAAAAGAATGCGACCCCTCGGATGACTCGAAAGACTTTCCTAAAGGCGGCAGCGGTGTTTTCGGCGGGCGCCATGTCGTTGGACATGGGGGCCGCTCAATCCCAATGCGAGCCGCTTGACAAGGGGGCATCCAAGCGTTCTCCCGTGACGATTGGAAATACTCATTGGCAACTCGCCCTTAAGCCGGGTTCGGGTTTGAAGGCGGAGGTGGTCCATAAACCTTCCGGTATCGTCCTGGCGGAAGGAGACTACAGCTATTCATTTGGCAATCCTTCCTTCACCGAAGCCGCAATAAACCAGGACGGAAAGACGAAAATCGTGAGTCTGCGAGGCGAAATTCCTGGTGCTATTGAACTCCACCATGAATTCAGAGTCCCGGCCGACGAACCGTGGGTGGAAGAGCAAATCACTATTTTGAATCGCGGCTCCTCGGTCCTGGCCTTGCCTTACGACCGCTGCGGCTTCGTTCTTCCGTTGACCGTGCAGGCCGGCGTCGTGACCGGCCCTCTTCAGAATTTCAAGGTCACAGCCGTGCCCTATCGCCGCGAACCCAACGGCAACCGCACTCAATACGCCGATTACACGCTCTATCAGGTGCTCAGCGAACCACGGAGCTCCCATCTGCGGGCGGAGACCCCCGTCGACCGGGTTGGGAATGTTGTGGTATCGACGGTATACATTTCAGGAATCATACAAACGCTCTACCCTTTCTACGCTTCCGAGGGTTGGGTTCTTACCGATGGGCGGCGAGGCTTCTTGCTCACAAAGTATAGCCAGCAAGGGATGGAATGGGCATTGCTCGATCGGGTTCGAGAAAACGGCGGCCGCGACGGCGTTCGCTGGGGAGGCTTTGGTATCTTTCAAGGAGATCCGGAGCACGGCGCGTGGCTTGAACCTCGGCAGTCGCACCGCTTTGGAATTACACGAATCACGGCTTACGAAGGCGGAATCAACGAGGGCTTCTACACATTTCGTGCGGAGATGGAAACCCGCGGACACGGTTGCCCAAAGGGATTTAGCCCGCCGGTGCATTGGAATGAACTCTATGACAACAAGCTCTGGTGGCTTCCCGGGGGTGGGATGGATTTACCTGAGAATAGAAAGAAGTATTACACCCTACCCGACATGAAGGAGGAGGCGGCTAAGGCGCGCCGCATTGGATGCGAAGCGCTTTACCTGGACCCTGGATGGGATACGCGTTTTGCCTCCAAGATATGGGACGAATCGCGACTGGGTAAGTTGAAAGATTTCACTGCCCTGCTCCGCCAGGAGTACGGCCTGAGTTTGTCGCTCCACACTCCTCTCTCAGGTTGGTGTGATCCTTCGTCGTATTCGCGGAGCATGGACCGCATGAACCGGGACGGCAGCCGCATCGAAAAATCGTTGTGCGGCGCATCGGTGCAATACGTTGAAGAGACCCGGTCACGTCTGGAAGCCCTGGCACGGGATGGCGCCAAGTTCTTCATGTTTGACGGCACCATGCACAACGGGGAATGCTGGGACCCTGAGCATGGTCACCGAGTTCCTTCCGGGCGTGAGGAGCATGTCGAGGCCACTGACAGGCTGGCCCGTCTGATCCACACTAAGTATCCGGACGTGCTGATCGAAATGCACGATCAAATGGTGGGTGGCACCCGCCTCCGTTACGTCCCCACGTATTACGGCCAGGGCCGGGGTCTCCCGGCGGAGGGCGCCCTCAACTCCGCCGGATTTGATTCGGTTTGGGCGTTCGAGCTGATGTGGGATCCGATGATCGACCTGGTGGGCGGGCACAGCATCGCCTTGTACTATTACAACCTGGCCTATTCGATGCCCCTCTACCTTCACATCGACCTGCGAAAAGACAACGCGCAATGTTTGATGTTCTGGTGGAATGCTTCCACGTGTCGTCATCTTGGGATTGGAGGAACCCACCCCGACCCTGAAGTGCAGAAGGCACAGAAAGAGGCCATGGCGACGTATCGACAGCTCGAAACCTTCTTCAAGGCGGGAATATTTTACGGACTCGATGAGATGGTCCACGTACACGTCCACCCCACCGAGCCAGCGGCGGTTATTAACTGTTTCAACTTGGAGGACCACGCGGTTAACCGTCGGATTGAGCTCGATCCTCGCAAGTTGGGCCTCGAGACGACGGGATCATACCAGATCAATGGAGCGACGACTCAGCAGGCAGAGGGACGATATATCATTGATGTCGCGGTGCCAAGTTACGGCCATTCCCTCATTGAGGTACGCCAAGCCTGAAGAAATCGGGCCCGTCGCCCTGCTTTGCAACTTACCTATCGGAGGAGAAATCTATGGACCTGGGACTCGATAACAAGACAGCCGTGGTGACGGGAGGAGGGTCAGGCATTGGGAAGGCTGCGTGCTTTCTCCTCGCCGAGGAAGGGGCCAACGTGGCGGTCGTGGACATCTACACGGACCGTGCGGAAAAGGTCGCGGCAGCGATTCGCGAACAGCAGGGGAAAGCGATTGGAATTGTCGCCGACGTTTCGAATGCGGCGGATGTGGAACGAATGTTGGCGCAGGTGCTGGGAGAATGGGGCGCGGTCGATATCCTGGTTAACAATGCTGGCATTATTCTCCAGGCTTCTGCCCTTGATATGACAGAACAGCAATGGGACAAGATTCTTGGCAATAATCTCAAGAGCTGTTTCCTGTGCTCGCAGCTTTTTGCCAGGCAATTGATCCAACAAGGAAATGGCGGCCGAATCGTCAATATTTCGTCGATTCACGCCGAACTGTCTGAGCCTTCGGCGCGCGCCTATACGGCCGCCAAGGGAGGAATGGAGGCGTTTTCGCGCACTCTCGCGACGGAACTGGCGCCCCATAAGATTACCGTGAACTGCGTCCGGCCGGGCGCCACCTACACAGAACTCACCGTCCCCATGTACACCGACAAAGTCAAGGAAGCTTTATTCATGCGAATACCCTTGCGGGAGATTGCCGAGCCCTCATGGATCGCCGACGCCATCGTCTTCCTCGCCTCTCAAAGAGCCCGTTATATCACGGGGCAGACGCTGACCGTCGATGGTGGCTACCTGATGGACGGAAGTCTTCCCGGAGCTGGATATTGGAAGTAACCGGACTGCCCTGCTGGTGGCAGAACTTTTCCGCGCGCCCACACGCGCGGATTGGAACGGACCGGTCCCTCGCCATAAGCTTTATTTCGCAAGCCCTACTCGGGCTTGAAAAGCGGTTGTGCCGCGAGGATTGTCCCATTCAAGCGTCTCTCCATCAACAGACAGGGATGCTTTCGAGGATTTGTCCACGCCCACAACCTTGAAATTTTGCGGCAGTCGGCAATGCAAGATGGCTTTATAGGGAGTTTTGCTTTCAGGGAATTCAATTTCACCTGTCAACCTTGATTGCCTTTGATCGAATGAGAAATGGTAGGAAAGCAGTCCAAAGTGGGTTGACGCATTTTCAATCCCGACGGCCTTGCCCGAGGCAAGCCAACTGCGATCAATGCCGCGGGCGAGATGCAAATGATCGTCTTCTTCCATGACCAATGCATCCCGTAAGAAGCGGACCACGGCAACCGGCGTCCATAAATGTTGCCGGTCGCCGCTTGTTTTTTGCGTGTTCGGTTCCTGGCCACGCTCTTCACACCAGGTATAGAGCGGCGTCCCATGATTGAGTGTAGCGTAAAGCAGCCTGGCGGCGACATCCCCTTGGTTGCGAGCCAAGTGGGCTTCGGCCACGTTATCCAGAGTAATCGCCACCCACATGCCATCTTTCATCCAGCCTGTGTGAACCGGAATCCCTCCCGGGCTCATATTCCGCTCAATGTATTTGAGGGTGCCATCGATCAGTTTGTCGGTAGGGGAAAGCAACCCGGTGGGAAATAGCGCGTTGAGAACGCCGTAGCGGCTTCCCGTAACCTTTCCCGGGACGGCTGAAATCCACCGACTTCCATCGCTTTCGGTAATCGCTCCCCGATCGAGCGCCACGAGCAGGTCATTCTTGCCTCGAATGTAGATTTCGTTCAATTCTCTGGCATCTTCCGGCTTGTTCAGAATTGTCGCGGCTTGCAACGCGAGTTTATCAGCATAAACAGCCCAAATGTTCCAGGGGTAGAACACCCCATACAGATCGTCGCCATCCATCAACCCCGCGTCTCCCATGCCCCGTGGCATCAGCCCATACGTAAGTAGTCGTTGCCCACTTGCATCAGTTGAACGGGTCCGGGCGCGCTGTTTTTCCTGCCATCTCGAGCAGGCCAGCATCTGGGGATAACGCCGTTCCAAAAAGGCAGCGTCACCGGTTAGCAGGTAATGTTCCATGACGACCCAGGCTTTAAACCCCGAAGCCCCCCACATCAAGTGCGACCAATTTTTGCTCTCAGTCCAGTCGCCATCAGGATCCTGGAGGTCAAGGTCCACCCGGTATCCAAGCTCCGCCAGGTAATGAAGCCCCACCTGGTCCAGGGCTACCGCTACGATCGCCGTCTCGAATGGATTGGGAGCGGACCGATACACTTCCGTACCCGGGATAGTAGCGATATAACCCTTGGCAATCGGCTCACGCATGATGAACAAGTCTGCCAGGCAAGCGTAGAACGCATTACTGACCCCTTGATCCGGGATGATCACGCGGCTTGCCCGGTCTAGTAGATCAACCCATTCTTTCTTGGCGCGTTCGAACTCATCCGCCCAGTTCTTTTTCCGTAACGCGGCAACATCGCTTTCCTCGTTCTTGTACGGCCGGATCAGCCATGCCTCCCGGCTTTCGCCCGGCTTCAAATTCCATTTCATAGTCAGAACCGTGCTTCCCGAAAGAGGATTCTCGTCCGCTCCAATTCCCAGGATAACAACTTGATCCGCGGGTGCCCCCCAGCCGGCCAGCAGATGGTCGGCAGCCTTCTCGTTATCCACCCATGAGGGGTTGTAGCCAGCCAATCCGCCTGGCACTTCACAGCGGAGGGCCATAGTCTCGGTATGATTGCTGGAGTTGGCGAGCCTGATTTTGGTTATAGCAGCCGTATCACCTCCTCCGACCTCCAACACCAGATTGCCGCCGCTGTCGTGGTAACTGTTCCGCAATATGGGCAGATACCCCTCCGATCTTTCCCACTTGCTCTGCGAAAAAGGATGGCCATCAATCTGTGGCTGCACTACGACTTTCCACTTGGCGGGGGGTGTCCAGAAAGACTTAAACGAATAATAAATGAGGTCCTCATACGTCCAGGACATCTCGAGTTTCCCCGGCACGGCGTCCAGCAGTGTTTTGTTGCTACTGTCAGGAGGAGCCACGGTAATACGGTGCGGCGCGGCAAAGGCATAGCTGAAGTCGACAGCGGGGACATTGTCTTTGGATAGACCCACGCCGGAAACAAGAATGAATGCAAGCGCCGAATAACAGACGCATGTAAGTAGGTTCCTATGCATCGAGGTGCCTCCTGGATTGAATCTCTCTGCCTATTTGGAGTTCCGGGTAGCGGGTAGTGTACACCGGGCGGCTTTTTTTCGGAATGTTCGAAACTGCTCTTGTCCAAAAACTCACAGTGCAATCTTTTCAACTGCCCACGGACCACCGACCAGGGACAACCACTAGCGAGGCATTGCCTCGGACGGACGGGTCATGCTTGGTCGGGAATCGGAAGGGCGGGGTTTCAACCCCGCCGCACGCGGAGCCGGGGGACCCGCGGCTTTACAGGCTGCGGAAAAACTCGTCAGGGCAGGCGCTGAGCGCCACGACAGCCCGCGCGGGCGCAGCCCGCTTTGGAGTGCGGCAGCTTGCTGCCGCTTTCCTCCCCGCGAGCTTGCTCGCGGGGATTGCAACCGAGAGCATCATTGCCCGCCAGCAAGCTGGCTCGAGCCAAAGCGGCAGCA
>Ga0182027_10011111_pt1 | contig 12751 bp, 9 predicted proteins | sample 712E1DmetaG_FD_121300 | JGI IMG/M metagenome (GOLD analysis project Ga0182027, IMG submission 121300) | Permafrost microbial communities from Stordalen Mire, Sweden - 712E1D metaG (Illumina Assembly) | ecosystem: Environmental > Terrestrial > Soil > Wetlands > Permafrost | place: Sweden...
AATTTTCCTGATCAATTTCTGAACGGTATCCACCGCTATTACTTCAATGTTCCTTTTGGAATGAAAAACATTCTTACTATAGGACGAAATATACATTTGCCCGAAACCTAATTTTTCGGCTTCCATAATTCTTTTATCAATTTGGCGGGCAGGCCGTATTTCCCCTGATAGTCCTACTTCACCTGCAAAACAAACCGTATTTTTTATCGCTGCATCAAAATAGGATGATGCAAGGGCAATAATGGCTCCCAGATCGATTGAAGGATCTTCTACCCTGATACCTCCTGCTATATTCAGGAATACATCATTGGCATTCATTTTAAGACCGCAACGTTTTTCTAAAACAGCCAGAAGCATGGATAATCTTCTGGAATCGAAACCTGTAGTGGTTCGTTGTGACACACCATAGTGGGTAGGTGAAACCAATGCCTGTATTTCTATGAGCATAGGCCTGAGCCCTTCAATAGTTGCAGAAATTGCGATACCACTAATCTCGATATCTCTTTGAGACAGCAATACTTCAGAGGGATTTTTTATTTCCTGTAATCCTTTTTCATTCATTTCATAAATGCCAATATCCGAAACCGATCCAAAACGATTTTTAATGGTTCTTAAAATCCGGTAATCGTAGTTGCGGTCGCCCTCGAAATACAGAACCGTATCAACCATGTGTTCCAGAATTTTTGGCCCTGCTATATAACCTTCTTTGGTAATATGTCCGATTAAAAAAACAGGAATGGTATAATTTTTAGCTACAAGGTTCATCCTGGCTGCACATTCCCTTATTTGCGCCACACTTCCGGAGGTGGAATCCAAAGAAGGATCGTTGAGGGTTTGAATAGAATCGATAATAACAAGTTCGGGTTTAAGCTGATCGATGACATGAATAATATGATCGAGGTTGGTTTCTGCCAGCAAGTAGCACTCAGGATTTTTTTCACCCACCCTTTTGGCCCTGAGTTTTATCTGACCAAGGCTTTCCTCGCCCGATATATAGAGGGTTTTACTGGTTTTCATTTTCTGAACCAGCTGGAGTAAAAGTGTGGATTTTCCTATACCGGGTTCTCCTCCCAGAAGGATTAATGAGCCCGGAACCAGGCCATTGCCTACCACCCTGTTTATTTCTTCATCGGGTAATATAATTCTTGTGAATTCAGAAGTTTCGAAGTCAGCAAGGGTTGTATATTGAGCGGTATTATATGATTTAGGGGATGGTCTGGGTTCTTTTTTTTCAGGAACTATTTCTTCGATAAAAGTATTCCATTCACCGCACGAGGTGCATTTTCCCTGCCATTTAACAGATGATGCCCCGCAATTCTGACAGACAAAAGTGGTTTTAATTTTGGACATCCTGAAACAAATTAAATATTGAACCAATGCAAAGTATAACTACAACCCATAATCAGCATGAAGAAAAACCAGCCATAGTAATAAATATCAACGATTTTGAAGCGGGTTAAAGTTACAAATAAAACTACAATCAGGGGAATGAGGTGCCTTTCTGATAATAAAAAATCAAAACAATACAGAATGAGCAGGATTATGATCAGTAAGTTCAGAAAATAAGAAAAGGATGATTTGGATTCTTTAATCATCAGGTAGAAGAAAATCAGGAATGATAATAATGAGGCAACCCTTAAAATCTCACCCAGTAAAGGATGATAATAATACGAAGCATTACAAATGACCCTGTGAACTAAACCGGTTACTTTATTGAATTCGGGTGAATTTGTGAACACCGGTTGGTTAAAAACCGCCAGTAAAACCGAGATAAAGAGAAATGACAATATATAATACCATTTTACTTTTCTGAAAAGATAAATTGAAGCCGGTAATAAGTAAAAGCCAGCAATAGTTAAGATAGCTGTAAAATTCCGGACAGGAATGATATTACCAATCAACTCCGAAAAAGATGCCGAATTGAGTATAATACCATTTCTTGGCTGGTCATGCGTAAAGCCTCCCCAAATTATAAAAAGTATTAGAGGGAAAATGTGTGGAAGACAGAACAAAAGATGATCGTACAACTTATTGAATTTTCGTGTTTTATATACTTCATAAGCAACGATCAATAAATAAACTAATGGTAGCGCCAGGTAAATCTGCTGACAAAGTATTGCGGCAGAAGATACAATACCTAATAAAAGATGATTCGTTTTAGATCGTTCTTGTTTTAAATAAATCAACAAAAAGAGGATTAAAAAAAGAACTCCATAAGCAGCCGTATAAAAAGAAAGTGCAGATTTAAGAAAATATGGCTGGAACAGGACAAGTCCTGAAATAAAGAAGGCTTCTTTACCCGGACTTGATTTATTTAGTAATATCAGTAAAAGTAAAACGGAGCTAACCGAAAAAAGAAAAGATATGAAACGATAAACATATATATTAGGATAACTACCGAGGGTAAGAATTTTCAGAAGCACAAATGGCAGGGGTGTGCTTCCGATTACATAACCAGCTCCTTTTATTGCATCCGGGATCGAATTCTGATAGAAATTAACAGCAGTAGGGATGTTGAAATTACGTTCATCCCGAAGAGGTGCCCCGTTGCGTAAACTCAAAAATATCAGCAGCAGCAAAATAATTAAAGCAGATAATACTGCAAGGGTAAGGATATCTTTATGTCGGAAGAGTTGTTTCATCAATCATTTAATCGAACAGGGAAGGATCTGAACTTTCATATACATGGTCAATTTCGGTAGGATTTTCAGCAGCCATTTTTGCCAGTTCATCACATCGTTCATTTTCTTTTATTCCTACATGTGCTTTCACCCATTTGAATTCGATATGGAAAGCAGGATATAGTTCAAGAAAAAGTTTCCACAGGTCAGGATTTTTTTTATTTTTAAACCCTTTTTTTTGCCAACCGAACACCCATTTATTATTAATGGCATTTACAACATAGGATGAATCGGTGTGAAGGATTACCGGGATATCATTTCTTTTAAGCGATCGCAGGGCTTCCACCACTGCCAGCAGTTCCATACGGTTATTGGTGGATTTGCGAAATCCTTTTGATTGTTCTTTCCGAAGGTTCCCAAACAGCATTACAATGCCATAACCCCCGGGGCCGGGATTGTTAAGGCATGAACCATCGGTATAAATAATAACCCGGTTCTTCATTTCTCAGATTTCGAGTTTTTCATCTCTCATATTGGTTAAGATGCTATTATGGCGGCGCGTATAGTGATGCGAATATTTTTTTATGATTTCGATAACCTGTTTCTCATCAGAAACTTTAAAAACAATGTCGCCATCCCATTCAATGCGTTTTCGGTTATCGATTCGCTGACCGGCCAGTTTTCCACTCCATCCGGGAATATCATACCCGATGAGCATCCGCCGGAATGTCCAGGCAAATGCCATTTCGGATAAGGTACCTGCTTGTCCACCCAGGGCAACAACCACATCTGAATTTGCAACAATGGCATTCCTGTATGTATCAAGGCCTGTAGCAATCACAACATCAGCATATTGATTGGAATTAGCAGGGTCGAATCCCGGCAGAATGCCAATTACCATTCCTTCAACATATTTTAGTGATGATTTTGCACCCTTGCATACTGCTTCCATAATACCCGACATCCCACCATTAAATATTCGGTATCCATGATCGATGAGAGCTTTGCCCAGGTTTTCTGCCAGGATATAATTGGTTGAACCCCGTTCAACTGTTGCATCACCTATTACACCAATTGTGAGTCGTCTGTCCATGTTGTTCTTTATTTCATCAAATCTGCAATCCAATTATAATAGCCGGTGTAGATTTTTCCTGTATCAAATTTTTCTGTGGCAAAGTTGCGGAAAATATTTTTATCGGTAACTGAAAGATTAACCGCTTTTTGGATTGAATTGATCAGGTTATCATTGTCGGTTGGCTTCGTAAAAAATATACATTTCAGCTCATCTGATAATTTCTCCAGGTCGGTGTTACTGTAGTTAGAAACAACCGGTAACCCAGCAAGAAGGTAATAAAATAATTTATTCGGCAAACTGGTGCCTGATCTGGGATCAATAAACAAGAGACCGGCATCGCTGCGCATAAGTATATTCACAATATCATGGAAAGCAGTATCGCCAATAACCCATACATTTTTCAGGCTTTTTAATTTTATTTCCTTTCTGATTTTGTCATAACCCTGGTTTCTTCCCAGTAAAATAAAACGGTAACCCGGCATTTTAGTAGCCAGAGTTGGAATATTCGATAAATCGGGATTGTGGCTTGCTGTACCCAGAAAAACGATCCATTTTTCGGCAGGATCCTTCTTCAATAAATTCCAATCGGTTGCAAAGTTTTGTTGAAACAATGCTGTGTTAAAGCCCAGTTTTACGACCTGAATATTTTGAAATGGCTGATACCCGGATAGAAACTGTTTGTATGTTTCAGAAACACAACTCAGGTTTGTGGCATTTTTGAAAGCTTTATTCCTTTTGATGAACATCGACAATGTAACCAACTTATAAATAAATGGAACCCTGATGAACATTCTGAAAGCTTCGGGCCATAAATCCTGCACATCAATTACTACAGGTATGTTATTTTTATTACAGAGCTTCACCAGGTTGCAGGCCGACAATACAGGAGGAAATGCTACAATAACCAAATCGGGCTTTTGGCCGGAAATTAGATGTCGGAATTTATTTTTTAGCCTGACTGCAAATAGATAGTGGTTCAACAGCCTGAGCAAAGAAATATTCTTAGGGTAGGAATTGGTTTTAACCAGATGGAGCAGGATCTGCTTTTCGTAAACCGGATCCTGCCAATTGCTGAAAGTACGTGACGTTTTATTCAGGTGAAAAAAAGAAGAAGTGAAATAATCAACCTGATGATTGTGTTGTGCAAATACCTGTGCCAGGGATGCATACCTGATGAGTTGGGCATCATCGCCGGGAATGGGATCAAAAGCACTGATGATTGATACTCTCATGCAAGCAGATTTTTATAAATATTAAACAGTTTTTGTTTTTCAGATTCCCAGTTATATAAGTTCCTTACGGCTTTAATTCCGTTCATGGCCATGCTGTTGGCCAATTGCTGATTGTTGTATAGTTCAAGAACTGCATCGGCCAGGAGTTCTGTATGATCGGGATCAATGCAAAATCCACAGCTATTCTTAACAACAATATCTTCATAAAGCGGGAAATTGGATGTGATGACAGGCAAGCCAACCGCCATATATTCAAACATTTTGGTCGACAGGGAATCACGGTGGTTTGGAAGATCGTCGTATAATGCCAGGCCTGCCAGGCAATCAACAGAAAATTGCATGGCAACATTGACAGGTAAATAATCAATGAAATGGATCTGATTGCTTACTTTTTGATAATTCGGGATTCCTGTTAAATATTTATCAAGCGGTTTGCCAAGCCGGCCAATACATATCAGTTGGAAATCTTCATTCCTGTATTTGAGGCAAGTCAATAGATTGATCATTTGTTTCATTCCCCTGTTTCCGGTAAGATTTCCAATATAAAAAAGACTTTTTGAATGCCTGTTGGTTGCTTCGTATTGTTGAAAGGCTTTATAATCGGGATAATTCCGGATAACCGAATAATTTACAATACGGTTTTTATAAAATTGTTCATATGAGTTTTCGGCTAAAATAAAATAAAGCTTTTTGGAAGTCAGGGCTTCAAACCAATTGTATAAACTGATAAAAATTTTCCTGAAAGGCACTTTTTTATTAGGAATGTCTTTTTCAACCCATTCGTGTACATCGTAAATCACCTTCGATGAAAAAAGATTCAGAAACAGGCCAAGCGGAAGAAGTTCAGGATCGTGAAGGTGATATATGGCTGCTTTTTTAAGTATGAGAAGTTTCCACAAAAGTACTGGATGTGAAATCATGATCCTGCCAAACAAATATTTAAATGCAGGTAGTTTACTATGTTTCACATTGGGGTTATTTGTCAGGGGTGATGGGGCAAGAAGCCTGACATCATATTTCTCAGACAGTGAAATGCATTCCCTGGAAAATATCCGGGTATCCAAAGGATGATGGACGGTTGTAATATGGCAAATAAGCCGTTTTTTCACAACAGTAACCCGAAATAGCCTTTAAAGGGATGATATGTTACTACCAATACAAAAAGTTATAACGCAATATTTTTACAGGATCAGGCTTTCTGTCTTGACATGGCAGTGGAGTATTCCACGATTAAGTCAATGGTTGTAGGCGATGGATTTTCCGAAAGCCTGTCGAGCATCCCGAGAATTTTAATTGTTTGTTCGTAATCTTCCCGGAGTTCAACATCTTCATGCAGGGCGTTTTCAATTACAGAACTCTGTTCGTTGTCCAGCTCGTTATAGATGTATTGAAGAATGTCATTATAAGAGTAATTATTTTCCATAGGCAAGTCATTATTTTTTCTTATTTAATTTAATACAAAAACGCCCTACAATATTATTTAGTATAAAAGGGGTAATAATTATTTATTAACAATTCAGAAATATATCTAATAAATTGAATATCAAATAGAAACATTACAAAAATACGAAAAGAAAGTTTAATTCAGAATGATGAGATATTGTAAAGTAGTAATACAAGTAAAAAGAAATGCTAAAAGTAAAAAAAGGATATCTGCTTTAAGTCAAGTACAACATGAAATAAGTCTGAACTTTATTTTTGTTCAGGACAGCCATTATTAGCTTTTGTACCCGGTGTATTGGGGCACTTATCATCCTTGTCGGGCACACCATCATGATCGGAATCTGGCCAGGGGCATCCAAAATTTTCAGCAGGGCCGGATTCATCAGGGCATTTATCGATGTTATCGGGAACACCATCTTTATCCCTATCGCCCCAGGGGCAGCCAAAATTATTTTTATCACCCGGCACATTTGGACATTTGTCGAGATAATCAGGCACCCCATCCTTATCGGTATCGATATTCGGACATCCATCAAGTGCCTTGGTTCCGGGAACATCCGGACATTTGTCTTCATCATCGTATACACCATCGCCATCGGTATCAGGACATCCATTATGATATACTGATCCCGGCTTATTCGGGCATTTATCAATTTTATCAGGTACACCATCACTATCAGTGTCAGGGCATCCGTTGAATTTAGCCAGGCCTTTTACATCAGGGCAACTGTCATCTATATCGACCACGCCATCATCATCCCTGTCAGGACATCCCAGATTTTTAGCCAGGCCGAAGTCATACGGGCAACGGTCACGGTTATCCGGTATTCCATCCTTATCAGTATCGGGGCATCCATTAAACTGTACAAGTCCTTTTGTTTTCGGGCAATCATCATACATGTCAGCAACTCCATCACTATCCATATCGGGACAGCCTTTTGATTCCCATGTACCCGGTAAATTTATACATAAATCGTATTTATCAGAAACACCGTCATTATCCCTGTCCTGACGTTTTTTGAAAGCCATTGGAACCTTGAACATGAAATAAAAATTAAGTCCTGAAAAGTTCGTATTTGACAGTAGCGGAAAGATAAGATTGGATGTTCCAACGATCAAAGGGCCTAACTTTACAGCTATTCCGAGGGTAAACCCCATAACTTTATTGTATGAGATTGGACAATATCCCCCCAGATTCTTATTTTCCCATCTTGGTGTTAAAGTATAGGTAGAAAAATAATGAGTTTTATTTACATCGCTGGAGCCATTTTTCAGGGCAAAGAAGGGGGTAAAATTAAGGTAGAAGCCATCAAAAACATGATAATCGATCTGAATAGAAATTGCGGTAGGCAAACTCATTCTATATGTTGAATTGGAGTCGCCAGGTGTATAAGTAAACTTTGATCTGACAAATGAATCCAGATTCAAAAGCGTATGCAGGTTACTAAAAGTATCAAGGTTTATATTACGAACATTGGCACGGAAATCAGCCGACAATGGGGCTTTGGTATATTTTACCGATCCAATATCGGTAACAGAAATTCCTATCTTGAACTTGTATTTGTTTTTATCCCTGAAAGGTACATTGGGCTTTCCATCCAGATCTTTATAATATTTTATATAATCAGGGCGGTATTCGTATACCAGGCCAAAATCAAAACCCACAGAATAACCGGTTGTAACTGTATAATTTTTAAAAAAACCTGTAGTACTGGTATTGTTCAATCCAACGTTAAAATTATTGGCATGACCGTAATTCACATCAGTCGTAAAAACGCTTATATAATTGTCTTTTGGCACTTCATAATCAAAATTTTTGATAAAGATATATGCTGCACCCAGGCCGGTTAAAATTTTAAAATTCATTCCAGCCTTAATAAAATGTTCTTTATGATCCCATAAAACCCTTGCATAAGTGAGGCCGTATTCTGTCCAGGAATGCAACTGAAAACTGATATTATTATCATAATGGCGTTGATGCCAGAAATTACTATCGGCAAAATGGTTATAAATATTATGTGCCAATTGTTCATCAACATCATCCAGGTTTAACATAAATCGCCCCCTGGTGAAAAGCCCAACAGCACTTTTAGATGAAAGGGTGACCATCGCTGAAGGGCCCACTACATCCAGGTTAATGAAAATATTTTTTGGTTGTCCGTTGGAGGGGTTTTCGTGGAGGAATGTGCTTTTGAAATCATAGTTTGAAATAGTAGCTGTCTTTCTTAAAATTGCGGGATCAAGGCCAAGAAAGTTATTGGCAACCGTAAAGTTTAATGCCAGTATATTCACATCATATTTCATCCGGCTATCGGCAATTGATGCCGGTTGTATAAAAATGTTGTTAATGCCGGAATAATTACTGGTATTGTAACCCAGCCAATCCTGCGATTTTGCATTAAAAGGACCCATAAAAACAAGCAATGCATAACAAAGTATGCATTTATAAATTGAATTTTGGTTGTTTTGAAGCATTACGGAGCTTATGGGATGCAAAAACAAAGATAATGAAAAAGTTAGCTGATGTATGAAATATGTGTATAATTGAATGACATTATTTGATAAAAACGGAGGAATATTTACTAATTTGAATAGAATATTTCTTCAAGGACAATCTTAGAGTCAAGGTGCATTGACACAATTAATGGGACGGATGGATTATCCAGTATCCAGTATTTATGGCCATTTTCGGTATCTGCATAAAGGGTTTTAAAAGTTTGTTGATTACCATTGATTTTACATGTAAAATCGCTTTTTGATCTGAAGGTTAGTATCTCATTTGTACCGGCCGGACGAATAAGTATGGAAGTCTTCTTTTTGATCTTTGAGTAAACCAATTTACTAATGAACATGGCAGTTTGATCGTAAAATATATTCATTCCGCTCGAATAATAATTGAACTGGGTTGTGCTATTCTCCAGTGCTTCTTTTTTCATATGAATAGTTCCCATGGATGGAGGTTTTGTATCATTTTTTTCCCAGTCGAATTCAATTCCATCATTCAGGCTCTTTAAGGTTAAAATGAACTGATAATTGTCATTTACCCTGTAAACTAAACGTGCAGAGGTTTTGAACCAGGCCGGCAGATCTGATTTTTTATCGGCTGAGATATTTAGCAGCCCTATAAATAGTAAAGTAAAAATAATTGTCTTTCTTTTCATCCTTTTATTGGTTTAAATACATTTATCCTGTTTATTTCATAATCACTAATGAATGATAAGTTCAAATTTAGGTGATATTTTGTCGAAAAGCCCTCTTATTAAAAAAATTAAGATACTTATTTAAAACTGGACTAATGTGTATTATTTTTGCATTGTAAAAACAATCTAAAAACCAAAAGATATGATAAAAATTAAATTTACACTATTTGCTTTTGCATGCTTACTCTTTTCTGGTATAAACTCTTTTGCCCAGCAGGAGTTTGTGTTAAATGAAGAGTTCAATAATAACAACAACGGCTGGACCGAACAATCGGCCAAAGAAGCCGATGCAAGGATCAAAAATGGCAAATATATTTGTGATATAAGCAGTGGCATATTCTTCCTTGATCGATTAATTACTGTTAATCTGAACTCAAACAGGGATTTTGTAATTGAATCGACCATGACTAAAAAAAGCGGAGATGTTTCATACGGTATTACATGGGGGGCTGATGGTGTTGGAAGCCGTTATAATTTTGTGATCAGTAGTTCGGGAAGCTATTCGATACATAAATGGACCAATTATGATGTTTCTTTTTATGCCAATACAATCTCAACCTATGCCATCAAAGGGGACTATTCGCCTAATAAACTGACTATCAAGAAAGAAGGAAGCACACTGAAGTTTTATGTGAATGATTCCTATTTACAGGATTTGCCCTTTGAACCATTTTTTGGGCAAAAATTCGGCTTTTATGCAAACAGTGGAAAGCTGAACATTGAAGTGGAGAATTATAATATTTATTACACTGGTGGTTCAAATGTGAATTCTTATTCTACAAATACCGGGCGTACCGATGTTTTTGTCGATTATTTTAATGATAATTCAAAAGGTTGGTACGAAGGAGATGAAAAAGATCTGGTGTGTAAAGTTAAGAATGGTAAGTATATTATTGATTATAAATCAAAAGAATCGAGCTATAATTTATACAACACAGCTTATCTTGACCAAAGCAAAGATTATGTTATTGAGTCAAATATTTACAAGGTTGATGGAGTACAGGATTATGGATTCGGAATCACATTTGGTTATAAAGATCCCAGCAACAAATACGATTTTGTCATTTCCAGTAATGGCATGTATAGTTTAACCAAATGGTCTGGTGGTGATTATACAAAAGTCATTGCCTGGACCAGTTCATCAAGAATAAATCAGGGTAATGGGGTTAGTAACAAGCTTTCAATAAAGAAAGAAGGATATTATCTGAAATTTTTCATCAATGATACTTATGTTGATCAGATTTCTTTGCCCGGATTTTTTGGTGATAGGATCGGATTTATTGTAAATAAAAATCAACATATTGAGGTAAGGGATATTCAAATTTACTATATTGGTTCAACCACCTCAAATGTAGGATCAGTAATTCCGGCAAATTACACTGATATCGGTACCCTGGTATCTGATTTTCTGGAGACTTTTGACCATAGTACTTCAGCTACCTATGAATTCAGAAAAAAATTCCTGGCACCTTCCTATATGAATGCCAGGGGATTATATACCGATAAGTACAAGGTGAATAATTATACCATATATGGTCACAGCAACGAATCGGTTAATACCAGCCTGGGAACAGTGAAAGCATTAATTTGGGGACAGGACAAGAGTTGGATAAAGAGATTGAGTTTTACAGTAGTTAATGAAAATGGCTATGATTACATCTATCCTTCAAGTATTACCTCAAACGATTACATTGAACCCTGGACCAGTGTGGAAGACAATGTAATACTTTCAAATACAAATACCAACACCGATAATTTTGGTGAAGAGGGAAAACTTGTTGGAAGATTTTTGGATGCGATAAAATCAGGAAATACTTCCTCTGAAGACTACCTGAAAACGTTTCTTTCACCCAATTATATGAGGGATAAGGGCTTATATGATTCCAAATACAAAGTAAACACTTATACCCTGTATGGTTATCGGCTGGAAGATGTCGATCCTCAAACCGGAAAAGTTACCGCAAAAATCTGGGGGGAGAATAAAGGATGGATACACCGGTTGCATTTTATTGTAGTCAAAGAAAACGGTTCCTATTATCTTTACCCTTCTAAAGTGTCGGAATATAATTATATTTATCCCTGGGTTAATGCCGAAACGAATATTACGGACTGAGGATTTACGATTTACGATTTTTGATTTTTGACATAGGAAATCTATAATCCTGAATAAGTTTATTCCGGCATTCTTCCCTGCAACTGCCTTTCAACCATCCAACCGGGATATTCAGGATGCAATTCACTGATTGCATCAAGCTGTTGCATGTCATCCACGTTCAGTTGCAATTTAGTAGCTGCAATATTGTCTAAAAGCTGTTCCTGCTTTTTTGCACCTATGATCACACTTGTAACGACCTCCTTATTCAGCAACCATGCCAGTGCTACCCGGGCAGCAGAAACATTATATTTTTTCCCAATCTCAATCATTACGTCAATAATATCGTAGGCCCTTTCCTTATTTAAGGGAGGAAAATCAAAATTATCCCTTCGGCTGTCTCCTGCCTTCGCTTTATTTCGTGTGAATTTGCCCGACATAAAACCTCCTGCCAGCGGACTCCATGGCATCAGTGCCAATCCTTCGCTCATTGCCATGGGAACAATTTCACGTTCCACATCCCTGGCGCCAATGCTATAAAAGTTCTGCAGCGCTACAAATTTTGTCCAACCCATTTTATCAGCTATACTATTGGCTTTGGTAACCATCCATGCGGGATGATTGCTGATACCTATGTAACGTACCTTACCCGACCTGACGGCATCTTCAAGTCCACGCATCGTTTCATCGAGGGGTGTAAGCGGATCAACACCATGAATGTATAACAGGTCGATATGAGAAATATCCAATCGTTTCAGGCTGTCATTTACCGAATCGGCAATATGCAGCCTCGATAAGCCAACCTGGTTGGCACCGCTTCCCATCCGTATCCGAAGTTTGGTTGCTATAACAACTTGTTGACGGTCAATATTCAGATCCTTCAATGCTTTTCCTAACATTATTTCCGATAATCCTTCAGAATACGCATTAGCTGTATCGATAAAGTTAATACCGTTATCCAGCGATGTCCTGATCAGCTGGTTAACTTCATTTTGTGGCTGCTGGCCGATGGCCTGCCAGTATCCTTTGCCACCAAAGGTCATGGCTCCGAGGCAAAGCTCAGAAACAAGCACACCTGTTTTTCCTAA
>Ga0182027_10011112_pt1 | contig 12751 bp, 10 predicted proteins | sample 712E1DmetaG_FD_121300 | JGI IMG/M metagenome (GOLD analysis project Ga0182027, IMG submission 121300) | Permafrost microbial communities from Stordalen Mire, Sweden - 712E1D metaG (Illumina Assembly) | ecosystem: Environmental > Terrestrial > Soil > Wetlands > Permafrost | place: Sweden...
GTAGCTGAGGGCAAATCCAGCAAGGAAATCGCCACTCTGCTCAAGCTGAGCGTCTACACGGTGGAGACGCACCGCGCCAGGCTCATGCAAAAGCTCAACTTACGCAGCGTCCCGGAAGTGATCCTGTACGCTGTGCGCAAGGGCATCGTCTCCTAGCCGCGCCGGGCGATACCAAGTCTCCGGCGCCACAATACCGACTTTCCCCGACAAACGGAAAACCCCTTTGCTCCATCTCTATATGTGGGGCCACACGATGTATGGAAACTCGCTGGCGGCCCCAAGAGACTTATTTGGAGGCTATATGAAGATGGAACGGATTTTGGGCCGGCCGAAGAGAGCTGCCGCGGCCGTGCTGCTGGCGCTCGGGTTAGGCGGCCTTGCGGTAGCGGCCGCGGATCGCCTGATGAATCCGCCCGCCACGTTTAAGTTCGCGAGCGCGGACGAGCCGGCGAGCCGCAACAGTTTCGCGCCGGTGGTGAAGAAGGTACTGCCCTCGGTCGTAACCATTACCTCGTCCCGTGTGGTGAAGGCCAGCGCCGAGGGAGGGGAAGACGGAATGCCTCCCATGTTCCGCCAGTTCTTTGGCGGCGACCCGGGCAACGGCGGCGGGCCGTCCCGCATGCCTCGGCAACAGAAAGAAGAAGGCCTCGGCTCCGGCGTGATCGTCAGCCCGAACGGATACATCCTGACCAACAACCACGTGGTGGATCACGCCACCACCGTGACCGTGATCATGCCCGACAAGCGCGAATTCAAAGCTCGCGTGGTGGGCGCCGATCCGAAGACCGACGTTGCCGTAATCAAGGTTGACGCCGACTCCCTGGAGCCCATCGTCATTGGCGATTCCGATAAGGTGCAGGTGGGCGACTACGTGCTGGCCGTGGGCAATCCCTTTGGCGTCGGCAAGACGGTCACCATGGGCATCGTCAGCGCTACCGGCCGCGCCAATCTGGGCATCGAAGACTACGAAGACTTCATCCAGACCGATGCGTCGATCAACCCCGGCAATTCGGGCGGCGCGCTGGTGAACGACCGCGGCGAGTTGATCGGCATCAACACCGCCATCCTGGCCAATGGATCGGAAGGGAACCAAGGCATCGGTTTCGCCGTTCCCGTTCGCGTGGCTCGCGATGTGATGGATCAGATCATCGCCACCGGCAAGGTGACCCGCGCATACCTGGGCGTGATGGCTCAGGAAGTGACGCCCTCCATCGCAAAGGCCTTCCATGAGCCGGAAGTCCGCGGCGCGCTGGTCGGCGATGTGACCCCCGACAGCCCGGCCCGGAGGGCGGGATTGGAAAAGGGCGACATCATCCTCGACATCAACGGCAAGCCGGTGAATAGCAGCGCCGAACTACGCATGCACGTTTCGCTGATGGCGCCTGGGACCAAGGTGGACGTGAAGGTGTTCCGCGACGGCGCCGAGAAGACCATCCCGCTGACCCTGGCGGAAATGCCCGCGGAAACCGCCAGGAACGAGCAGCCTGAGAACAGTACCGAGGATGCCCTGCAAGGCATCACGGTAGAGAACGTCACCGCCCGGACGGCCCGGCAGCTAGGTCTGCCGCCTGCCGCTTCCGGAGTTGTGGTGACCAACGTCGAGCCGTCCAGCAAGGCTGCCGATGCCGGCTTGAAGCGCGGCGACGTCATTCAGGAAGTGAACCGCAAACCAGTGCGCGACGCTTCGGATTTCGAGTCTGCGATGCGTAACGCGAAGGACGCCACTCTCCTGCTCGTGAACCGGCAGGGCAACACGATGTATCTGGCTGTCTAACCGGTCGTCACTTATCGGGAAAAGGCCGGCTCCGCCCTCCTCCGGCGGGACCGGCCTTCTTTTTGCCCGCCATATCGACAGCCGCCCGAGACGCTTGCGGCGGCAGTTACGTTCATCGCTTGTCATTGTTCACAACGATACTGCACAACGTCGAGAATTGGTATACCTATGAGCTATGGACCTTCAGCTTGGCTCAACCGGCGCCGATGTCAGCCGCCTCGAACAGCGGCTGAAAGATCTACGCCTCTATAACGGTCCGGTCGACGGCGTGTACGGCGGTGGAGTGGAAGCGGCCGTGAAGTCCTTCCAGGCGGCCCACGGGCTCGGTCCCGACGGAGTCGCCGGCCCGCAAACCTGGTCGGCCGTCTTCCCGGACGCGCCGGCCCCCGCTACGCCCTTGCGCGATGCGCCGCTTGGGGAGCGTTGCCTGGCGCTTAGTGGAGCGTTCGAGACTTCCACGGGATTCCCGGATTGCTTCTGCGGCCTCACGGGCGATTTCGACGGCATGGGCTTGAGTTACGGCGTGCTCCAGTGGAACATCGGCCAGGGCACTTTGCAGCCGCTTCTTTCCGACATGCTCTCCGCGCATGAACGCGTCATGGCGGGCATCTTTCACGATAATCTCGCCGCGCTGAAGAACATGCTCGCCTCCCCTAAGGGCGCGCAACTGGCGTGGGCCCGTTCCATACAGGACCCCCTCCGCCACCGGATTTTCGAGCCGTGGAAAGGCCTCTTTCTGTCACTGGGCCGCACCCCGGAATATCAGGCCATTCAGTTAGCGCATGCGCGGATTGTCCAAAAACGCGCCGCCGCGCTTTGCCGGCGATTCGGAGTGACTACGGAGCGGGCGCTCGCCCTGATGTTCGATATCTGCGTGCAGAACGGTTCTATCGATAGCGCTGTCGAAGCCAGGATTCGAGCGGATTTCGCGGCCGTTCCGGAGGGCGCCGATCCGATGGCCGCCGAGGTGGCGCGTCTTCAATCCATCGCCCACCGGCGCGCGGAGGCCGCCAGCGCCGCGTTTGTCGAGGATGTCCGGGTTCGCAAGCTGACCATCGCCAACGGCGCCGGCTCCGTTCACAACGTGCCCTACGACCTGGCGCAGCAGTTTGGAATCCGTCTGCGGCCGGCCGGAATGCCGTGGGATTAAGCGACCACGGTCTCGATTGCGTATGCCGGTCCAGGCACGCCGCCGGCCAGTGACAGATTGCCCGGCCTGTACGAACTGTCGGTCTGGCAGCGGACGTTCACGCTGTTGGCCAAAGTTGCGTTTTCCGCGACGGCCCGCGACCTTGGGAACAACCACAATGGACTCCACGATTCGTGCTTCGCGTCCAGTGAGTACTTCTCGTCGAAGGGGCTTGGGAATTGAGCGGCGACCGCTCGGTCGAACACCAGCCCCAGCGCCCGCGCCTCACCCATCATCGAGCTCAGCGTGATATCCGAGAGCGTGGTTCCAGAGCTCGCGTCATCGGCGTATCCGCCTCCAACGTCGCAATGAACGCCGCAGAAGTACACCTGCTTGAGGGTCTGTCCGGGGGCTGGTTGCGAGGTCCAAAGCGTCGCGGGAAACTCCTGCCGGCGCTCATCGATCGAGACCGCGTGGAACGCGTTCAAGACGTTCGGGTGCAGACTCGTATCGAGGAATCCATATTCGGTTGGATCGACCCCGCCAAAAAGCGCCGGCACTCCCAATGCTCCCACTGTGTCCCAAACTCCCACCATGGTCAACTTGGCTTCCACCAGCCCGTAGGCGCCCAGGGTCGCCAAAATGGCCGCCCTTTCAGCTTTGTTCCGGTACGCCTGAAATGCCGTATTCACAAGGTTGGCATCGGGATTCTTCGTGGGAAGCCCGCAAACGGCGATCATCCCCGCCAGGCTGCGGGCCGTGTACGCGCCGCGGCTGAACCCAAAGACGAAGACCTGGTCCCCCTCTTCGTAGACGCTCGAAATGGTCGCATACGCTTCCATAATCTTCCTGAGAAGCCCGTCGCCCATCGCTCCGCCCAGCAGTTTCTCGATGGGCGACCCGCCGGCCCCAACGCCATCGTCGTAAAACGAATATTGTTCGCCGGGGATGGGGACGATCGCCTTGGAGATCTTGTAAACGTTCGTGTTGTTACTCGCCCCATCCCATGTGCCGTCCGCGCAAAATGCGATTCGTCTGTTCATTTGTCACTCCCGGCGGCCGGCAGCGGAGACAAGCGGAAAGAACGCGAGAATTGGCGACTTCGTACGGATCGTGCAGCTTCCCGGCATCCCCATTTCCCCCCCCCCAGCCTTTTCAGTAGTATATCCCAGACTCTGTCGCTTGACGGGAAAATGTCACTTACCGGCCTGGGCTATGTAACGTTGGGCCGCATCCTTGATCGCCGCGCTATTCCCGCCGGTGAGCGCTTACTCGAGGCCGGCGTTGCGCGCGGCCACGCGGGAGACGCTCGACCAATCCAAATCGCCCTGTCCATGCGCCATGGCCGAAAGGAGACAGTCGCGGATCAGGCTGGCGAGTGGCATCGGGGAGGCGAAATCCTCGGCCGCTTCTATCGCCAGGCGGGCGTCCTTGAGCCCTAGCCGCAAGGCGAATCCGGCTGGATCGAACTTCTCGTCGGCGATCAAGCGTCCGTAGTTCGCGTAGACCGGCGACCCAAACAGCGCGACCATCGCCTCCAGGAAGGCGTGGGTTGAAACGTCCGCCTTGCGCAGCGTGGCGAAGGCTTCGCTGAAGGCTTCGAGCATGGCGGCGATCATGAAATTGCCGCACAGCTTGACCACATTGGCCTGCGGAGGGTCGGACCCAAGCACGAACGTCTGGCGTCCGATGGCGTCGAACACCGGACGGCAGCGCTCGACCAGTTCCGGCGGACCGGCGGCGATCACCAGCAGGTTCTTGCTTTCGGCGGCCTCCGGGCGTCCGAATACGGGGGCGCTCAAGTACTTCTGCCCGCGCCGGCCGTGCTCGCCGGTCAGCCGCCTGGCCAGTGCGACGCTGATGGTGCTGCACGAAACGTGAATCGCGTCCTCCGAAAGCCCGGACGCGACGCCATCTTCGCCGAAGACCACTTGTTCCACCGCGCGGTCGTCGGCGAGCATGGTCAATACGGCCTCCGACACGCTCGCGACGCCGGCCGGAGAATCGGCGATGCGGGCGCCGGCGGCGCCCAGAGGCTCCGCCTTTTCCCGGCTGCGGTTGAAAACCACGACATCATGGCCGGCGCGCATCAGGTTGCGCGCCATCCCGGAGCCCATGCGGCCCAGCCCGACGAATCCAATCCTCATAACAGATAGGATACGCGACCGCCCGCGGGACATGTGCGGGAACGCGAGGTTTTGGCTATCGGATCGTTGCGGACGCTCGCTCAGGGCGTGTCGTAGTCGGGAACCGCGACGTGGAGACTATGCAGGAACGCGATGTCCTCGGGCTGGAACTCGCACTCTGCGCCGGCCGGAGCGCTCTCCGCCCGGCCTTCGATTTCCCGGCAGGCCCGCCAGCAATCCGAAAGCGATTTGACGAAGTAGACCGGTTGCCGGCACGCAGCGCATTTCCAATGAATGAGCAGTTCGTGCGCCGATGTCAAGCCCACGGATTTCAGGTGGGAGGGCGCGCGTCCGCATTCGCAGACCAGCGCCAAACGGCGGAATTTCGTGACTTGATTAGCTTCGCCCACGGCCAGTTACCCCAGGTGCCCGGATTCCGAAGTCCGGCCGGCCTCACTCTAAGTCCAGCGGGCCGGCCGGAACGGAGCGACATCTACCCGATACGATGCTACGTCCGGGCCGTTTCCGAGACAATATGGCATCTGGCAGGCATTCGTACGTTATCTTTTGTAATCGGCAATGGCGTTAAGATCGAATTCAAGGCATTCGCCAGAGGAAGGAACCCATGACCGAGAACGAAAAGGACACAGCTAAAGCGGCGGCGATCACCAGCGCGGGAGCGGGTGTCGGCGGCGCCGGCGGGGCCACGGTGGGCGTGTTGGAACTGGCCGCCAAAGGGGTGGCCACGGCGCTCTCGGCAAGCGTCGTCATCGGCTTGGGCGCGGCCGCCGGGGGAGCGTTCGCCTACGGAGTCTACCGCTGGTTGAAGAAGCCGAAAAGCTGACCTAGCGCAGCATGCCCGCCGCGTTCTCAAGCACTACATTAGAGAGCACGGTGCTGTCCGCCTTGTCCGGCAGGTGCGAGCAGAACCCGATTCCCACGTAAAAAGGCTCGTCGAAGTGCAGGTTGATAGGCGGGCCAAACTGGTGCAGGGGTTCGCCTTGCAGGCTGACGAAGATCGCGATGGCGTCGCCGCGCTTTTCGATTCCGATGCGCTTAGCCCTGACGTTGGCCAGCGTGCCCCCAAAGCGATACTGGGCATCCGTCATGTCCGCGCCGGCGCTGGCGCGGTTCGCCAAGTGGATCAGACCCGCGCCGTGCTCGGCGACCACGGCTTCCTTGGAATCGTCGTCCAGGCTCTGGCGAATCACCAGGACGGCCTTGCGGTCGCTGTAGCCCGCCGGGTCCGGGAACGCCGGGTCGGCCGCGAGGGAGACATCCCCGGACATCTTCTTCCAGAGATAGCGGAACTCGTCGCGCTGGTACCAGATGTTGTAGCCGGCGGAGGTGATGGTGTACTGCTTCGCGCCGGCGTCGTAGCTGGCGCTGCCCGCCACCAACGCGCTGCCGATGTCGGATTGCCCCTGGAATACGCCGAGGGGCGTATCGAAGTTCTTGCTTGGCCTGTGAAAGTCCTTCGGCGGGGCCACCTGCGTGTGCGTGCGGGATCCCGGCAGCGCCCAATCCGGCACGGTAGGCGCGGCGCCTCCCTGCGCGCGCAGATGCGGGCCCGCGCACAGCGTCATGACGAGCAGCGAGGCCTGGCCGGCGTAACGAAAAATGCAATTTCCCATAGAGACGAACTTAGCAGATGTCGGGCCGGATCGGGCGCCGCCAGGGCCGGCTCCGATATACTAGACCTTTCCCTTCTTCGATTATGACTACTCGACATGTTCGCAAAGCGATCGTCGCCATGGCATTGGCCGCCTCGGGCTTGCTTGTGGCGCAGCAACCGGCCAGCGGCCCGCTGGGCATCCTGGCTGGAGCTTCCGATATCGGCAAGGCGCGGGCCGGCGCCACCGTCTACGAGCCGGCCGGCAAAGTCTATCGCGTGACCGGCGGCGGAGCCGATATGTGGGGCGCCGCCGATGCATTCCACTACGGCTGGGTTCGGCTGTCCGGCGATGCGGCCGTCGCCGCCGACATCCATTTCCCCGCGGGCAGTCTCGCCCCTTTGGAAAAGGCCGTTCTTGTTTTCCGTCAGAGCCTTGACCCCGGCGCCCCTTACGCCGACATCGCGATCCATGGCGACGGACACATCACCCTGCAATACAGATCCACCGCCGGTGGAAAGACGGAAGACGTGACGGCGGCCGAACGCGGCGCCACGCGTCTGCGCATCGAGCGCGCCGGCAACCGGTTCACCGCCTACACCGGGTCCGCCGACGGCAAGCTGACCGCCTTTGCCAACATCAGTATCGCCCTGAGCGACCCTATCTATGCGGGCATCGGGGTTTGCGCGCATGACGCCGAGGGCCTGGTCACCGTGAGTTTCTCCAATCTCGCCATCGAGCATCCCGCGCCCGCGCGCTGAGAATCGCTTTGCCTTAAAATGTTTTAGACAGGGGCCGCACGCGCTAACCAGCTCCCGTCCGGAGGCTCTATGCTCGGGAAGTTCCTGCTCGCGTCGGCCCTCTCGATGGCCGCCATCGCCGGCGCGGCGCCTTGGGCCCCGGAGGTGGCTTCCGGCGCGCGCCTGCGCGAGTGGTTCGCCCACCCTCCCGCCGCCTTCAGCACCGCGCCGTTCTTCGTGTGGAACGGCGATCTCACGGAAGCGGAAATCGACCGGTACCTGGCTGAATACCATTCCCGCGGAATCGATAGCTTCATCATTCATCCGCGGCCGGGCTTGATCACGCCCTATCTATCGGACCGCTGGTTCGCGCTGGTCCGCCACGCGGTGGATAAGGCCAAGCAGCTCGGGATGAAGGTCTGGCTCTACGACGAGAACTCCTACCCTAGCGGATTCGCCGGCGGCCACGTGCCTGCCGCCATGCCGGAATCCTATAACGAAGGCCAGGGATTGACGCTGCGCAAGCTGACGCAGCTCGATGCCGCCGGCGCGGGCGCCTGCAAGTTCCTCCTCCGCCGCGAAGGCGACGCCTTCCGCGATGTCGATCAAGTCGGGGAAACGGGCCCGCCGGGCGAGTATTACTGCTTCAGTCTAACGTCCTATCCCAAGCGCGACTGGAATGGCGGATTCTCTTACGTGGACCTCATCCACCCGGGCGTCACCCGGAAGTTCATCGACGTGACCATGAGCGGTTACGAACGCTCGCTCAAAGCCGATCTGGGCCAGACCGTGCTCGGCGTCTTCAGCGACGAGCCCAACATCAATCCGCCGTCCGGCCGCGACTCGATGCGCTGGACGCCCGACCTCTTCGCCGAGTTTCAGAAACGCGCCGGGTACGATCTCAAAGCGCGCCTCCCCGAGCTTTACGAGGAGACCGGCGACTGGCGCAAGGTGCGCCACGACTACTACGCGGCGCTGCTCGACCTCTTCATCGAGCGCTGGTCCAAGCCTTACAGCCAATACGCCGGGAAGGCTGCAATCGCCTGGACCGGCCACTACTGGGAACACACTTGGCCAAACCCGGCCGAAGGCCCCGACAACATGGCCATGTACGCCTGGCCGCAGGTCCCGGGCATCGACATCCTGTTCAATAACTACAGCGAAGACGTCAACGCTCAAGTGGGCAACGTTCGCTCGGTGCGGGAGCTGGCCAGCGTGGCGAACCAGTTGGGCAAACGCCGCACGCTTAGCGAAACCTACGGCGGCGGAGGTTGGGACTTGCGCTTCGAGGATATGAAGCGCATCGGCGACTGGGAGTTCGCGCTGGGCGTCAATCTGATGAACCAGCACCTCTCCTACGAGACCATCGTGGGCGAACGCAAACACGACTACCCGCAATCGTTCAGCTACCACGAGCCGTGGTGGGACCAGTATGGCGCGCTGGCGAAGTACTTCGCGCGGCTGTCGCTGGCGCTTTCCTCGGGCGAGCAAATCAACCGCGTGCTGGTGATCGAGCCGACCACTTCCGCCTGGATGTACGCTTCCCCCGGCCAGGCGAACCCGCGCATGATGGAGACCGGCCGCGCGTTTCAGGACCTGCTCAACCGCTTGGAAGCGCAGCAGGTGGAGTACGACATCGGCTGCGAGAATATCATGCGCGACCACGGCAAAGCCGCCGGCGGCAAGCTGACGGTGGGGATGCGGTCCTACGACGTGGTGGTCTTGCCGCCGGGAACGGAGAACCTGGAGCCGGCCACGGCGGAGCTGATCGACCAGTTCCTTTCCGGGGGAGGCAACGTGCTGGCGTTTGGCGATCCGCCGGCCTACGTGCAGGGCGCCCCGAGCGACCGGCTGGCGAGCCTGGCGCAACGGCAGGCGGCGCACTGGATTATCGTGCGGTCGCCGGCCGATGCCGCGTTTCTCGAGCGCGTATCGGCCAGCGGTTTCCGGATCGCCTGGGATGCGCAATCGGGCGCCAAGCTACTGCATCACCGCCGCCAGTTGCGCGACGGCCAGTTGATCTTCCTGGCCAATGCCAGCCTGGAGCATAGGGCCACCGGCACGCTCCAGGTGAACGCGCATTCGGTGCGCCGCCTGGACCCCGGTACCGGCGCCACGCAGCCGGAGCCGGTTCGCGCGGATGGCGCGGCGGTGGAAATCGCCTTCGACATTGCGCCGGCCGGCAGCCTGCTTCTGTTGGCGGAGAACCAGGGCCAGCCCGCCCACGCGCCGGCCGCCGCGCCCGCGTGGCACGCCCTGGCGCCCATCCAGCCGCTTACCGTAAAGCGCCTGGCGCCGAATGCGCTGCCCTTGGAATACTGCGATCTGACGCTCGGCGGCGCGGTTCAAAAAGATCAGTACGCGCTGACCGCCGGGACCAACGTCTTCCAGTCCTTCGGGTTCCCGGCCGGCGACCCCTGGGCTGTGGCCGTGCAGTACAAGACCGCGATTCTGGATAAGAACAAGTTCTCGCCCGGCTCGGGTTTTGAGGCCATCTTCCATTTCGAGCTTGGCGGCAAGGTGGACGTTTCCACGCTGAGAGCCGTGGTGGAGCGGCCCGAGCTGTGGCAGGTGTCCGTTAATGGAAAAGTGGTGAAGGCCCTCCCGGGCGAGTGGTGGCTGGACCGCGCTTTCGGCGTCTACGATATCGGCGCGGACGCGGCCGTGGGCCGCAACGCCATTACGCTCGAGGCCTCGCCCATGTCGGTGCACAATGAGCTGCAACCCATCTACATCATTGGAGATTTCGACCTGGCGCCGGCGGCCGCCGGTTGGAAGCTGGCGCCTCCATCGGCCCTGCGGACAGGCCCCTGGAAAGACCAGGCGCTGCCGTTCTACGCCTGGGCGGTCTCTTACGCCGCGTCCTATCGCTTGCAGGGCGGCCACGGACAAGTAAAGGTGCGGCTAGGCAAATGGGGCGGCTCCGAGGCGGAAGTCAAGGTGAACGGAAAGAGCGCCGGCGTCATCGGATGGCAGCCCTACGAAGCCGATATCGGCGGCCTGGCGCGCCCCGGCGAGAACCGCATCGAAGTGCTTGTGCACGGCACGCTGCGCAACGTCCTGGGACCGCATTTCGGCAACTGGAACCCCGGCAAGGTGGACCCGGGAAGCTGGCGTACGGCCCCGCCGGCGCCCCCTCCGGCAACCAGCTACGATCTGGACGCCTATGGCCTGATGGAGGATTTCCAGGTGTTGCGGGCGGGGCGATAGACGCGTCGCATGGAGACTCGCTTGACGCCACAGAACGCACCCACAGCCCCGCGCGTCGGGCTTTTCAGCATCGGCCTCGATGCCTATTGGCCGCAGTTCCCGGGTCTGCAAGAGAGGCTGAACAGGCACTCCAACCGCATTGCCCGGAAGCTCGAATCGCTGGGGGCCGAGGTGGTTCATCTCGGGTTGATCGATAGCCCCCGGAAGGCCGCGCAGGCGGGCCACCGCTTCCGCCAAGCCGATGTCGACCTGAGAACAGAACCGCCTCGGCGCGATGGGCCATTACTACGGCGGAATGCTGGACACCTACTCCGACCTGACGCTCCAGTGCGCCTGCTTCGGCGGCCACATCGAGACCATCGAGGTGGACGAATTGGCCGCGCTACGCGAGGGCGTGACGGAAGCGGACATCACCCGGCGGGAGGTTGAAGCTGCTCTTCGCCGAAGGCCGGTCGGAACCCGGGCCGATTCTCGAAATCGGCAACACCAACAGCCGCTATCGCTTCCCCCTGGGCGTCCGCGCGTTCATGCATGCCTGGAACCGGCAGGGCCCCGCGCACCACTGCGCCACCGGCGCCGGACACATCGGAACGAAATTGGAAAAGCTCGCCGCCCTCTTGGAACTGGAGTGCGTTCGCGTCTGTTGACCGCGCTAGCGTAGTGTCCAGGAATTGACTATACAGTGGGGCAGGCCATCGTTTCTTGTGGCCTGCCTTCTTCGGTGGGGCGGACCTCCTGGTCTGCCTTCTTGTGGCCTGTTGAGTTATTTCTTGGACACTACGCTAGCGGCGCCCGCCCTACGCCTCCCGCCAGGCTCGCAGCATGGCTTCGAGGCTCCGTTCCACATCTTCCGCCGTGGTGGCCCAGGAGGACACGCTGATGCGCATCGCCGTGCGCCCTTGCCACGCCGTGGGGCCGCACCAGCACGTGCCGTCCCGTTGGATGCGGTCGATCGTGCGCAGCGTAGTCTCGGCATCGCCGAAGGAGACCAGCACCTGATTGAGCGCCACCTCATTGAGGATCTCGCAACCCGCCGACCGCAGCCCGTCCGCGAAGCGCCGCGCGAGGCCGCAGGTACGCTCGATGGTCTCCGCCAGCCCGGACTTGCCGAGCGAACGCAGGGCCGCCCATATCTCCACTCCGCGGGCGCGCCGGGATAGTTCGGGCGTGAATTGCCCAGGGTCGCGCCGCGGCCCCTTGGGGATGTACGGCGCCTCCAGCGCCATGGCGCGGCCGAGCGCGGCGCCTTCCCGCACGAAGGCCAGACCGCTGTCGTAAGGCGCGTTCAGCCACTTATGCGCGTCCGTCGCCCAGGAATCGGCCTGCTCCACCCCGGCCATCGGCGGCGCCAGGCTGGGGCACGCCTTGGCCCACAATCCGAATGCGCCGTCCACATGCACCCAGGCGCCGGAGGCATGGGCCAGTTCGCAAATCCTGCCAACCGGGTCCACCGATCCCGTGTTCACATTGCCGGCCTGGACGCACACGATGGCGGGATCGCGCAGCACGGGAAACGCCTCGGCGCGCATGCGGCCTTGGTTGTCCACCGGAACCCGGATCGCGCGGCGCCGGCCCAATCCCAGCAGCCCCAGCGCCTTGGCGACGGATGGATGGGTTTCCTCGCTGACCACCACGGTCAAGGGCGGCGCGCCGCACAGGCCATCGGCTTCCACATCCCACCCCAGCCGTTCCAGCATTGCGCCGCGGGCCGCCGCCAGACACGTAAAGCTGGCCATGGTGGCGCCGCTTACGAAGGCGGTAGCGCAGCCCTCCGGCAGGTCCAGCAGTTCCAGCAGCCAGCGTTCGGCGACTTCTTCGAGCCGCGAGGCGATCGGACTGCATGCGAACAGCACCGCGTTCTGGTCCCAGGCGCCGGCTAGCCAATTGGCGGCCAGCGCCGCCGGCAGACAGCCGCCGTGAACGAATCCAAAGAAGCGCCCACCCGCGCTGGCAACCGTGGCCGGAGAGCCAATGCGGTCGAGCAGATCGATCACGTCTTCGGGAGCGGTTGGACCTTCCGGCAGAGGCTCGTCCAAATCCGCCAAACGGTCCAACGCCTCCCGCGGCGGCGCCACCGGACGTCCATCGAGCGTGCGCAGGTATCGGCCGGCGCGCAGAGCCACCTGGGATAAGAGATCGGCCATTCGCCCAGAATACTA
>Ga0182027_10011113_pt1 | contig 12749 bp, 14 predicted proteins | sample 712E1DmetaG_FD_121300 | JGI IMG/M metagenome (GOLD analysis project Ga0182027, IMG submission 121300) | Permafrost microbial communities from Stordalen Mire, Sweden - 712E1D metaG (Illumina Assembly) | ecosystem: Environmental > Terrestrial > Soil > Wetlands > Permafrost | place: Sweden...
AGCTTGTCGAGATTGACGAGCTTGGTCAGGAGAGGATCGTCTTCCGTGAGACGCTGCCGGATGAAGTTCGAGCCGATAAAACCGCAACCGCCGGTGACGAGTAGGTTCATGATGGAGAGTAACCGCGAAGAACGCGAAGGGGCGCCAAGATCAGTGTTTGGTCAGGACAATCCGCTCCCATTCGAGCTTTGGATGCGAGCCGAAATTGAAAATTGGGTCATCTTCGCGAATCTTAGCGTACTTCGCGGTTCGATTTCTGTTACGGCGGTGCGAGGGATTATCTCTCTAGCACGAGGCCGAGACTGTCGCGCCAATCAGGCAGTCGCAGACCGAAATCGCGGGCAAGCTTGTCGCACGACATCACCGAGTAGGGTGGCCGTTTGGTTGGAGTTGGATATTCGGAGGAACCGATGGCTTCGATCTCGGTGCATTTCCGTTCATCAGCGGGCATGAGCTCGATAATTGCGCTGGCAAATCCGTGCCAGCTGGTCTGGCCCGACGAACAGAGATGATAGATGCCCTCGCGCGGTCCGTTTTGGACTGCGGGCGACGTCGATTTGAGCGCCACCGCGGTCGTTTCGGCAATTATTCGCGACCAGGTCGGGCAGCCGATCTGATCCCGCACAACGCGGAGTTTTTCGCGTTCGCGGGCCAGTCGCATCATGGTAAGCATGAAGTTGCCGCCCCGCGCACCATAAACCCAGCATAGTCGGAAGATCAGGTGGTCGCAGCCGACCTGCTGGATCGCCAGGTCGCCGGCCAGTTTGGTCCGGCCGTAGGCGCCCAACGGATTCGGCCGGTCCTCTTCGACATAGGGCGACGTTTTGGATCCGTCGAACACGTAATCGGTCGAGTAATGGACCAGTAAGGCCCCACGTTTTTTTGCCTCGACGGCCATGATGCCCGGCGCCTCGCCATTGATCTTCATGGCCAAGGCGGTCTCGGTCTCCGCTTTGTCAACCGCGGTGTAGGCTGCGGCATTGACGATAATCTCTGGCGAACTGTCCTGAATCCATTGGCGGATTGAGTCTGGGTTGGTCAGATTGACGTCGGGATAATCGACGCAGACCAATTGACTCATGGGCGCGAGCGTCCGACGGAGCTCCCAACCGACCTGCCCGATCTTGCCGAACAAGAGGATTCTGGGTGGATGCATGGGAGAGGATTGAGGCCTAAGACTGATCGAGGAATCAAGAATTCGCTCAGAACAACTTCTCCCTCGGCAGCTCTTTAAGGAACGGCGCCCTGGCATCACGTTGCGATAGCGTAGGCGCGGCGAGCGGCCATTTGATGCCGACATCAGGATCATCCCAGCGGAAACCCTGCTCATTTCGCGGGGAGTAGATCTCAGTGCACTTGTAGTGAAACAGCGCGGTCTCACTGACAACGGCGAAACCGTGGGCAAACCCGGGCGGAATGTAGAATTGCCGCTTGGTGTCAGCTGTTAGCATCATGCCGTACCATTGTCCGAAGGTTCGCGAGGCGCGCCGTATGTCGACCGCAACGTCGAAGACTTCGCCCTGCCAGACCGAGACCAGTTTTCCCTGAGCCAGCGGGTTCTGGAAGTGGAGGCCGCGAAGGGTGCCGCGCTGGGAAAAGGAGAAATTGTCCTGAACAAAGTCCGCGGCGATCCCGGCGTCGAGATAGCGCTGTCGATTCCATGACTCCACGAAAAACCCCCGATTGTCGCCGAAGACATCGGGTTCAATGATCAGGAGCCCTTCCAACTCGCATTTAATGACTTTCATCGGAATGCCGTGCTCAGCGGGAACTAGTTCGCGGCACGGACTTCACGCGATAGTCCCCGCGGCTGAAATACTTTTCAAGCCAGACATAGGCGCAGATGAAAAAATAGCGGCTGCCCATTTCCTTGATCTTGAGCTTGGCTTCACCGTGTTTGCGATTTTGCCAGGTGATGGGCACTACCGTCCATGAGAAGCCCCGGACGATTGCTTTAAGTGGGATCTCGACGGTCAGGTTGAAATGGGGGGAAAGGAACGGGCGACACCCATCGATTACTGTGCGGCGGTAGGCCTTGAAGGCGTTGGTCGTGTCGTTGAGCGGAATGTGAAAGAGGATGCGTATGAAAAGGTTCGCGATCCGGTTGATGAAGAGCTTCAGGCGTGGATAGTCGATGACGCCGCCACCCTTCACGAAGCGGCTTCCAAAAACACAATCCCAGCCTTGGTTGAGCAAGAGCCAGTATTTGACGGTGTCAGCGGGCGAATCGGAAGCGTCGGCCATCATGATCACACAGGCATCGCCCTTGTAGTGATCGAGGCCGTACACGACGGCGCAACCAAAACCGCACGGCCCCGGGTTGCGCAGAGGCGCGAGTGTGGGCACTTCCCGGCGCAGCGACTCCAGGACCTGCCAGGTGGAATCCTGGCTGCCATCATCCACGACCAAAATCTCGTGTGGGATGCTTTCCTGAGCTAGCGTACGATGGAGGTCTCGCACCATGGAAGGCAATGAAGCCTCCTCATCACGAGCGGGTATGATGATAGACAATAGCGTCAGGGCCGGGACCATGATCAACGAGAATCAGAGTGCGGAGACCGGCAAATCGTCGACCGGCTTACGGGCGATGATGAGGAACTGCCTGCCGAAAACACGCCAGAAACACGGCAACGCAATGTAGAGGTGCACGAAAGCCATGGGATATTCCGGGGCTTTCACCATCGTAAAAGGCAGGAAGCGTGGGAGGATCTGCTCGATTTGAAAACCTTCGACCTCCAGGGCTTCGCCCAGCGAGGCCTCGGTCAGATAGACATGATGATCGAAGAAATCCCAATACTGGCCATGGAGGTATTTGATGTTGGGTCCGACCGCGATCAAAGCGCCGCCTGGTTTGAGGCAGCGGAAGATGTGGCGAAGGGTTTGATTGAGGCATTCCTTGTCAGGCAGATGTTCAAAAAAGTTGCTCGTGAATACGACATCGAGAAACGAGTCGGACAGCGGCCAGGGGGCGGAGCAATCCTGTTGCAGGAACTCGATACCGGGGGCCAGATGGCGCGAGGCCTCGGGATTGAGATCCATGGCGAGCTTTCGGGCGGCCGGAATATTGTTGATGAACTCTCCATATCCGCAGCCCAGATCGAGCACGGCATCCGAGGGGCGCACCCAGCGCCGGAAGAACTCCGAGGTCAGGACTTGCCAGACCTTGTTGCGGTAGGCGGCAGAGCGGGCAAATCGACGGTGATAGATCTTCGATAGCTCCCGCGGATTTGTTGGCATAAAGAGGGAAGGCGACTGACCGATGGGACTGTCAGAATGGCCCGGACACGTCCAGCCAAGCGGGATGGGTCTGAGCGTGAGCGGCGATCTCCTCAAGGATTGCAGACGCCGATGTTTGGGGCCGCCAGTTCCAGAGTTTCGTGGCCTTGCTGTGGTCCAGCACGACCCACGGAATATCGAACGGGCGGGGCGTGCCGTCGGCAATGACCTCATGCGCGCCAAATCTGCCGGCACACCAGTCACTGAGTTGCCGCAATGACATGGCCGAGGCGATGCCGCCGGACACGTTGACCACCCGTTCAGCCGCAGCGAACCTGGGGGCAGCGAGTTGCTGTTCCAGCAAGGGAGCCAAGTCGCGCGGATGCAAACAATCGCGGACTTGGTAACCGAGGCCGCCAAATCCAAGGTATTTCAAAGGTCGGCGATGAAGCCAGGCGTTGAGCCAATAGGCAAAGATGCCTTGGTCGGGCCGGCCGAACTGACCCGCTCCGGCGAGGACTCCGCACCGGTCGATGAAAACCGGGAAACCGAACGACTCGCCAAATTCGAGCGCGAGGACCTCCGAGGCCAGCTTGGTGGCGCCGTAAAGCGACACGGGGGCGCGGGTGGAAAAGGTCTCGTCGATTCCGGCGGCGGAAACGCCCGGCGGCAAGGGTTGGTCGGGCCCGGGCTTAAAGGCGTTGTCTTCGACGACCACCGGCAGCGACGCCAGCGGCGAAATAGCGTAGACGCGGCTGGTGCTGAGCAAGATGAACCCGGCGCGACGCTGCCGGCAGTATTCCAGGAGATTGGCTGTTCCCCCAAGGTTATGTTCGACGAGCTGGCGGCTGCTGGTGTGGCCGTCGATTCCTGCAAGGACGCTTGGGTTGGCGGCGGCATCGATGACCCAGTCGGCGTCGGGCAGTTCCTCCAGATCGCTGGCCGAGCGCAGGTCGGCATGATACAGGCGCACGCCGAGCCGCTTGAGCTCCGCCCGGTTTGTCTCGCTTCCCGGGCGGATGAAGTTGTCGAAGCCGACCACCTGCCGACCGGATCCGCCTTCTAGCACGGCCTTGGCGATGGTGCTGCCCACGAAGCCGCAGATGCCGGAAATCAGAATCCTCATTGCACTTAAGGAAAACAGGATCGTCTGCCCAGGGAAAGAGGGAAACCATCTGCCGGTTTCAGTTTTCAGCTTTCAGGGTTTCAGCATTCTCCGCGTCGTCGCCAAGCCTCCACAATCTGCCGGATCGTTTCCTCCAGGCTCACACTGATATCCCACTGTGGATAGTGCGTGCGCATTTTGCGCAGATCGGAATAGTAGCAGACGTGGTCACCGATCCGGTTCTGATCCACATAAACCGAGGTCTGCTTTTTGCCGGTGAATTTCTCGGCAATGCTGAATGCCTCGATGATCGAACATGAGTTCGCTTTCCCGCCGCCGAGATTGTAGACTTCGCCTTTCCGCGGCGCGGTTACAAAAGCGGCCATGAAACGGGCGACGTCGAGTGCGTGGATATTGTCCCGCACCTGTTTGCCCTTGTAGCCAAATACCCGGTATTCGCGGCCCTCCAGGTTGCATTTCAGGAGGTAGCTGAGAAAGCCGTGGAGTTCGACGCCCGTGTGATTCGGGCCCGTGAGGCAGCCGCCGCGCAGGCAGCAGGTTGGCAGGCCAAAGTAGCGCCCGTACTCCTGCACCATGACGTCCGCTGCAACCTTGGAGGCGCCGAATAGCGAGTGCTTCGACTGGTCGATTGTGAAGCTCTCCGGAATGCCATGGACGTAATTCGGGTCCGCGTAGTCCCAGCGGGTGTCGAGTTCGACGAGCTTGATCAGGTTGGGGGCGTCGCCGTAGACCTTGTTGGTCGACATATTGACGAACGGCGACTCGGGGCAGGCCTGTCGCGCTGCCTCCAGGAGATTCAGCGTGCCGCCGGCATTCGTATCGAAATCGTCGAACGGAATGGCCGCAGCCCGGTCGTGGCTGGGCTGTGCGGCCGTGTGAACGATGGCGGCGGGTTTCAGCTGGCGAACGAGTGCCAGCACGCCGGCCCGGTCGCGGATATCGAGTTCATGGTGAACAAACCCCGGGAGGGTCTCCTGCAGTCGTCGCTGGTTCCATCGGGTGTCGCCCTGTGGTCCAAAGAACACCGCCCTCTGATTGTTGTCGAGACCGTGGACTTGGTAGCCCAGCTCGTGGGCGAAATAAACGCAAACCTCGGAACCAATCAGCCCCGACGAACCGGTGACGAGAATGATTTTGGACATGGAACAAAAATAAAGACCAAATGTGGAATCGGAGCCAAACGAATTCTTCGCGCCGGTTGGCGGCGGGGCCATCTCCGGATTGGCGGTGGCGCAAGTGGCATGGGCGTCTTGCCCATGTCCAACAGCCTGGTGCAAACCCACGGGCAGGATGCCCATGCCACGGCGGACATCCGCACCGCACTGACAACCGGAAGATGCGCCCCTGACGGCGGGTCCGGCCGGCCTCAATCGAGGCGGCTGAACCGGGCTTTGGCCCAGGCCAGCAACCACGTGAAGGGGTCGCGGAAGACCCGGACTTTCTTGCCCTCCTTGAACGAGCGGGAGCGATAGGTGATGGGAATCTCGATCGGCCGGTAGCCTTTGCGGACGAGCTTGATCAGCAGCTCCCAGTCAAAATCGAAGCGGTTGCATTCGAAGGTCAGCCCACGGAGGCATTCACGGCGGAAGACCTTGTACATGGTAAATGGATCCTTCAACCAGATGCCGAGCGAAACATTGATGAGAAGGGTGAAAGTCCAGTGCGCCACATTGAGCACGAATGCTTGGATGGGCTGGCCGCTGAATTTCCGGATGGCCCAGCCACCGCGGCCATGGCGCGAACCCAGCACGAAAGCCTGCCGTCCGGCCAGGATCGGAGCCAACAGCGTCTCGTAATCGGCCATGTCGTATTCCAGGTCCGCGTCCTGGATCAGCACGACATCCCCGGTGGCCGCGGCCAGGCCGGCGCGTACTGCATAACCCTTACCGCGGGGCCGGTCCTCCAGGATGAGCTTTACGCGCGGCTGGTCACGGTAACCGAGCACCACCTCCCGCGAACCATCGCTGGAATTGCTTTCGACGATCAGGACCTCGATGCGGGCGCCGGGAATATCCTTCGCCAGAAGCGCATCGAGCGTTTTCTGGACGGTGGCGGCCTCATTGAACACCGGCACGATGACGGAAAGCGTGCAGGGAACAGGTAGTGAGTTCACGGGAGACTGCTGGAGACATTGGGGGTGCGAAAAGGTTCGCTTCTTCGCCAGTGCGCCAGCTGGTTCGATCAAGCGGATCGGCGGTGTCGGTCGAGGAGACAGCGGCGCAGCCAGCGGAGCGGGGCGGTCACTTGCCACGAGAAGGACTGCTGCATCCGCCTAATCTTGTCGTCTCTTTGATCTAGATTTGTCGAAAGGCGTTGCTGGCCTCTCGCCTGTTCGGCGTTCCTAGCCTCAAGCGCTTGGACGTGCTTTTCGACTTCGGCCAGCCTCGCCTGGTCCTGCCGGTATTGACGACCGTCCAAGACCTGCTCCCAACGACCGAAAGGTGCTCTCCGGGTGGCGGCTTCCAACTGACGGCAGAGCAGGTGCAGATCATCGGTCAGGCCCGCGAGACGTCTGAGCATGGCTGGGTCGGCTGGTCCAGGGGAGTCTCGCAGGCGCGCGGCCATTCCAGAAACCTGCTCAGCCAGCAAGGGTACGTCAGATGACGGAGCCGCCGTACTGGCGCCCCAGTTCGCCCGCGCCGGCACGCCGGCAATGGAGGTGTAGAAGGCTGCGAGGGCAGCGGTATTGGCTTCCAAGTCGAAATGCTCCCTGGCAAAGGCGACGGCGGCATTTCCGAGACGCTTGGCCAATGCGGGATCGGAGAAGACCAGGGCGCATTTCTCTGCTATCTCATCGGGGCTTCCTGTGCGAAGAAACAGCGCTTCGCGGCCGTCTTCCATGAGCCGGGCGATGTTCGTTCCGGGGAGAATGACTGGCTTGCCGGCTGCGAGGAATTCCGGAACCTTCGAGGGGAACCGATAGTCGTTAAATGCGCCAGTGCAGCCCGGCTGGACGAGAACGTCCGCGAGGGCGAGCAATGCGGGCAGCCTAGCCTTCTCGACGAACCCAAGATCGACAACGATGTCCTTATAGCCCGCCGCGAATCCATCGCTGAATTCGGGTGAGCTGATGCCTGTCCGAATCAGGCGCGTCGATATGCCCCGCTGGTTGAGCAGCCGTATGGCGGCATAGAGGTCACGAATCTCGGATTCGTTGGCGAACGACAGGCTTCCCGAATAGACAATGACTCTTTCGTCGGGGCGGAGGTTCAGCTCATCTCGTAGTCGCGGGTCGACGGGTTGGGGATGGTAAAGTGCGAAATCGACTCCAGGAGTCAGCAGGTGTACGGGAGTGCCGGGAGGCATGATTTCACGAAGGCGGTCTATGATCACCGTGATGCCGTCAGCCAGCCAGAGCAAGTTGCGGTAACGCACAGGATGCGGCAGACTTGGCGGCAACGCGCTTCCGAACTCGGCCTCCAACGCGCCACGGAGTTCAGCGATCGGCCGTCCGGTCCAACATTCAATGAGATGTTCCTCGTTGTCTTCCATGTGGACGATGAGCCGGGCGCAGGCACGCGGTTGGTAGGCTAGGACGAAACGTCGTACGCACTCCCGGGGGGTCCAGGCATGGATGATATCTGCCGGCCGACCATCAGGAAAGGGGCTCGGGCGGGTGAGAACGTCGTCGTAGGAAACAGGAATGAACTTCGGTGCGAGCACGGCCGACAGCGTCTCCTTTCGCCCCGTGATCGCGACGGCGCAGGCGTGCCCGAGTTGGGACAGGGCACCGGCGGCCCCTCCGATGTGATTCAGGCTGTTGGTGGTGAAATCGCCTGAGTTGACGAAAAGGATGTTCATGCGACGGGAAAAGGGGGAGGACTGAGGCGGCGTATAGAAGGCGGAGACTCCACTGGCCAGCTGCAGAAAATCGGCGGCGAGGGTGTAGCCAGTGCGGCAGCAACAAGAACTACTACAACAAATCCTCCAAGGTGCGAAAGACGACCTGACAGGCTAAGGGGCGATTCTCAAAGTCGGATCGTAACGGTACCCGAATGGCCCGTCGGACCTAGCAGCAGCCTGTCGGACTTGAGGTCCTCCAGGCTGTTAGAGCGTGAATCCAGCCTCGGTGGCGTCCCTGGAGAACATCTTGACAGTGTCGAGCGAAAGGGCGGCGAGATCCGCACCGAGCAGCTTGGCGGCTTTTGCCAAGATGTCATGTGGCACGGTTACGATCTGGCAGCCGCATTGCTCCGCTTGGAGGATGTTCAGTACCTCTCGCACGCTGGCCCAAAGCAGTTCCGTCTTGGGCTGGCCTTCCAACAGAGCGAGACTCGCGCGCATGAGTGGCACGGGATCAACGCCGGTATCGGCGATGCGCCCGGCGAAAACGGAGACCACGGAGGGTACATCGGGATTGAGAACGGCGGCGACGTCGCGCACCTGAGCGAGTGTGAGAATAGCGGTGATGTTCAGCTTAACCTGCTGCGCAGCCAATTCGCGGATCAGCGGCAGGGATGGTTCGCCACGGGAATTCGTGATAGGAATCTTGACGTAAACGTTTTTTCCTAACGCAGCGATCTTCAAGGCCTGCCGTTTCATCTCTGGGAATTCGTCAGAGAATACCTCAAGCGAGATTGGCTTAGCGGTGACGGTGGTGAGGATGTCTTTCGCAAAACCTTCATAGTCTTTAATACCGGCCTTCTTCATCAAGGTCGGGTTGGTCGTGAGGCCTTTGATGTAGGGCCTTCCATAGAGTTCGAAAATGCCGGCTTTGTCCGCGCCGTCGGCGTAGATTTGAACCTTCAGGTCATTCAGGGTGATCATGGTGGGAGGGGTTGCTCAAGGTCAATGGACTAGCAAGAATGATATCCACGGCCTCGGTGAAGGAGTGGACCGTAAAGTCAGGCTGCGCGCGCAGGCTTTCGGCGTATCCCTGGGCGATGAAAATCGTACGGCAACCGGCTGACCGGCCGCAATCGATGTCGCGCCAGCGGTCTCCGACCATCCATGAATGGGTCAAGTCGAGTTCGAGTTCTTGTGCGGCGCGCAGCAAAAGCCCTGGGGCCGGTTTGCGGAAGGGAGACGGCGGGTGTTCGTGGCCAGAATCGTAACTCACCTCAATTCTATCGATCGGGAGCAGTTCGGATATCTTTGCGTGGATCGCCTCAACCGCGGCTCGTGTTTGAGTGCCGCGGCCGACATCCGGCTGGTTGGTGACGACGACCAGAGGGAGTCCCGCGGCTTTCAAGCGGGCGCAACCCTCGGGAACCCCGGGGAGAAGCGCGAATTCGTCGGCGGACGCAGGCGGATAGGGCTTGCCTCCCCGGACGACGGCAGCGTTGAGCGTGCCGTCGCGATCAAGGAACACCGCGGAAAAACCGCAGGGCGGTTTGCCCAACCTTCGGGAACTATCTGCTGGGGATTGGGATGGCAATGCAGAAGCTCGGATTGCAGGCGTTCTTGCGGAGCAAGAACGATCAGCTTTTCGCGGTGGGCGAAAAGCTTTCCCACTTGGTTTGATTCACCTTGAGATCTGGATGCGAGACAAAGAGGTGCCAGAGAACAGCCTGGAAGGCCTCGGCGTGCGGCGTGATGGTTTGAGGGTTGACCGTTGGCACGATGACGAAGGCATCGGCAACCTTCGCGGTATAGCCACCATCCTTGCCCACCAATCCAATCACGCGGGCGCCCACCTGTTTGGCCAGCTGCAGCGCGGCCACCAGATTGGGTGAGACATTCTTCTCAAGGTTTCCTCCGCCGACGGAGAGGACGAGCAGTGCGTCGCGTGAAGTGAGGCGGCTGCCGCGGAGCCACTCGGCGAATACGCTCGCCCAGCCCTCGTCATTGGTCCGGGCGGTGAGTTCTGATACGTTATCCGTCGGAGCGTAGCATTCTATCCCTGCGATCTTGCGGAAGTCGTTCACCGCATGCGACGCGTTGGCCGCGCTGCCGCCGACGCCCAAAATAAAGAGCCGTCCGCCCCGATCGCGAACGCCGCGCAGTTCGGCGACGCATTTTTCGCAATCGTCGGGATTGATTTTAGATATTATTTCCGTGGTTTCTTTGAGATGTTGGACGGAATAAGACATGGGAAAAGAAATGCCGAAAGGCTGAAATGTAACCTCTGCGTTTCAGTGGGGCAATTGTGTGTCTGTGGCTAGCAATCCATTGAGCTCTTTCAGCCCTTCAGGCGAGCCAATTTCGTAAAACCGCTGCTTCATCTCGTAGCCTGCGAGCTCGGATTGCGTGACGAGGCGACCGTAGACATCAGCAAGATCTACGACTTCGCCGCGCGGCCAGTCATCCAGTGCCGAGGCGCGAAGCAGGCCAAGGCCATAGTCGATGTGGCGCATCTCGGGGATTCGGTTCCTCTTGTCGTAGACTTTGATGGACCCATCCGCAAAAAAGACATTGCTGGAATCGTATTGGCCTCGGTTTTCAAAAACCGTCATCAGGCCCGTTTGTCCCGAGGCAAGAAAGGCACGGCCGACGTCGGAATAGTCAATGGGCAGGTAGGAGTCGCCGTATAGGACATAGAAGGCATCGCCAAGCAGGGGGAGTGCACGGATCAGGGCGCCGCCGGTGCCCAGGAGCTTCGGGCCGTCGAATGAGTAATCGATCTGCATTCCCCACGCCCGCCCGTCGCCGTACTGCTCGACAATCTTCTCGCCCAGGTAGCCCACGCAGAGAACGATCCGGGTGAGCCCGGCCTGACGGAGCAAGCGGAGCTGATGGGTGAAGAACGGCTCTCCGGCAACGTCTATCAACAACTTGGGCACTCTCTCCGTCAGTGGTCGCAGTCGGGTCGCGAGCCCTCCGGCAAGAATGGCTACTGGAAATTTGGAAGGCGGAAGGGGAAATGCGGAAGGCGGAGTCACGGTCGGTGCTTCTTGGTTTTGCGACCAATGGTCGTAAGGATGGCAAGCAATTGGCGGGATTCGTCGAGCAGGCTCTCGGTGCCTTTCGACCCCAGGCCAGCCCGCTGACAGATTTCGAGCCAATATTCGGTTTCAGAGGCTTCCTTCTCTGCAATGGCGATCTTGTGGATGAAGTCGTCCGTCGATTCAGCGCGGCCTGCTTCACGATAGTTGGCGCCGATGGACGATCCAGCTTTCATCAGCTGGCGTCCCACAACCGCACCAACCGTGGTTTTCGGAAGGCTTTCGACGAAGACAAGAATCCGCAGGGCGAAATCAAGCGTTCGGCCTTCAAGCTCAGTCTTCACACTTTCACCTTTCGCATTTCGCCTTTCAGTTCTGCGTCACCACCTTGGTCCCTTCAAAATCGAATCGGAAACGCACCTCCTGCAGCCCTTTCTCCCTCATGGCATGCCGAAGCTTTGCCTTGTCGGCGGCGTAGAACATCAGGAAACCTCCGCCGCCGGCGCCGATGAGTTTGCCGCCGAGCGCGCCATGAGCCATGGCGTGATCGTACCATTCGTTGATCTGTTGGTTGCTCATTCCGACAGAGCGGGCTTTCTTGCGTTGCCAGTGCACATCCATCAGACGAGCGAACTCCTCAAGATTCCCTGTCTCAAGCGCCTCGAGGGACCGAAAGCCGAGTTCCTTGGTAAAATGGAGATTGTCGAGCATGGCCTGGTCGTTCTGTTTTGACCGATCGTTTTGATCCTTGAGGATCGATGAAGCCGAACGGGAATATCCGGTAAAAAAGAGGAGCAGATTGTCTTCGAGGTGGAAGAGCGTCTCCTCGGAGACCCGGACGGGGCGATACTCAACTCTGCCGTCCGGGTGGAAGGTGAAAGCGGTGATGCCGCCGATCGCAGCAATATATTGGTCTTGCCTTCCGATCGGTTCACCCAAGCGGACGATCTCGATCTCACAAGCTTCGGCGGCCAACTCAGCGGGATGAATGATGTTCTTCTTATAGGTGTGCAACGCCTTGAGCAATGCCGTCGTAAAACTGCCAGAAGAGCCCAGACCCGTGCCCGCCGGGATATCGGCTATTGCAGTGATTTCGATCGTGGGCTTGGGAAAACCCACGAATTCCAAGCATTCACGGATGATGGGATGCTCGATTTCCCGAATCTCCTGGACCAACTCAAGCTTGGAGTACTTCAGGAGAATCTTTGGCGTGAATGTGGAATTAATGGTTATATAGACATATTTGTCAATCGCAGCGGCCACGAGAAACCCACCGTGGTCGCGATAGTACGACGGCAAGTCCGTGCCACCGCCGCCAAGAGAAACGCGCAAGGGAGAACGGGTGATGATCATGGGGAGGAATTGGAAAAAGAGCTGAACCAGGAAACTAGGAAATGGCGAAACGACAGATAGGAGAACCGGGAAACGGTGGCATCGGAAAAGCAGAAAGAGAAAACTGGAAATCGAGAAAGTGGGATGGTGAGCGAGCGATGAAGAGCAAGAGAAAGAGCGGAAAGTGTGGAAGATTGCCACCACGATCAACCATACAGTCAAAATAGGTCAAGCGACCCATCATTCTGTAA
>Ga0182027_10011115_pt1 | contig 12749 bp, 19 predicted proteins | sample 712E1DmetaG_FD_121300 | JGI IMG/M metagenome (GOLD analysis project Ga0182027, IMG submission 121300) | Permafrost microbial communities from Stordalen Mire, Sweden - 712E1D metaG (Illumina Assembly) | ecosystem: Environmental > Terrestrial > Soil > Wetlands > Permafrost | place: Sweden...
ATGCTTGATCATTAAATCAAATAATGAATGCATTATATTTTCAGCCTCATTATGATCTATAGCTTCAACTCCATAAATTACGTATAAATTATCCCGAATCCAAATCTTTCTATAGCTTGTTTTCTCACTTGGTGAAGCTAGAAATAAGTGGTTATTTAATTGCAGGGATTTCAATATTTTATAGGATTTATTTATTAAAGATTCCATATATAATTTCGGGTATTAATGCTTTATAGACTTTGTTGAGTACTCAATTATTAAAAGGATAATCTCGTTTTACATTTATCCAAATATTTTTCCCATGATTTTCTCAAACCAAGAAGGATCTTTATCAAAAAAACAATGTGCCACCACATTCTAAAAAATGTGGTTTGCTCTCGGCACTTGTTTTTTGGATGCAAGAAAATTCATTCAGAAGAATTTTCTGCACACAAAATGCAAATGCATTTTGTTGTGCTCGAGAATTGAAAACTGTATCATTAGCTACGACCCCATTCTAAAGAATGAGATTTTCAATTCTCGACATAATAAATTTACTTTCTTATTGGAGGCATACTTATCTGCGAAGATTGAAATTCATAAATCTGAGCAATTAAATCAAAACATGCATTTATAAACCAATTAAAACATCTTAAATCAGTACATAAGTATATCAAACGATTTCTTAAGTATTAACCTGACTAATGTCAGTTACGAAAGAATGCAATTTAATCGTGAATAAATCACTCTTAAAGCGCAACTTAAGTATTAACTTGGCTTCGCCAGTTAGAGAATAGATAGCAATTTTTTCAGAAGTAAATTCTTTAAAAATTGATTATTTTAGCAAGATTTATTCTTGATAAGATAACTAATATATCTAATCGAGACATATATGGCGAGATTAAGTTAAATTAAATATATTGGAGGATAATAATATGGGATTCAACAATTTTGGACCAAGAGAAATGCATAAAGCTGTTTGCAGTAAATGTAAAAAAGAATGCGAAGTGCCTTTCAAACCAACAGAAGGTAAGCCGGTTTATTGTAGGGAATGTTTCGCTACAATGCCTAAACCTAATAGATTCTAAAATCTAGATTCTATTCTGTAGTTTAACGTATAATTTTATTTTTTTTATTTATCTTATTTTATAATTATAGATATCTAATTTCTTTTTAATAATCTTCTTAAAGGAGGGTTTGATATAGAAATTGCTTTTTTTGGACACATTTCCTGGCAGCAATAACACCTTATGCATTTATTGTAATTATATACCGGAGGTTTTGATTTATCATTATTTTTAAAATTAATTGCTTTTTCATTTACTGGACATGTATCAACACAAATTCCACATTTTATGCATTTAGCTGGGTCTATTTGAGGCCTATTTCTAACCATATTTTTTATAAATTTTGGAGTAATTGATAAAATTGAACTATTCTTAACTGGTTTTCTCACAATATTAAAATCCTTGTTTATGAAACTTTCGATTGGATCTCCTAGAAGTTCAATTTCATCTTCTAAATATGTACCAAGACCTCTTGATTTACCAATTTTTATAGTTGGAACATACAATGGGTTTAAATCAATCATTCTTGCAAATGTTGCATCTATAGCAACAGGGTCACTTGATATAATTAAACAATTCATTTTAACTGGAGTTCCTCCTCTTGGCCCATTTCCTTCCATAGCTGATATTGCATCCATTATATATAATCTTGGCTTTAAAAAAAGGTTTAATTCAATCAACATTTCTGAAAACTTAGTTGGATTTGAAAGTTTTAAGTGATAAGATGCTTTATTTATACCATATATGCATCCAAATTGATTTTTTACTGCTCCTGTTATTCCTGTTATTTGATGGGTCTTCATTTTAGAAAGGCTTATTAATCCATCAGAGTCAAGGCAAGCATTTGCAATATTAAACTTCTTGCATACAACCCCTTTTTCGAAATCTACTGATTTTCCAGAATCAAAATCACCAGGTTTTATTTTGTATTTTTCACCTATTTCAAAAAATCCTGATTTTTTTAATGCATTTATAGATTTTTCAAAACCCGGTGAATCTCCATAACTAATTTTTACACCTTTTTTATCAAGTATCCTAAACATTGCATCCAAAATCGATGGATGAGTTGTAACACATTCATCTGGAGATGAACCCGCCAGGTTATTTACTTTAAGTAAAATTTTTTCACCGCGTTTTACAAACAAGTCAATTCCTCCAATTAAATCTATTCCTTTTAATAATGCCTTATATACATTTTCTTCATTGTAGTCATTGCATCTTATTATTGCTACTTTTGTTTTTTCCATTGTTTTGATGAAAATAAGTTTAACCTAATTCCAGGGAAAGATCAAGCATTCTTTATAATTATATAAGGAGTAATCTGCAATTCCGTTTATCACAAATGTCTTGACATTTGTCTTTAATAAGTCTTTTGCAAAATTTAATGTCTTTCCTGTTCTTGAAACATCATCAACAAGTAAAATATTCTTGTTTATAAAATTAAAGTCAATCTTTCCTAATAATCTTGGAGCCTCATACTTTTCTTTATGACAATCATCCCTAAAATTAATATTTATTATATGAAAATCCACATTCAATAGGTTAGCAATAAGTGCACCAGGGACTATTCCTCCGCGACTTATAGCTACAACTGAATCAATTTTACCAAAATCAATTTTCTTTATTTTTTTAATTATTTCATCGAAATCGAGTTTTATTTTGTCAGAAATACTGCTTTTAATTTCTGAGCATCCTAAAAACAAGTGCCTATCACAAACTCCACCATTGGGGGTGGAGTTGCACATTGTTTTTTTGATGTTCATATTTTCCATTTTTTTATCAGAAAGACCACCATGTATAAAAAGAAAGTATCAATTATTGCAATAATTATCTGAACAATTGAATGACCTTCGATCATGTTTATTATAGGAAATCCGGTCCCCAGATATCCCAGCGGTATAAATATCAAATTTGCAGTCAGGATTGAACTGATTGTTGATACTTTACTCCTTAACCATAAGAGAGAATTCTTTGTTGATTTTTTTAAAAGGTCAAATAAATATACATTTAATAATGATGCAATTCCAAATGCCAAAACTCCGACAATGAATAGTCTTGGAGAAAGTTCCAGTGCTATATTTGCTGCATTTACCTGGTCTATTGTCATAAAACCTGCTGCAGGCCACTGCAAGGTTATCCAAATTATAGGTACAGTTACGAGTTGTGATATGATTCCAGCATAAACAGCTTTTAATGCTTCTTTTCTTCCATAATATTCATTAATAATATTCACCAGAAAAAAACTCAGTGCATAAGCAATAATACCTGCTGGTGCACTTAAGCCAAATGGGAATTGCAATATTTTTGCTGATGCAAGAACATTTGATATTACTCCAATGCCTGCAACAACTGAAATTCCAAGCCAACTGCCAAATTTTTTTGTCAGTATTCCAATAATCGAAGCTCCGGCTAAAACGAGTATTATCCAGAAGAGTATAATTAATTCGAACATGGACATATAAATATAATGACAGTTTAAAATACTTTTGAAAAGTATTTTTTAATAATTGTTTGAGGGTTAAGTTTATCCAAACAGGAGATAGATGGATCCAATAAGTGATAGGCCCTGTTTTTTTGATATCAAAAGGTATATTTGGATATAATAATCTTTATGTCGAGAATTGAAAACTCCATAATTTATTATGGGGTCGTAGCTAATAATACAGTTTTCAATTCTCGAGCATCCAAAAAACAAGTGCCTGCAACAAACCACATTCTTTAGAATGTGGTGGCACATTGTTTTTTTGATATATATTTTTTATTTGTAATATTTATGACTGAACAAAATTTAGATGATAGACTAGCTAATCAAGAATTTTTTTGGTATTCTGGTAGATTAATTGCTGATATAGACCCCAATCATGTGGAGTTTGCGCATATTATCTCGGGTATTTGTGATGGTGAAACTCCTGGCGGGACATCTTGCAAAAATCATACTGCTTATTGCGGGGAAGAATGTGAAGGTTATAGTATTAATACTATGAGAAATCATTATGGTAAAATTGAAGATGTTTTAAAGGCAAGAATAAGTATATGCCCTGGATGTTTAGGAGAATTTGGAAAACGCAATCAATAGAGAAGTTTATTTTTTCTTTCCACAATTAATGCAAGAACCGCTGTGAGCGCAAATTGTTCATTTACACTTAGGACATGTCCATCTTTTTTCTTCATTTTTAATGAATTTTCTTATTCCTAATTTTTTAATATTTTCAAGATTTTCAATCTGGCTCATATTATATTTGGTTTGATATCGAGTGTCAAGATGTTTCAGATTATTGCATGGAAAATCATTACATTCAAAGCAAAACTTTGCTTTTCCATTCTGAAAAACTTTGCAGGTTTTTATTTTGCATCTTATCCTTGTTATAGGTTTATTTTTATCAGCTATATTGCATCCAACACATTTATTCTTCTCTCTCAAATGAGCCAAACAGACCCCACAATTGATTCCACATGGAGCGATGAGACTCGATATTATTTTTAAATTTGAATCCATGTTTTAAACAAATAATTAAAGTATAAAAGATTTATGATTCTATTTTATACATAGATTTATTAAATTCTTTATCAAAATATTATTATGGAAGAAGAAATAAAAATATTAAATTTTGGATTTGTAAATGCTTATTTGGTTAAACTGGATGATGGTTATGCATTAATTGATACAGGATTACCAATTCACTCAAAAAAATTAGAAAATAAATTGAAAATAGAAGGTTGTTTACCTGATAATTTAAAGATTGTAATTCTTACTCATGGAGATTTGGATCATATTGGAAATGCAAAAAAACTCCAGGATAAATATCATGTAAAGATTGCAATACACAAAGAAGATTATGATTATATGGAAAAAAATATTATTCCAAACAGAGAAGGAAAATCATTAAAATTTAAAATCATTTTAAAATTAATTAAAATAATCATAAAATTTCAAAAAAACAGGCCTAAATCTAGTCTATTCCATCCAGATATATTCTTAAATGATAATGATTCACTTAAAAAATATGGATTTAACGCAAAAGTAATTTATATTCCAGGACATACTCTAGGTTCAATTGGTATATTAACAGAAGAAGGAGATTTTTTCTCTGGAGATACTTTGGAGAACAGAAAAAAACCCGATAGTGCAAATATAATAGAAAATGAAACTAAACTTAAGACAAGTTTAGAGAAGATTAAAAAATTGGATGTTAAAATGGTTTATCCTGGTCATGGAAAGCCATTTCTAATGAAGGATTTGAAATTACTATAAGTGTAATGTCCCTTCTATAACTTAACATTTATCTCTTCTATAATATTCCCATAACTTTTAATTTATTCTCCCTAATAAATAGGGAGAAAAATGAAAATTATGCATCTTTCTGTTATAATGATGTTAAGTTAGATACTTTAATCAATAATAGGGAAGAATTTTTAAACTCAAATCACCTATAATACTAATGGAGGTATAAAATGAAAAAAAGATATGAAAAAGATGAAGTATTAACTCGGGGCAAGGACAAATGCTGTAATCAGGGTTGGCATCATAGACATGGTTGTCATTGTGGCGGTGCTGTTTATGGCCTGGGTTTTATTGGTTCAGCTATATATTATATTACAACTGCAACAAGCTTTTGGATGGGAGTACTTGGAGTACTCAAAGCAATTGTATGGCCTGCATTTTTAGTATATGGACTCCTGAAATCATTAGGTCTATGAATAGAGAATAATTTTTATACTAGTATTTATTCTATAACGGATGAAGGTAATTGCATTTAATGGTAGTGGAAGAAAAGATGGAAACACATCTATTTTAATAAAATATGTATTTGAAGAACTGGAGAAAGTTGGGATTGATACTGAATTAATACAGCTTGCTGGAAAAACAATTCATGGTTGCAAGGTTTGTTATGGATGTTTTAAGAACAAAAATAATCAATGTGTAATTAAAGATGATGATGTCAACAAATATATTGAAAAAATGATTGAAGCTGATGGAATTATACTTGCATCTCCTGTTTATTTTGCAAATATGTCATCTGAATTAAAAGCATTGATTGATAGAGCAGGTTATGTAATGATTGCAAATGGAAAGCCGCTTAAAAGGAAAGTCGGTGCTGCTGTAGTTGCTGTTCGCAGAGCTGGAGCTGTTTTTACCCAGGATGCAATAAATCATTTCTTTTCAATTAATGAAATGGTTGTTCCAGGGTCAGGTTATTGGAACATGGGTTTTGGAAGAGAGATAGGTGAAGTAAAAAATGACAAGGAAGGCGAGTCTACTATGAGAGAACTTGGAAAAAACATGGCTTGGATTTTGAAATGCATTGAAGCTGGAAAGAAAGAAACTTTTTAAAATGGATAATAAAAAAATAAAGTCAATTGTCAAGGAAAGTTATACTAAAATAGCCAAAAATGAAAGTTCTTGCTGCACTTGCAGTTGCAATAAAGATGATCAAAAGAAGATAGCGAAGATGGTTGGTTATTCCAGTGAAGAATTAAAAACACCTGGAAATCTTGGACTTGGGTGTGGAAACCCTACTGCTCTTGCGAGTATTAAAGAAGGAGATACTGTTCTTGACCTGGGTTCTGGGGCGGGTTTTGATTGTTTTTTAGCATCTAAAAAAGTTGGAGAAACTGGAAATGTTATTGGTGTTGATATGACTCCTGAAATGATAAAAAAAGCAAAAACCAATGCTGAAAAATATGGATATAAAAATACTGAATTTAAACTCGGAGAAATAGAAGATTTACCTATTGAAAATAATTCAATTGATGTAATCATAAGCAATTGCGTTATTAATTTATCTCCTGATAAAACCAAGGTTTACAAGGAATCTTACAGAGTATTAAAGAAAAATGGCAAGATGTTTGTTTCAGATATTGTACTTCTTGGAGAACTTACAGATAAACAAAAAAATGACCCTGATTTATTATCAGGCTGTGTTGCAGGAGCTTTGCAAAAAGAGGATTATTTGAATATTGTAAAAAAAGCAGGTTTTATTGTTAAAATTATTGGTGAAGATAAAGAGATAAGCAAGACTCAATATAAAGGTATTGATTTAGAAAGTTTAAAAATTGAAGCTACAAAAAAATAATCATGGAAAAATTAAAATTATATGATATACTCTTTTATATTGCTCTCATTGGAGATGTGGCTTATATCCTTTTTCTTTTATACAATGGAATTGATGATGGATTTAAATTTAATTTACAGTCTATTGCTCCAATAGGAATGATAATTTTACTAATTCTTAATATTATACTTCTTTTTCTGAAAAGAAAAATTTGAAAATAGAAGTCTTTTTAGCTGTCTATTCTCATACAGCATTTGTTTTTATATATAATCTACTATTTATTTATATGATAAAGAAAATAAATGGTAAATATGTTGTTATGTCTGAAAAGACAGGAAGAAAATTTGGCACATATGCTTCCAGAAAGGAAGCAGAGAAAAGATTAAGGCAGATTGAAATGTTCAAGCATATGAGGGCTTCAAAATAATAACCAATGGCAAATATAATTGACGATCATGAAATTGGAAAAACAGACAGAGCAGAGATAATAGACAGTTCTGATTATCCAGAGGAGATAGGAAAATCAGGTAAAGATAAGAAAGACAAAGGAAATGAGATAATATCTAAAAGAAAACTTAAAGATATTTCAAAACAATTATAAAATGCAAGATGAAGAAATCCACTCTGAAATTGAAAGAGAAAATGCTGAAGCAAGAAAGAAATCAGAGAACAGAGACTTTGGAGACTATAAAGAGGTTGAAAAAATAGAAAATACCCATATTCAAAATAAAACAGAAGAAAATAAAACTCGAAGGGATATCTGATATGAAAAATAAATATTTGATAATTATAATTTAATCAGAACTATTGTCTTCCTCATCTTCGTCATCATTATTCTCTTCGCCTTGGTCTTCTTCATTATCTTCATCAAACTCTATCATTTCTAGAATTCCAAGAATTTTATCGAGTTTGGAATTAAGTTCATTAAACTGAACTTGAGTTATACCTGAAACATTAGAACCTAAATTAGAATTTGAACTAGAGCTTTCTTTTTTTCTAAAACATTCTCTGCATAAAACAGGCTTGTTTCCTGTTGGTTTAAATGGTACATCTGTTTCTTTTCCGCATTTATCACAGATTACCTCATGAACTTCTGGTCTTCTTCTCCCAAAACCACTTGATCCTCTATCATTATCTCTGTCTCTAAAGTTGGGTCTTCCATCACGTGACCTTCTACCACCACCATATCCATGATTTCTGCTATCCGATCTGTTTTCTCTAAAATTTCCCATATATTTATGGCTAAAAGTCTGTTTATAAATGTTTTCTAATGAATAAAATTTTTAATTTTATTTTTTATAGAATTATTAATCTCTAGGAGAATATTGTGTTAATTCTGGAAGAAGTGCTTTCACTTGGGCAATGCAGAATCTTGTTATCTTCCCATCTTTTTTTAATGTTGTAAATTTTTCTTTATCTGCTGCATACATTATTTTTTGATAATAAGCAGGTCTTGTCCTTTCTTTATGCCATCTTTTTTTGTCTTCAGCTTTTATCGCATCAATTGTTTCATCAACAGTCCAATATCTTCTTCTTTTATGTCTTCTTCTTCTAGGAGCTGTTTCAACTGCTACACCTTCTTTATCAATTGACTCTATTTTCTCTTCACTTGCTCTGGCAAGGAATTTTTCTAATTTGCCAATAGCTTGCAAGTCACCTTGATTTTGAGTCAAGTAATCAGCCAAATTCTTGTACTGGGCAGCTCTTTTTATATCTCCTGAAAGAACAGCATTATCAATAAGCCCTGAAACTGATGACAAAACATCTCTTTGATAGACATCTCTTAAAGTTCTTAAGGCTGTTTCATAACCTTTTAGTGCTTGAGGTATAGTTAAATTTGAATATTTTGCCATATTAATATATTTTATATCCTATTGTAAAGTTTATTGTAACTGCTTTTTAATCTAAGAATCCAAGTATTAAAAGCATTTATACATATTAATAGATATTATGGATTATAATCTGTTGTGTATAATTTATACATATTTATATTTTATAGAAATTTTAGCTGTCAAGTCAATTTAACATCTTAACATTTTACTCACTTCGCTAATGCTCAGTTCGATAATATTGCTCCTATAATAATTCTCGATTGTTTCCTCCTGCTCAACAATCTCGCTGATTATACTTTTTAATAATAATAACTCGACATCGAAAGATGGAGAGCAATTGTTAAGTTCATGATTTAACTCAACATAAGCAAAAACTTTATAAATACTTTATTTTTTGGTTTTGAATGGCAGTTCAAGTAATGAGTTTTTATGATAAGAATTCTAATCCGGGATCTATAGAATCAATTTACACGGGAATATATTGTAAACTTCAAGTACAATATGGACAACCAATAAACCATGATGATAATGGCGCTGTTTTTAGGGGCAAGAATGGTGAAACTGCAGTTTTAATGGATAGAAGCATTACAACTGATATTCACGAATTAGTTCTAATTGATGTTCCGAGAGATATCAGGAATGGATTAGAAGAATTTTTAGAATCTGTGCGTTAATTTTTTTATCACTTCAATAAAGCAACATTCAATAAACTTTAAATAGGCAGTTTTTTTAGATTTATTATATACAATGGCAGATAAAACTGAAAAAACAAATTCTGAAAAAGACAAGAACAATTATGAAACAACTCTTGATGACAAGAAATACCAAAATCCAGACTTGAAAGGTGCTCCTGCAGCAATGTCTCCAAAAGATGAAAAAGAGATGCAGAAAATCAGGGAGAAACTTGAAGACTTGAAAAAGGAAATATGCTCTAAATATAAATTTACAACTGGAATTGGAATAATTCCGCCTCAGGCAGCTGATATGTTTGATGATGAAAATGAATTATCAGAAGCTGAGAGAAAAGAAAAGCCAATGCACTTACTTGTTATACTTGAAGATGACAAAGAAAAGGAATTCAATGATGTAAAAGCAGGAATTTTAAAACTTATAAAAGACTCTGGGCAGAAAATCTGGCTTAATATGTTTTTAGAAAAAGACTTGTGGGAAATATGCATGGACTCGAAATATAATATTATTGAAGCAATTGGAATGGCTTTTCCGCTTCATGACAAGGGAATTTTAGGAGCACTCCGTGTTGCCCAGATACACAAATCACTTGTACTTAAAAAGTTTGAAAAATATGTTTACTCTTATGTTGTTGGAGGAAGCTTGGTTAGAGGAGAAGTAATCAAGACAAGTGATGTTGATGTATACATTATTATTGATGATACAGATGTTAAGAGAATGCCAAGACTTGAACTCAAAGAAAAATTAAGAAATATAATTTATTCATATGTAATGCAGTCAGAAGAATTAGCTGGTGTAAAAAACAAGCTTTCACCACAGGTTTATCTCTTGACTGAATTCTGGGAAGGTGTAAAGGATGCAAACCCAATATTCTATACATTCTTAAGAGACGGAGTTCCATTTTATGATCGTGGAGGATTCTTGCCTTGGAAATTATTACTAAGAATGGGAAAAATAAAGCCCTCACCTGAATCTATTGATATGTTCATGTCAATGGGAGACAAAACCCAGGAGATAGTTAAAAGAAGACTCTTGGATATTGTTATTGGTGATATTTATTGGGGAATTATAACTCCTTCACAGGCTCTTTTGATGTTATATGGACTTCCTCCGACAAATGTTTATGAAACAGTAAAGGAAATGAAGAGAATATTTGTTGAAAAAGAAAAAATGCTTGAGAAAAAATATTCTGATATTTTAGAGGAAATTGCAATCAAATATTACAAAGGATATGAACATGGAAAAGTAAAAGAAGTAACAGGAAAGGAAGTTGATAAGTTACTAAAAGATTCTGATGATTATTTGAAAAGACTAAAAGAATTAAGGGAAGATATTGAAAAAGAAATGCAGAAAAAAACATTCAAGGATATTTATGAAAATGTTATGAAACTAATGAAATCTATTTTTGGAGATAAGCCTGAAACAGAACTCATTAGAGATTATGAAAGAGATATAGTTAATAAAGGAAAAGGAAACCCTAAATTTTTGCACACATTAAATCAGATAGTTACTATAAAAAAAGAGTTCTCTGCAAAGAAAGCTCCAAGCAAATATGTATTTGAAACTTTAAGAAAAGATTCTGTTTATCTAGTTGACAGTTTAATAGAGTATGGGCAGAGAAAAGAGCTAGGACTTTTGGAAAAAACAAAAGTCATTTTGAGTTCAAAAGACAAGCATGCTGAATTATTCCTGACAAATCCTGCATATCTAGTAATAGACAATAAAGTAAAAAGAGTTGGAGATAAAATTGAAGACTCAGACATTAATGAACTTAACAGGGTCTTGGCTGAATATAAAGGACATAAGATAAAATTGGATAATCATATGCTTAATCTCTTGAAGGCAGAACTCGGTGAGTTTGATATTGGTTTTTAATTAATTCTCTTAATAAAACCTAAATAACAAAATAAATAATTTTATTAAGCAGATTTTCTTTTGTTTTATATGAAGAAAGTCAAAAGAGTGAAAATAGGAAAAAAGGCACTATCGGGAGTAATTGTTGCAGTATTAATCACACTCCTTGTAATTTTTGCTGTTGTTTTTGTTTACAGTTTTGTAATTCCTATGGTAGAAAAATCAGCCAAAGAAGCAGAGGCAAGTCCTATAACAAATAATATAGAGCTTGATAGAAATTCTGTTGTATTCAATGTTACTCTATCTTATTTGCAGTTTAGATTAAATAATGTCGGCCAGGATAATTTTTCTTCTATTAAAGCAATTGTTCTTGTCAATATGACAAGTTTATCTTATAATCTCTTGACAGTCCCAAACAGTCTTGAATCTAATAATTATGTTCTTAATATTACTAAAGCTGGTGAAATTCAAGAAATATTCGTATACCCTATATTAGAAAATGGAAAAATTGGAATTGGACAAAGAGAAGATATATTGGGAGCAAAAAATGGAGAAATAAATGAAAACTTTCCTGTTATCAACCCTGAACTAGAAACTAGCAATTGTATTTCAAATTGGGAGTGTCTTGACTGGAGCAATTGCACTGTTTCATATGATCTTAACAATCTTATACAAGATGAGATTATATTAAAAGCCGAACAATCAAGAGTATGCACTGATAAAAATAGCTGCAGTTCTGATATTATTGATAGAAATGTGTGCGATGATAAAGCTAGTGTTGATGTAAAAAAGGTTACAGAAAATGGAACAGAGTATGTAGATGTTTATGATACTAATAATAATCTAGTGTCAAGGATGGAATATAAAGAGGGAGGTGTAAATCAATTAAATATTGTGTTTCCGATAGGGTGAAAAGAAATCTCTTTATTATTTACTGCTTACACTTTTCTTACAAACTTAATCATATTCTACAATTAATTATTATTTATAATCAAATAAGCTTTGTGGTAGCAATTATTTATATGATTAGGTTTTGGTGTAGTTAATATATATCCTGTTTATTTATTATCTTCCTTCCAGGCAGAACACTCAAAAATATCAACACCCATTTTTTTGAGATTTTCGTAAACAGTAGATATTGGAAACCCAGTTATATTGTAAAAATCTCCCTCAATTCTGTCTATAAAAACAGAACCCAAATCCTGGATTCCATATGAGCCTGCTTTATCAAGGGGCTCTTTTGTTTCAATGTATTTATTTATTTCATTATCTGA
>Ga0182027_10011118_pt1 | contig 12745 bp, 6 predicted proteins | sample 712E1DmetaG_FD_121300 | JGI IMG/M metagenome (GOLD analysis project Ga0182027, IMG submission 121300) | Permafrost microbial communities from Stordalen Mire, Sweden - 712E1D metaG (Illumina Assembly) | ecosystem: Environmental > Terrestrial > Soil > Wetlands > Permafrost | place: Sweden...
CGTATTCCTGGGCGTAGGCCGCGTCCCAATCCAGTTCCACGCGCATGAACGCCCGCTCGCGCCCCAGGTCCACGGCCAGCCACTGAGGGTCGCCCGGCGCCGAGGCCCAGTGCGTCGCGGGGTTGCCGTCGAAGGCCAGCGCCGCGCCGCAGGGCTCCGCGCCCCGCGTCCGTTCGCTGGAGGCCGACGCCGGACGTCCGGCGGCCAGCCCACGGATCGCCTCAACCTGCTCGGGCGTGAGCAGGCTCACGTCGCGCAGGCTGCGCACCGGTTTTCCCTTCGCGCCCAGGCCCGCCTTGATCAGCGCCGCCTCCAACTGGTAGTCGCCGGCAGCCTGGGGCCAATCCAGCGCGAACTCCACGCGCCGATCGCCATAGGCTGGCAGCTCCAGTGGTATGCTCTTTTCCAGCACGGTCCGCTCGCCCTGGCGCAGCCGCAGCCGCACGGTCCCCCGCCACGGCTCACCCAAATCGTTGATCGCGATGACCGGGATCACCGCCCGCTCGCCCGCGCTGGCCTGCGCCGCCCAGAAGTCGAGCATCAGGCCCACCGGCGCGAACGCATCGCCGACGTACTCTTGGAACTCCGGCGCCAGGGTCAGCTTCTCCAGGTCGATGAAGTGGTCGCTCGTCTGGCCGTCGGGGCGCGAGTATCCGAGCCCGCAGAAGTGCAGCACGGCCGCGCATTTGCGGTGCGCGCGCCACAGCTCCGTCTCCGCCGCCAGCGTGCGCGCATAAAGGTGGAGCCGCTGCGCCGCCGTCGAGTTCGATCCGAGCAGCTTGCGGTAGAGCTTTTTGGTCAGCGTCGTCGGCGAGCCGTCGCGGTTTAGCCACAGCCAGCCGTATTCGTTGAGGACCACCGCGTTGTGGCCGGGGTTGCCGCCCATGTTGGGCTCCGGCGCGCCGCTCATCCCCCCCAGCATCTCCGGCGTGCAGTCCGAGTTGGAAAAGTGATAGGTGTGCGACTCGTGGCTGTCGCCGGGGTCGCCCGCCGGACCGTAGCCGTTGTCCCACGGCCGGCGCGAGAGGTCCAGCGCGCGCACGGCCGCGATGGCCCGCGCGGTCACCGTGGTCGGCGTCTCGTTTTGCGCGTCCCAGATTGCCACGCAGGGATGATTCCAGCGCTCGCGCATCCAGGCCGCGTATTCCCGGGCCAGCTCCGCGCCGGTCAGCTCGCGCGGCCACGCGCCGTTCCAGACCGGGAATTCATCCTGAATCAGGAAGCCCTCCTCGTCGGCGATGCGGTACCACACTTCGGGAGGGAAGCCGATGCAGTATCGCAGGCAATCCCAGTGCATCTCCTTGAATTTGCGATGCAGGCGGCGCACCCACTCCTCGCGCCAGGGTTTGTCGCCGCGCTCGGCGTCTTCGCAGAAGCGGAAAATGCAGACGTTGCTCCCGCGCATGAAAAAGGGCCGGCCGTTGAGCATCGCCCGCCCGCTGGCTCGATCAAAACGGAACTCGCGCATGCCGAAGCGCGTGGTGAAGTTGTCGGCGTCGGTCGCGGCCCGCAACTCGTAAAGGAATGGGTCCGCCGGCGACCAGAGCCGGCAACGACGAATCGGGATCGTTACCTCGACCGTTTTTTCCTCACCTGGATTCAGCACGGTTTGCGCTTCCCCCTGGCTCACTTTCCGACCGCTTTTCACCTCGCATACGGTGAAGAGCACCCGCGCCGTCACCTGCCCTGGCCCGTCGAAGCGCACCTGAGCCGCAATTCGGGCCGTCTTGCTTTGGATCTGCGGCGCCACCTGCGCGTTGACGATGTTCGGCGTTCCGCTCAGGACCAGCTCGACCGAGTCGAAAAGGCCCGGAATGTATTTGAGCTTCTCGCCGTCCTCGCCCGAGGGGTACGCCGGCGGGATCAGCTCCTTATGCGCGCCGACGCGCACCAGCAGCACGTTTTCCGCCCCATCGCCCTTGAGCGCCTTGCGCACGTCGTATTGCGCCGGCGCGTAAGCAGCCCACTCCTCGCCGATCGGCTGGCCGTTCAGGATCACCTTCGAGCCATAGAGCGCCTGGCGCAGCTTGAGCGTGGCCACGGCGGGCGCCGGCCCGTCAATCTTGAACGTGCGTCGATACCAGAACGCCTCGCGTTTGGCGCAGTTGACGCCGACCGCTTCGAATGCCGGCCGGGCCATGTCGGCCAGGCCCGGCACCGGGGCGCGGTGCTCAAACTTTACTGGCGCGGTGTCCATCTTCCCTTCGCCCATGGCCCACGTGCCATCGAGCGAAATCACCCGCCGCCCGCCATCGACCCGCGCCGCGACCCCCAACAACACGAATGACATGATAAAGAATGCGAGGCATTTCCGGTTCATGATCCACCTCTTTCTTCCGTGTATTCCGTCCCTTCCGTGGTTCATTCGCTCTCTCTTGGTTTTCCTATTTTGAACAGCATCGCGCCGTGGGCCGGCACCGTCACGGTCAGCGCGTCCTTGATTTTTCCCATGTCCTTGCGCCGCCAGAGGTCGCGGACCGGCTGCGCCCCGTGCAGGCCCAGGGCGGCCCACGCGAGCGTCAGCGGCCGCTTTTCCAAGTTGCGATTGAACAGAGCGACCGCCTGGGTTCCGTCCCACAGCGGGCGCGACCAGATTTCCAGGTCGTCTTTCTTAAATACCCGGCTGGCGGCGGTGCCCAGGGGGTCCTGGTTCACGTCCAGCACCTCGTCATTGGTCAGCAGCGCGAGGGTGAAGGAATCCATCTGGTCCAGGCGGCAACTGACGATCAGCGGCGCGGACATCATGCACCAGAGCGTCATGTAGGTGATCTGTTCGTTGGGCCGCAGGCGCACCGGCGCCGGGTTGGGCCCCCGGCCGATTTTGCCGACGATCAGCATGTCGGGATCGTTCCAATGCCCCGGCCCGGCATACTTGCCCAGCGGGCCGTTCTGATCGAAGCCGAGGCTCGACATCCGACTCCAACTGCTCGTCATGTCCATCGTGGTCCGCCAGAGATTGCCCCGCACCCGCGTCCCCCATTTCCACACGTCGCCCATGCCATACTGGCAGAGGCTGAAGACGATGTCGCGTCCGCAGCCATCCAGCAGGTCGCCCATCAAGCGGTACGGACGCTGACATTCGACGACGCTATTGTTCGGGGCGAGAGAGCCGTAAGAGCACCAGTCATACTTGAGCAGATCGACGCCCCACTCCGCGTAGCTCTCCACGTCCCGCGCTTCGTGATGGTAGCTGCCTTCGTAACCGCCGCAGGTCTGGGGTCCGGGCGAGGAGTAGAGGCCGAACTTGAGGCCCCGCGCGTGGATATAGTTGACCAGCGGCTTCATCTCGCCGAATTTCTCGTTGGGGTGGATCCGGCCGGCGGCGTCGCGTCCGCCTTCCCACGCGTCATCGATGTTGATGTACTGATAGCCGTGTGCGGCCAGGCCGCTCGTGATCAGCCCATCGGCCGCCTCGCGAATATCGGCCGCCGTGACGCCGGTGTTGGCGGTATACCAGGAATTCCAGCCCATGATCGGGGTCAGCGCCAGTTGATTGCGGCCGCCGACGATCTTCAACGCGCGCCGGGCTTGACCTTGCGGTCCGCGGACCGTGAGCTTGACCCGCGTGGTCCCTTCTTTTTGAAGCGAGCCGGAGAGGATGCCGCTCGTTGCATCCAGCTTCAAGCCCTGGGGCAGGTTTTGGGCGGTGAAGCGCAGCGGCCCTTCGCCCGTCGCCGGGATGCGGTACAGGAACGGTTTGCCCGACGTGGCGCCGACAAGTCGCGGACCGTGGATGGCCGGTTCGGCCGGCGGCGCGCAGGAAGCGATCGCCATCGTCGGCTCCTCCGCGATCATGATCGCCTTGGGCCGCGTGGCCGCGCCGGGGGCCAGATCCAGATACGCCCCGGCCCAATCCGCGTGACACCAACTGTTATCGCCGGTGCCGCCGTCGGTGATCAGCAATTTCATCTTATGGGCGCCCTTGAGCTCTGCCTTCATCAGCTTCGCGGCATCGCCGCCGCGCAGCAGGCCGGAATCTGCCTTCTTGACCCCATCGACCCAGATCTCGAAAGTCACATGACCTTTTGTTGTGACTTCATCATCGAGGCCGACCATGGACGCGAAACGCAGCGCCGAGCCGCTCAGAATGAGCTCGATCGTGCTGACGGCGTGCGAACCGACGCCGTGGAGATAAACCTGCCCGTTCAGCTTGATCGGCAGCCCCATGACCGGGCGGCCGATGCCCGGCGTCCCGAATTCCTGGTTGATGCGCGAGAGGTCGAGACTATCCAGCCAGATCGCCCCGGCCGGCGGGTTCGGATTCAAAAAGGTTTTCAACTCTTGTGCGCAAACCCCCCCCGCTCCGTTCAGGATGGTGGCGGCCAGGGCGATCAGGCCCACGGCGCGGCGCAAGAAAGACGCTCCGTTAACGTTCATCATGGGTCGATCCTTTTTGCCTGGGAGACAATTTAATGGTGATCATTTGTATCATTTTATCCAGAGCCTGCTTGACGCTTGATGCTTTGATTTCTTTGTCAAAGGAATGTATCCACGGATCTTCGATCCAAAGCCATTCGTCACAAGGTTTATCCTTGGGAATATCTCTTTTTTGCGGAAAGGTCGGCTGGATTCGAAACATTTCACCTCTCAATACCCGGGCATGATAGACGCCCCTTCTATCGGACTTGAATATCATGACTCTTAAGCTTTCAGCAAAAGCATGTACTTTTTCATCCAATTCAAGCTCGGTCGGAGACACAAGCTTTAACACTTTTTTAATCATTCCGTTCTCCCCCTTTTTGGAAAACTTCATAGACATTCGCCCCTCTACTGCCTCCACAACTCCCGGTCCATATTTCGATCATGAATCGCCTCGCTGACCGCCTCGCTTTCGACCTCGGCCTTGCCGGCCAGATCCGCGATTGTTCTCGAAACCTTCAAAATCCGGTCATATCAGAATAACGAACCATTTCTTCCAATATACAGAATTGATCAACTGTCCCCGAAACCCGTGCTCGGCTAAAAATCCCAGCCCAAGTACGATAGCGCCCTTCATGGTTGAGTATAGTTAAGGAAGCCACCATAGAAGGTGTTTAGGAGCCGTTCCGTGTTCTCGGGCAAACCCGGAATGGTCCAAAGGGTCCATTGACGTGCACTGTGGATACGCGTGCGTTCTCGAAAAGTGTCCGCCAAAACGCACGTTGATACCAAGGCTGAAACCAAACGGCCTTTGGCCAAGTACTTGCGAAAATGGCGGTCATTGCGTTGCAGGAAAGCACAATTGAAGTTGCCTAGAACCGCGCACACTGTGTCTTTAGTTGGTTGTCTTAATATATGGTCTGGTTCCAGACGATCGTCAAGGTTGATTGCCGCAATCCCGAACTCGAAACTCGGCTCTATTTGTCCGACCGCTTGTGAAAGGACTTTTTCTACGTTCCTTTCTGAATAGAGCTTTTTGCACGCGATACCTATCTTACAGCCATCAACGTCGACAACGATGTCCGGCTCAGCCAAATTTGCATCGTGTCCTTGCCTTTTCAGAATGGACCACAACTCGATCTCCCACAAAACGTCTTTGGCCTTCGATTTATTCCTCTCAAGGATGTCCAGATCGCCCATCGTGAGGTCGTTCAGAAATCTGGCGCGGTCAGGTATCTGCCCAAGGGGTAAAACAGCGTCGGCGACACGGCTAAAATAATCGAGGTGCAGTTGTTGTTTGAAAGTAAGTGTCTCGTCCTTACCCACTAACCATGCATCGGAGAACCCTTTGGCGTTGGCGATTAATCGGGCCAAGCCGCACGTGGACGGCAATAACACGCCACTAGTCGCGTATAGATCTTCAACCGCCAAAGCCTTCTCTTTTACTTGGAGGTACGTCAGAGACGACGAGTTTCCGCGTGAGGACACAATTCCGTCTGGCAGGATAAGGCCGGAATCCCGGCGAATCCATATCCGTTTATCGGATCCCTTCATGCTTCAAGACCTCTCGTACACTTAATTGAATCCGAATTTCGGGGACAGTTTGCTTTACTCACCCTTATTGCCTCCACAACTCCCGGTCCAGACTTCTGTAATGAATCGCCTCGCTGACCGCCTCGCTTTCCACCTCCGCCTTGCCGGCCAAGTCGGCGATTGTGCGTGCCACTTTCAAAATCCGGTCGTAGGCCCGCGCGGAGAGGCCCATCGTGTGCATCGCCCGTTCGAGCAGCGCCAGCGTCGGCTCGTCCACCCAATGGGAACGCAACCACACCCAGCCCCACCTCGAACCCATTCCCAAGGTCATCGAATTTATCGGTTCCCAGCCCGAACCGCCAGCCCAATCTTTGGGCGGCAAGCTGGCCAGGAAAAATTCCTTGTTGTAGACGCCTCAATGGAGAATAATGTCCCCTTGATTGGATGAATTGAACAGTTTGGTTAGCCGTTTGGGAAATGTTGGATGAATTGATCGTTGAGTAGTAGCCAATGGGTTACGCCGTGATCGTCTGTTGAGAGGTGGGTCCAATGCTAACGCGCAAGACTGTGTTCCTGAAGGACTCCTTAAGCCTTCTGCTTGGGGTTGTGACCCTCATGCAAACGGTTTACGGAAAGACTCCCTCGTATCCGACCGGGTTGCTTCCGCCCGATAAGCAGGCGCTGGAGTGGGGCAAGGCCAACCTCCGGGTGGTCCATTCCCGGGCCGAGCTGAGGCCGGCGGTCCTCAAAACGCTCCCGGCGCGCGTCGTCAACACCGACTATCTACCCAACGTAGGCTTGCAGGTTTATGGCTCCTGCACGAGTTGGGCGATCGTCTACTACTACAAAACGTGGCAGGAAGCCCAAGAGCACCACTGGCCGCACCCGAATGCCCAAACGCATCCCGAGCGCGTGATGAGTCCCGCGTTTGTCTTCAACCTGGCCAACGCGGGCACGCCGATGAGCGGCTCGAACGTCAACACCAATTTCCAATACCTGCTGGATTATGGGACGTGCACCTGTGCCCTGCTGGATCCCAACGCCGACCCCTATACCTGGCCAACGGAAGACGAGTACCTGGCGTCCTTTCAGTACCGGGCCAAGAGCGTCGCGAGGATCGACACAAGCTCGGACGCCGGGCTCGATGCCCTGAAAGCGCACCTGGCCGGCGGCGACCTGGCGGTGTTCAGCATGACCCTGTATGCGAATTTTCTGACCTACCCGGCCGGGGCGGGAATCGACCAGGAAGTCTATTTCCGGCAGGATGGCGGCACCTACGTGGCGCAAGGCGCGGCAAGTTCCGGTCATGAGATGTGCATCATCGGTTATGACGACAACAAGACGTGGAGCGATGACGAAGGCACCACACACCAGGGCGCCATGCTGGTGGTCAATTCTTGGGGAACGACCTGGGGGGCCAATCTGCCCGAGGCGGGCAGTCCCGGCTTCTTCTGGGTGAGCGACGACTATTTCAAGGCCTATGCCGCCGACACCGCCATCATGGAGGATCGGATCGGCTATCAGCCGACGCTTGTTGGAACCTATCACATCACGCATGGCCGCGCCGCCGAGGTCTCCATCGATCTGCTGGGGGGCGACCGCAATGCCCCGGATTGGACGACGCACGTCTTCCCCCAAACGGGGGGGCTGCGCCCGATTGACGCCACGGTCGGCTTCGACGCCACCGATTACGCCTCGAACGACAATCTCTCGTGGTGGCTGCGCATTTCCGATGTGAGCATCAATTCGCCGGGCTTTGTGCCCAACGCCACCGGGCAGGTCACCTCCTTCAAGATCAAACGGCAGGACGGCACGATCTGGACTTCCCCCGACACGCCGGTCCAGACCGTCGAGACCAATCTGACCTACCAGTATGCCTGGGCCAACATCGGATTGTTGCAGCGCCACCCCAGCCCGTTCGACGCCTATACCCCGGCGATCTCGGAGTCGGTCTGGGGGGACCTCGACGGCGACGGGGATGAAGATGTGATCTTTATCAACTGCACCGCCACCTCTCCGTGGGTTTACACGGCGCACCTCTATCGCAACGACGGCAACTGGACCTTCACCGAGGTGAACAGCGGCATTCCGCCGATTCAGGGGACGATGGCGCTGGGGGACTATGACGGCGACGGTCTGCCCGACCTGGCCATGAACGGATACAATGTGAACACGGGAACGTACGGCACATGGCTGTTTCACAACCAGGGGCTGTGTCAATTCAGAGACAGCGGCATCGCGCTCCCCAATTCCACCCAAAAAATAGATTGGATCGACTTCAACAATGACGGCCGTCTCGACCTAGTGCTCAATACCTACGACGCCACTTGGTCGCAGCAACTGGGACTCAAGGTTCTGCTCAACCAGGGGAACGGCACCTTCACGGATGCGGGGCTTGATCTGCCCCCGATCCGGACGTATGCCTGGGCCGATTACAATCGCGATGGCTTGCTCGACGTCGCGCTGTCCGTGTGGAACGGCAGCACGATGTTGTATCAGAACACGGGGGGCGCGTTGACGCCGGCGGCGACGCTTTCCGACAACACCGCGCACGCCCTTGCGTGGGGCGACGTCGATAATGACGGCTGGCTCGATCTGGCGATGACCGCCTGCAACGGCGACGAATCGCAAAAGAGCGGCGAGGTGTTGCGCAACAATCATGGAACGCTCGAACCCTACGCCACCTTCCCCTTCGTGCGCGGGGGAGGGCTGGCCTGGGGGGACGTGGACAACGACGGGCTGGCCGACCTGTGCGTGTGGGGTGATCTGGCCCTCAGCTCCAGCGGTGATCGGAACATCGTCACGCGTGTTTACCGCAACCGCGGCGACGGTACGTTTCAGAATCTGGGCTTCAATCTCTGGGGGGCTGGTTCGTCGGTGCCGGGGTATGAACAATACGTACACTGGGTCGATCTGGATCACGATGGCGCTCTCGACCTCGTGGTGTGCGGTCCCGAATCGGCGCCCTATCCGCAGCCGCGGGCCTTCCGCATTTATAAGAATTCAGCGGCGCAGGCGAGCGGGTTGAATCGGCCCAATCACAGCCCCACAACGCCTCCGGGTCTTGGCGCGACGCAATCCGTGGCCGGCGGTCCGATCGATCTGACATGGAGTGCGTCGAGCGATGCTGAAACGGCCCCGGGGGGCTTGTTCTACGATCTGCGCATCGGGAGCAATCCGGGCTGGAGCAACCTGCTGGCGCCGGATCAATCGATCCCGCTGGCCGGTGCGCGGCTGCGTCCGACGCTCAGCGCCTCGCAGCTTGGTTACCGATTGCAGATCCCCCCCACCGGACCGTTTTATTGGTCGGTGCGGGCGATCGATCCGGCCCAGGGCGTTTCGCCGTGGTCGGCGTCCACGTTGTTCACCCCGATCGGCGCCACGGCGCCGGGCGACGTGAACGGCGACGGGCGCGTCGATGTTGCCGACCTGGTCCTGACGGTGCAGGCCGCCAATGGCTTGGCCCCCGCGGCCCGGACCAAGGCGGACCGCAACGGCGACGGCAGCGTCGATCGGGTCGATGTGGAAACGATGAAAGCCATGTTGCTTGGAACGGCTGGACCGGATGCGCGCACCCTCGCGGAGAAAGCGATCGATCATACGGGTGGCGTCGTCGCGACAGCGGGTATTCAGCTCACGGTTCCCGCCGGCGCCCTTAGCGGATCGTGGGTCATCGGCATCGAGAAGGTTGAAGCCTCCGACGTGGCTTCCGGACGCATTTCGCCGCGCTTCCGCATTACCGGACTGCCTTCGGATTTCAGTCAGCCGCTCGCGATCACGCTGCATGCCGATCAGACGCCCGCGGGAACGGTGCTTGCCGGTCTCGGCGAACTCTCGCTTCCCACCAGCGCCGGTTGCCTCACGCCGGGGATTCGCTATCTCCCGGTGACCGCGGGATCGGGGGGCAATTACAGCTTCCAACTGGCCACGCCCCGCGCGAACCAGGCGAACGCGCGTGAATTGCGGGCCATGAGCGCGGAAAACCCCAAGGCGGCCGGCACGTCGCAGGGCTACACGCTGACGGTTGATGTTGATTTGGATAGTCACCAGACCGTGTGGGCCAACAGCCACTTCAGCATCACGTTCGACGCGAGCAAGGTTGACCTGGCCAACGTCATGACGCTCGGCACGGCGCTCGAAGATGCCTACAACGCCATCAAGAACGCGGCCCTGACGGGGGGCTTCGACACCAGCACGCGCACCAGTTGGCCGATCCAGGTCACGGTGTTGGACATGGACAACAGCGGCATCTACGGCCTGTTCTACGGATCGAAGCTGGGGGACAACCACGGCTGGATCGAAATCAACAGCGCGAACATCGCCGATCAGGCCGACGTGCGCGTCACGGCGGTTCACGAGTACTTCCACTTCGTGCAGAGCCTGTACGATCCGCGTTACGCCTTCACGAAGGCCATTCTTCCCGGGCCGCAACTTTGGGTGAACGAGGCCGCTTCGGTCTGGTCCGAGGCATTGCTTGCCCCCAGCGGCTATGTTTCTCCCATCTTCAACACGAACATCCAGGCTCCCTTCAACGGCATGATCGCGGGAGCGCAAGGAAGCAGCAGCATAGCGCAGGAACACGGCTATGGCATGGCGTCTTTGGTGCGCTACCTGATGCTCAAAAAGGGCAATCAGGCCTTGCTCGAGTTGTTTCAATCGCTCAAGGCGGGTCAAACGCCCGTGCAGGCCGTCATGACGAACGGCCCCACGCAGACCGATTTCAGTTGGTGGCCCGACTACGTTCAGTCGCTGCTCAGGGGAGACCTCTATCCCTTCGGCCTGACCGACATGGCGGCGGCGGCCCCCGCCACGCGGCAATTCAATATCGCGGCGGCCACCGACATCGAAAAACAGAGGATCTTTGCCGGTTCGCTGGCGGACCTGAGCGCCCGGCTGCACATGGCCATTCCGCAATACACGGCGTTCGATCCCAAGCACGCTCTGGCGTGCCGCCTGGCGCGCGACGCGGACGATAGTCTGATGCTCCACCTCTATAAGGCCAAGGTGGGTCAGCCCACGACGTGGCTTGGAGATGGCGTCGCGGCCAACGGCGCATGGAAGTTCGAGGTGCCCGACCTGGCCACGCTGCAGAGCCAGGGGGGCTGGCGCCTGCTTCCGCTCGTGACCAACAAGAAAGCCACCGACCCGGAGACGGGGCAAACTCCCTACAACCTCAGCGTGGCCGTTGTTGGGGAGGGGACGCACGCTTTTCCCGCCAGAACCATCACGGTGAATTACGATGGGGCCGCGTTCCCGGTCTTCCAGGGGAGCGGCAGCCTGCAGGGGCGCGGCTGGGCCGACTGGGGCAAGCTCGATCTGGGCTACTTCGACTATTACACCGCGAGCGTGCCCGCCCTTCCGCCGATCGATTACGTGCTTAATTTTACGGTCAGTATCACCGCCGGGACGATCCAAATGCCCGCCGACCAATGGGGCGAGTACGAGGTGCGCACGGTTTCGGCGATCAAGGGCTACCGCTTCGAACTCTACAAGGGGGATTGGGATTCCCAGCCGATCGAGATCAATTCCACCACCGGCGCCTTCCCGTTCACGCTCGATCGCGACGATATCAGCGTGGGGGGCACCGTTTACGTTCTTTATGATGTCGAGCACCAACGCTATGACATCAACGACCAACTGGTCTCCCAAAGCACCGAACCGATGGAATGGGCCAGTTTCGGCATCGGCCTCATGCCTTGAATCGGGTGGCGCCGGGTTGCTGCAATGAATGGCTTCAATGTTTCATGTTGCAGTACTTCTGAGAATCGCTTCCCGGCCGGGCGTTTCCCGCGCCAGACGATTGAGGCGGGATCTTCGTTTTTGCCGGCGCGACGGGTAAGTGGCAAGAATGTCTCGGCGCAGTAGGCTTCCTTTTGTAATAAGCGGCGGTCTTAAAATACTGGCTTCTTATAATCTCGCTGTTCGATTGGTCGATCTTAGTGAACTCCTGCGGTTCAAGGATGTATCGGATCATGCTCCCGACCATGGTCTTGAAATAATCTGTAATCTCTTCAGGTTTCATGAGTTGATCCATCATCTCTTCAACCCAAACCACCACCCCCTGTAATGCGGGATCATTTGAGTTCGATGCTTCCATTCAGATGCAAGTTCAGCCTCTTGAACGTCTGGACGCAAACTAATCGAAATTTGGTGCCGGATTATCATTCGGGCGGAGGATGGCGGCGCTCGTCGTGTCTTACCGATACAGTTCCCATGCGGGATCGGCGCGGTTTTGCGGCGGTGGATTGATCGCCCACAATTCCCTTCCGTGCAAGCCGTCGTCTGCGGTGAAAAAAACCTGGCCGGCCGCTGCCGTAAATCCGGCGGGACTCGATCCCAGCACGCCGGGGCGAATGTCTTGGACCCGAACGGTGCCTCCCACGGTTCCGTCGCTGCGCCACAATTCGGGGCCGGTCGTTCCATCGTCGGCTTGAAAGTACAGCAGACCGCCGACGACCGCCAAGTTTTGCGGATTACTGTCTCCCGCCGGATTGATGTCCTTGAACAATTGCGTGCCCGTGGTCGTGCCGTCGCTCTTCCAGAGTTCGACGCCATGCACGCCGTCGTCGGCCGCAAAATAAACCGCGCCTTTGAAAACGGTCAAATAGGACGGATTGGAATTGCCCGATGGATTGATATCCTTGACGAGCGTCGTGTTCGAGGTCGTGCCGTCGGTGCGATAGAGTTCACGTCCCAATTGCCCCGGCGTTGGACTCTCATTGGCGGCATCGGTCGCCGTGAAAAGCAGCCAATCGCCGAACGGCGTCAGATTTTCCGGACTGGAATCCTGATCGGGCGGACCGATTTTCTTGACCATCTGCGTGCCGGTGTCCGTCCCGTCGCTGACCCAAAG
>Ga0182027_10011120_pt1 | contig 12744 bp, 9 predicted proteins | sample 712E1DmetaG_FD_121300 | JGI IMG/M metagenome (GOLD analysis project Ga0182027, IMG submission 121300) | Permafrost microbial communities from Stordalen Mire, Sweden - 712E1D metaG (Illumina Assembly) | ecosystem: Environmental > Terrestrial > Soil > Wetlands > Permafrost | place: Sweden...
GATGCTTGAATATTCGTGACGACCGGAATTCCGGTATACGTCAGCTCAATGGTGTCTTGAATCGTATCAGGCTTGGACGTGCGGATTCCAACGGAAATGAATTTAGGGACGTATTCATTGAGCAAGGTTGAGAATTTTAATTGGTAATCGCCCTTGGCAAGCATCGGAAGGTTGAATTGCCCTTGGGAATTCACGTTGGCGTAAATATTAGTTCCAAGCGCCTGAACGACGACTGTCGCGACATTGTCATTCGGCTGGATTTTAACAACGCCCGTCAAGGACGCAGGCAGGTTCAGGGTGTCGCTGATTGATTGCAAAAGCGACGTTGTCGCTATGTAGATTGAATCATGCAGCAGGACGAGAGAATCCTGCTGCGCAAGAACATTGTAGCAGCCATCGGCCAGACCATTAACCGAAAAGTGGCCCTGGTTGTCGGTTGACGTCCTGAGATCGGACAGCATGGACTCGGACTTTTTTTCCAGCGCGGTGGACGGAATATAGTCCGAAGGCACGATAAGGACGGTCGCATTTTTCGCCGGTTGCCCGTTGGGAAGGTAAATCGTGGCTTGATATTTTTCGTTGGTGACTTCCGATCCGGCTATGTTTTTTGTGCAGTCAAGCATGCAAAGCATGACTGCCAGACCCACTGCAACGGATAGGCATTTTATTGATTTCATAATGCTCCTTTTAATCCAGGTCAATAATTGAGTACACTCCGTTCCTTAATCAAAATCCGGGAAATCCTTTAATCTGCTTAATCCAGGTCGGTTAAGGGAAATAACTGGATGTTGCATTGAAATACGTTGTTTCTTTTCTGGTCCTGCTCCGAAATCGCCAGCAGTTTTTTTCGCAGTTCCGCGATTTCTTCGCTTGCACGGTTTTTGCCTTCTTCCGAAAGACAAACGGTGACCGCGGAAATATCCCGGTTTTCTTTTTTAAAGCGGTCGAGCGCTTCTATTCCAAGTTCCATGTTCGCACGCATAAAATTGGCCCAATGCAGGGACTTGAAATGCGGGTCCTTTTTGATGATGGGGTCGCATGGCTTGAGGTGCCCGCTGCGGTCGGCTTTCACGAACCCGAGGGATTTGAGTATTTCAATCGCTTTTTTTGCCCGGTGCGGCGATATGGGCGGGGACAATTCCTTCGCGAGGGCTTTGTAATCGTCTTTAAAGTCATGGCAAAACAGCAACTCACGGATCGCCGGGATATACCAGGTGCTGTAAAATGCAAACTGGTCTTTATTGACTATTGATGCGTTTAATTCCTTAAATGACATCATTTTCTCCATGAAGGCGTTTTTCTCGTCCAGGGACCCTGCCTGGTCGTATCCGACTAAAACTTCGAAGTAGCTCTTTTCCCGCGCCGTTAATTTAAAAAGCCTTGAAAGCTTGAGCAAATACGTTCCGGTCAAATTGATCCTGCCCCCGACAACATCCGAAAACCACCCAGCCGATGATGAACCCGTTTTATACGCAATTAACCGATGAGAAAATTTATTGTCCTGTTGTTTAAGGAAATGGTAATTGTCATTTAAAAACACCCGGTAGTCGGCATAGTTGAAAATATTCGGTTTATTAAGTGTCATGCGAATGCCTATGGTTAAAAGATACCAACATCCATGGTTAATGGCAAGGGCCGTCCAATAAAAAACGCTCTAATTTTTAGAGCGTTTTTTATGCTGGATAAATATATGGAATCACTCGGCTATCGAATCAACATTATCCTTCTTGCGGTAGTTTGATCATTAAACCTGCAGACTGCGATATAATTTCCTACAGGCATTGACTTGCCCTTCTGGTCGGTTCCGTTCCATAGAACAGTGTGGTTCCCAGGCATTACATTGTCCTGACAAAGAGAAATAATACGCTTTCCTGTTAGTGAATAAATATCCAATGAAACCGTGCTCGATTTATTTAATAAGAATGTTATTGCAATTCCTTGACGAAGATTATCAACGGAAATGGGACCGGATTGCATATTAGACCTTAATGTCTCCTTGTTAATGCCGGTGGCGCCCAAGGTCCAGAACGTATCCACTGAAGAATATTCGATTGAATTTATTTCCACGCCCACTCTCCAGGTTATCATGCCAATCGGGAGATTGATAATCGGAGTGTAAGTTGTATCATTCAATGGCAGAATTGTAAATGGATGTAAGAAATTCCCCAACGAATCGATTTGAATTATGTACGTTGACGCACCGACTGCGGGATGCCATTTAAACTGCGGTCTGAGATTACGCTGTGTATCAGGAACCATGGGAATAAGCCATGGAATTGAATCATTGAGGACAGTAAACGTATCGGGAACGGAATATTGGCTGCTCAAGTTGGATTTTACGCGCCAGTAAATTGTCCCGATTGGCAGGTTAGCCTGAAGAGAATAGAAGGTATCGGCGACAATATCTGAAACATTAAGGATTGAGAATGTCGGAACATTGCTGATTTGCATGGTATATGCGGAGGCCCCGTTAACCGGATGCCAAGATAGAACGGGCCTGCGGTTCCAGGTAGGGTCGGGAGAATAAGGTATAAGTATGGGCACAAGGGAATCCTGAATAACTAATGATGAAATCGTTGACCAGTTTGAATTGTCAGCATCGTCGCCTATCCGCCAGTAATAAGTATTATATGGTAGATTGGCCAAAGGGGTAAAAAACGTGTCCACTGTCGGAACCGAAATAATGGGAGACAGAAAAGATGGATTTGTGTCGATTTGGATTTTATAAACGGAAACCGATGAATCCGAATACCACCGCAATACAGGAAGCTGATTGTAAGTCGGATTGGGAACATATGGAATAAGGGAAATAGGTGCAGGAGCAAACCTGTCAATCGATGAAATACGTACCTCATCAATCTTACCCTTAAAATTCGCGGTTGGCACCAGCCTAACGCCTCCGATGAGGATAGGTGAATTATCATAGCTTATTGAAGGATTTCGTGCTCCGGAGGCAACGAGCGAACCATCAACATAAATTTTTAAAAAACCATTGCTCGCAATACCGGCGACATAATGCCAGGTTTGATTTTGAAGCGGTTGAGAATAACGGAGCTCATTTCCCCAATTACTATTAGTTACAAATGAAATTCCACCGGTAGTATTGTAGTTTTGCAGGCGAAAACTTGCCATGCTTCCATATTCTTTTGTTAGGACAACGCCAAAGTTATTTGCGGCAAAGTTATCTGAATATATCCACGCTTCCACTGTAACAGTTTGAAGGTGCTGGGTGGGATTATCAAGTATTTTAACGCTGTCGGTGCCATCGAATTGCAATGCTGAACCGAATACGCCCTGGACCCATTGCGCCCCGTAAATCTTACCGGAGTTTCCATGTCCGCTCGCGTCATAAGCGCTATCGCCCATATTCTCATCGAAATGCCAAAGCGCCACGGTATACTGGTCAACAGAAAAAGGCGCCGCAGGTGGAGCGGCATACAGGTCCATCATTAAGAAAATGACGGCAAAATTGCAAATATATTTCATAATTTCCTCAATCTTTGGGAAAGTTAATGAATTTAATTGCTAAAAACGATCATTGAGCATATAAATACAATGCATTGATTTCGTTATCGCTTAATGCCCTGTTGTAAATTCTGATTTCATCAAGAGATCCTGCGAACTGGTCGCCGCTTTCAGAATATCCTATTTGAATCAACGCTGCATCGGTAAACTGCTGAATTGGGGCCGTAATAATGGTGTCTTTATCTAATTTACCGTCAATATAAAATCGTAAACGGCCATTATCATATGAAACAGCCCCATGGTGCCATATCTGTACTCCGATTGAACCATGAGAATATTGCAGATCATAAACCATTGGGTTTAACGTGTTTCCGTTGAAGAACACGAGTCTATCACTGGTTACTGGTGCATGGTCCCAAACGCCATTATCGTATAATAGTGAATAATAATGCGTTGAAGTTCCGGCTTTCCCAACCGCCACAATTCTTGGCAAATAGGAGCCTGCTCCGGCGCCCTTTATCCAGGCGGACAAAGTAAATTTAGTCAAAGAAAATTGGGGACCAACCTGGACTGAGATTCCGGAACTGATTCCATCAAAATAATATGCCTTATTCGGATTGCCGAACCTGTCTGTTGTCAATGTCGCTCCATTGACCGTTCCATTAAGCCCATGATCGCTTTCATCCGCCGCATTGCCGTTAAAGGGGTAATATGCCATGAGTCCTGAATCCGGAGCGGTAGTGACGGTAGTGCTTGGAGTATCCGGCCCGTTTTCATTTATTGAGCCGTTAATAATCGCATTACCGTCGATTCGGTTCACGGAAATATAGACTATTACCGTGCTGTCGCCGATAACATCGGCAAAAGCGGAACCGCTATACCGTTTTGTTTTAGCTGAATCAAAAACATCAACTTTAAAACAACGATTGTTTCCGGAAGGAATTCCCACGACTTCCCCTTCAACGGAGCTGTCCGTGACAATAAGGGTGTCCGTCATGGTTTTCATGTCGCTGGCGCTTATGGTTATCGTGGCCGACCGCGCGATTTGTTTAAAAGAAGAATTGGCCTGAGCAAGAATTTTCAGTTGCGCTATACCCTGACCGTTTGATTTTGAACCGACCAAGGCTTGCTGAGGTGTTTTGCAATTTGCCATCATTAATGGCAATGCGAATGCCAGCAGCAGGGCGATGCTTGAATTATGCTTTTGCATTGCAGGACTCCTTTCAAAAAAGGTTTATAATGTTAAAAACAGGTTATTTCACGGATAAGTATATAATTCGGCAATTAATCCGAATGTGATGTACGTCACAAAATTTAAAAAAATATTAAAACATCTTTTAAGCCGATACTAATTATAATATAACAATAGAAAACAATGATTGGTACAACTAAATGAAAAAAGTGTTTCCTTGCAGAGAACACCGCAAGTCAAGAAAAGGAAATGGAAATCACTCGTCTTTGAAAAGGTCTTCCCGGTCCCGGTCTTCCCACAGCGTTTTGGCCTTTTCGGTCCATTTATTGATGATGATGAGGTTGAGTTTGGCGTTTTCTTTCATTTCGTTGGCGCGGTCATTATGCAGATTTGAAAAAACACCGAGGTAGGAATTCGCTTTTTTTGGGTCCCCGAGCTTGAGGTTGAGCGCCACGATCGAATAAATGACCTGCATTTCGATTTCTTCCGAAGGACAATTGGACATTCTGAAGGCTTCTTCGTAGTATCCCAGCGCCTCGCGGAGGACCTCCCGGTTATCGCCGCCCCCGTCCTTGATTATTTTCGCGATCCTGAGCGAATACGCGCCGAGTTTATATAATGCATAAGGCTGTTCATAAAACGCCTCCACATGCGCCCGTGCAAGCGCAAGTTTATAGGAGGCAATGGCCGAATCCGCGGTGCGCGGACGTTTAAAATAGATGTCCGGGTCGGGTATGAATTTAAGGATCGCTTTCCGTTCGACGATTTTTTCCTGGAGCGTCATGATGACGTTGGCGGGCATCTGGGTCTTTTCATCACCTTCGGACCTCGACCAGTCCTTCTTATCGGGTGAGGCGAACAGGCACCGGGGGCAAACGGTCACCGCAAGGAACGAATAATCCACGGTCCTGTATCCGGAGGCGCCCTCATAGCTTGGCGCCAAGAATTTGTTTTTCATGATCTGCTGGCTCTTTGCCCGCAGTTCGTAGCACGTAAGATCATCGCGTCCGCATACGGGACACGTGACTTTAATCTCGAAAATCGGGTCATTGCCGGGACCGCCTTCATCGCCGGTCATAAGCCCCTTTGTTTTGGCCTCCTTGACCGCCTTAAGGTGTTTGATATCGATGGTGGGGCCGAACTGGCGGATGTAATCGTTGACAAGATTGGTATCATTGAGCAGGGTCTGCAGACGGCGCTTTACTTCAGCAACATCGATTGCCATGGAGATTATCCTCGTTTACGCGGGGTTGCAATTAAGCAGATTTTATTATGACATGAAACGGGAGGAGAGTCAATAGTATTGTGGCCCGGAGGCCGACCTTTCGCGGGCAATTATTGTGTCACGCAATTACCTTGTTTACCGGATACTCAACGATGCCCGAAGCTCCGGCGCGTTTGAGCAGGGGAATAATGTGTTTTATTTCGTTCGTGTGGATGATGGTGTCAACCGCGCACCAGCGTTCGTCGGAAAGATTTGAAACGGTCGGATTGTGGAGCGCGGGCAGCACGCTCAATACTTTTCGTAAGTATTTTTTCTCGACGTTGCACTTGAGCGCCGCGTAGTTTTCGGCGGTCAGCGTGCCTTGCAGCAGGATGGTAATGTTTTCAAGTTTGTGTTTTTTCCATTGATTGCCCCATGAGGTCTTGTTGGCAATGAGAATAGTGCATGTTTCCATGATGGTGTCGATGATCCTGAGGCGATTGGCGCGCAGCGATGAGCCGGTCTCGGTGATTTCGACGATGGCGTCTACCAGGCGCGGAGGTTTTACCTCGGTCGCCCCCCAGGAAAATTCAACGTCCACGGGTATCTTTTTGTTTTTAAAATAGCGTTTTGTGGTCGCGACAAGCTCAGTCGCGATGCGCTTTCCCCGGAGGTCCTGCGGTTTTCTAAACGCCGAATCTTCCGCGACCGCCAGAACCCATTTACAGCGCTGCCGTGAAACCTTGCTGTATTCCAGGTCGCAGACGGTAACCACCCTGGCGTTATTCTCCGCCGTCCAGTCCATGCCCGTAATGCCCGCGTCGAGGATGCCCTGTTCAACGTAGCGCGGGATCTCCTGCGCGCGCATGAGGATCAGGTCGAGCTCGTCGTCGTCAGACGAAGGGAAGTATGACCGCTCATCAACGCGGATGTGGATGCCGGCCTTCTTAAAAAGCTCAACGGTTGAACTCTGAAGACTTCCTTTGGGGATTCCTAATGATAGTTTCATGTCCGATATTTCTTTCTATCTTTGCAACGAGTCCTTAAACGCCTTTGTCAGCGCCGGCACGATTTCCATAACGTCGCCCACGATTCCTAAATTCGCGACGTTGAATATTTCAGCGTCAGGGTCTTTGTTGATCGCAATGATGAAATCAGCCGACTGCATGCCGGCCAGGTGCTGCACGGCGCCCGAAATACCGCAGGCAATGTAAAGCTTCGGGCACACGGTCTTGCCGGTCTGGCCCACCTGGTGCGAATAGGGCACCCATCCGGCGTCTACTACCGCGCGGCTGGAGCCGACCGCGCCCCCCAGGACTTTCGCAAGATCGCGCAGCATGGAAAAATTTTCCGGTTTCTGCATGCCGCGGCCGCCCGAAACGATGATATCGGCCTCGGCTATATTGACCGTTGATTCGGCCTCTTTCACAACGTCGATAATTTTCGTGCGGGAAACGACCGTGCCCTGGTCGACCTGCCGGACGATGACCTCGCCGACGCGGCCTTCATCAAAGACCGCCGGTTTCATGACCTTGTGCCGCACGGTGGCCATCTGCGGCCTGTGGTGCGGGCAGACGATGGTGGCCATCAAATTGCCGCCGAACGCGGGCCGAGTCCCGAGCAGCAGGCGTTTTTCAATGTCGATTTCAAGCTTGGTGCAGTCCGCGGTAAGCCCGCCGTATACTTTGGCCGCGACCTTGGGAACGAATGACCTGCCGATGGCCGTTGCCCCCGCAAGGAATATGGAGGGTTTTTCCATCCGGATGAAATCCGCGACGAGCTCGCCGTAAATGTCGTCCTGGAATTGCGCGCAATTCTCCCCGTCCATGTACACGACCTTGTCCGCGCCGTATTTGACCAGAGAATCGGCCTGCTTGCGCATTCCATGGCCCAAAAGCACCGCCAGGAGCCGCTCGCCCAGGCTGTCGGCCAGTTTACGGCCTTCCCCAAGCATTTCAAAGGAAACTCCCGCGATTTCGCCCCCGCGCTGTTCGATAAAGACCGCAATGTTTTTAAACTCGTGAATATCGGACGCGCGTCCGGTGTTTTCTTTAGTGATGGTAATGGCTTGATACCGTTTGCACGCTTCTACGCAGGCCGCGCAGAGGTTGCATTTTTCCATGTCGATGACGGCTTTTTTATCCGTAAGGGTGATCGCGTTTTGCGCGCACGCCTTGACACACAGGGAGCAACCGATACATTTCTCAAGGTCAACTTTAATACCCATGAAGAAAACATGCTCCTTTATTTGATTACGGACAGGTCCAGGATGGCGGTTTTAAGTTTTTGCACCAGCGTTGCCGTGTCTCCGGTCAATTTCTCCCCGCTGGTTTTCCGTTCCGGAACGAACGACCGCAACACCTGGGTGGGGCTGCCGTTCAGGCCGGTTTTTTGCGTGTCGACCTTGACGCTTTGGGCGTTCATAATTGATGCGCTTGTTTTTTTTGCCCGCATTTTTCCCTTAAGCGAGGCCAGACGGGGAACGTTGATTTCCTTGATGACCGTGATAAGACCCGGAAGCGGCATTTCAATGACTTCGTATCCGTCTTCCATCGTGCGCTCGACGCGGATGAACGTGTCGGTTATGTCTTCGACCTTGCGTACCCAGGCGACAAAAGGGATGTTGAGCATTTCGGCCACGCCGGGGCCGACCTGAGCGGTGTCGCCGTCGATGGCCTGCTTGCCGCAAATGATGAGGTCAACTGCGCCCAGTGCCCGGATGCCTTTTGCAAGGGTATACGAAGTCGCCCAGGTGTCGGAGCCCGCGAATGCTCGGTCGGTGATCAAATAGCAGTCATCGGCCCCCATGGCAATGGCGGTTTTTAACGCCTCTTCAGCCTGGGGCGGCCCCATGGACACAACCTTAACGGTCCCGCCAATGCGCTCCCTGATCCTTAAAGCTTCTTCGATGGCATATTCGTCGAAAGGGTTTACCACGGCTTCAACGCCTTCGCGGATAAGCGTGCCTGTTTCAGGGTTGATTTTAACCTTGGTTGTGCCCGGCACCTGTTTGATGCATACGACTATATTCACGAAAAAGGCTCCCCCTAATTTTCAGCGGAATCCGAAGATGCAACAGGTTTCTGAAGTATTTCTATCTGGACTTTTTCAATCCGCTGGTTATTCATTTTAAGCACTTTGATTCGTAACCCGTTAAATTCAAATTCGGTGTTTTCGCTGGGAATCGTGCCGCATTCATGGTAAATAAGTCCCGAAAGCGTCGTGTAGTCCGTATTATTGGTATCGAGGATGATATTGAACTTTTCGCTGAGGTCGGTCAGATCGATATGAGGATCGATGCGATATAAATTTTTGGCAATCTGAACGATCGGTTTTTCTTCAAGATCATACTCGTCATGGATTTCCCCCACGATTTCTTCAAGGATGTCTTCCATGGTGACAATGCCTGCCGTGCCGCCATATTCGTCGACCACGATCGCGATATGTATATGGTCCTTTTTAAATTCCCGCATAAGGTGGTCGACTTTTTTGCCCATGGGCACGAAATGCGGTTTTTTTATGATTGTGTTAAGGTCCCAGGATTGGGGGGAGTTCTGCGAAATCCAACTGAGCACTTCTTTTGCGTAGAGGATCCCCACGATTGAATCGATTGTTTCTTTGTAGACGGGAAAGCGCGAATGACCTTCCGTACGGATGGCGTCCAGGGTCGTTTCGAAATCAGAAGCGCTGTCGAGCCCGAAAATATTGATACGGGGCACCATGATCTGATCAACCGTCAGCTCGCCGAGCTTGAAGATGCTGTGAATCATTTCTTTTTCTTCTTCGTCAAGTGCCGCCTCGTCCGTTTCCGACGATTCGGCAAGTTTCAGTTTTTCCTTTTCCGATAGAAAGGAAAATTTATCATCATAGTTCACGGTTTTGAGCAGCAGCTTGTGCAGACTTATTGAGACGGAAACAAGTGGCAAAAGCAGCCAGCTGAATCCCTTGTACAAAATGTACGCGGCAATGGCGAGCTTATGGTAAAAACAGATCGCGAAGGCCCGGGCGATAAAATGCCCGCCTATTGACAGCATGATAAGGGAGAATGCGAAAGCGGCGATGACCAGCTGATAGGGTCGCGTATCGGGCAGGCAGATCTGCAAGGCCCGGAAACCCGCTATGGGAAAGGCGATATTGGCAAAGGACTTGCCAAGCGATACGGTGGACGCGAAAAGTGTCTTGTCTTCAAGCAGTTCTTTTATATGCGCAATGGCGCGTGTCAGGCCCGGTTTCTCTTCGGCGGGCGTTATTTTTTCAATGGATACAAAAATGATTTTTACCATTGAAAAAAACGATGACATGACAAAGAAAAAAACCAGCATTAACAGATATATGACGATAGGATTGTTGTTCAAATCCCGGCCTCCTTGAGCCGTGTCAAAAATGTCGCATTGCAGTACCGCGAAAACGGATGGGTTTGCGAAGAAACTTAATATAATTCAAATAGCAGGCCTTTTTCAAATCAACTGCCCCGGTAACGCTTTTCAATGGCTTCCATACGTTTCCTCTGCAGGGCGGTTTCATGATCAAAGCCCAGCAAATGGAACATGCCGTGGACAAAAAGCCTTTCAATTTCGCTTGGGTATGATACGCCATATCGCCTGGCCTGGATTTTGGCCCGCTGAAGTGAAATGTAAATTTCGCCCAGCAAATCGTCTTCATCATAATTAAAAGACAGCACGTCCGTGGGGCAGGGTTTGCCCCGGAATTGTGCATTGAGCTTTTTGATGGCATGATCGGAACATAGTACTACATTGAGGCGTTTTTCGGCGGGAATTTTTTCCCGTGCATAGATTTGCCGGGCACGCTCATGCAGGAGCTTTTTAGGGAATGCAAGACCGGCGTAGGCACGAAAGAACGTAACCGGGGATGAATTGTTCCGGTTTTTAGTCAAGTTTATTGACATAAGCATTGACCTTTTTAATCGGTTGATGTTAAAATACATAATGATTTAAAATCAAATCCAGGAAACCTTTACCCGGCCTTGCATTTGTTGTCGTACCATGATAAAACAAGCCTTACTTGCAGCGGGTATCGAGATCGCGCTGTGGTGCGCAAATGCCTATGCACAGCATGACAACGGGCAGGCCGTTTCTTCCGCTATAGCCAAAACCGGTGATATCCAGGGGCAGAAACAGGGAAATTTCGGGGTGGAAATTCCGGCGGGGATCATGTTTGGAAAATTTGAAAAAGAAAGCGGGCCGTTTTTAATTACCGGAAGCATTATTGTGCCGTCGGGGCAGAGCCTGGAGTTCGGTCCAGGCTGCAAGGTTTATATTGGAGGAAAATATTCCACTATAACGGTATTCGGTCAATTGATCGCAAAAGGCACCCGCGAAGACCCTGTCATTTTCCAATCGGCAAAGCCTAGGCCCAATCCGTGGGATTGGGACAGAATTTACTGCAGGAGCAAGAACCGCAGCGTTTTTGAACATTGCATCATCCGGCATTCAAATTACGGGATTTGCGTTGAAAACGGCTCGGTCGCCATCGACCACTGCATTTTTGAGCGCAATTCGCTCCATGGCCTGGTGGTCAGGAATTCGAGCGTCACCTTGAACAATTCGACATTTACAAAAGGCCACGTTCTGGCGGTGTTCTGTGAGGAAGGCGCGCAGGTGCGGGCTGAAAGCCTTTTCGTCAGCGGCAACATTACGGGACTGGCATGCGCTGAGAAAAGCGATTTTGAGATGCGGGGCGGGACGATTTCAAATAATACCAACGGATTGGCCGTGCTGCAGGGCTCTTCGGTGTCGATTATCGCGGCCGACATAACCCAGAACAAAATCGGCCTCGTTTCCCAGATGCAGATCCCTAAAAAAGTGAGCGAAATGGTATTTGCCAACGCGCTCGACCTCAAACTGGTCAATGCAAAGGAAATGGAAGAGCTTCTCAGGCCGCCGGAGGCCGTGAAATCGATTGTCCTTCCCAAAACCTCCGGAGAGACTGTCGTGAAAGAAGATTTCAAGGCCGGGTTTTCGGCCGTAAAGGCGCCCAAGGAGGCCGCAAACAGCTTCATAGGGAACGTTACCGCGGGCTTCCGCCTCTTTATGCCCAAGTCGCAACCCGTACGAGACACCTTTGCCCTGCAAAGCCGCTATCCCGGCGAGGACGCCCCCGGCCTCATGGACAAAGTCCAGCCGGAACTCCAGGTCTTCGCGACCGGAAAGAACGGCGACGCCAATGTCAATCTTATCATAGACGCCTACGGCAACCAATGGGTCGGCCTGCGCCGGAACCTTACCAGCCTCACGATCAATTATTCGAACCAGGCGCTGGTATTGGGGGATTTTTACGAGAACTATTCCGAAACGTCAATTAACGGCAGGAGGCTCACCGGCGTCAAGTTCACCGGCAATTACCTCGAAATGGGACGCGGCGCCAAGCAGTTGAGCGTTGAAGCGGCGTTCGGGCAGAGCGAAATGCCAAAGGAAGCGGGCGGTCATGAGCTTGACCTCTATAATCAATTGGTAGATACGGGTATGTCGATCAGGCAGCAGCTTACCTACGTTGCGGCAATTTCGTACAAACCCACGTTGATAACGACCATAGGCGTGAAAGGGATCATTGCGCGGGACCAGGGATACAACACCTTTATCGGCGGCGAAGTCATCGACGATCCCAAGGCGCCGGGGCTGGTTGAGTCGCAGACCGGGTGCATCGACGGAAGGGTCGATCTGCTCGGCGGCAAGCTTTCGCTGACGGCCGAAGTGGACATGGGGCACCACGATACGCTTACCGACAGCGCGAACTCCGGGGAAATTTCAAAAATCGCCTGGTACGATCCGCAGGTGCCCGAGGCTGTTTCACACGTGTTCGGCGTCATTCTCTCAGGCAAGAATTATGCCGCGTCGGTCGGGGCCAACGGGATCTTTGACGGGTA
>Ga0182027_10011121_pt1 | contig 12743 bp, 9 predicted proteins | sample 712E1DmetaG_FD_121300 | JGI IMG/M metagenome (GOLD analysis project Ga0182027, IMG submission 121300) | Permafrost microbial communities from Stordalen Mire, Sweden - 712E1D metaG (Illumina Assembly) | ecosystem: Environmental > Terrestrial > Soil > Wetlands > Permafrost | place: Sweden...
AAAGCTCGGGAAGCCGCTCGGCGGTCAGGCGCCCTTCGGCTACGCATGGAAGGACCGGCGGCTGGTTCCTGACCCCAAAGAAGCCCCCGTCCGCAAACACGTCTACGAACTATTCCTCGAACACCGGCGCAAGAAGACTGTGGCCCGGCTCCTGAATCAGGAAGGCTATCGAACGCGGAACGGATCGAAATTCAGCGACACGACGGTCGAGCGTCTGCTCCGCGATCCCACGGCAAAAGGAGTCCGGCGGGCGAACTACACGAAGAGTCTGGGCGACAAAAAACACTGGGTCATCAAGCCGAAAACGGACTGGGTGCTCACCGAAGTCGAGCCGATCATCTCCGAGGAACTCTGGGCAGACTGCAACCGGCTTCTTGAGGAGCGCCGCAACGGGCGGCGTCCAGCGCGAAAGGCGGTGCAGCTTTTCGCCGGGTTCGCCTACTGTACCTGCGGGCAGAAGATGTACGTCCCCTCGAATACCCCGAAGTATGTCTGCCAGAAGTGCCGCAACAAGATCCCGGTTTCTGATCTCGAAGAGGTCTTCCACGATCAGTTGAAGCGATTCTTTTTCTCGCCGAACGACATTGCCGGATACCTTGAAAACGCCGACCAGACCATCAAGGCCAAAGAAGATTTGCTCCGATCCATGGAGAAGGAGGCTGAGAAAATCCGGCGCGAAGCGGAAAAACTCTACCAACTCTACCTGGCCGATGAGATCACCAAACACGGTTTTGGTACCAAATACCGTCCGCTGGAAGAGCGGCTGAAGCAGATCGAGGACCAGATGCCCCGACTCCAGGCGGAACTCGACTTCCTCAAAATCCAGTTCCTCTCAAGCGATGAAATCTTGAATGAAGCCCGTGATCTCTATACCCGCTGGCCTTCGCTCGAACAGGAAGAGAAGCGCAAAGTGATTGAAAACATTACCGATAAAATAGTCATTGATAGCGATGAAGTCGCGATCAACCTCTGCTACCTTCCTTCCGCTTCTGAAATCATGGCAGGAAAGCAACGCAACCTTGCCCCTGCGGCTACTTCAACGACAAGTCGCGCGAGTGTATGTGCACTCCGCCCATGATTCAGCGCTACGTCGCCAAAATCTCCGGTCCCTTGCTCGACCGCATCGACATCCATATCGAAGTCCCCGCCGTTCAATACAAGGAATTGCGCGGAGGCGCGGCAGCCGAAGGCTCTTCCCAGATTCGCGCCCGCGTCATGGCTGCCAGGGCGCGTCAACGCGAGCGCTTCTCCAAAGCCAAGGAAAAAATCTACGCCAACGCGCAGATGAACACGCGCCAGGTTCGCACCTACTGCGAGCTGAGCGCCGACGCCGAGCGCCTGCTCGAGCGCGCCATGCAGCAACAAGGTCTCACCGCGCGCGCCCATGATCGCATCCTCAAAGTTGCCCGCACCATCGCCGATCTTGAAGCCGCCGAAAGCCTCTCCGTCGCCCACCTCGCTGAAGCTATCCAATATAGGACACTGGACAGGAGTTACTGGAGTTGATGACCCAGGGCCCCCTTCGCGCCTGTGTTTGGAGCGATGGGGTGGAGTACCGCACCCTCGACCGCAGCTACCGGACCTGACTCTTCACTCTTTTCACTCGTTAACTTCTTCACTCACGCGCTCACCCAATCGGGCCATTACCTTTGAATCGAAGGGTCACCTGTTTGCCGCTTGAACCGAGGAGAGTCAGGGGTAACATACATCTCACGTCCGCAAGAAAGTGGTGAGACGCGTGCACGATATCGCCCTTCAATCCGGCTGGGAGACCTTCCTGCTTGCCGCCCCGCTCTTGGGTATGGTCGTGGTGGGAATCTTTCGTCTCGATTCGATCGCCGCCTCCCCCAAACACCACTCAGGCGCCAAGCGCCCCCCATCCGGCATCGACGAAAATGGCCACATGCTCCTGAGCGATCCGGACGGACGGCCTTGGCCCGGCGTGCACGGCCGCAATTGACTGAAAAGGTTCGGCCGGCCCACCTGAGCGGTCTTAGCTGGCCCGTGCCGCACTCCGCTCCAACCGCAACTCCCATCGGAGCGCACCGTAAAGCGATTGATAATAAATGGGTTAGTTGAATTGTCCCCAAACCTTCAGCCCCGCCCGGGATCAGGCCGGGGCCAGGACTCCAAACCGCGCCTCAAATGCCTGGAAATAACCATTGACCGTGGCAAAGGTTGGATATACTCTCAAGATAGCCATCCATAGAGGGCAGGTTGCGCATCGCGACCGGGTATGCCCGTCAGCCATTCCCAGCATCATGCTTTGAGCGTAGGCTCCGTTGATGCCTTGGGTGCGTTTCTTCGGATCGCCACGAATGGCCATACAGACGCCTGGTTGTCCCCCGCGCAGACTGCAGATCCGATACGGTATGGCATCCATTTCATAGCGTGCAATGGCCCCAAAAAGTTTTTGAACTCGGGGCACACAGGGTGCGTCTAAGATGTGGAAGTTGCAATTTGGGGTAGCCCTCGATTGTAATGGCTCCCCTTTGCTGTGCTCGGGCGCAAAACGGCGCTTCTCAGGGCAGGCATTTGAAAAAGAAGGAGATACAACAATGCGATCCGATCTTGTTTTTCGGGCACTTTCTCATGTGTCCAATCGCTACCAGCTCTGTCAACTGGCAAGCAAGGCAACCCGTAAGCTTCACAAGCCGAATACACGGCTGCAGGACACTACCAACGAGGTTCTGGGCCGCTTTCAATTGGCCAGTCCTGAAGCCGAAGCGCCCGAGGAGGCGCCAGCGGCTCAACCGGTCGAAAGGCGTCGTGCGGCTTAACGGCGTCTCTTGTCACAGCATAGGTTCGTTCAGTTACTCTTGTCACAGCTTCGGTTCGTTCAGTTAGTGGTTTTCAAGCAGCTTCCCGACGAAGAGGTTACTTCCTTCCCGGCGCTCCACGATTCCAGACGAATTTGGGAGATGATTTAGGGCTGGTTTGCGCCGGCTGATTTTTTTGAATACCCCTCTGGCTGTTCCTCTGGAGTTCTTCCCCCTCCGCATTCCCACCCAACACATCCCGCCTAGGTGCAGGTGAACATGACCATTGCAGAACTCAAAGAAAAAAACATTACCGAATTAAGCCGCATTGCCCGTTCCCTTGAAATCCAGGGAACCAGCGGCCTCCGCAAGCAGGACCTGATCTTCAAGATCCTTCAGGCTCAAAGCGAAAAGGAAGGCCACATCTTCGCTGAAGGTGTGCTCGAGATCCTCCCCGACGGCTACGGCTTCCTCCGTTCCCCGGATTACAACTATCTGCCCGGCCCCGACGACATCTACGTCTCGCCCTCGCAGATTCGCAAGTTCGATCTCAAAACCGGCGACTCCATCAGCGGCAACGTCCGCCCGCCCCACGAGGGCGAGAAGTACTTCGCCCTGGTCAAAATCGAGGCCATCAACTTTGAGTCGCCCGAGGAGACCCGCAACAAGATTCTCTTCGACAACCTCACCCCGCTCTATCCGCAGGAACGCGTCAAGATGGAGACGGTGCGGGAAGGCATCAGCGGCCGCGTCATGGATCTGCTCACGCCGGTCGGCAGGGGCCAGCGCGGTCTCATCGTCGCGCCGCCCCGCACCGGCAAGACCATGCTGCTGCAGTCCATCGCCAACTCCGTCACCACCAACCACCCCGAGGTCGTCCTCATCGTGCTGCTCATCGACGAGCGCCCCGAGGAAGTCACCGACATGCAGCGCTCGGTCAAGGGCGAAGTCATCAGCTCCACCTTCGACGAGCCCGCCGCCCGTCACGTCCAGGTGGCCGAGATGGTCATCGAGAAGGCCAAGCGCCTCGTCGAACACAAGCGCGACGTCGTCATTCTCCTCGACTCCATCACACGTCTCGCCCGCGCCTACAACACCATCGTTCCGCCCTCGGGCAAGGTCCTCTCCGGCGGCGTCGACTCCAATGCCCTGCAGCGCCCCAAGCGCTTCTTCGGCGCGGCCCGCAACATCGAGGAAGGCGGCTCGCTCACCATCATCGCCACCGCCCTCGTCGACACCGGCTCCCGCATGGACGAAGTCATCTTCGAAGAATTCAAGGGCACCGGCAACATGGAGATCATCCTCGACCGCAAGCTGGTCGACAAGCGCGTCTTCCCGGCCATCGACATTCAGCGTTCCGGCACCCGCAAGGAAGAGCTGCTCATTCCCAAGGAAGACCTGCAGCGCATCTTCATCCTTCGCCGCGTACTCAACCCGCTCTCCCCCGTCGAGGCAATGGAACTGCTGATCAGCCGCCTCGAAAAGGTCCGCAACAACGCCGAATTCCTGGCCAACATGAACCAGTTGTAGGTGAAGATGCCAACAGGAACCTTTTCCGTCTCCGTTCGTTTGCGTCGCACTAAGACCGAGACGGCTCACGTCTCGGTCCCCATCACTGACGAGTTGATGCGACCGAATGTTGAGGGCGAAGGCAGAAAACTTGATGCCGAAAAGGTTATGAGTGAGGCACTCGAGCTTGGGAAGATCGAATCTACAAAATGGGAACAAGAGGGCGAGATTCAAATTGAGTTGCACCCCCTTCAAACTCCTCCTGGGAACGAATCGATCCAATAGGCGGTTAGGGTCGTACACTTTTCCGATCTTAGCTACGCTGGAAACTTAATTAGGTCGTGGGGCTGTCGCTTAGCGTCTACTCATCGCCCTTAATCCACCGCTCCGTCCCGGCTGCCTCGTCAACGGCATTTTCCAGGTCGGTGATCACCAGCGGCATTCCAACCTGTTCACCCACGTAGTCCGTCACGGTCTTCGTCTTTCCGGCGACGATCAAGGTCAATGTATAAGTCGGGTTATCCGTGACTGAAGCAATATATTTGTCGCCGGCCGCGAAAAACTTCGCCTTCTCAAACTGGCGCACCAACTCCATCACTGCGTCAGGAGTAATACGCGCATCATGTTCTCCTGTGACTAGAACATACTTCTGCCCGCTGAAGTGAACGCTTCCATCTCCGCGAATCGTCACCGAATAGGCCGGGCACGTGCCGTAACACACACTGCGCGAAAGCTGAATCTTTACACCCTTCAAATCCCACGGCTCAGGAAAACTGCGCGGAGCCAGCGCCCACCGCTCCGGCGGAAGTAGCATCACATCGTCCGTTACGCGCACGCGAATACTCTTTCCGTCCCGCGTCCACGGCTTGAACGTGCGCGCCATCTCAATGGCACGACCCTCATCCACGTGCCGCCTCTCATCGTCGATCGGCTTCGCGGACTGCACTCGGCCATCCGCCGAGACAACAATCTCGAAGGTCAAATAGCTTTCAAAGCCAAGTGTGAGCGCCTCAACTGAGTTGACATGTACGGCGGTCGTCGGGCCAAGCCTGTGTTCCCAAACACGCGCCTCGTCCGGCGTTACCTCCACCACTGACTGTTCCGTCGACGATAGCTGAGAAGCTGGCTGTCCTCGAAGCGCGCCCGCTCCGAGCACCAAAAGACACCCGATCGCAGCGCATAATTGCTGCACGTGCATAGCGTTGCCCCCGACCTATCCCACCGAATGTCTACGCCGCAAACTCTACCCGCAGATTGGACCCCAAATCCGAGGCTCGGTAAGCTGCCCTTTCAGGATTTTCAGGACGCTGGTAAGAGTGATGTCGTGGGGCTGTAGCTCTGCAGGGAGAGCGCCTCGTTCGCAGTGCGGATCGTCCGGCCTTGCTTACAGCGGCGGCATGGCGCATTGTGTTCCTTCGCCGCGTGCTCAATCCGCTCTCCCCCGTCGAAGCAATGGAGCTGCTGATCAGCCGCCTCGGAAAGGTCCGCAACAACACCGAATTCCTGGCCAACATGAACCAGTTGTAAGCAGTTGTCGCCATCAATGCGACTCTGCAAGCTTCTCTACCGCGGAGTCCGGAATTTCGGGAACAATCTGACGAATTGCAACTTCGAGCACCTCATCGCGCCCGGCACGAATCCCAGCGATCGTTGGTTGCGCTTTAACGTCCAAGTGAACCCCGACACGCTGGGTCGGCCCACCGTCAGGATAGAAGACGCCCAGGCCGCTGATCATGGTGCGAAAACCTCCGGGCAGCGGAATATCCGAGACGTTCCCATCTGCTCCGGCGGTCGTGTTGCCAACAACGATTGCCTTGGGCGACGCGCGCAACGCCATGGAGGTGTATTCGGCCTGACTTTGCGTTGTCTCGTCGACCACGATGACGACCTTCCCGTCGTAATGCGGCTCAGACGGAGTCAGCGAGAGGGGCGGGTTGGAGCGAAAAGCCCCTGGATTTGACAGGTCGGCATTGGTGAAAACAACGAAAGGCGTGGTCTGGCGAACGAGAAGCGACCCCAAGGCGAAGACAACGAACTCTGAGGGGTAATTTCGAATATCCACAATCAACCCACGGGTTCCCTTCGCGGCTTGCACGTACTGTGGCACATCCGCTGCTTTCACAGAGGAAAGCTTCAGGTAGGCGACATCCTTCGAGAGAAGCCGGAACGTTGGGCCGGGAAGGTCGTGCGTCAAGGTGGGCGTTCCCGCCTCGGAGGGCTGCATTCGCATGACGTTCATCGACAGCGAGTCATTGCCGCGACGCACATCGATGCGCACCGGGCCGCAGTTGCCGTTCGTCAGGTTGCGTGCCATATCACGCATTCGGGCCGCGCTGTTCGAATCCGCATAGAGTGGCGTCCATTCCGCAATTAGCTTGTCGACGGTTACGCCGTCTATGTCCGAGATTTCATCACCGGGCTCCAGCCCGGAAGCCTTGCCGTTCGACTCGGATGTGGTTCCGGTAACGACGGCGCTGTCGTTGACGAAGCGGATATTCACCGGCAAGCGGCACGAACCCGTCGGGGGTCGGAGATAGAGGGAACTCCAAAAACTCGCGTGCGTATCGTGGATTTGAGCAGTCATCACCAACATTGCCCGCCCGTACGCATCGCGATCCGCAGCAAGTGCTACGCGGGGTATGAACTCCTTGAGGACGGCGAGCCAGTCTTGACCTATAACGTCACGATAAGGCGCCCAATACTCAACCATATTCCACAATCGGAAGAGCCCCAGCAGTTGGAAGCCGGGATCAGGCAGTTTTACTTCCGAGTATTCCGATTCGTGCCTGAAGACTGGATTACCGACACCCAGCGCAAGCGCGACGTAGTACTGCTGATTCTTGACGCGATTGCGATAGATCATTTGCAAACGCTGGCTCAACGGTACGCCGAGGAATCTGGTATCGCGAATCCAGTCCACATCGGGCTTCAGCTTCAATCCTGCCGAATCAAGAGACGCGCAGTCGGTACACTCGTCGACGGGTCCAAGCGAATCGATCCAATCGACGAGAATTGCGTTCAGGTCGTCATGGCTCTGCGCACGGAGCACGCGGGGCATGATACGGAAGAGATCGTAGTCCCAGCGGCGCTTGCCGGCGGTTATTGCGGGATGGTGGTACTTCAGAAATCCCCAAACCTGCGCCAGCGTCGCAAGATGATCCACCTGGACCGGCGTCAGCCCTTCTAGCTGAATCTTCGACCCATGATTGAATTCCTGATCCTTCTCCACCTCTTCGGGCGCTCTCTGGGGAGCTTGCGCAATGGGCTTTCCGTCTACAAGTAATTGCAGGTCGTCCACCCACGCTGTCCCGTTGCCGGCGAGTAGCGCGCCAAAGACGAGGTGACGAGCCTCGGAATCGAGCGGCAGCGCAACCGCGAATTCCTGCCATTCGTGCGTGCCGCTCAGGTGCTGGTTTTGCATGTTGTCGATGGCGATCAAGCCGGAATCGCCGTCTTCGCGCAACCAGATGCCGGCGAAACCGGAGACATTCTCAGTCCGCAGAAAACCGCGCAATTCCACCCGCGCGCCTGCAAAATCCACGGGAATGGAGCTGCTGATGACACTGAACTCTCCGGAGGGATTCTGAGTGCGGTCGAGTCGTACTGCCCAATGGCCGGAGTGAACCACCGTATTCTCGGCGGCGACTGTGCCTGAAGGGTTGCCCCACCAGCCGGTCGGCAGATCGGCGGAACCTCGAACCTCAAAACCGAGAATATCGGCGATGTTCCCTCTGGCGTAGGTAACGGAAGCCGTTTGAGATTCCGCGTGTATACACACCAATGCCGAGAAAATGAGCCCTACAACAAGCTTGTTAGACATAACAGGAGATAATACTCCCCTGTTCCAATTGCACTATGAGTGGGAATGGCTTCCGTTTGGGCCACGCACGCTGCAAGGAATGAAACCCGCAGCGGCCGCCTCATATCCTCACGCTCTCAGCGGCCATCCGTCACCAGGTGATCTTCATGTGCGCTGCTTGGCTCCAGCGCGCAGGGCTTTGTCCACGTCCGGTCCTTCAGCAGCGGATGCGGTCCCGCTATCAGGGCGGGAATCTCTTCCGGAGGCACGGGCATCGACAGCAGGAATCCCTGCAAAACGTCGCATCCCAGGTGATGCAGGCAGTTCAGTTGCCTTTCGGTCTCAATGCCTTCAGCCACGACCACCAGCTCCATCGCGTGCGCCATCGACAGAATCGCCTGCACAATCGAGTACGGCGTCCCGCTTCCGTTCGGATTGCATAATTGCTCAATGAACGAACGGTCGATCTTCAGAATGGAGATCGGCAAAAGGTGCAACCGGCCCAGCGACGAGTGGCCTGTGCCAAAGTCGTCGATTGAAAACCGGCAACCAAGCGCGGAAAGAATCGCCATCTCTCCCGCGACCTCCTTCAGATTGTTCATTGCTGCAGTCTCGGTTATCTCCAGGTGAATCCATTGCGGATTCACGGCATACCGGTCCAGCGTATCCGCCAGCCGTTCCGCAAAGCCCTTGCGCATCAATTGCAGCGGCGAGATATTGATCGCCATCGGAACCAGGTGCACTCCCTCGTCCATCCATGTCCGCAGTTGCCGGCAGGCCCGGTCAAACACCCACTGCCCAAGCAGTTCAATCCGCCCAGTCTCTTCGGCAGTTTGGATCACTGTGAGCGGTGAAATGGCCCCATACCGCGGATGATCGAGTCGCAACAATGCCTCCAGGCCTCGTACCGTGCCGTCAAACCCATACAGCGGCTGGTACACCAAACGGAATTGGCCCTCTTCCATCATCTTGCCCATGCTCGCCGCAATTTCCAGCCGCGTTTCCGCGTCCGCGCGCAACTCCGGCGAAAGCCAAACCACCTGGCCGCTGCCCTTGGCTTGGGCCCGCCGAAGCGCGCTCTCTGCCAGGTGCCACAGAGCCAGGGCGTCTGCGCAGTCGTCGGGGCACGCTGCCAGTCCTGCGCTCAAAGAGAGCTGAATGTCATACTCGCTGATCGCCACCGGTGCCTTGAAGCATTCATGCAGATGCACCAGAAACTCCTCGGCCGCCGCCAGGTCCCGCAATCCCGTCAGCACAACCGCAAACTCGTCGTCGCCGGTGCGCGCCACAAAATCCATTGCCCTCATCTGCGCGCTCAATGTGCTGGCAACATACCGCACGCACTGGTCTCCTATGCGCAGGCCGTATACCTCGTTCAAGTGCTTGAAGCGGTGAATGTCCAGGCACAGAACGGCCAGTTTCTTGCCCGTCTTGATCGTTTTCGCTACTGCCTCGACAAGCTGTACCTCGAACGCGCGGCGATTGGGCAACCCGGTCAGCGCATCGTGGCTTAGCTGATATTCCAGCTTCCGCTCCAAGTTGTCGCGCTTGGTCACATCCAGGCCCAGCACAAACCGGCACGGTTTCCCAAGGAAGACCACGTTGTGTGCCGTGATGTCCATCGGGAACGAACTGCCGTCTTTGCGTTTGTGCCGTGAGGCCCGATTCGGAGTTGGCGAGGGCCTCTGCGATTCGCGCATCGCTTCTTGCCGCGCGTCGGCATGCAGGATGTCGGGCAGCCGCAGTTGCAGAAACTCTTCTTGCGTGTACCCGTGCAGCTTGCAGGCCGCATCATTCGCCAGCCGAAATCGCAGAGACTCCGTGTCGAAGATCCACAGCGGATTTGGGTTGCTGTCGAAGATCAAGGCGTAATCCCGGGCCAGCGCGCGAGCGGCACGCACCTCCTCCTCGAACACCAGCAGCATCATGCCCACCGCAACAACGGACTTCGGCGGGTTCCACATCTCGCTGCCTGTCGTGATCTGCGGCCAGATCCGATGGGCAATCTCTGCCAGCGGAAACACCGATGCGCAAATCAGAAGGCCAACCGAACTGACGCGCATGCCGATCGTCTGCCCGATGTCCTTGTTCCATACATCGATTCCAGCGATCAGGTAGACCTCGGTAAGCATCGCCGGAATCACTAGCCAGGCTTGTCCATGGAGAATGCAATAGAACATCAACACGGCGTCGGTCGGGCACACCACCATCAGAAACAGCCCAAAGTTTGGCCGGAACCGGTGCATCTTCGCGCTCATCGCGGTCAACAATCCCTGCCGCGCTGCAACCACCGCGAGCAGCAGCCAGCGGCTCTGCACATTCGTGGTCGCAAGAGTCAAACACAGCACGGTTGGAATCGCCAACACAAACCCCAGCGCGATTCCAAATCTCCGCCCACGAACGGGGATCGCGGCCGACAAGACCCAGAAGATCCCCGCCACCGCGATCAAATCCACTTCGATCGCAGCCAGGGTAATCTTCCCCATTCCGGCCGCATGTAGACCGGCGAGCTGCGCAACAAAAGAGCCCAGTACGCTCAGCCAGCCGGCAAACCAGCACCAGGCGCGGTCATCCGGACGGCGCACCCATGCCACTGTCCCAAAGAGGAACACGAGTACTGTGCCAAAAGCAACGTTGATCACAGCGGCTTGCATGAGCGAGTAAGGGTCCACGCTCTTTATCGGCAGACCGATTAAGGAGTTTATTTTGAGAAGGTTATTTCGGCGGTAAACTTGTCGCCGCCCTTTCGCCACCGGTCAACGCGCCGGACGCGCCCCGCCGGCCTCGCGCGTCCATCCCTTTCACGAATCCGCGCTCGCTGGTAAAATAAGAATCTCGTGGGGCTGTAGCTCAGCTGGGAGAGCGCCTCGTTCGCAACGAGGAGGCCAGCGGTTCGATCCCGCTCAGCTCCACCATCCTTCGCTTCGCGAAGGATGTCGCGCCAAAGCTTTGGCGAAGGCGGACTGATTGTTTTCGGCTCGGCAGGCCATCCGAGGGGCGAAGGCTGTCGCGCCGTAGCTTCAGCGAAGGCGGACTCCCTATGAAATACGTCTACATTTTGCAAAGCATGACAGACAACGACCACTTCTATACGGGCATCACTGACGATTTGAGGGCCAGGCTTTCGAAGCACAATTCCGGTTCAGTCACGCACACCTCTAAGCACAGGCCGTGGCGCATTAAGACATACGTTGCATTCACCGACGAAGCCCGCGCTTCGGCGTTTGAGAGGTATCTGAAGTCCGGATCCGGTCGCGCCTTCGCCAAAGCACGGCTGTAAGATCGTCTTGGTACCTGAATCAATCCGCCCGGCCCGCATCTCTCGCTCGATGTCTCCGGCAACGCGCTGACAGCAGAAAGCTGACGGCCGAGAGCTGGTTCTTTAGCTGAACAGATCCTTCATCTTCTCCATCAGGCCGGGCGACGTAGGCTTGTTCTCCACCGTCATCGTCTCCGCCAGCTTCGCCACCAGCTCGCGCTGCGCGCGGTTCAGCTTGCGCGGAATCTGCACCACTACCTTCACAATCAGGTCGCCGTGGCCCTTCTCGTTCAGGTAGGGAACGCCGCGCCCGCGGATGTGCAACTCCTTGCCGCTCTGCGTACCCTCGGGGATCTTGATGCCGATCGGCCCGTCAATGCCGGGAATCTCGAATTCGGCTCCCATGGCAGCCTGCGGAAAGCTGATCGGAATCACGCAATACAGGTCGTGGCCATGGCGCTCAAAAAAGTCGTGCGGCCGGATCGAAAGAATCACGTACAGGTCGCCCTTTGGGCCGCCAAGTCGCCCTGCATCGCCTTCGCCGGCGTAGCGGATGCGCGTGCCCTCCTCCACGCCCGGTGGCACCTTCACGTTCAGCTTGACTTCGGTGGCCGCGCGCCCCTCGCCGCGGCAGGCAGAGCAGGGATCGCCAATCACCGAGCCGGTGCCGCCGCAGGCGACGCAGGTGCGCGCGATAGAAAAGAAACCCTGCTGATAGCGGATCTGGCCGCGCCCCTGGCAGTGGCTGCAAACACTCGGGCCCCGCCCTGAGGCGCTCCCTCTGCCGTTGCAAACGCCGCACGTCTCCCGGCGGCGAATCTTTACCTCTTTTTCTGTGCCGAACATCGCGTCTTCGAAGTCGATGGTCAGGTCGAACCGCAGGTCGTCGCCCCGCTGCTGGCGCGGGCCGCGCGAGGCCCCGTGCGGCATGCCGCCCATAGAAAACATCTCGCCAAACAAATCCCCGAAAATGTCGCCCAGATCCACGCTGCCGGAAAATGGTCCCGCGCCAAAACCCTGCGCACCCAGGCCGGCATGGCCGTAGCGGTCGTAGGCCGCCCGCTTCTCGGCATCGCATAGCACTTGGTAGGCCTCGCTGGCCTCCTTGAACTTCTCCTCGGCCGTGTGGTCGCCGGGGTTGCGGTCAGGGTGATATTTCAGCGCCTGTTTCCTGTACGCGCTCTTCAATTCCTGATCGCTGGCGTCGCGCGAGACGCCCAGAACCTCGTAATAATCTGCTTTGCTCACTCTTGTATTAGAACCCATTGTCCCCTTAATCAGCCTCTGGCTTCTAGCCGCTAGCTGCTAGCTTGTCCCGGTGTTGAAGCGGGCCAGCTCTACCTCACCAAATCTGCACAGCATTTGCCGTTGACCCCGCAGCAACAACTGCTCGATGAAGCTAGGAGCTAGAGGCTAG
>Ga0182027_10011122_pt1 | contig 12743 bp, 7 predicted proteins | sample 712E1DmetaG_FD_121300 | JGI IMG/M metagenome (GOLD analysis project Ga0182027, IMG submission 121300) | Permafrost microbial communities from Stordalen Mire, Sweden - 712E1D metaG (Illumina Assembly) | ecosystem: Environmental > Terrestrial > Soil > Wetlands > Permafrost | place: Sweden...
CCGTGGAAGCCCGTCGATCCACAGGCTCACCGCGGCCCCAGGTCCGCGCGCGGGCACGCGCCGCTCGCCGCTGCTGGCGGACGTCACGGCCTTGATCGCGGTCCGCGAAAAATCCGGCGCGCCCGATGGCGCCGCCTTGAGCCACGTCGTCCACATGTACTGCGTGTCCAACCCGGAGAGCGCCACAAGCTGGAAATCCTGCTCGCGGGCAAACTCCGTCATCTGTTCGCCGGCGAAAAAGCAGCCGGTCCAAGTGGGGTCGCCTCGCCGCAGCTCGGTGGGCAGCGGCGGCGTCCCGCGCAACTGGCAGCAAAGCACGCCGCCGGTCTTCAGCGTGCGCCGCGCCTCGCGCAGGTAGTTCAGCACGATCCCGGAATCGGGAATGTGCTGGAAGACGAGGTAAGAGTAGATGAAATCGAAAGACTCGGCGGCGAACATCCCCAGGCCGTCGCCGGGCGTGACGTGGACGTGCGCATGGGGAACGCCGCGCAGGCGGCCGCGCGCTCTGGCCGCCATCTCCCCGGAAATATCCACGCCGTGAATCTCGGCGAAACGCGCGCTCATGGGCAGCATCAGCCGCCCGGGGCCGCACCCGATTTCGAGCGCCCGGCCCGCCTGCGGCAAGCGGACCAACTCCCGCGTCAAAGTATCCAGCACGTCCGCGGCGCCGGCCAGGAACTCGCGCTCGTCCTGGTTGCGCCGGCCGAAGGCCGCATAGTAGTACGCGTCCTCCCGCGCGCGCCCATCCCAATCCTCGCGCATCTTCTCGATGACGCCCATGGTCCAATTGTGGCGCACACCGTCAGGCCGCCGGCGGCTGCTCTTCCTCCACCTGCATGGAAATGGCGAACTCCATCTTGGAGCGCGCCGCGCCGCGGTACGATCCCGACAACGGAGCGGCCAGGCGCGGGTCGGCGGCGGCCGCCACCGCCACGTGCGAATTGGCCACGGCCAGGCCTTGCGACGGGTCGTAGCCGCGCCAGCCGCCGCCCGGAAGGTATGCCTCGGCCCAGGCGTGCATGTAGGCCTGCTCCTGCTGGGCCGCTCCCCGCTCGTAGCCGCTCACGAAGCGCGCCGCGATTCCCATGGACCGGCACGCCGCGCAGAAGAGCACCGCCAGGTCGCGGCACGAAGCTTCCCCGTTCTCGATGGTGACCTCGGGCGGGTGCGGAGGTCCATCGTCGCGGATCACGTGGCGGAACTTCTCGAACAGCGTCCGGTTCAGCGCCGTCAGGAATACCAGCGTTTGCCAGCCGGTTCCGTCCACCACCGAGCGGGCGAACTCGCGCACCGCCGCGGATTCGTTCGATGCGTCGAGAGACGCTCCCAGCGCCGCGCGCAATGGCTCCGGATACGCGAATGGCAGCGACGCCAGGCTCGCGCCGGCCAGCACGAAGTCGAAGGGATTGTGGCGCAGCGTCTCCACCTCGAAGGAACTCCGCACGCTCAGTTGTTCGAGCGGCCGGTTGAACCACGCCTCCAGCGCCACGTTGCCGTCCTGATCCAGGCATTCGGTCTTTCCGGCGGGCGCGGGCGATATCTCGATCGCGTACCGCAGGAGACGCTGCGTGGCGTCCTCGCGCGGCCGCATCCGGAACGTCTGCGGTTCCAGGCAGACCGGCCCCTCATAACGGTAAGCGGTGGAATGAGTCAGGCGGATACGCATCGGAAAACGAGCTCCTCAGAACGCCAATTCGCCGTGCGTGAGTTTGGAGAAAGCCGCCTCGATCCATTCCGACGGCAGGTCCTGCACGCTGCGGCGCATGCGATCCTGCCACCAGTTGGAAATCTCGCGCAGGTCGTCGCGGTCGAAGCGCTGCTCCACCAGTTGAAAGCTGCCGCGCGAGTACAGCACGACGTCCATCGGGAAATCCACGTCGGCCGCGCACAACCGCGTGGCGTCGAACGCCAGCAGGCCCACCTTGAAAGCGTACAGCATGGAATCTGAAGACGTCACGGAACGCTCCAGAATGGGTTTGCCGAAGCCCGACGCGCCGATAATCTGGTACGGCGTATCCGGCCCGATCTCCACCCAGTTCCCTTCCGGATAGACCATGAACAGGCGGTGCGTGGAGTCCCCCGCCATCTGCCCGCCGATCAGCGAGTAGGCGTTGAACTTGAGCTCCGCCCGGTGCAGCGCGGCCGCATCTTCCTCCGCCACCCGCCGCACCTGTTGCGCGTAGAGGTTAACCACCTTGAAGAGGCGGTCGCGCACCTCGGTATCGCGCGCGAAGGTCTCCTCGAAATGCAGCAGGATCTTGTCGCGCAGCGATCGCAGCCCGGAGTTCATCACGAAAAACGCGAACCCCGGCCCCTGGTAGCTGGCGGTTTTTCTCGCCACCAGGCACTCGTTGCCGGCCACCACGCGGGTATCCGCGATGCCGATCAGGCCTTGCTCCACGGTCATTCCTAGACAAAATGTCATGATCTTCAGCCGGCTATAGCGCGGCGCTTTGCATCTGGGCCGGTTGCGCGAAGAAGTCGCCCCGGATGCACTCGTCGATTGTATTCATTCTAGCCTCCAACGCGTCGAGAAACTCGTGCAGTCCGGCCTTGATGATGGCCTCGACCTGCGCGTAATCGAGCTCCGCGTGGATCATTCCGGCGCGCCGCTCGGAAGCGCAGGAGTAAGTGCCCGGGCTGGCGCCGGTGATGGCATGCAGGGATTGGTCGGCCAGTCCCAGGCAGTGACGCACGGCGCGGGGAAAATCGCCGTCCAGCAGGAGGAACTCGACGATGCGCTCCGGCGCGATGCGGCCGTGGCGTTTCCGGTACATCTCGAAACCGCTGACCGATTTGAGCACGGCGGCCCACTGGATGTCGTCGTAGGGCGTGCCGATGTCGGCCACCGAGGGCAGCAGGATAAAGTACTTCACGTCCAGGATGCGCGTGGTTTTGTCGGCCCTTTCGAGCATGGACCCGAGGCGGATGAAGTGCCACGCCTCGCCGTGGCTCATGGTCACGCCGGTGATGCCCTGAAACAGGTGGCAGGCCATGCGTACCTGATGGCAGAAGCGCGGCAGTTCCTCGGGAACCGTCTTCAAGCTCTCCGCCGCCAGCAGCAGGTACAAGCTGTTGATCTGCTCCCACATCTCCGAAGAGATGGTCTCGCGCACCGACCGCGCGTTTTCGCGCGCGGCCGTCACGCAGGAACGGATGGAATTCGGGTTCCCGGCGTCGAATGCCAGGAAGCGGACGACGTTCTCCTTCGTGCCCGTCCGGTAGCGTTCGAGAAACGCCGCGCGGTCGCCGGTGGTATCCACGATGGGCTGCCACTGGTCCGAAAAACCGCCCGGCAGATCGAGCATCAGGTTCTGGTTGACGCCGATGAAGCGCGCCACGTTTTCGGCCCGCTCGATGTACCGGGCCATCCAGTAGACGGCATCCGCAACCCGGCTGAGCAGGGGTTGGGAGGCTTGCGCCGGGGTCATTGCCGCTGCCCTCCTTCGGCCGGCGCGGCCAGCACCCAGGTGTCCTTGCTGCCCCCTCCCTGCGAGGAGTTGACCACCAGCGAGCCTTTCGTCATGGCCACGCGCGTGAGCCCGCCGGGCGCCACGTAAATGTCCTTTCCGCAGAGAACGTAGGGCCGCAGATCCACGTGCCGGCCTTCGAAATGGTCGCCCACAATGGTCGGCACGCGCGACAGGCCGAGGGTCGGCTGGGCGATGTAGTTGCGCGGATTGGCCTCGATCTTGGCCGCGAACTCCGCGCGCTGCTCGTGAGTGGAATGCGGCCCCACCAGCATCCCGTACCCGCCCGACTCGTTGGCCGATTTGACCACCAGCAGTTCGAGATGCTCCAGCACGTAGGCGCGGTCGGCGTCCCTCCAGCACAGGTACGTGGGAACGTTGGGCAGAATCGGCTCGGCGCCTTCGTAGTAGCGGATCATGTCCGGGACGTAGGCGTAAACCACCTTGTCGTCGGCCACGCCGTTGCCGGGGGCGTTGGCCAGCGCGACGCGTCCCGCCTGGTAGGCCGCCATCAGTCCGGGGACGCCCAGCAGCGAATCCGGCCGGAACGCCTGAGGGTCCAGAAAATCGTCGTCGATGCGCCGGTAAATAACGTCCACGCGCTCGAGACCCTTGGTGGTGCGCATGAAAACCCCGCGCCCGTCCACCATCAGGTCCCGGCCCTCCACCAGTTGCACTCCCATCTGTTGAGCCAGATAGCTGTGCTCGAAGTACGCCGAATTGTAGATGCCGGGCGTGAGCAGCACCACGCGCGGGTCGCCCTCCGGGCGGGGCGCGATGGATTCCAGCATTTCGAGCAGGCGGCTGGGGTATTCCGTGACCGGGCGAACCGAAAGGCCCTGGAACACGGCCGGGAAGATGTGTTTCAGCACCTCGCGGTTTTCGAGCACGTAGGACACCCCGGAGGGCACTCGCAAATTGTCCTCGAGCACGTAGTACTGGCCGTCGCGGTCGCGTACCAGGTCTGTGCCGGTCACGTGGCACCACACCCGCCAGGGCGGATTCAGGCCGTGGCATTGCTTGCGATAGGAGACCGCCGACAGAATCACGTCGCTCGGGATGACGCGGTCCTTGAGAATCTTTTGCTCGTGGTAAATGTCGTCGATGAAGGCGTTCAGGGCGTGCACGCGCTGCTTGAGGCCGCGCTCGATGCGGTCCCATTCGGCGGCGGGAACGATGCGCGGGATCAGGTCGAACGGGAAGATGCGCTCCGTCCCGGCGGAATCGCCATAGACGTTGAAGGTGATGCCCATCTGCAGCAGCATGCGCTCGGCCGCGCGCTTGTAGCGCAACAACTGGCCTTCCGACAGGGATTCGACGGTCTCGATCAGCAGCCGCGCATGCGGCCTGGGACGGCCGTCCAACTCGAACATCTCGTCGTAAAAGTCTGCCGTGCCGTACGAGGAAAACTGCATGGTCCGGATGCTCGCTCTCCATTTCATCCTGCCGCATTCCGCGTGCGAAAGAGAACCAAATTCTTCTAATGAGCCAGATTCGCTTTTTCAATCCGAGCCGGACGCGCCGCGCCGCCTGATATGATGTTCGGTCCAATTGGGGAGCGCGGCGGGCGGACGCCGCCGGGAGGAATCATGGCTTGCAAGAAGTCGATGGCTACGCTGCTGGTGGGGATTTGCGCGGCGGCCTCGTGCGCCGCGGGCGCCGAGCAGAACCAGACCCCCAAACCGGCCGATGTCGAAAACATGATGGCGGCGTTGCCCGCCAAGGCGCCGGCCAAGCCGAAGCGCCCGCGCAAGGTGCTGGTGCTGGCCAAGGCGGCCGGTTACGTCCATTCGTGCATCCCGCTGGCGGCGAAGACCGTGGAAGCGATGGGGACCAAGACCGGCGCCTGGTCGACCGACATTACCTACGACTCGGCCGCCATTACCGCGGAGAACCTGAAGCAGTACGACCTGGTCTTTCTGGACAACACCACGGGCGCGTTCCTGGACGACCCCAACGATGCGGCCGCCACCGCCGCCCGCAAGAAGGCGCTGCTCGAATTCGTGAGGTCCGGCAAAGGGCTGGCGGGCATTCATGCCGCGGGCGACGCCTATCACGAATCCGGGCCCGCTCCCGCTGGAACCCCGGCCGGCCGCGGCCCGCAGCCAGGCCGCGACAGGGAGGTCGGCACATGGCCCGATTTCGACAAAACGATCGGCGGCTTCTTCAAATTCCACTGGGTGTATCCGCAGCTCATCACGGTCAAGATCGACGACCCCAAGAGCCCGCTGACCGCCGTGTTTCACGGCCAGGAGTTCGAGATTCACGACGAGACGTACACCTTCGGCATGGACACCTGGTCGCGCACCAACCTGCACATCCTGACGAGCATCGACTACGCCAAGATGAGCGACGCCGATAAGGCTAAGGAGAGCTGGCCGCGCGCGGACCACGACTACGGCCTAAGCTGGATCCGCCGGGAGGGCAACGGCCGCGTTTTCTACGAAGCCCACGGGCACGACGAGAAAGTGTACGCCATCGCGCCCATGCTGGAGCACGTGCTGGCGGGCCTGCAATACGCCATCGGAGACTTGAAGGCCGACGACAGCCCAAGCGTGAAGCCGGCGAAGTAAGCGGACCGCTACGCGGCGGCTTCGGCCTTGGCCGCGATCCTGACCGACACCAGGCGTGAGACTCCGGGTTCCTGCATGGTGACGCCGTAGAGCGCCTGGGCGGCCTCCATGGTCCGCTTGGAGTGCGTGATCATCACGAACTGGGTCTGGACCGACATTTCCTGCACCAAGCGGTTGAGGCGGCCGATATTGGCTTCGTCGAGCGGGGCATCCACCTCGTCCATGACGCAGAACGGGCTGGGCTGATAGCGGAAGACGGCCATCAGAAGCGCCATGGCCGCCAGGGCTTTCTCGCCGCCGGAGAGCAGCAGGACGTTCTGCAAGCGCTTGCCGGGAGGCGAGCACACGATGTCGATGCCCGATTCGGCCAAGTTCTCCTGGTCGGTGAGCCGCATCTCGGCCATTCCGCCGCCGAAGAGGGTCTGGAAGGTCTCGCGGAAATAGGCGTTGATGGCCTCGAAGGCTTCGGCGAATTTGCGGCGCGAGACCTCGTCGATTTCCTGGATGGCCTTCTCCGTGTCGCGTATGGAATCGATCAGGTCCTGGCGCTGGGCGCTCAAGAAATCGAGGCGCTGCTGGGATTCCTGGAACTCCTCCAAGGCGGTGGGATTGACGGGTCCGAGGGCTTCGATGCGCTCGCGGATTTCGACGGCGGCGCGTTCGGCTTCTTCGCTGGCGGCGGGGTCTGGAATGGGGTCGTCGGCGGCGGCGAGATCGGCGACGGGGCAGTTCAAATCCCGGCGGCTGATCTCATCGAGATACTTCAACTCGGCTTGTTTGCGGACCAGTTCGACTTCGATCCGCGCCCGGCGCTCGTGATTCTCCTCGACCGCGGCGCGCAGCAGCTTGAGGGCTTCCTCGCCTTCGCGCAGCCCTTCGCGCATGGCGGCTTCGCGCAAGGCCATCTCCGCGGCGGCGGCTTCGGTTTCGGCGATCTCGGCGGCAAGCTCGACGGAGCGGCGGTCCAATTCGATGTTATTGGCGAGCAAACGCAAGCGCTGCTCGCCGAGCCGTTCGATCTCGGGAGCGAGCGCCGCGCGGCGGGCGCTAATCTCGCGGAATTGCTGTTCGAGACGCGCCATGGCGGCCCGTTCGCCGCGGCGGCGCTCCTCGACGCCGGCCAGTTGGGCGCGAATCTCGGCGTGTTCTTCGCCGATGGCGGCCGCCTGTCCGTCCAGCTTTTCGAGTTCCTCGCGCTCGGCGTTGAGGGCCTCCTCGCGATCCGCACGGGCCATCTCCTTGGCCTCGATGGCGACCAGATTGCGTTCGCGCTGCTCGGCGGATTTGGCCGCGTCGCGATCCAGGCGTTCGAGTTCCATGCGCGCCACGGAGACGCGCGAATTGGCCCGCGCCAGATCTTCGCTCAACTTCCGCATGTCGTGATCGAGGGCCACGCGGTCCTTCTCGCGCGATTGCTGCAAGGCGCGCAGGCGTTCCACTTCGCCTTCGAGGGCGGCGATCTCGCGGCCGATCGCTTCGAGGCGCGCCACCCGCTCGCCGAGCGCGGTTTGGCGGCCATCGAGTTTGACGGCCAGTTCGCGCGCCTCGCGCTTCATGACCAGCGGGCCGGCGCCGGATTTCTTGCCGCCGGTGACGGTGTGGCCGTGGTAGCAGAGGCCTTCCGTCAGCAGGAAATAGAGGTGCGGATAACCCGCCGCGAGGCGCTGCGCGGCGGCGCGGTCCTCGGCCAGGAAGCAGAGCGAGACGCGCGGCAGCAGGTCCGCCGCGCGGTCGCGCAATCCGTTGGTGAGGCGGAGGGATTCGCTGAGCCGGGCGACGATGCCGGTTTCCGGACCGATGGCCGGCTCCGGCAGATGCCGGCCGCCGTTGCCATTAGGCTCGGGATGAACCAGGAAGGTGGCGCGGCCATCCAGCTCGGCGCGGATGAAATCGAGCCCGCGCTCGGCCTGCCGCCAATCTTTCACCACCACGTATTCGAGTTCGTCGTGGAGGAACTCTTCGGCGGGTTTTTCAAAGAGCGGGTCCACTTCCACGAAATCTGCCAGCACGCCGAGCGGCTTGAGGTCCTCCGCCTTGCCCTTTTCGAGAGCCCCGAACAGGCGCTTGACGCATTCGGTGGTGTAGGTGCGATGGGCCAGCACCTGTTCGAGCGACTCCTTGCGCGCCCGGATTTGGGAAACCTCGTTCCTGGCCGCGTCGATCTCGCGCCCCAGTTCGGCGGCCGTTGCGCGCCGCGCAGCCAGATCCTGCTCCGCCCCGCGGCGCTGGCCGGTGACGGTTTCGAGCTCAAGCCGGCGCTGGGCGGCCAACTCCTCGATCTTCCTGGAGGCCGCGTCGAGGCGTTCGATTTCAGCCGCGGCCACTTGCTCTTCGCGCGACGAACGCGCGGTTTCGCGCTCGATGCCCGCCAGGTATTCCTGAATTTGGGCAAGCTGATTCTTGAGCGTGGAAGCCTCGCCGAGGAGCCGCAGGACGGCCTGCCGGCCGGCTTCCATGGCCTTCTCGCGCTCCTGCATTTTGGACTGCAAGGTCTCGCGCTGGCGGTTCATCTCGACCATGCGCTCGCGGGACGCGTCGATCTGGCCCTCGATCAGGTCCACGCTTTGGCGATGGGCGGCGATCTCCTCGTCGAGCGCGGCGAGCCGCACGCCGATCTCGCGCGTTTCGGTTTCGCCCTGGACGATGCGTTGCTCGATGGCCCCGCTCTCCTTGACCTGGGATTCAAGCCGCCCGCGGGTTCGTTCGGCCTCCACATTTTTCTCCGCCAGCGTCTGACGGGCGGCGGTGAGGCGCCGATCGAGTTCGTAGCACGCCGCCTGGGCGCGCTCGTAGGCCAGTTCCCGCTCGGCCACGCCTTCGGAGACGGACTTCAGATCGGCGGCCGCCAGATTCAGATCGATGGCGGTCTTGGCGGCGTCGCGTTCCAACAAGCGATATTTGCCGGAGAGGGCCACCCGCAAACGCGCGTCCAACTCGCCTTTCAATTCGCCATAGCGGCGGGTCTTGGCCGCCTGACGCTTGAGCGAGTTGACCTGGCGGGTGACTTCCTCGACGATGTCGTAGACGCGCGCCAGATTCTGCTTGGCGCTTTCCAGCTTGGCTTCGGCCAGACGTTTGCGGGTCTTGAACTTGGTGATGCCGGCGGCCTCTTCGATGACGGCCCGGCGGTCCTGCGGCTTGGAACTGAGGATTTGCCCGATGCGCCCCTGCTCGATAATGGCGTAGCTTTCCGGCCCGAGGCCGGTGCCCATGAAGAGATCTTGAATGTCGCGCAGGCGGGCCAGCCGGCCATCCACCAGGTACTCGCTCTCCCCAGAGCGGAAGAGCCGCCGGGTGATGGTGACTTCGCCGTTAGGGCGCTTTTCGCCGTCCGCCACGGGCATAATCTTATGGGCGATGTTTTCCTGGTAAATCGTTGGATCCACAAGAGTCATGGTCACGTAGGCCATGCCCAATGGCTTGCGGTCGCGGGTCCCGGCGAAGATTACGTCCTCCATGCGGGTTCCGCGCAGGCTCTTGGCGGACTGCTCGCCCAGCACCCAGCAGATGGCGTCGCTGATGTTGGACTTGCCGCACCCGTTAGGGCCCACAATGGCAGCCACGCCGTCCCCGTTGAAGCGCAATTCGGTGCGCTCGCAGAACGACTTGAATCCCTGCATCTCGATGCGTTTCAGCTTGAGCAAAGTCTTATCCTCTGCCTCGGGGGAGCTGTTGTAACCATACTAAACTCGTCCAGACAAAAAGTAAAGCATGTTCACCGCAGTATCGAGGGCTGTAACGCAAGATACCACAAGATGTGGTGCGGTGGGGGGAGAAGAAGCCTTCAGCCTTCAGCCGTCAGCCTTCAGCTACGGACTCGGGAAGTGGCAGCGGCCTTCCGGGTTCGTTTCTGTGTGACAAGTCATTTATTTTATTAATCTTATGGAAGAATTTGGGTTCGTTACTTCAATTCTTGAAAATGGGCCGCGCGACTGGATGAACCGGCGTGCAACTGCCCCCTTGCTTTCAGGATGGCATGGCGGGGAGCTTGAGTTTGAACCGGGCGGGCGGCAATCGATTGGAAGCAAATGGCTATTCGGGTTGGGATGGCTTGTGATCGGGGCCAGGCGGCGAAACGTTCTTGTCAGTACATATTAGGGATCCAAGCAAAATACCCGCGGAGTTTTCGGTGTATACTCAACCCAATCGTAAGCCCAGAGGATGCAAGGGGTTTACCTGGAGGGTGAGATGTTCCGATCCATTACCGTTTCCGCCGTGGGGGGGCTGTGCCTGATTCCTTTGGTGTTTTCCCAGACACCCGCGAAAATCGATTTCGCACGGGATGTGCAGCCGATTTTCCGGCAGAACTGCATCGGCTGTCATGGGCCGGCGAAGCAGAATAACGGACTGCGCGTGGACCGCCGAAGCTCGGTGCTGAAGCCGGGAACGCGGCGGGTGACCCCGGGCAGCCTCGAAAACAGCTTTCTGTATCATCGCGTGGCGGGGTCCGATTTCGGATTGCAGATGCCGCCCACCGGGGCGCTCCGCCCGGAGCAGATTGAGATCGTCAAAGCGTGGATCGAGCAAGGCGCGGAGTGGCCGGACTCTTTGGCGAACGAGATCGAACTGCCGCCGCTCGACCCGAAGGCGGTAGCGATGGTGGACTCCCTGCGAACGGCCGACCGCAAGGCGTTCGACAAGATGGCGGCGGAAAGCCCCAAGCTGCTGAACGCGCGCGGGCCGGAGGGTTCGACGCCGTTCATGTACGCCGCGCTCTATACGGACGCGCCCGAACTGGCCCGGCTGATGAAGCAGGGGGGCGATCCGAACAAGCGCAACGACGCTGGGGCGACGGCGCTGATGTGGGCGGCGCTCGACTTGGAGAAGACGCGGGTCCTGCTGGCTCATGGCGCGGATGCGAATGCGCGGTCGGACGACGCGCGCACGCCGCTGATGGTGGCGGCGGGCCGGCCGGGCGGCGTGGCGACGGTGAAACTGCTGCTGGAGCACGGAGCGAATCCCAATCCGGGGTCGAATCCGGAGGCGGAATCGTCACCGCTGCTCGAAGCCTCGCTGGCGGGCGACGCGCCGATCATGCAGGCGCTGCTCGAACGCGGGGCCGAATACAAAGAGATTGCCGGATTCGCGCTGGCCAACGCGGCGGGAGCGGAATGCGGCCAGTGCATCGACCTGCTGTTGGCCCGTAAATTGGACGCGATGCAGTACACCATTGCGCTGCAACAGGTGGCCGTGCTCGATAACCCCAACCTGGTCCGCCTGATGATAGAACACGGCGCGGACGTGAACGCGCCCGATCCGACGGGGCGCACGGCGCTGATGTACGCGGCGGTATCCGACCTGCTTCCGGTGGAGCAGGTCAAGATGCTGATCGAGAAGAAGGCCGACGTCAATGCCAAGAGCCGGCATCCGCAATCCGGCGATTCGGAACGGACGGCGCTCGACCTGGCGAAGATGCACGGCAACACGGCGATGGTGGACCTGTTATTGAAATCGGGGGCTGTGAGCGGGCTTCAGGCGGAGGCGGTGGAACCGGCCCCGATGCGGCGCGGCAATACCATCCAGGCCGCGGTAACGAGCAGTCTCGCGCTGCTGCAGCGCACCGACGCCAGCTTTGTTCCGAAAGCAGGATGCTTTTCCTGTCACAACCAGAGCCTGTCGGCCATGGCTGTGGGGATGGCGCGCAAGAACGGATTCCGGGTGGACGAGCAGACATCGGCGATGCAAGTGAAGGCCAACGCGGGGGCGCTGGCGGGGAGCCGCGACAAGCTGCATCAGGGCGTCTTCATCCCGGGGATCAACGCCAACCCGGCGATTCTGGCGTACGTCCTTTTAGGGCTGGACGCGGAGGGATACAAGCCCGACCTCGGTACGGATGCGGTGGCGATGTTCATCGAGTCGCGCCAGATGGCAGACGGCCACTGGGCCTATGGTCCGGAAGCGCGCCCTCCGCTGTGCGCGGGCGGGATTGGACAGACAGCGCTCGCCATGCGCGGGCTGCAACTGTACGCCCCGCAGGTGGACAAAGCGGCGTATGCGAAGTCGATTCAACTTGCGGCGGCGTGGATCGGCGCATACCTGCCGTTGACGAATTACGACAAGGCTTGGCGGCTACAGGGCATGGTCTGGGGCGGCCAGAGCAAGGACGCCATCCTCAAGGCCCGGAGCGACGTGCTGGCGGCGCAGCGCCCGGACGGCGGGTGGTCCGACATCCCGTCGATGGAGAGCGGGGCCTATACCACCGGGCTGGCGATGGTGGCGCTCGAAAGCTCCGGCTTGCCGGTCTCCGACGCGGCTTATCAGCGCGGCGTTCAGTACCTGCTGGGCACGCAACGGGAGGATGGGTCGTGGCATGTGCGCACGCGCGCCGCGGGATTCCAACCCTATTTCGACAACGGATTCCCGCATGGCGTGGACCAGTGGATCTCGGCCGCCGGCACGGGCCTGGCGACCATCGCTTTGACTCTGGCGGCGCCGCCCGTGAATGCCCAGGCCAACGCCGGCGAGCTGGCGGCGCGGTAGTACTCGGGGAGTGGGGCTTTGGCTGCCATGCCGATTCTGGCGGCGGCATGGCGGCGATTGGAAGATGCCCGCAAGAAAGCGGGCATGGCAGGCCGGAGGCCCACTCCACGGCTTTACCGTTGCATACGATCCGCCGTTGCTGCTGGCGGGGACCGCGCTGGCGGCTTGCTATGCGCCGGCGCGGAGGGCGACGCGCATCGATCCGGCGGCGACATTGAGG
>Ga0182027_10011123_pt1 | contig 12742 bp, 10 predicted proteins | sample 712E1DmetaG_FD_121300 | JGI IMG/M metagenome (GOLD analysis project Ga0182027, IMG submission 121300) | Permafrost microbial communities from Stordalen Mire, Sweden - 712E1D metaG (Illumina Assembly) | ecosystem: Environmental > Terrestrial > Soil > Wetlands > Permafrost | place: Sweden...
GAGGTGTAGCGCGCTTTCGAGGAGTAACGTTATCACCACCAATGCGATGCAGGTATTTTCGCAGAGTAGGCAAGAATCCGTCAGGAAAACGCAGGGAGCTGGTTTCCGTGCGGGCAAGGAAGCCCGCCGTCGCCTTGACTGAGAGGGGCGTCGGTTCGTACTTCAGAAATTGCGCCAGGGGAGTAGCCTGCTCGCGAATCGGCCACTCTGACGCGGCGACTGCGACACGACCATCTCCGACATTCCACGCCGCGAAGGGCCAAGACGCGTCTTTGTCGATTGGGGTCGTCTGGTACTTCAAGACCTCGCCCGGCTGGCTCAGTCGATGTCCCAACCACGCGGCAACCGGAACCGTCACCGCGTTGCCTACCAGTTTCCAACGAAAGCCGCCGCGCGCCACAGCCGCCGCTGGCTCCGTCCAATCCGCTGGAAACCCCTGCATGCGCTCTGCGTCCCTGATGTTCGGTTGCACGACATCGCCGGTAGGCAAAAGAATGCCGGGGGCGGATGGGATTCCTATTGTAGAACCACCCTTGAGAGTGGGCACTGCGTCAACGGCCCAGCCCAGCCCTCGTATGCCTTCGGTCCAATAAAAGCCGCAGGCAACGTTCTTGAAATCGGCCCGTGTCGGAGGTTCCTCGGCCTCATCGGCAAATAGCACGGCCCTCGGATCCATTGTGCGAGACGCGAGGAAGTAAACCCGTTTTCGTCTCTGCGGGACGCCCGTACACCTCGAATCGACGACGCGATAGGCCCATCGGTAGCCGAGACTTTCGATGGCATCAACGATCACCGACATTGCTTTGCCGCGCGCGAGTTGCAGCATGAACGATACGTTTTCGAGAAGAATGTTTGGAACGCGGCGCCGCTCGAGTAACCGGAACACCTCTCCGACCAGGCCAGATCGTGCGCCCGCTATCCCCACGGTCTTTCCTGCTTGGCTCAGGTCCTGACACGGAAAACCAGCGACGACCAGGTCCGTCCCTTTCGGGAGGGCTCTCAGCGTCCGAATGTCTCCGTGCAGGGGGATGTCTGGTAGCCGAGCTCGGAGCACAGCGGTTGCTGAAGGATCGTTCTCACAGAGAAGAAGCGCCTCGTGTCCGGCGCGAGCGAGGCCCGTTTCCAGCCCGCCCACACCGGCAAAGAGCCCAACGACGCGTAGCCCCGATGTTCTCGTGACTGAGTTCCGCCGGCTTTGTACAGATCTTCGCATTTGTGACAGCTCGTCCGCGCAGAAATCTATAGCACAATTGTCCGACAACTCGAGACGAGAAACGTCATGAGGGATAATAGTACGACTATGGTTTGTGGAACCCATCCGTATCTACCGATGCAAAGCCCGGGCCAAGCATGTCGCACCATTGGCGATGGGCTGATCATAACGCCGCGTCTCAAACTGGGACGCATGATGGAGGCACTTGGTTAGGGGTGCCTCGGCAGTCTGGAACTACCGGTCTCGCGCACGTCCATCTGCATGGCCGCCCGACCCCAAAGTAGCCCTCCGTGTTTGACGGCGCCCGGCGCACAGTGCAGGCTGACCGCCGGCAGCGACTCACGCGGATCGTGGTCGGGCAGCACGACGTGGTCACCGCACTCGGTCGCGCCGCAAAGGCTCTGCTTGCGAAACATTCGTCGCTAGGTCCACTTCTCTTGGTCGGCCTTGTTTCTGCGGTCGAGAACTTTTTTCGTGATGTTTTTTCCCGCGTGATCACGATCTGCCCTACGTCACAAGCAGCTGCTGCGGAGCAGAGTGTTTGCCTTGGTGCCGTCGTTTGGCACGGGTCCCAGCTCCCGGAGAGGGGCGCATTTGAACACCTGTCGTTTGCGTCTGCAGACGAAGTCAGGAAGATCTGCAAAAAATTCCTCGGCTACGAAGTGCAAAAACATGGGTCCGCGAACGCGGCATTAGACGAGTATGACAAGGTCTGCGAATTGCGCCATGGAATCGTTCACGCTGGCGGCCAGCTCCCGGCTCGAAACGCGATCAGGCTTCATATCTCTCGTCGGCAGACCCGTATGGGTATTTCGATTGGCTACGCGGAACTTCAGGAATGCGGAGCCGTGTGCTCGTCTCTTGTCGCTGCATTCAATACGGAACTGTTCGGTGAGCTCGCAAGGCGATGGGCAATGGATTGGTCCAGAAAGCCATCGTGGGATCCGAAAGGTGCCGGACGCCGTTTCCGAGAGATCCCTGATCTGTTCCTCTCCCAAATCGATGCCTCCGATACGCAGATTCCGGAACCAATGACCCTGAAGCGATGCATGGCCCACGTCCTCGGAGAGTACGCGTAGGCTCCGGCACGCCTTTTTCCCGCTGGCGTAGCAACCGGGTAACAAAACGTTTGGTAGCCGCAGGCAACGGCTGCGAAAGGACGGACTCCGGGCATGTCCCGTCCCGGACGGACAGGTACCGGATGTGACAATTTCCGACAGCTCGGACTGCACTACCGGTAGCTTCCCAAGCGAGCCTCACGTTCGAGTAGCCAACAGGCGCCGGACAGCATATATCCAGACCCACCCATGCCCCACCCCTTTGCAGCGACCGGCCTCGACATAACTGAGCTCATCGCCAAGTGCCTCGAGCGTGAAGGCATTACTGAGCCCACCGCCGTGCAAGCAGCCGCCATCCCCCCGGTCCTTTCCGGCAAAGACGTCGTCATTCAGGCCGGCACGGGCACGGGCAAGACTCTTTCCTACCTGCTGCCGCTCATCGAGCGACTGCGCAAGGACCCGAGCGCGCGCATCGTCGTCATGGCCCCGTCCCCCGAGCTCGCCATGCAGATCCTGCGCACGATGGAAACGTACAAAGGCCCGGAGATTCGCAGCGCCTCTCTGGTCGGCAGCGGCAAGATCGATCGCCAAAAAGACAAATTGAAAAAACATCCGCAGATCATCGTCGGCACTCCGGGGCGAGTGCTCGAGATGATTTTCGCCCGCAAAGTGCAGACCAAGACCATCAAGGCGCTGGTCCTGGACGAGATCGATCAGATCCTGAGCGAAGAAAACGAAGCCGCGCTGCGCGAGATCTGCTCGCGGCCGGAGTTTCAGAGTCAAATCATCGTGGCGAGCGCCACCATCGGCAGGCGCGGCGACGCGTTCATACACGACCACATGAGCGAGGACCGCGTACGGCTGCAACTGCAGGCCTCACCCCTCAAGCAAAACATACGCCATCACTACGCGCTGTTTGCCGGCGAGCGCAACGAGACCGCGCTGGTGCGCCTCATTCGCAAGCTCGATATCGACCAGGTCCTGGTCTTTGTGCACCACAGCTACAACATCGCCAAGCTTTTTCACGCCTTTACGGAGCAAAAAATTGCCTGTGCGACCCTGAGCGCGGCGGGCAACAAGCTGCAGCGCCAGCAGGCGCTAGAAGCCTTCAAGAAACGCGAGGCGCGGGTGCTGGTTGCAACCGACACCGCGGCCCGTGGCCTGGACATCCCCGATCTCGAATGGGTGATTCATTTCGAGCTCGCCAACGACCACCAGAGCTATCTGCACCGCTCGGGCCGCACCGGCCGGGCGGGCAAGACCGGCACGTCCATCGTCATGATCACCGAGGACGAGCTACCGGCCTTGGAGCGCCAGGCCCGCGAGCTCAATTTGCAGTTCGAACCGCTCGACTCGCGTGGGTAGCTAGCCCGGGCCGACCATCTTGCTCGGGTCGACCAGGCGATCAAATTCCTGACTCGACACATATCCCAGCTCCAGGGCGACCTCGCGCAGAGTGCGTCCGGTCTCGTGAGCTCGCTTGGCAATTTCGGCAGCCCGGTCGTAGCCGATTTTGGGAACCAGGGCCGTCACCAGCATCAACGACCGTTCGAGATTTTCCTGAATGCGGCCGCGATTGGCCTCGATGCCGCTGACACAGTGCACCTGGAACGATTTTGCGGCATCGCCCAAAAGACGCATCGAGCGCAGCACATTGTGCACGATGACTGGCTTGAACACGTTGAGCTCGAAGTTGCCCTGAGCGCAGGCCATCCCCACGGCGACGTCGTTGGCGATCACCTGCACACATACCATGGTCAGCGCCTCGGCCTGCGTCGGGTTGACTTTGCCGGGCATGATGGAGCTGCCGGGCTCGTTGGCGGGCAGACTCAGCTCGCCCAGACCCGCGCGGGGCCCGCTCGCCAGCCAGCGCACATCGTTGGCAGCCTTCATCAATGAAGTGGCCAGCGTCCGCAGCGCCCCACTCATCAGGGACATCGCCTCGTGGCCGGCCAGCGCCGCGAACTTGTTGTCCGCGCTCGTGAAACGCCAGCCGGTCAGCTCGGCCAAAAGCGCACAGACACGCTGAGAAAAACCGGCGGGTGCGCCCATGCCGGTGCCAACGGCCGTGCCGCCCAGGGCAAGGGGCAGCATCCCCGTCTCCGCCTGCCGCAGCGCGACGATGTCCAGATCGAGCTGAGCGACATAGCCGGAAAACTCCTGACCGAGGCGAATGGGCGTCGCGTCCTGCAGATGGGTGCGGCCGATTTTGATGACGTCGTGAAACTGTTTGGCCTTGCCAAAAAGCTCGTCCCGCAGCGCGATCACGCGCGGCAATAGGTGGGTCTGGAGTTGTTGCACTGCCGCCAGGTGCATGGCCGAGGGGAATACGTCGTTGGAGGACTGACTGTGATTGACGTGATCGTTGGGGTGAACGGGCGCTTTGGCGCCAAGAGGCGCGCCCAACAGCTCGTTGGCGCGGTTGGCGATGACCTCGTTGGCATTCATGTTGGTCTGCGTGCCGCTGCCGGTCTGCCAGATCGAAAGTGGAAAGTGCTCGTCCCACAGACCGTCCGCCACTTCCTGGGCCGCCCGGGCGATTGCGCCCCCGATCCGGGCATCCAACTCCCCGAGCTCCTGGTTGGCCACGGCCGCAAGCTTTTTGATTGTCGCCAGCGCCCAGAGGAAAGCCCGCGGGAAACGCTCATCCCCGATCGCAAAGTTCTCCAGGGAGCGCTGCGTCTGTGCTCCCCAGTAGCGATCGAAAGCGACTTGCACCTGCCCAAGTGTGTCTGTCTCGATCCGTGTCTCTGGTTTCGCCGTCTTTGCCATGTTCATCTCCCGCGCAAAAGCTCACGCTGGCTGCCCGCGACCAACTCTCTTCTATCAAAGATGACACGTCAGAGTGAAAGTGCTAGAAGCGCGCCCGTCAATCATTTGCGTGGCGGCCATGAACGCTATGGAGGAAAATGTGAAAAAGATATCATCCCTGACTGTGCTCGCGTTGCTGGTGCTGAGCTCGACTGGCATGGGTTGCGCGTGCAGCCACACGCAATGCCCGGCCGCCGCACCCGCCCCGAAATACTCTCTTAGCGACCTCAACGAGCAGCTCGTCCTGGCCACGCTCTGGGTCCAGACGTCCTCGGAATACCGTGCGCTGTGCTATCAGGCCTACAATCTCGCCAAAATGCTGGTCGACCAGGATCTGGCGCAGGTCAAAACCGACAAGAAGCGCATCATCATCGTGGATGGCGACGAGACCACGATTCAGGCCAACGAGTACGAGGCTTATGTCATCGGCCACAATCTGGAATACCCGACCGGCTGGTACGATTGGGTCGCCGGCGCGACTGGTCCCGCGATCCCGGGCGGAGTCGAGATCCTGAATTATGCCGCGAAAAAAGGCGTCGAGACTTATTACGTCACCAATCGCAAGGTCGATCTCGAATACCAGGGCACCTTGGATAATCTGCGCAAGCTCGGGTATCCGAATGTCGACACCGAGCACGTGATCTATCGCCAGAAGGGCATGAACGACGACAAGCAGGCGCGGCAGCTGGATCTCGAAAAAAAGTACCATCTGGTGCTGTATGTCGGCGACAACCTCGACGACTACCCTGAGAGCTTCTTCGACAAGAACATCGAAGACCGATACATCATCACGGACAAGCTCAAAGACCAGTGGGGTCACCGCTATGTTGTACTGCCCAATCCGATGTACGGCGCATGGGAAAAGGCGATCAAGAATTACAAGAAGGGCGTGCCCCCCGAGGAGCAGAATCGGCTGCGCAAGGCCCTGCTGCGCCAATGGAAGCCGCCGGCTACGCCGCCTGCCGCGCCCCCGGCGCCAGCCGAAGTCAAATAGGGAACCTGCGAGCCGAAGTTTGGACTACCCCGCGATCTGATCGTTGTGCCGCTTCATCATCATGCTGGGCAGCTTTGTGTCGGTGATTTTCGCCATCGCCGCCGCTTTCGGCGCCACCGTAACGATGTACGGGCCGGTGGCCCGGCGCATCGTCGAGATCGGCACGCTGCGGGCGATCGGTTTTTGCCGCCGCACGGTGCTCTCGGTGTTCTTGCGGGAGTCGATCTTGCTCGCCCTGTCGAGTGCTCTAGTGGGCCTGATCGCCGCGAGCTTTCTGTCGTTGGCGACCTTTTCGTCGGTTAACATGCAGTCTTTTACCCAGGTGGCGTTCCACTTCCGCCTGGGCGCATCCGTGATCGTCGACACGTTGATCTTCACGCTGCTCGTGGGTCTGCTCGGGGGCTTTTTACCGGCGGTGCGGGCTGCGCGTTTGCCCATCATCAACGCGATTCGCGGGAGTCGTTAGGCGATTTCGTTACGGTGTGGGCGCGCGCAAGATCTTGATCAGATCCTTGAGGCCCGTCGAGATCAGCACCTCATTTTGACTGTCCACCATGATCGTCTGCACCCCGGGCTGGGCCTCGACCCAGGCCATGCCCTGCTTGGCCGAAAGGACAAACACCGCCGCCGACAGGGCCTCGGCCGAGACCGCATCGCTGGCAAGCACCGTTACGGAGCGCAGGCCCTGGGTTGGAAAGCCGGAGCGCGGATCGATGCGATCGCTGTAGCGCTGCCCATCCAAATCGAAATAGCGCTGGTAATCGCCGACCGTGGCCGCGGCCTGATTCTGCAGAGGCACGAGCGCGAAATAGCTTTCCGCCCTGGGATCCTGGATGCCGATGCGCCACGATTTGTCCTGCTTGGTGCCACTGGCGCGTATGGTTCCGCCGATCGAGATCAAGGCGTTGGGAAAGCCACTCGCCGTCAGGAGCGAGGTGGTGCGGTCGACAGCATAGCCCTTGGCAATCGCTTCCAGACTCACTGCCATGCCCTTTCGAACGAGCTTGGCCGTGTGTGCCGCCGCATCGAGCATCAGGCTCTGGTCATCCACCAGACCGAGTCGGGCCTCGATAAGACTCGCCTCTGGCAGTGCGGTCGCGGCGGCGCCTGAATCAGCGAAATGCCACAACGCCGTAACCGGGGCCGCAGTCAGAGCAAAGGCGCCCTGGGTCGAGGCGGAAAGGCTTTTGCCGAGCCGGAGAGCCTCCAGGGTGTCGTCGGCGACGGTTACGGCCGAGCCGCCGGAGGTCTGATTGAGATGCACGATGTCCGCGTCTTTCTGGCCGGTTGAAAACAGGGCCTCGATGCGTTTGATCTCGGCGAACGCAGCCGCGGTCGCCGTTTGTGCGCCGGCCCGATCCGTCGTGTACAACAGCGCCCGGCAGGAAACGCCGAACGCCTTCTCCCGAGCCTCAAAGACGGAAGCCGATGGGGCCGCGGGTGATGCGGGCGCGTCGGGGGCCGCCGCTACGGCCAGCGCAGTGCTCAGGGCGGTCGTCACGGCTACGGCACTCAAACAGGCGATCCGCAATATTCCTCCCATCGGTCGGTCTCCTTGCCTATCTGTTGTTAGCACGACTCGGCAATGCTAACTTAATGATGCCACCGGAGGCAAAGCGAAGACACGTTACGCTTTCGCGAGGAATCGGTGAGGAGGCAGTATGACCGAGTTGGTTGCCAAGATCGCTTCGATGCAGAACTTCGACACTTACCGCGATCTGCATTGGGAAGGCTCGTTCGACGAGTATCTCGTCATGGTCGAAAAGAATCCGGCTCTGGTGCGCAACGCCTTTCAACGCATCTACGACATGATCTTGTCGTATGGTCGCGAGGAGTACGTGGATTCCAAAAAGAAGCTTTTCCACTATCCCTTCTTCGACGATCCGGAGACGAGCGGTGTCGATGCCGTCTTCGGCCTCGACATTCCGTTGATGCGCTTGGTCAACGTCTTTAAGTCTGCGGCCTACGCGTATGGAACCGAACGGCGCGTGATTCTGCTTCACGGCCCGGTCGGCAGCTCCAAGTCCACGATTGCGCGCCTGCTCAAAAAAGGCCTGGAAGCCTATTCGCGCAAGCCCGAAGGGTCGCTATTTACGTTTGACTGGTATCTCGACGAGGTGCGCGAGGACGGCTCGATGCACCGCGAGCACATGCCCTGCCCGATGCACGAAGATCCTCTGCGCCTGATCCCCATGGAGTGGCGCGCGACCGCCTTTGCCGAGCTGAAGCTGCCGGCCTACGAGTACCCCGTCAGCACCGAGGGCGAGCTGTGTCCGGCGTGCCGCTTCGTATTTCGCCAGCTCATGCAGCAATACAAGGGTGATTTCGCCAAGGTCGTCCAGCATGTCAAAATCCGGCGTCTGGTGATGAGCGAGAAAGACCGCATTGGCATCGGCACCTTCCAACCCAAGGACGAGAAGAATCAGGATTCGACCGAGCTGACCGGTGACATCAACTACCGCAAGATCGCCATCTACGGCTCGGATAGCGACCCTCGTGCCTTCAATTTCGACGGCGAGTTCCACATTGCCAACCGCGGCATCGTCGAGTTCATCGAGGTGCTAAAGCTCGATGTGGCGTTTTTGTACGACCTCTTGGGTGCCTCGCAGGAGCACAAGATCAAGCCCAAGAAATTCGCGCAAACCGACATCGATGAGGTCATCATCGGCCACACCAACGAGGCCGAGTACAAGAAGCTCTTGAACAACGAGTTCATGGAGGCGCTGCGCGACCGTACCGTCAAAATCGACATTCCTTACATCACGCGCGTCTCGGAAGAGATCAAGATCTACGAGAAGGACTATTCCAGCAAAAAAGTGCGCGGCAAGCACGTGGCGCCTCATACTCTGGAAATGGCGGCGATGTGGGCGGTGGCGACGAGACTGGAGGAGCCCAAGAAAGCCAATCTCCAGATCTTGCAGAAGTTGAAGCTCTACAACGGCAAGATGCTGCCCGGCTACACCGAGGAGAGCGTCAAAGAGCTGCGCAAAGAAGCCGTGCGCGAAGGCATGGATGGCATCAGCCCGCGCTATATCCAGGACAAGATCTCGAACGCGCTGGTTTCCGACAAGGCCGAGGGCTGCATCAATCCTTTCCTACTCTTAAACGAGCTGGACGCGGGCTTGTCCAGTCACTCTCTGATCACCCGGGAGGACGACAAGAAGCGCTATCGCGAGCTCATCGCGACGATCAAACAGGAATACGAAGACGTGGTCAAAAACGAGGTACAGCGCGCGATCAGCGCCGACGAAGAAGCGATCGGCAAGCTCTGCGCCAATTATATTGACAATATCAAGGCCTACACCCAAAAAGAGCGCGTCAAGAACAAGTACACCGGCCAGTTCGAGGAGCCCGACGAAAGGCTGATGCGCTCCATCGAAGACAAGATCGACATCCCCGAGAGCCGCAAGGACGATTTCCGGCGCGAGATCATGAACTACATCGGTGCGCTGGCGGTCGATGGCAAGAAATTCGATTTTCGCACCAACGAGCGGCTGTTCCGCGCCCTGGAATTGAAGCTCTTCGAAGATCAAAAGGACTCCATTAAGCTCACGACCCTGGTGTCCAATGTGGTCGACCGCGACACACAGGAAAAGATCGACGTCGTCAAGCAGCGCATGATTCGCTCCTACGGCTATTGTGAAATCTGCGCGACCGACGTGCTGAATTTCGTCGCGTCGATCTTCGCGCGCGGCGACGCCAAAGACTGATTGCGCACGAAATCGAGGGGACGCGCAGGTGGACACCCTGGACGACGGTGAGCCGCAGGGCCGGGGGGTGTTTCGCCCGGGCAAACCCGCCGACAGTCACGATGTGCTGCGCGTTTTTGCGATTGCCGGCCGCGCCGTAAACGCCCGGCCCGATGAGCTCGGCGAAATCGACCAGGCCCTGGCCCGCGCCATGGCGAAGCTGGTCCCGCCCGAATCGGTGGTTGCCGATGAATGTCGGCGGCTCTGGCAGATTTTCCGGACCGTTGGCGCCTCGCCCAAGCCGCATTTGCGTGATGAGGCCGCCCGCGCCTATTATCGCGATCTGGAATCGCTCGGCCAGAGGCTGGATCTGATGCCGCTGGACCGTTGGCGGGATCTGCCGAGCAGTGTGGACGAGCCCGACTCCGGCGGTGCCGGCGTGCCCGAGGGCACGCTGCGCTGGGACGAGCTGGTCGCCCAGGCCCGCTCGACCGTCGCCACCCGCAAGAAGCCGGTCTTGAAGCGCACCGAGGTCCTCGATCTGCTGCGGGCCTTGTCCCCCGAGGAGTTTTTGGCGGGCCTGAGTGCTCTGGTGGGGCACGGCATCGTCGACCGAGGCGAGGCGCAATTGTTGCAGCGCGTCGTCAAGACCGGTGTCAAGATCGGCCCGGAAGATGAAATGCTGATCGAAATCATCGAGCGTTTGGGGACATATCTGACGCGCGGCACGTAAGATGATTAGCGAAATGAGCCAGCTGTGCTAGATTAGGGTTGGAACATGGCACTCAAGATCAAGCAGGACCATTCGCGCTTTCGGCAGATCGTCCGGGGCCGGATCCGTCAAAATCTCAAGAAGTACATCTCGCAGGGCGAGCTCATCGGCAAGCAGGGCAAGGACGCGGTTTCGATCCCGATCCCGCAGATTAACCTACCGCATTTCGAGTTTGATTACCGCGACGTCGGCGGGGTCGGTCAGGGTGACGGGGACGTCGGCACGGTGCTGCAACCGGGCGATGTGCAGCAGGGGGAAGGGCACGAGGCCGGCCAGGATCCGGGCGAGCACGCGCTCGAGGTCGAGGTCACGATGGAGGAGCTCGCGCAGATGCTGGGCGAGGCCCTGGAGTTGCCGCGCATCGAGCCCAAAGGCAAAGAGCGCCTCGTTGCCGATCGGCCCAAGTACACGGGCATTTACCGCACCGGGCCCGAGGCCTTGAAACACTTCAAACGCACGTTCAAGCAGGCCCTGCGGCGTCACCTGATGATGGGTCAGTACGATCCCGACAACCCCATCGTCGTGCCAACCCGCGAAGACCGGCGCTACCGCTCGTGGAAGGTCAAGCAGATCCCGGAGACCAACGCGGTTATCATCTACATGATGGATGTCTCGGGCTCGATGGGCGATGAGCAGAAAGAAATCGTCCGCATCGAATCCTTCTGGATCGACACCTGGCTGCGCTCGCAATACAAGGGCATCGAGACCCGCTACATCATCCACGACGCGATGGCCAAAGAGGTCGACCGGGAGACTTTCTTTCATACGCGGGAGTCGGGCGGGACGATGATCTCGAGCGCGTACAAGCTGTGCGCGGAGATCGTCGAGGCCGACTATCCCTCGACCATGTACAACATCTATCCGTTTCATTTTTCCGACGGGGACAACTGGTCGGCAGACGACACGCGGCTGTGCATGGAGATCTTGAAGACGCGGCTCTTGCCGGTCTCTAACGTCTTTTGCTACGGTCAGGTCGAGAGCCCCTATGGCTCGGGCCAGTTCATCAAAGACCTGCGCGAGACCTTCGGCACCGACGACAAGCTCCTGACCAGCGAAGTGCCCAATCGCGAAGGCATTTACAAGTCGATCAAAGATTTCCTCGGCACGGGGCGCTGACAAATAGGTACTTTACTGTTACAAGTTATTAGACTATTGATAGTACATGACTCGCGTAAATGTTTCGGCGCTACGTGCGGGCTTGAGTCGTTATCTTCGTATCGCCCAGCACGGTGAGGATGTTCTGGTCTGCGAACGGCGCGTACCGATTGCCAAACTGGTACGCATGAGCGCCACCGATGCGACGTCACAGGACGCCGAACGCGTGGCCCAGCTCGTGGAGCGAGGCGCTGTGTCTGCGCCAACCCGCCGGTTGCCAAAGGACTTCTTTGACCACATGCCGAAAGCGAAGCGATCGGTCGTCGAGGCCCTGCTCGACGAGAGAAATCAAGGACGATGATCTTTTGGGACGCCTCTGCCCTCGTGCCGCTATGCGTGGCCGAGTCGAGCACCAAGTCCCTTCGGGCACTCATGCAGAGCGAGGGGCCGCATGCCGGCTGGTTGCTCTCAGCCACCGAGATTTTGTCGGCCGTGGCTCGACGGCACCGCGAAGGTGACATCGACGAAGATGGCCTTTTTTCGGCACGCAAACGCCGCGACTCGCTTTTGTCGAGCATGTACATCGTTTCCGATGTCGGTGAAGCTTTGCGGCGTGCGGAGAGATTACTTCTCGTTCACCCCTTGCGGGCGGCAGACTCGTTGCAGCTAGGCGCCGCACTCATTGCTGTGGCTGATAACCCCGAAGGCAATCTTTTTGTCACCCTCGACGACCGCCTGGGTGCGGCGGCGCGCCGGGAAGGATTTTCGCTGGCGAGCCCGTTGTGATTCAGACAAAGGGTAAAAGGGCTCAGGGTAATGACCTCGCGGCGCGCAGGCCGATGTCGGAGCCGCGGCTGGACGGGCCATAGACGTACCGGGCCGCCGCCCGCGCGTAACTGGTGAGGGCGTACCAGCTGCCGCCACGAAAGACGCGATACGGGCCCGAAGACGGCCCAGCGTAATCTGTAACCGTGCCGGGATATAAGTCGTACCGGTCCCAGCACCACTCCCATACGTTGCCCAGCATGTCGTACAGACCCCAGGCGTTGGCAGGGTTTGGACCAACCGCGCTCCCCTTCACGTGCGTCATGCCGCCGGCGTTGCCGCAGA
>Ga0182027_10011125_pt1 | contig 12741 bp, 12 predicted proteins | sample 712E1DmetaG_FD_121300 | JGI IMG/M metagenome (GOLD analysis project Ga0182027, IMG submission 121300) | Permafrost microbial communities from Stordalen Mire, Sweden - 712E1D metaG (Illumina Assembly) | ecosystem: Environmental > Terrestrial > Soil > Wetlands > Permafrost | place: Sweden...
AGCTGTAGCAAGAAAGCTACTCTATCGTACTTATGCTGTGTGGAAAAGACAAACACCGTTTATTGTACGAAGTATATGAAGTATCGGACCTGGGGTCTTGACAAAAGATTCCAGGTCTAGAACCTATTCAAGTTTTCTCTGAATGTAGTCTGAAAGTTTATCGATTTTTATTCTTTCCTGTTTTGCGCTGTCGCGATCCCTAACGGTTACAGTTTTATCCCCCAAAGTTTGAAAATCAACTGTTATACAAAACGGCGTTCCGGCTTCATCCTGGGCAAAATAGCGCTTTCCGATATTTCCCCTATCATCCCAGGCTACCATCATATTTTTTTGCAACTCTTGGTAAATTTTCTTAGCTTCCGATACTAAATTTTCTTTATTTGCCAAAAGCGGAAAAACCGCTACTTTTATTGGGGCAAGTTTTGGATTAAGTTTAAGAATTACTCTTCCTCCTTCTTCCGAGTATGAATCAATGATTAAAAATAAAAGTGAACGGTCGACTCCTGCTGAAGTTTCAATATCAAAGGGGATATATTCCTCGCCCGTTAGCGGATCCTTATAGCTTAAATTAGCTCCGGAATATTCACTATGGCGCTTAAGATCAAAATTACCTCTGTTGTGTATTCCCATAAATTCAGACCAGCCAAAAGGCGCGTTGTATTCGATATCAACTGCTTTTTTAGCATAGTGCGCTCTTTCTTTGTCTTCGTGTTCTCTAAATCTTAAATTTTCTTTTCTTATGCCAAGAGACAAATAAAAATCCATGCGGTTTTTTTTCCAGTATTCAAACCATTTTTCAGCTTCCGCCTCAATGGGTTTTACGTAAAATTGAACTTCCATTTGTTCAAATTCACGGGATCTGAATATGAAATTTCCTGGAGTAATTTCGTTTCTGAACGCTTTTCCGATCTGGGCAATTCCAAAAGGAATTTTAACTCTGGTTGAATCAACAACATTTTTAAAATTAACCTGCGCGCCGTTTGTAATTTCGCCCCGCAAGAATATTTCAGATTGCTCACCTTCGATAATCCCTAAATATGCTTTTACTAAAAGATTAAATTTCTTAGGACTTGTCCATTCTACTTTCTTGCCTTCGTGAGTTTGAATATGGACTTTAATTTCATCTTCCTTATCTGCCCTAAACCGCGCGTGACATACTTTACACTCAATAAGCGGGTCTGCAAACGCTTCAACATGCCCCGAAGCCACCCAAGCCTTGGGATTCATCATAATCGCTGCGTCAACGCCTACAATGTCGCTGCGAAGCTGAACCATTTCTTTCCACCATAAGTTTTTAAGGTTATTTTTGAGTAGCGTTCCCAAAGGTCCGTAATCCCAGGTTCCCGTCAAGCCTCCGTAAATTTCAGACCCCGGATATATAAATCCCCGTCTTTTGCAAAGTGCTGTAATTTTTCCCATCAAGTCCATAAAGTAATGATACCAGAAATAAGAATAGTTTTAAACCTGCCTGCCGGTTGGAAGAATTAGGAGGTAAACTGGAGCAAAATTTGCCTTGTTTTCAGTTTTCTTTCCAAAATTCCTTCTATTAAATCTTGCGTGTTAATTTTAATTTTTGATAAAGAGGGTGTATGAAAACCCAGAAGACTTAAAAGCTCTATCTCAAACGCATAGACAGCTTCTCGCAGATTATAATTTTTAGATATTTTACTAAAGGTTTGTATTAAAAGATCAAAAATAGCTTCGTTTTCCTGATTTTCGGCGCAAAGCCCATCAATTAGCTCACAAATATGAAAAGCGGCTGCAATTTTTTTGAGATCTTTTTTTAAACCTGAAAAATTATTTATAGACTCAACTTCCGTTAAAATAGGCATGTTTTTACCTTGATATAAATTAAAAATTGAATAATTTAAAAGTTCTATGTGGGGAGAACGTCTGCTTGTAATGCGCCTGACACCCGAGGCTTTTACTTTTATTTTGCCCTGCCTTTTAGTAAAAACTGTTATTATCCTATCAGCTTCGCTGAAGTTAAATCTTTTTATTACGATTCCCTCTGTTTTAAATGTTCTCATTTACCTAAGTTTTAAATTTAAAGTCTTGTCCGACGCTAAATTAAACTGCTCAAGAGTTTTTCCAGAAGCGGTAATCGTGTAAGACGGGTGGTCTGTTCCTGCTTGTTTTTGAATGAGCAGTGGTAAAACTGAATTCTCTGCAAGTTTAAACGGAAGTTTATAGGTAAGAGTAAGATTGGTTTCGCCTTGCGGTCTTACTGTTAAGAATCCCTCAAAAACCGTTTTGCCAAGCTCATCGTAGCTTATCATTTTAACTTCAGATCCTTTGCTCGAAACTAGTTCGCTTCCTTTTGGAACATAAATCCTAAACCAATCCCTTAAAACCGCATTTAAACAAAGGTTTCCTCTTTCCAAATTACAATCCGACGGGGGATAAGGATTTTTATAATCAACAGTTACTGTTTTCGTAATAGATCCATCCGATCCTAAAGCATAATCCTCTGTTAGCGCTTCTGTTACAAACATATTGGACTTTGCTCCGCCGAAATTTGCTTCGTTTATGGTAAAGTAGTCGCCCTTAAAGGGAAGTATTCTTCCAGCGGCATTAAAGTTTTCAAAAGCAGTTTGAGCCTGACTATCATTTATATAAAAAAGCACGTGTTTTTCATTTATCTCTGTTAGCATTGCCTGGAACAAAGGACCCCAGTATTTTTTCGGGGAAGACGAAAATGCTTTATTCATAATAGCGTACATCAAATCGCCGATTATGCCTTTTCTGTCTGCTCTTATTGATTCACTGGGCTGATCAGCATAAACTTCTAATTGATAAATAACCTGCGGGCAATTGCATCTTGGGTCGGTTTTTGTGGTAAAAGTTGAACCGTCAACGTAAATATCTCCTAAAATATCCATTGCAGAAACCAGAGCCTGCGTATCAACGGCAATTATCCCATCAACTTTTTGATATCCTCCGGCAGTTTGATACATTTTATAAAAACTATCCATTGAAACTTTAAAATCAGGAGACAAATTGTTATCCCTTAAGTTTAAAAGAGGAACATTCGCAAGATAAGAAAGAATCGGTCTTGGCGCTACGGACTTATTTGCAATCGTTGCATCAAGCGTATAAATGTCACTTGAAGTATCAACGTGAACTACTCCGCTATCTAATCTAAAAATCGCATAGGCCGTTATAAACCCACCGGTTGGTCTAAGCTCTTTGTCATTTTGGAACAGAATAAGATATTTTTTCTCATCCGGTTCTCCTACAATTTGCGGAAGGATTTTAATTAAGGGCTTTGCGCCTGTGATTAGCGTTACGCTTTGATCGGTTAAATTTTTAAGATTATCAAGCCCGTCTCTTATTTTTTTACCAAATAAAATTGAAGGATAATGACCGGGGTTTACCTCATCTATTTCGCTTTTGACAACTGCGAGTTCGTTTGAAATATCATCTATTCTCGGCGTAATTTTGCCGATTGTTTTAACCGCTGTTTCTATTCTTTGCTGAGCGGTTCCGCCTGCAAAACTTCCCTGACCTTTTAATCCCAAAACATCTGCATATGGCTTTATCGAATCAACCAGAATTGTTGCCGCATTTAAACCGTGGAAGCCTGCATTTAAAATATGGGTAGCGTCGCCGTAATACCAATTTGCAATCGGAATAAATTTTAAATACCACATCGAAGATAAATCTTTTTGGGTTTGAGTTAGATCTGTTTTTGTTTTTGCCAGCTGATCGGAGGCAAGACCTACGTTTTGAGTTTTTACAGCCCATGTCACACTTTGGGCATCGGCGTAGGTTACTTTTGCGGATTTATAAACTTTGGTTGCAGGAAGATAAATTCCAAAAATTGAAAACAGAAATAAAACTGCAACTACTACTAAAGCTATTATTCCGTTTCTTCCGCTTAATAATTTTTTGAAATTAAATCTTCGTCTTGCCATAGGAGAATTTGACCCTGCGGATGGAGTTTTACTAACTTCTTTTGATTTATCTTTTTCTAATTCAAAATCGACCTTTTCTAATCCATCCATAACTTATATGATATCGTGAAATTAAACCTTATGTCAACTCTTTTTAGACTTCCAAATATTACAAAGCGCCCTTACCTGAAATCATCGCCCACGGAGTTTTTAAAATTATCCACAAATCGTAGATTATTGATCTTTTTCTAACATACATTGCGTCCATGTCAATTCTTTTGTCAAAATTTATTTCACTTCGCCCCGAGACCTGCCAGTAACCGGTAAGCCCGGGTTTTATAGAAAGAACTATTTTTACGGCATTTTGCGTTTTTGGGTATTTTTTCTGCTGATCTCTTAGTTCATCCGGATAATAAGCTCTTGGCCCAACCAAACTCATATCTCCTTTTAAAATATTAAGAAGCTGGGGAACTTCGTCTAGTGAATGTTTTCTCATAAAATGCCCGATTCTCGTAATCCTTGGGTCGTCTTTTAATTTATAGCTCCCTTTTTTGTATTCGTTGAAAAGATTGGAGTATTTGGGGTTATTTCGGAGGATTTCATGAGCATTTTGTATCATACTTCTAAACTTATACATCTTAAAAAGTTTCCCGCCCCTTCCTACTCTTTGGGGGGTATCTGCCAAAACCGGACCTTTTGTGTCTGCTTTAATAGCCAGGGAAATGATTAAAATTACAGGAGAAAAAATAACTAAAAGAGTAAAAGAAAAAATAATATCCATTACTCTTTTAACAAATTCGTAAAATCCGCTTTTTTTAATTTCTTTATATGGCATAAACTTTTAAGTTAAATTTTCGTTTGGGGTACCGCTTAGGCTTTCTACAAGTTTTTTTATTTTTGGCACAGAATCTTTCGGACAAACTAACATCACATCGTCTGTATTAATAACAATCATTTTTGTTAAATCTATACCAACAACTAGTTGATCGGTATAATTAAAAACCAGATTATCGGCTGAGTCTTCAACCAAAACCTTACCCTTTGTAACATTTTCGTCTGCGGATGTCTGAAGCGCTTCTTTTAATGCTTCCCATGCGCCAACATCGCTCCATCCCAAATCTGCAGCAATTACAAAAACATGTTTAGGGTCGATTTTTTCAAGTATTACATTATCAAAACTTATTTTTTCAAACTTAGGATAAACTTCCTGCAACACTTGCTCATAATTACTTTCTCCAACAGCTTTTTGGATTTTCATAATTCCTCCAAAAAGCGATGGTGCAAATTTTTCATACTGCGAAAGTAAAAATTTAGGCGTTGTCACAAAATATCCCGGGTTCCAGGCAAAATTCTGGCTTTCCAGAAATTTTTGCGCATCTTCTAAGCTTGGCCTATAAATTAGCCGCTTGAATCTAAATATTTTTGTACCTCTTATGTCTCCTGTTTCTTGCCCAAATTCAATCCAACCTAAATTCTGATTCGCAAACCTTGCATGCTGTCCTATAAAAATAAGCGAATTTTCATCTTTTAAAACCAAATCCTTTGCGAAATTTAAAACTTCCCTAAAACGCCTTTCTTTTTTAACAAAATGGTCGCTCCAAATAATTGCTACTGGAGAATTTGGATGCTTCTTAGCAACAATTCCACAGGCAACACCAACAGCCGGTCCAACATCCCGCATTTCCGGCTCAAGAATAAAGTTTTCAGCAGGAATTTGAGGAAGATGGGATCTTACAATTTCTTTATATTTTTCACCAGTTGAAATATAAATATCTTCGGGTTTAAAATCTGGCTTAAGCCTATCAACCGCAAGCTGAAGAGTAGATCTATCTCCTATAATTTTTTCGAATTGCTTAGGAGTGTTCTTTCTTGATAATGGCCAAAGCCTTGTTCCTACTCCTCCTGCGAAAATTATTACCTTCATAATTTAGTTTCTACTAACTGCTTTTTGAATTTGTTCCTTAAATTTATCAAATGAAAAACGCAAGGCATTTTCCCTGCATAATTTACTATTATAGCTTTTGTTGCTAAATATTTCCATTGATTTAATAAGGCTTTCCAAGGACTGCTCGCTAAAAAATTCTCCCGTTATCCCGTCTTTTACTATATCCATTGCTCCTCCGCCCCTAAAGGCAATAACGGGTTTTCCAAAACTTTGTGCCTCAACCATTGTCAGTCCAAAATCTTCTAATCCCGGAAAAATTAAAGCCTTGCAATTTTTATAATAGAACGAGAGTTTTTCGTCAGTCAAATCCCCTAAAAATTCTATATTGGGTTTTGCGATTGATTTTAAGTAAGACATTTGCGATCCCGTTCCCACAATTTTTAAAGGAAGTCCTAATTTATTGAAGGCTTCAATTGCCAAATCTGATCTTTTGTAATAAACGAGTCTTGAAACCAAAAGGAAAAAATCACCTTTTGTTTTTCCACTTGTATCATTTTGGGGAAACATAAAAGGCGGAAAGATAATTTCTGAATCTTCTTGGTAGTAATTCTTAATTCTAGTTTTAACCTCAGTTGAAATTGCAATATATTTATTAGGTCTTTTTGCGGCAATTTTATCCCAATATCGCAAATACGAAACTGCAGGTTTTGAAAAAAATCTTAAGAACGGGTTTCTAAAATAATCGTTATATCCGCTCCACAAATATCTTGTAGGAGTTAAACAGTAACAAATATGTAAAGTATTGGGGTTTGTAATTATTCCTTTCGCAGCTTCCGAAGTTATTGAAATTACTAAATCGTAACTATCAAAATTAAAACCTTCAAATGCAATTGGCATTAAACTTGCATATAGTTCATGTGAGGATTTGGCAAAAGGAAAATTTTGGAGAAAGGAAGTTTTTATACAAAATTTATTTGCCCAAGAAGCTGTTTTTTCGTTATAGACAGATGTGAATAAATCAGCATCGGGAAAAATTTTATGAAAGGCAAGTAAAACTCTTTCTGCTCCTCCCCATTTATTAACCCTATCGTAAACTAATGCTACTTTCATATGGAGTTATAAATTTCAAGCGTTTCAGAAGCCATTTTCTCCCAGGAAAAAAGCTTAAGCCTAAGTTTTGCCCTAAGCATTTGAGCAGAATAATATTTCCTGCCATTTTTTAACACTTTTTCCATTCTTTGCGCGATATCATTAGGATTTGTTGGATTAAGATAGATCACGCCATCTCCTAAAACTTCTCTAAACGAAGGGATATCGGAAAGCATTACAAGGCAGTCATTGGAAACTGCTTCAATTGCCGGAAGCCCAAATCCCTCCATCAATGATACTGATATTAAGGCTATCGAATTTTTGTAAAGTGAGGAGAGCTCTTCATCCGAAATATTATGGAGAAAAATAATTGAATTTTCTTTTATATTTTTCTCAAGTCTTTTATAGAAAAAATCATCTTTTCCAACAAGTAAAAGCTTAACGTCATTATTATTTTTTTCAAAAACTCTGAATGCCTCTGTCAGCATGTCAAGGTTTTTATGCGGATATGCATTTCCAACATACAAGAAATATTTACCATAGTTTTCTATCTTAGAATTAGAAATTAGAAATTTTGAATTAAAAATTTTTTCGTCTACTCCTTCATAAGTTACAACAATTTTATCGCCCGGGACTTTAAGCGACTTTATTAAATCATCTTTGACTGCATTAAGTGGAACAATTACCTTTTTTGATTTTTTTACAGCGTGGTTTATAACTTTATTATACCCAATCCTTTTTGCCTTATAAAAAGGAAAAGGCAAAGTCGACGCTTTTCCGGTTGGATAGTGATGCATTATAAGATCATGAATTGTAACAACAAAGGGTTTGTTATAAAAAATCGGAACTGAAAAATATGGAAAATGCACTAAGTCTAACTTTTCTTTATTTAAAATTTTTGGAAATTCTAATTGTTCGACAAGACTATGCCATTTTATATTTGTTTCAACTACTTTCCATCTGCTACCCGAGATCTGAGATCTGATATCTGAAATGTCTTCACTTCTTACAAAAACAATATATTCGTTTTTGTTGTCAATTTTTTGGAGATTTAAAACTAAATTCCTTATATATCTTCCAACGCCTGTTTGCGCCCAAAGCCTAACATCAATTCCAATCCTCATAGCCTAGATTATAGCTAATACACACTGACTTAACAAATACTAAGCTTAAGTTCTAATCCTACCCGCGGAGCAATTATTTATCGTTATGTTCTACTTTTAGAATAAGATTTGGCTTAATCCCTGACAACGCAGGCAACAAATGATTTAATACTTGCTCAGGTGTCATCCGAAATTTATTTCCCCTAGCTGAAATTTTGACCCATCCATCTTTATCTTTATAATATTTCTCAGTAAATTTTTTTGTTCCAATTAGTATTGTATAACTACCGTTCTTAAGATTCATAGTTCAATATTAACATAATAGTTTTTAACGTCGCTCACCAGGCGGAGCAGACTCACTTAAGTTAATAAAGGTAAGTTGAGGCTTAAATACAATATCTCAATACTTTCCAAACTTATCCCTATCTCAATCTTTTTGTTCCTGAACATGTCAATCAAGGGGAGCAATAGTATTCAAAAAGAAGAATTCTAATTTAGGTCATCTAATTTAATATTGAGGTTTATTTCCATTAATTTTTCTACGTCGGATACTGCTTCTTGAATTTCTTGGTCATTATTAACAATTCTGGCTTTAAATAAATGTCCATACTCTGTTTCCATGTTTTTGTCCTGCATTAATCTTGTTTCAAAATTGCCAAGTCCTGCTTTTCTTAGTGCGTATCTTCGTTTTAGCACTTTGTCATTTTCAACATCCACAAAGATAACAAGGGTTCTAGCAAGAATAATTTTTGCAATATCGGGATCGTAGCTTTCTTTTACTCTATCAGCAAATTTTGCGGCTCCTGAAATTTCCATAGTAGATATTAATAATTCACCCTTTAATATACGGTTTAATTCCGCTTTTGTGGTTCCGTAAAGATTTCCGCCGTACTCCGTGTATTCTAAAAAGTCTCCAGCCTCAACTTTATCAGAAAATTTCTGAGGACTTAGAAAATGATAATCAACTCCTTCTTGTTCTTTTTCGCGCATTTTTCTTGAGGTTGTTGTAACTAAATTTTTTAGATTTTCGTATTTTTTTGTCATTTGCTCGCGTATTTCTGTTTTTCCTGAAGCTGTAGGACCTGTTAAAATAATTAAAATGCCTGTTTTTTTAGCTTTGTTTTTCATATTTCTTGATCATAAAATTATAACATAATTTTACCAACAAACCTATTGACACGTTCTCAAGTTTTGGATATGCTAATTTAAGCTTATGAATGTAAAAAGCCTTCTAAAAGATAAGAGAGTAATAATTGCGGGCGGAGTTGTTTTAGTTCTATTAGTTCTGATTATAGTAGTTGCGGTTTTTTTGTTTTTATATTCTAAATCCTCAAATTCTTCCCAAAATTCTCAAAACTTAGCGCCAACTCAAACTCCAGTTCTTTCCTTAAGCCCTGATGATATTGGTTTAACTTTGGTTGCAAGCGTTGACTTACACAAAGTCACAATGAAAATAACAAAAACCCAAGATATTGCGTCTGTTGATTTTCAGCTTTCTTATAATGCTAATGTTTCCGGCCAGGAAGTTGCCAGAGGAACAATAGGACACGTAGACGTAAAAACGCCTGGACAGCCTATTTCCCAGGATATGGTTTTTGGGACTTGTTCCGATGTTTGTCACTATGACAGCGGAATTTCTGGTGTAAAATTAATTGTTAAGGTAACAAAAACAGATGGAAAAGTTTATCAAGTTGAAAAATCTCTCGACGTTTCTCAACAATAACCCTAAAATTCCACATTAATCTTCGTGATTATTGAAAGTTAGATTTTCCAATGATAGGATTGATGCATGTTTTCTTCTATAGAAAAGTTTTTCAATTCTTTAACTACATCAAGAGCAATTAAAATTATAATTATTGTTGGAATTATTGTTTTTTTCAATTCCCTTTTCAATGGTTTTGTTTGGGATGATATTAGTCAAATCGTGGAAAATCCAGGCGTACACAGTTTATCGAACATTCCATCATTCTTTTTTGGCACACAAGATATCTTCGGAAATATTATAAAAATTCATGCAGTTTATTACCGTCCTTTAATGGCGTCGTTATTTATAATTATATATTCATTTTTTGGTTCAAATGCATTTTTTTTCCATTTGCTCTCTATTGTTATTCACATTACAATCACAATCCTTGTTTTCATATTTTTCCGGCGTTTTTTTAAACAATTTATTGCCTTTTTTCTTGCGCTGATTTTTTTAATACATCCTCTAAATACAGAAGTTGTTAATTATATAAGCGCATATAATGATTTGTTGTATCTGTTGTTCGGGTTAATTGCCTTAATTCTCGTACAAACCAATATAAACTGGTTTAAAAAAATTTTACTCATTTCAATAGCTGTTTTTTTATCATTATTATCGAAAGAATCTGGATTTCTTTTTATTCCAATTATACTCGTTTACGTTTTTCTCTATAGGGAGAACAAGGAACGATATAGTATTTCTTTGGCATTAGGATTAGTAATTTTTGCATACTGGTTATTGCGGACAAGTTTTTATGTTGATAAACCGCTTAACCAGGTACTTGGGTTTTCACCATTTCTGCACATGTTCATAGCTGGGCACTTGATAAATATTCCGAAGATTTTTTATTACTATATTGGTAATTTTTTCTTTCCAATCCATCAAGCTATTGCGCAGCATTGGGTAGTGCAGAATATTACTTTTGCAGACTTTTATTTTCCCCTGATAGTACTTGCAGGTTTTATTATTTTTAATAGTTATTTATTTTTTTATTCTTGCCAAAGCAAAGATGTTCTAAAAAATTTTATATTTTTTTCAATTTGGTTTTGGTTTGGGATGTTTTTTTATTTTCAGCTTTTTCCTTTAGATATGACGGTTGCAGATCGGTGGTTTTATTTTCCCATTATCGGTCTTCTTGGTTTGATCGGGATTTTCTCAAACAGGTTAACTCATAAAAAAATTATTAAAAACATAATCATAAGTCTTATTAGCGTATATATTGTTTTGATTGCAACAAAGACAATTATAAGAAATACCGATTGGTTCAATGAATATACTCTTTACACGCATGATCTAAAGATTGAGAGTCAAAGTTTTGATTTAGAAAATCAGTTAGGCATTGTATATTCTAAACAGGGGAAGCCGGAAGAGGCTAAGTTACATTTTGAAAAATCTATCAGATTATGGCAATGCTCCCAGGCACAAAATAATTTAGGCTATCTAAATCAGCAGGAAGGAAATATAGCAATCGCCGAAAAGCATTACATAAAAGCAGTAAGTTGTGATGGGGAGTATAAATCCTATGGTAATTTAATTCTGCTTTTGTTTAAAGAAAATAAATTGGATCTTGCCGATCGTTATGCAAAAGAGGGAATTAAAAATTATCCAAATAGTGCAGCATTATATTATTTGCTTGGATTAACAGAGTATAAAAGAGGCGATAGAGAGAATGCTCTAAAAAACTTAAATATTAGTTATCAATTAAGTCATGATCCACAAATTATGAATACATTAATCCAAATGCAGAATAAGCAATAGACAGGCTAACCCCAAAATTTCACACTGATTTTCACGGTAGTCACTACATTTAGTGATTTTTTGTTTTTCTTACACTACTTCACTACGTTTGCCTATTGACACCTTGTGAAAATAATAGCAAAATTATATAAAGTGGGAAAAGTTGGGAAATAGTGGGAAAAGAGGCAGGTTATGTTAATAGGGCAATATGATGGAAAGATTGATAAAAAAGGAAGAAGCGCATTTCCAAAGAAGTTTAGGCTTATTTTGGGAAACAAGCTAATCGTAACTTTTGGCTATGAAAATTCGCTTATTATCGTATCGGAAGAAAACTGGAAAGCTCTCCTTGAGGGTACAGAAGGAAGACCGTTTATTGAAGCGGACACAAGAGAAACCCAAAGATTCTTACTTGGGGGAGCAAGTAATGTCGAACTCGATGATAAAGGAAGGTTTGTATTACCAAGCTATCTTAGAGAATTTGCAAAAATTGAAGGAGATGTCGTATTCGTAGGTTTATCCCGTTACGTTGAGGTTTGGGACAAGCAAAGGTGGAGTAAGTATCAGAAGTTCCTTGAAAAAAATATAAATACAATTTCCAAAAGGCTTGTAGGAGGAGAAAAAAAGGAAAAAGAAAATGAGTAAATTTCACACAAGCGTACTTTTAAAAGAGTCAACTGATTTTTTAAAAGTAAAAAGCGGAAAAAAATACATCGACGCAACGCTTGGCGGAGGAGGACACGCGGAGGAAATTATCAAGCTTGGAGGAATAGTTTTAGGAATCGACATTGATAAAGATGCGATAGATTATGTCAGTAAGAGTTTTGAATTAAGAATTAAGAATAAAGAGCTAGTTTTAGCAAAAGGGAATTTTAAAGATTTAAAAGAAATTGCACATTCAAAAAATTTTGACTGGGTCTGCGGAATCTTATTTGATTTGGGAGTTTCTTCTCGCCAAATAGATTCGCCGGATAGGGGATTTAGTTTTTTAAGAAATGGGCCGCTTGACATGCGTATGGATCAGGAAACAGGCACAAAAGCGGAAAATTTAGTAAATCTTTTAGAGAAAGGAGAACTTTATGAATTATTTAATAACCTGGGTCAGGATAGTCATTCTTGGGCCGTTTCTAACAATATTGTCAGCGCCCGTAGAATAAAAGCGATTCAGACAACGTCGGAGTTGGCTGACATTGTTGCAAGGGCATATGGCATAAAAGGAAAAATATCGGATTTTAGAAAAAATGAAATAAATAAAAAAATATTCCAAGCACTAAGAATTGCGGTAAATAA
>Ga0182027_10011126_pt1 | contig 12741 bp, 8 predicted proteins | sample 712E1DmetaG_FD_121300 | JGI IMG/M metagenome (GOLD analysis project Ga0182027, IMG submission 121300) | Permafrost microbial communities from Stordalen Mire, Sweden - 712E1D metaG (Illumina Assembly) | ecosystem: Environmental > Terrestrial > Soil > Wetlands > Permafrost | place: Sweden...
CAAAGAGCAATTGCTCTCGAATGAAGAACCGTTGCGCTTTATCTTCAGTCACTCCGCCCTGCGCGAAGGCTGGGACAATCCTAACGTTTTCCAGATTTGCAATCTGCGCGAGATGAGCACCGAGCGCGAACGCCGACAGACATTGGGACGCGGATTGCGTTTGCCTGTAGATCAAAACGGTGAACGCGTGCGCGACGACTCGATCAACAAACTGTATGTCTTCGCCAATGAGAGTTATGAAGATTACGCCCGCGGTCTGCAAAGTGAATATGAGCAAGAAGGCGTTTCATTTGGCAAGGTGCCTCTGATTGCATTATCCAAACTCACTCAAGTTGTCGATAACGAAGAACTACCCATCGGCCACGAGGCCGCACAGGATATTCGGGCGTCATTGATCGAACAAAAATTCATCGATGAAGACAACCGCATCCAACCATCATTTGAGCCGCGCCGCGCAGGCTTCAAGTTAACTTTGCCCGAAAAATGGTCCAATCTCGAACCTGCTGTGGTGGATCTCCTTTCTTCGTATCTTATCGAGCATCATATCCGCCGTGAAAAACAGGAAGGCACCAATCACTTCAAGAAGGCCGTGGGAGTCAGCCCAGAATTTATCGAACTTTGGAACCGCATCAAACCCAAAACCACCTATCGCGTGGAATTCGATACCAACGAATTGGTTGTCAAGGCAGTAAGTGCAATCAAGAACATGCCGCGGATTGATGCTCCCAAAATCCGGATCAGTGCTGGACAGGTGGATGTCAAAAAAGGTGGCGTCACCTCTACTGCTTTGAATGTAGCCGAAGACAAGGTTGATTATCGTGCACGCCCCATCCCAGACATTCTGGCTTACCTGCAGGAACAAACGGAACTCACTCGCGCTACGCTGGTCCGCGTTTTGAAAGAATCCGGTCGCTTGGACGAATTCTTCGTTGACCCGCAGCGCTTTATGGATCAGATTGCCAATATTCTCAAATACGAACTGCATCGTCTGCTTGTAAATGGCATCAAGTATGAAAAATTGGTTGTAGATGGGAAAGAAGCCGAATGGGAGATGGAGTTATTCAAGAGCGAAGAACTCATCAACTACTTGAGTGCCTTGCAAGTTAATCACTCATCACATGACTATGTGGTTTATAGCTCCGAGATTGAATACGAATTTGCAAAGCAAATGGATCAACGCACAGATATTAAACTCTTCATCAAACTTCCTGATAAATTCAAGATTGAGACCCCTGTTGGTCAGTACATTCCCGATTGGGCAATTGTCAAGCATGACGATGACACAATCTATATGGTCCGCGAAACCAAAGGCGTCAAGAAGGAAGAGTGGCTAAAACTCCGCGGCTCGGAACAGGACAAGATCCGATGCGGCGAAAAACATTTTGAAGCTCTCGGCGTCTCCTTTGACATGGTCACAAATGCGAAGGAAGTGTAGGAAATATCAAAGGGTATATCCAGAGTATTTTTCTGTGTAGATGGATACAAAATCATCAAAGAGATAAATGTTCAAAAGGATGATTCCGTGCGATACTACTTTTGAAAATCCATTACATCAAGGAGATACTATGGCTACCTACAAACAAATACAAGAGTATGTAAAAAGGAAATATGGTTTCGTTCCAAAATCTTGCTGGATTGCCCATGTTAAGGAAATGAACGGATTGAAGCCGCGAGTTTCAGCCAGGCGTTATGATGCAAAAATACGATAAGTACCTTGCCCACAGAACAAGATAAAACCCGTCGAGGATGCTATGCGGCATTTTGGGATGATTTCATAATCTTTTTAGAGATAAACGAAATCCAAGATGACAAACCATCAAGAATTGCTTATACGATTACGCGAGTTCATTCAGAGTGAATTCGCCACACAACATGCAAACTTGGAACGCCAATGGGCACTTCCTCTTGGTGAACGAGTTGCCTATGGATATGCCATTGAAGGGCTGAAAGTCGAAAGCATTGAAAAGCAAACAATCCGATTGAGCTGTCAGACCAACGAGTCTAGATTTCGTGAAGGGGACTTTCTCGTATTGCACCGTGGCAATCCCGTCGGTATTGAGTCGGCGCAGGTCATGATTGAATACGATGATGAGACACTCATGGAAGTTGCGCTGCAGGGCGGGAATCCTTTTTTTCTGCGAGATCAGCCGGATGGCTGGATTGCAGATGAGAGTATGCTAGATTTACGTCACTTTCACTTGGATGCCCTCGATGAAGTATCAGATACAATTCGAGGTCGTGAGATCATCTTACCCATGCTTAGCGGGGAAAGAGTCCCGAAACTGGATGTTGCCCGCTATGACCGTGCAAAAAGTGATAAGCAAAAGATTGGAGTTAACCCGTCTCAAATCGAATCCATTGCCCAAGCTTATGCAACGGACCTTTACCATTTAATTCAAGGACCACCCGGAACTGGCAAGACCTTTGTTCTTGCACATCTTGTTCAGATGCTGGTGGCAGATGGCCAACGCGTTTTGGTGTCAGGTCTCACCCATCGCGCAATCAATAATGCGCTTAACAAAATTTATTCAGTGGATTCGGCTTTACCTGTCTGTAAAATCGGTCTCGAATCACGAGCTGGCGATCTAAAGGTAAAAAACTACGAAAACTTTATCTTGTCGGGGTTTGATCAATTGACCGGCGGATATGCGGTGGGAGCCACACCTTTTGCGCTGCGAAGTAATCGGCTTTCCGGAATTGAGTTCGATGTCATCCTATTCGATGAATCTTCCCAAATCACCCTGCCACTCGCAATTATGGGAATGCTGGCCGGACAAAAATATATTTTTATTGGAGATGAACATCAACTGCCTCCGGTCACTTCACTCAAAGGCAAAGGCTTAGGCAACACTTCCATATTTGGATTCTTATCTGGACGCAGTGCCGAAACCATGCTGAACACAACCTACAGAATGAACGATGTTCTATCACGATGGTCAAGCAGGGAGTTTTACGATAACCTGCTTGTGTCGCATGAGAGCGTGGCTGGCCGTCGTTTGAAGCTAGAGCAAACAAACGGAATTTGGGATCATGCATTGGATCCAGATGAACCGGCTATTTTCCTAGATTTGCATCATCGTGGAAACACAACCCGCAGCCAAAAGGAAGCGGATGTTATTGCAGAATTAATTGAGGCTCTTCTATTTGCCCAAGTTCCTGCATCACAAATTGGTGTGGTTGTGCCATACCGGGCACAAGGACGGAAAATCCGTAATCTTCTTCGGCAGATTTTACCAAGCGAAGAAACTGCTCGAGAAATCATAGTGGATACCGTAGAACGAATGCAAGGGCAGGAACGTGAGGTAGTATTGGTTTCACTCACGACATCTTCGCCAGGCTTTGCTAGTCAACTGGCAGACTTCTTCTTCCAACCACAGCGCTTGAATGTGGCAGTCACCCGGCCACGCACAAAACTAATTATTGTCGGATCGAGTGTTGTACTCGAAGCGGAGCCTACTGATGCAAATCAGCAGGATTGGGTAGAGCTCTTGCGAAGCTTATTGGATAATTGCAAAACTTTCTCTCTTTGATATGGCCCAAATCATACCGTCAACCCCATTAAGTAGTTTGCCTTCCGAAGTATTGAAAGTTTACCGCTTCTTTAAATCTTTACCGGACGATTATTTTATCTGGCACCACATTACTCCATGGGAAAAGGAAGCACCGGATTTCATGGTTTTAAACCGCGCCCGGCAGGTTTTAATTATAAAAGTCAGCACTGCGGCAAAGCCAACATACTCTGCGGCTCAGATGCTTCTTCTGGGTGAAGCAAAACCGTTAGGCGAGGAAGAAATACTGGTGTTGGATGCGTTCAAGAATAAGCTTCCCGCCCTTCTAAAGGATAAGATCACTACAGCCGTATTATTTCCTAATATACGCTCTGATGTATTGAAGCAATGCTATCGCGAAGAAAACGTAAAGCAATATCATTGGCTTGGTCAGGAAATAATACAGCCCGTTTCTGTTGAACATTGGGGTGAACTATTTAACGGTGAATGCCTGACTGATTTAATGCTCGAACAATTGCGAGCTGTATTCACGCCGGAGGTTGTTATTCCGAAGGCATTAACAGTTCGCACTCCCGATTCCGGGAGGCACGCCGCGGGCCTACAAGACTATTTGCTGGACATCCTGCAGGAAGCAGCTGTAAAGAATGATCTGGAACTGCCACTTGATCAACAGAGAACATCAAAGGATTTCCATGTCAGTATTATCAACGGTGTTGCCGGAAGCGGAAAAACCCTGATACTACTTTATCGCCTACGCATGTTGCATGCCCGGTTTCCCAATCACAATTTTCTAGTCCTGACCCACAATCGCCCCCTCATTCGGGATATCAAATCAAGATATCAACTTTTGACAGGTGACTCCCCCAAGAATATTTCGTGGAATACATTTAATGCATTCTGTCGCCGCTACTGGCCCGAGCAGGATTACCCTTGGATAGATCCAATAGGCCAAGGCGAACGCGAACGCATCGCAGAAAATATTTGGAAAAAACACTTTTCGGGAACATCTATTCACCCAGAAAGCTTGATTAGTGAAATTGATTGGTTCAAAGATCAAATTCCAATGGATAAATCAGTGTATATGCAAGCCGAACGGAAAGGTCGCGGATTTAGGTTAAATCAAGAACAACGTCTCTTAATGTGGGATGCGATGGCTGAATACCAGAATCAGTTGATTCTTCAAAAGAAGGTGGATTGGAGTGATATTCCACGACGCATGTGGAATTTCGTCCGCGAAAAGAAAGTCAAGTTACCGCAATATGAATGTGTCATGATTGATGAAGCTCAGTTTTTTGCTCCGATCTGGTTCGATATCGTTAGGCAGATAACCAAAATTCAAAGTGGCCATCTTTTCATTGTTGCTGATCCCACGCAGGGTTTTCTGGGTCGTCGCACTTCCTGGAAATCGCTTGGAATTGATGCCCGCGGAAAAACGCAAAACATACGGCGTTCTTATAGAACGACGCATGAAATACTGAATTTCGCAACATTGCTTTACCGAAGGCGAGTCAAGAAAGACGATGCAGACGAGGATATTGTTGAACCCGATTTGATGAATATGCCCCACGGGGTACTACCTGTGATTATCCCACTCCGAAGCGGGCAGGATGAAATCGGAAGGGTAACTGCTGAAATTGAAACTCTTAAAAATCATGGCGCTTCTTTACGAAATATACTCATTCTTCATTCTGAATGGGAAGGCGTGGATGCACTCATTACAGCCTTGAATAACCGTTTAGGTGAAGGTACAGCAATGGATCCAAAAGACTCTATGCCTGGTGAATGTATAAGAGTTACAACATTGAACGCTGGAACTGGCTTGGAAAGCCCAGTTGTATTCTTAATTGGGTTGAATCGATTATTTGAAAGAGAGCAAAGCTTGAGGCTGTCTGATGAAGATGCCGAACAGTTAATTCTTGAAAATACGCGCAAAGTATATATGGCGGCCACCCGGGCGGGCCAAAGGTTAGTAATGACTTATGTGGGTGAAATTCCTCCTATGTTGAGCGACATTATTGAAAGCCGCACCAATTGATTATTCGTATCCGAAGAGCTATCCTGCATTCGTAATACATCGGAGTAAATGTCAGGAATCTTTGTGTGGTCGCCAGAGATTTGCGAGCGAGGTTTCGATGTTCTTTGCGAGATGCGGATAACTAAATGAACACACATCAACGTGTGTAGATTGAAACTAAAACACAGATACGCCATGACGAACAACTCTCCGCAAATCAGCCCCCGCCTTTACGAGGCTTTGCACAGTTCACCTTCAACGATTTCGGCTACGCATCATCAACTTCTATCTACGCTAGGTCGGCGCGGAAATCCGGACACTAGAATAAGAGTAAAATTCACTCCGTGACCAACTAACTCCGCAGAAAGGCAGACACCATGGCGCGTGACCAAGCATATCTTCAAGCAGAAAAGAAAATCGAAGAAGCGCGGCGCTCGGGCACAACGGAACTTGATCTCTGGCAAATGAAACTCACCGAACTGCCAGAGTCGTTGGGGCAACTCGCTAAACTACAAAATCTGAATCTATCCCTCAATCAACTTACATCACTGCCGGAGTGGCTTGGGCAACTTACAAAGTTACATTCGTTACGTCTCTCTGGTAATCCACTAACGGCACTGCCAGAGTGGCTTGGGCAACTCACTCAATTGCAGTCACTGGAACTTGCTGCCACTCAATTGACGGCACTGCCAGAGTCTCTCGAACAACTCACACAGTTGCAATCACTTGATATTTCCCAAAATTCACTAACGGTAGTCCCAAAGTGGCTGAGGCAACTCATGCAGTTGCAGTCGCTGGATTTCTCAGGCAATCCAATATCAGAACTGCCAGAGTGGCTTGGGCAACTCAAACAGTTGCAATCGCTCGCAATTCCTTCTTATAACCAACTGATATTGCCAGAATGGCTAGAGCAACTCACGCAGTTGCAGTCCCTGAGTATTTCAGGCTACTACCTGACAACATTACCAGAATGGTTGGGAAAATTCACACAGTTACAGTCGCTGAATCTCAGTAGCAACGCATTGACAGCATTGCCAGAATGGCTAGAGCAACTCACGCAGTTGCAGTCGCTGAATCTCGGCAACAACGAATTGACAGCATTGCCAGAGTGGTTGGGACAACTCACGCAATTGCAGTCGCTGAATCTTGTTTACAACAAGCTAACTGATTTACCCACCTCGTTAGCCAAACTTGAGCATTTGTATGATTATGAACCCATTCTCAACCGTAATCCTCTCAACCCTGAACTCGCCGAAGCCTACAAACAAGGTCTCGGCGCCCTCAAACTCTACTTGCGTCTCAAAGTCGGACCACAAGTAATCCTCAACGAATCCAAACTTATCCTCGTTGGTGAAGGCGAAGTCGGCAAGACTTGTTTAATGGATGCATTACTAGGTAGACCATGGAAAGAACACGATGCCACACATGGCATTGAAATCAAGCCAATCAAAGTAACTGATCCTGATAACAAAAAAGAAATCACTCTCAACGGCTGGGACTTCGGCGGTCAGCGCGTCTACCGTCCCACACACCAGTTGTTCTTCAGCGCGCCCGCCGTCTATCTCGTGATCTGGAAGCCGCGCGAAGGTCCACAGCAAGGATTCGTTAAGGAATGGATCAACCTAATCAAGCATCGCGAACCCGATGCAAAGATTTTGGTGGTCGCCACACATGGCGGCCCCCAACAACGTCAACCCGATATTGATCGTCAGGAATTAATGGATTTGTTTGGCAAAGATACCGTGCTTGGTTTCCATTATGTGGAGAGCAAGCCTAATGAACAAGGCAAACGGCGCGGCATCGAAGAACTCAAGCAAGCCATCGCACGCGTCGCAGTCACTTTGCCCGAAGTGGGGCGCTCCGTTCCCAAACGCTGGCAGGAGACGCGTGAAGCTTTGGAGCAAATCCATCAACCCTATGTGCCGCTGGATGAAGTCATGGGACTTTGCAAACAGCGCGGCATGGATGATGAAGAGGCGCGTTTGTTCATCACCGTTTCTCATCGCCTCGGGCATCTCATCCATTACGAACACGATCCCGCTTTGCAGGATATCGTGGTGCTCAAACCGGATTGGCTGGCAACCGCCATCGGCTTTGTGCTGGATGATGAACAGACTCGCAACAATCATGGATTGGTGAGCTTTGACCATTTGCACCAATTATGGGGCGGCACCCATGCGTAATGAAGATTTCCGTTATCCACCGGAATTGCATCCAATCTTTTTGCGCTTGATGGAACGCTTCGATCTTTCTTATCGTGTAGCGGGTTTATCCCAACAAGGCGACTCCAATCCTGTCAGCTTAATCGCCCAGCTCGTCCCTGATATTCGCCCTGAAAATCTAGAGAAGGCCTGGCCCCCAACCATATCATCAGGCGATATTCAACAAACTCAAATCTGCCGCATCGTGGATCACAAAGGTCAATCGGCGACTGCTGAGGGTTTGTTCTATCAATTGATTGTGCGCTTGCATAAATATTCGCTTGGTCGCATGAACTACAACGAAAGCATTCACTGGCAGCGCGGCCTTGTTTTGGATGACGATTACAACGGTCGCGCCCTGCTGGAACATAAGGGCAACGATGTGCATATCACGGTGCGCGCACCGTATCCCGAACGCTTCCTTGCAATGTTGACTGCCGAAGTCAAATATCTGGTCGAGAGTTTCTGGGAAGGTCTGCGTTGCGATGTGATGGTTCCATGCATCAATCCATGCGGGAAAAATATTACAGGCACTGGATTGTATGAAGTTGATAAGCTGATTGACAGCAAACGAAAAGGGCGACCTGAATTTCCATGTCCGGTTTGCAACGAGTGGCAGAATATTGATTCTCTGCTCCGCAACGCACCCGACGCACAACCGGTTTCCATGGATGCGTTGCTCATTGAATTTGCGAAGATGAGGAATGAAATATATAGCATTCGTCCGCAATTAGCAATGGAACATACTGAAACGCTCGGACGTTTTAGTAATGTTGACGCAGGTATTCAACGTTTATTCAGTCAAGCCGAAAACAACTTCACCAAATTTATGCAAGTCTTTACCGATGAAGCTAAAGAAGGTCCGCGCCTGTTCAGCTTTGAGTCTGTTGATATGAGTGATTTCAATCCAAAGAAATGGGTAAGAGAAAAATTCCGTCTAACCATTTGGTGCGAACATTCACGCCTACCTCTGCCTGAACTCAATAGCAAAGACAGCACGAAAGGTGTTTACGAAATCGAATTTACCCGCGATTGGTTCAAGAAAGCGGCACCCTATCTGAAGTTGGTCACTGGCACGTTGAGTTTGGTTTTACCTATTGCATCTTCAGCGCTCAAAGTAATTGATGACACAACTTATAAAACGCTGGAAGATCAACTTGATCTCAGTAAGAATATTATTGATGCGGTCACTGGTGAAGGGACAGCGCTTGGCAGCCTTTGGGGCGCGACCGATTCAACTGATTTGGAAGAGGGCGAGGCCATCCGTGCCCAAGGAGCAACACTGCGCGAGTTACATGCGCTGTTAAAAGCAAGAGACCCCGGCTTCGGAGGCCTCGTCCGTGTGATGAACAAACGTCAGGAATTCCTGTGGGTGCACGAGAAGTTTGCAAGCGAGTATTAGTTCTGATGATCGGCTGCATTATGAGACAATTCTTGAAAGCCGCGGCGGTTTCGACCGAGAAAGCTGTTGAGACGATGATGCTGACGAAGAAGCAAATTGAAGTGACGATGTTTGCTTGTGGCGTTGGAGAGCTTGAAAGTTTAAAGAATGAAAAATTAGTAAATGTGCTTAAATAAACAGTATAGGATATTACCCTTTCATGAATCATAAAGAACTGCTCGAAATATTTAATCAAGCCTTTAGAGAAGAATGGGAGGACTTAGATTTAAGTAGCATGGGAATAAAAGAATTGCCCCAAGAAATTGGTCATCTAACAAATCTGAGATCACTTGATTTACATTCTAACGAGATTGAGTTTCTTCCCCCTGAAATAGGCTTACTAAAAAATCTTAAATGGATAGACCTATGGGGAAATCGGCTGAAAAGCTTTCCACCTGAGATCGGTCAATTGAAAAGATTAGAAGTATTAATTGCATGGCAAAATAATATTTCTACTTTGCCCTCTGAATTCGGTAAACTAATTAGTTTAAGGTATCTCGATCTTAGTATTAACAACCTTAGGGCACTTCCAGACGAAATAAGCCAGCTTAAGAATATTGGATATCTGGCTTTAGATGCGAATGCTTTACCAATCCCAAATAAAATTACCAGCAATCGATTCGATCCAGAACTTATTCTCAGCTATTACTTTAATCTACAAAAACAAAAGGCTCAGCCATTCAATGAGTCAAAAATTATCCTTGTTGGTCAGCCAGCGGTTGGTAAAACCTCTGTAATAGAACGTTGCTTATACAATACTTTTGATCAGAATCAGGTGAAGACAAAAGGGATAGCTATTAATCACTGGGCGGTTAATAATTCTCTCGTTTTTGCAAAACCAAGTGAAGACAATCGATTATATACCCAGAGCTACATTCCAATTAAACTCAACATCTGGGACTTTGGCGGGCAGGAGATTATGCACGCCACGCACCAATTCTTCCTTACCAAGCGCAGTTTGTATTTATTGGTTCTTGATTCGCGTTTAACGCAAGAAGAAAACCGCGTCGAGTATTGGCTCAAGATCATCCAATCCTTCGGCGGCGATTCGCCGGTGCTAATCGTCGGCAACAAGACCGACCAGCATCCGCTCGACATTGACCGCGCCGGCTTGCAGAAGAAATATCCGAACATCGTCGGCATCCTAGAAACCTCCGCCGCCACGGGCGCGGGCATCAAAGAGCTCGTAACCACAATCGCGGAACAGGTAGATACCCTGCAGCATGTCCATGACCCTCTGCCCCAGACGTGGTTCACGGTCAAATCAAAATTGGAAGAACTTGGCAAAGATAAAAACTTCATCACACAGGATGAATATCTCAACCTATGCAATGCGAACGATGTGACCGACGAAACCAGCCAACATAAGCTCATCGGCTTCCTGCATGACCTTGGCGTGGTTCTGCATTTTCAAGATGACCCGCGTCTCGAAGCGCTTGGTATTCTCAACCCACAATGGGTCACCAACGGTGTTTATAAAATTCTCAACTGGAAACCGCTTTTCGAAAACAAGGGCGTGCTGACTCTCGCCATGCTCAACGATATTCTCAAGTTGCCGGAATATCCCGATACAACACGCCGCCTGTTTATCGTTGATATGATGAAGAAGTTCGAGTTGTGTTATGACATCGAATCCGACAAAATATTTTTGATTCCCGATTTATTGCCAAAGGATCAACCTGAAGGCATCGAACTCAAAAACGTTCCAGCGTTTGAATATCAATATCCTGTTTTGCCATCCAGCGTGATTACGCGCTTTATAGTCCGTATGAACCAACACATCGAAAACAATGTCGCATGGCGAACTGGCGTCGTTCTAAAGATTGGCGATAATCAAGCGATTGTCATCGCCGACCTTGAAGACAAAAAGATTTCAATCTACATTAATGGATTGGAACACACACGTCGCGATGCACTCTCAGCAATTCGCTATCAACTCGATGAAATTCACAACACCATCAAGGGTTTGAATCCACAAAAGCGCATCCCGATTCCTGAAGCGCCGAATGCCGAACCATTGGATTACGATTATCTACTCCAACTCGAACGCGAAGGAATTGACGAATTGCCCGTGAAAGATGGCAATCGCCTTGTCAAAGTGGATGTGCGAAAATTATTAAGCGCAGTGGAAAGCGAATCTAAGCGAAAAGAAACAGCATCTAGCATCACAGCTATTTACGTAGCAGGCAATGCCAACGGAAGCAATTTCGTTGTTGGCGATGGAAATACAATAACGATTACCAAGAACATATTCAAACCAATCTATCGCGCCATTGAGAAATCATCACATGACGATGCCGAAAAGGCTGATCTGGTCGCTGACGTTCATGACATTGAAAGTGAAATCTCAAAGGGTGAACAAGCTGATGAATCTTTTCTTGCTCGCCGCCTTCGCAATTTGAAAAAGTCTGCGCCAGATATTGCCGAGGTTGCATTTGCTGCTCTTGCTGGTCCCGGTGCAGCAATCAGCACTATCGTCAAGAAGTTGGCTCAAAAGATTAAAGGAGAATAGATTGGGCATCATATTCTTCAAGTTCGACCCTATACACAAAAAGAGACGCCCTGCTTGATTTAACAGGGTTTCCTTCTATAATATGCGTGTCTTGCTATCCCGCTTCTCCCAACCTCTCCACCACCTTCTGCAGATCATCCTCACTCGGCTGAACATAACGCATGGTCGAGTCCAAACTGCTGTGACCCATCAACTTCGCCACCTCAAACGGACTGGCGCCACAATCCAACAACCCGCGCGCGAAGGTATGTCTGAGTGTATGCGGCGTGATGTTCTCCAATCCTGCCAACTCTCCATAGCGCTCCATCAATCTTTGCACTACACGCGAATGGATCGGCTCACCCTTCTGCCCGATGAACAGATAATCGCTCGATGCTTTGGGACGAATCTGTAACCAATCGGAAAGTTCCTTGCGCAGTTCCAGGTTCACGGCAACCACTCTTTGTTTTCGTCCTTTTCCATTCCGCACCAGGAGGGATCCTTTACGTTCCCCTAACGATATATCCGATAAACGCAGATCGCATAACTCCCCCACGCGCAGTCCCGTGGACAACAGCAGCTTCACAATCACCGCATCGCGTTCACGGATCAACCACAGGCGCGGATACTTCTCGCGTGCATGATGCAGATCTTCGTCCACTACGTTCAAGAGCTTCTTCTTTTGATTCTTATCCAGCCAGCGCGGAGCCAACATCGAGACTTTCACCGGCTCGATATACAAAGCGGGATTTTCCTCGAACAAATGTCCCTGCGCACTGCCCCACGCACCAAACGAAACGAGTGAAGCCAGATGTCTGCTAATGGTGTTGGGCTTGGCGCCCGTGGATTGCAGATGATCGCGATACCGGCGAACATCTTCTGCGGTGAGATTCGCGAGAGAGCCTCCCAGCCATTTCTCAACCTGTTTGAGATCGGCACCATAGCCTTGAATGGTCTTGGGAGATTTATCGCGCTTCAACAAATAATTTTGGAAATCTTCAATCTCGTTGATTATGGACATGTGTATCTCCTTGTCGATGAATTTTGATTTGAACCATAACTTCTAACTGTGGTCTGAATACGAA
>Ga0182027_10011127_pt1 | contig 12741 bp, 15 predicted proteins | sample 712E1DmetaG_FD_121300 | JGI IMG/M metagenome (GOLD analysis project Ga0182027, IMG submission 121300) | Permafrost microbial communities from Stordalen Mire, Sweden - 712E1D metaG (Illumina Assembly) | ecosystem: Environmental > Terrestrial > Soil > Wetlands > Permafrost | place: Sweden...
TCGTGTCGTTGTGGCTGACTGGAGCTATGGTCGTCGCTTTTCAAAAAAAGCTCAATAGGCTTCGCTATGCTTCACCCATCCGGGTGTCTTGTATGTGGGTTATGGACATATGGTTTTTTTTAATTTTAGTTTATCTCGAATTTTTAATATGTTTTAACTTTCTAAAATTGGATTCTAGCATAGTCCATCTTTTTGTTAAGTGGTTTTAGAAGCAAAAAGATAACTCCTTAGACTGAAAAGCCCCTACAGCCAAGTGATAATCAACCAGCAACGAACAATCAATCGAGAAAACGCTGGAGGTCAACAGAGAGGAATCTAAAATATATTAGTTGGCTCACGGAATTCTACTAGTGATATATTCTAAATTTTTTAGGTGAGAAAATGTCAGAAGAAAACCAAAAAATTGATGTTCTAATTATTGGTAGTGGACCAGCTGGCTTAACTGCAGCTATTTACACGTCATGGCTTGGATTAAAAACCGTGGTTTTGGAATCAGGCATAGTTGGTGGAAGAGCATGGTTAGCTCCGCAAATAGAGAATTTTCCAGGATTCGAGTTTGGCATTAAAGGCAGCGAACTGGTTGAGAAGATGCGTTTGCAAGCTTTACGTTTTCGCGCGGAAACTAGGGAAGATGAAGAGGTTATCGGTTTAGAATTGAAGGGCGCGGTTAAACGTGTTGTTTCGCGAAAGCAAACCTATGAGGCGCATGCTGTGATTATTGCGACTGGAACGCAAAGAAGAAAACTGTTGGTTCCGGGAGAAACCGACTTTATAGGGCGAGGGGTCAGCTACTGTGTTACTTGCGATGGACCTTTTTTCAAACATGCAAAGGTGGCAGTTGTCGGCAATGGGGAAGAAGCCGCAATTGACGCTTTGTTTCTATCTGACATAGCAAACAATGTTATGGTAGTTACTAATGAACGAGAATTAGAGATTTCAGGCACATTAAAAGATAGGCTTCGAAATAAACCTAACATAGAAATCATCAAAGGCAAGATAACCAAGATTGTTGGCGAACAAATTGTTAAAGCAACAAAAATACTTGACTTTGACACCCTGCTTGAAGTGGAAAGGGAGGTTAACGGGGTTTTTGTTTCTTTAGGAGGCGTTCCCATGACCGCCATAGTAAAAAACTCTGGAGTAGCCACCGACAGGAATGGCTGCTTAACTGTTGACCGCCAGCAAAGAACAAGCATTGAAGGAGTTTTTGCAGCTGGGGATTGCACTTGTGGCGGAATGCAAGTGGTCACGGCGGCTGGAGAAGGAGCGATGGCTGCAATGCGGGCTTCAGCGCATGTTAGAAAAGTTAACGCCTAGTTGCAGCAAAAGTTGTCTGCATGCGAACGTTTGATTCATGAATTTTGCCCGATGCGCCTGAATTTTTTATTCATCTAATGACTAATTTTTAATACCTCTAGTGTACATTCAAATGAAACAGGGGTAAAGGGTTGACAAGCATAAAAAAACGGTTAGACTACGTCCTAAACCAGCTGTCGCAAATGGACAGTGAGCCTGATGAAGAAGCTTCCAGCAACGTTGCTGCGGAATTATCAATCATTAAAGGTGCCTTTAAAGAATCTGACCGCTTTCCAGTGTGCTGCTTCACTTATGATGCTTGTTCCAGAATTGTTTGTGATCTTAACGGTCCATTAGCAACCGAGGAATTCATGAAGAAATGCAGGGAATGCCAAGCTCAAATTAAAGAAGCCCTCTTAATTCTGCAACCAAACTGATTTATCGCTTGAAGCGGCAAAATCGCGTAGTTGTTATGGTGTGGTTACAGTCACACATGTTTAAAGCATTCTTTCCATGTTAAATTTTCTCGGTGAAAGGTAGAATGCAGAAAAACATGCAAAAATACCTAGTTTTAATCCGATTGAACCCAAATAAAACTGAAGCCTTCTTCAACTCTATGTCATCCATGTCAAGGCAACCAGTGCAAGGCGTAAACGTTAACGCTTCCTACAATGTCTTTGGAAACTGGGACATTGCCGTATGGTTTGAAGCTGACAGCAACGATAACGCGCTTCATTTTGTAGGCGAAAAAATCCGCTCAATCGACGGCGTAACTGAAACCCTTACTATGCCTGCAACAGCCATCAAAGAATATAGGTAAAAAAAAAACCGTTTTTTCTTTTTTCTTTTTTTTCGTTTTTCGGGTTTGGTTTTTTCTGATTTTTTAAGTTGCGACTTTTCGGTTTTGTTAAGTTGCGACTTTCGGGGTTTGGTTGTTGCATCTTGAATTCGAGAAGCGGTTGCTGTCAAACGCTTAGTGGTTTAGCTAAGGTTTTTATGATGCAACAGAAATTATCTTTCCCTGCAACACCTTGGGGCTGTCGGCTAGCTTGGTCTAGGCTTGTAGACTTGGGCTCCCTTAATTGGTCAAGTTTTAAGCAATATTTAGATAACAAATATGCAAAGTGCTATGCTACATCAATCTTTGAGCATTCTATAAAGTATTACACGTATCTTGATGATGTCAATCAGATACAGCTGGTTAAACCAACAGTTAGAAATAACATCATAAATGCGCTAATAGCTCTGAGCAGATACTTGGGAAACTATGAAGAGTTTAAGAGGGAAATGGATTCTCATGGAATTAAGAGGGTTAAGCCGGACCCAATTGCAACTTTTACTAGAATCTTTAGCAGTAATGCCCATGTTGGATTAGACAAGTGGTATAGTGATTCAATTGCTGTCTTGAATGAGAATGAGAGACTTTACCTTAGATTTATGGCTTTAAGTGGATTGCGTGCAATGGAAGGCATAAACAGCTTCAACTTGATTGTTGTCATGGGAAGCAAATACTCAACAGAATACTATAATGAAAACACAAAGTTTCTGGAACATTTCAGATATCCCAAACTCTTCTTGCGTAATAGTAAAAACTGCTATGTTAGTTGTGTCCCAAAGTCGTTACTTGATGAAATATCAAACTCTGCTAAAGTGAGCTATGTAGCCATTGATAAACGATTAAACAGAAATAATTTGCCAATGAAGATTAAGCAACTAAGAAGCTATTATGCAACACAAATGAGAAAAGCAGGTTTATTGTCTGAGCAAATTGACTTAATGGAAGGGAGAATAGGCAAAAGCATATTCTTAATGCATTACTTCAAAGAGAATCCTAAGCTATTAAGCGATAAGATTATAGAGTTACTACCTGATTTGGAGAACAGCCTAACTACCGCTAAGATGGAAATGATAATAGTATAACTAGAGCTTTCTAAATTGAGTTATATACCCATTTTTAGCTGATACTCCAACCATTTGGCGATCTTTTCTTTCATATGTATGTTTTTTTTGAAATATTCATTGAGGTAGTCAATTACTATTGCCGTAACAAGTATTGGAATTGCAAAGATAATTATCAATAGTATGGAGTAGTCAAGTCCATGACTACAAAATGTGTAAAAATAGCTTGACCAAGAAGGAACATTGGTATATTCGCTTATACAGTATTGTTGGATTGCCGCAATCATGGTAAAAGAGGGGACATTTGGATGTTGGGACATTAAATTCAATGCCATAGATTGTGAGACTCCCAATACTTCGCTACTCATCCAAGCCCAAAATATTAGTCTAAAAAAGACATAAGCAATTATGCCCAGAAGCAAACTAAAAGGAAAATAGAAGAAAAGACTTCGCTTAATTCTACTTAGTCCAAAAAAAGTGTTGAAGTCAATTTGATATAGTAATGCTCCAACCCCAACAAACAAAGCGATAAGTGCTCCAACATGAGCAACAGTCTGTGAAGAGTAGGTGCTCATCAATGATGTTACCAAATTATCGTAATCCTGTGGGGCAAGTGACGACATTTAGGTCAATTCTAACTATATGTTAGCACTTAAAAGTTTAAGCCAAAAACTGATTGTTGAAGTAATCTTTCTACTTTTTAATGTTTGATGGTTGGCCCCAAATAAATCATATTCTTTAGAAAACATGTGCTTCAGAAAAAACAATATCACTAAAGATTTGTTCTATTGTGTTTTCCTGCACTCCCTTTCGCTCTAGAACTTCAGCTAATTGGTCCAAACTAAAATAGTTATTACACCTAGGGCATTCTACAAAAATATCTTTATAATTATTCTTTTCCTTTTTCAATAACTCACCTTCTAATTATTTTTATAACCTTAGTTCTGCTATTACGCTTTTGCATTTAGAGCATAACTCAGTCTTAAGAGGTAAATACGAAGGCAAGAAAACTTGAACTTTAGGCTCTGGGCTATCTGGATTAAGCATTACCTTTTCAACTTCTATGCTATTCCAGTGACCGCAATTCTTGCACTTCATTCTAAGTTTTGTCTTCAGGGGAGTTTATCTTTCCTTTCATTTCTCTTTGTGGTGCGGTATCTATTCCCATCTCAAAAGCCTTGCAAATGGTATCTCTCATTGCTTCTCTAACTTTTCTGTAATCTCCAAATGTACCTTTCGTGTTTTTTTGCTCAGTTATGCAACCTAAATAATATGCATCTCTTAGAGCTTCAGCCCATCTCCAATGAATAATATCAATTCCTCCAACAATCCCTCCATGACTAAGAGGCAATACCTTGGAAAGCTCACAAGCTAAAGAGGATAAATATGTGGAATCAGGAATAGACTTGGGTTGAGAAGCTTCATCAAGAAGCAAATCACCAAACTGTTTAAGCAATTTCAACACAGCATCACATTCTTTTTCAGCCATTGTTACCATCTTTTTTGGCATTCTTCCTTCTGTGATTCTGAGAATGTCCGTATCACAAAAACCTTTTGAATAGTCTTAAATCTGCAAAGCGTAGAAATAGAATTGAGGCGAAATGAAAGCAATACTTGTTAGCCTTGGAATATTATTATTGGTTATAGGTCTAATCATGGGTTTGACTTTGGTGTTTTTTGCTCAAGTAGAATTAACATTAATTTCCCTTCTAACTAACATTTTGTTACACGTCCATATTTTCCAAATAGAATTGATAATAGCAATCTCTATTATGGTCGTTGGCTGTAGTTTAGTTTTCTTGGGTTTATATAACCCAAACAAGGCAAATAGGGAAGAGCCTGTTGCTAAGACTGATGAAAAGATTTGGACGGCAGAGAGAGTAAAAAAGAGTAAAGAACTAATAAATGAAAATGATTTTGAGGAATCAAGAAGATGCCTATTAACTTCGTATCATTCTTATGTTCAAACTCATGCAGGTTACATTATAGGTCTAATAATAGGCTTATTTGCGGTAATTGCTACCTTTCATGATTTTCTCATCAATGGTTTTTGGGGCACTTTTGCTTTTATATTTTTAATACTTGCAATCTTGGGAACTTCAGCATATATGACGCTAAGGATATTTTATTGGACAGCTTATGCAAATGTTGCCAATGGTATCTCAATTGATAATGCGCTTGATTATTTCAACAATTACAACAAGAATAAAAAAGACAAGAAATTAGTTTATTTCAGTAAAGCTCCTAACACGGCTATAATTCAACATGCCATAGTAGAACAACTTCAAATTGATTTTAACCGTTCTCCTTGGTATTATCGAAACCTTGTTTTGAGGAATATCCGACCACCAACAGAAGATACTTCTTCAAATAGCTAAGTTTCTTTCTATTCTGCAAAATATATTTCAACATTAAGTGAAAGCTGATAGATAGTTGCTTTTGTGTAATCCTCGCACTGGGCGGGGTCAATGAATAAATACTTAACTTCTAGCAGACAATTCCTTAAGATAGTGCACCCACTCTGCTTCTTCTCTTAGCCTTTCAGTCTCTATTTGTTGCTAATACGTTATGATTGATTTCTATTTTGGTAAAGAAGTGGGTCCACACAAATTTAATAGATTCAAAGATAAATCTGCTTCTTTTACCTGTACAAACGATTGTCTCACCAGAAGTATTTTTAACTTCAAATTTATTAGAGAATGGGCACCAATCATAATTTGAATGGACATCCCATTTATCATAAACATCTGAAATAACAATACAAATCCCATTATTTTGAAAGAATTTATCAAATTCAGCTCTTCTATTTGCAAGTGAAGCGTAGAACGAATTACTATACTTTACCAAGTTAAAGATAACAAAGTCATAATCATAAATTGTGGGGATATAACTGTCAACGCTAACGTATCTGTATTCTTTGTTTTTCTCTGTACCAATCCCGAGGCATAATATTCTCAATCAGTTTACCTTAACTACAATAATAAGCCGTTGTAAACTTAACTTTTTGCATATCAGTTAGTTGGCTTAAACTTTTAAGTGCTGAGTAACAAATATCACCGAGACTCCAATGGAATACTATTACAACACCATTACTCTGATTACTGAGTTAATATCATCTTATAAGAATCATGATGTAGATAGAAAAACAGAACCCGGAGATTGCTTTGCTACAAACCAAAGCGACTTTATCAAAATGCTTAGAGATGTGGTTACTATCTGTAGCTTTTTTGGCGTAGAGACTTTTGATGAAAGAATAAATTCTTATAACAAAGCTATCAACGAATTAGAACACTCATTAAGGATAGGTAGCAAAGTTGGAGCACATAATTCATTAATGCTTCTTAATGTGTTATTCGAGACTCCAAAAAAAGAACTTACAGAAAGATTGAATCTATTGAATGAAGATGAGAAAGTTAGACTAAATGAAGCATTTAATTGCTATGTAAATGATTTGTATTATTCCGCTATTGTTATGAGTGTTTCCTCAATTGAATCTAGACTATTTACAATAATGCAATTCATCCAAAAAAATAAGATATTAGATAAAATGACTTTAGGTGGGCTCATCACAGAGTATTTAGAAAATGAAAATTCTTATAACAGAATAATTCCTCAGAAACATTTACAACTTCTGCATTACTGCAACACCTACAGAGTGTTATCTGTTCACCCAAAGAAAGAGAAGATTACTAAATCAAATGCAACTGCGGTTTTGAGTATGACCTGCTCTTTCCTTTTTGATGAAAACATGAAAATTGGTGAATAATAATTAAGCTATTGCCATTTCCACCTTTGGAGTAAGCAAAGTTTGCTCCAAGTTTTCACTTATTGTTAGTATTTGCCTACTGAATGTTTTCATATTCATGCCTAGATAGTGCCTGCAAAATACAGTCTTTGGAACTCTGTCAGCTAAAGTAATTCTGTTTGCATTGGCGGGCTTAAAGACGGAGCATACCCTCCTGAGGTTCTGATGGTTTGTTGTATCCTTCTGTTACCAACAAATCCTTATAATAATCTTCATGTTCAACGTTAAGCTATTAAGTTTGAAGGCAGGGCTTACTTGGCTAAATGTCCTAATTGTGGAAAAGAACTTTCTAAGCCTGACAAATTATTAGAAAACCATTTGTTTCGTTTGGAAGCTTATACATGCAATAAATGTAATTGCTGTTTCAAAGTAATGGGATAGCCTCATAGATTGTACTCTGGAAACTTAGAGAGATAAGTCTTAAATCTGCATAGCATACATAAAATAGAATTGAAGAAAACAAAAAATGGCAAAAGAATCAGAAGTTGAAAAAACAGCAAGATTCACAAGACATTTCTTGCAAGGAATAGTAGTTTTCTTTATAATTGTAATTGTTGTTGCTGGCGTTGCTGCGTTTTGGTTTTATTATCGAGAACAACCTGTGCAAAGTACAGTGACTTCTGCAACTCCAACACCACCATCAGGTGCCCCACTTCAAACTCCTACTTCAACTTCAACTCCTACGTCAACAAACGAAACAAGCTTGGTTGGTCTTAGTGTTGGTGACACGTTCACTTACAAACTGACTGGTGTATCAGTTTTATTTGATCAAGAAGCAGTAACTCCAGCCTATCTCTCTGAATATAATAATACTCACTTCTACCAAGTTACCATAACAGGAATAAATGGCTCTGTAGTAACTTTTGATACAGATTGGGCATTTAATAATGGATCTGCACCAATTTTAACTCAAGAATGGGTCAACGTAGCGACAGGTGCAAATAGTGGCGACTTCTGGGCAATTTACCCTGCAAACCTTACTGTAAATGACCTGCTTAGTCCTCAGGGAGGTAATGGACTTACTGTTAATAGCACCACCACCCAAACATATGCTGACTCCACTAGAACAACAAATTACTGGTCAACAAGCACTGTATTCACCAACATTAACGACCCAACAGAAAACACACAGCAAACTAATATAATGCAAGTCTATTTCGACCAACAAACTGGAATGCTCACTAGCTTAACTAGCATTCAAGAATATAACAATCCAGAATACAATATAATAATCACTTGGCAGCTTACAAGTACAAATGTTTGGACTGTTTAACCTCATATTTACACAAGTTTTCATAAAGGTATGTCTTAAATCTGCACAGCATAAGCATAGAAAAATGGGATTGGCACACTTACATAAACATTTATTAGCTATTGGCTGACCAGTGGACCAGTTAGATATTGGTAGAATTAACCTATCAATGATAGATGCTCCTGCACAGTGAGGCTTTTTAACTGTGTCATTGGCAACAGGTCCACATAACTGAGCATATTGGTTGTGGGAATAACTTTAGGCTAGTTCATTCTCCTATGTGTAGGCTTCAGGCAATTAAGAACTAGTATGAGGCTGATATTAGTAAGGTGGCTATCAAAGTAACTAGGGTATTACATGTCCCTTATGATGTAATACCTTGCTCTTAAGTGTAAGAGGCTTAGATTATTTATAATATGTAGAAGCGGTATAGCCAGTACCTATTATAGCCAATACCTCATAATTAATCTCTTATAGTTTATTTTAAAGAAATAGAACAAAAGTCGTCCTGTACGAAGTTCTCTCCAATATTTTAAGAAATCCATAATCAAAGACATCTATGATAAACAATAAACCTTAACCCTTAGCACCACAGGAATTTATGACCCTCAGATATTATTTCAAAGGTTAGCTTTTAAACTACTTTGTCCCTTTCAAGTATGGTCATAACTGTTTGTAGAGTGGCTGTCTATAGACTGTGTGTTGTTGGTCAATGGTTATTTTATTAGTCTTAGCTTAAAATTCGACCCAGACGAGTGTATGATTAAGAAAGCAAGTAATTGCTTAAGAAAGAAATTAACCTGAAAGCAAGAAGGATATATGAGCGAGTTATGCATCAAAGCCTAATCTGTTATCTATAAAACACAAATGGCAAACCTGCATAGGACATTTAGCATACATATCGCATATTTACTTTTTAGCTCTGAATATAGCTTATAACCATTAAAGCGCGCTCGCTTATCCTTAAGAGTTTGAGTAATAAAGCAGTATTATTGTATATTCTGCGATTGTATATTCTGCGTTCATAATATTCATATTCCAAGTGCATCCATAGAGAAAGATTGATGCTCAATGGCTCACTGTCCTAATTGTGGCAAAGAAGTTGACAAACCTTCAAGGGAACTGAAAAACTGTAGTTTTATTATCCAAGCCTATAATTGTCCAAAATGCCACCATAACTTCAAAGTTACAATTAATCAATCAATGTATATGTAATTTATCAGAAATCTAAATCTACGCCCCAAAGTTAGTTTTTAATGGTCTTTAAATCCTAAGTTGACCACTCTGGGGTCCAAAAACCAAGAATGTGATAAAATGAAGATTAAATGCGTAAAGTTAGAATGTCAATGTGGGAAAACTGGATTAGCTCAAATATTCCTAAACAGAGAAGACAACATTAAGTATGCAAGGATTCGCCACTACTCTCACATTGATACAGCCACACATAAACCACAATTTACCTATTGTAAGATAGAAGATATAGAATCTCTGAAAACTTTATTAAAAACTCAAGCTATCTCTCTGACAACTGAAAAGGTTAAGAGTGGTCAAACAGGTCATGAAAAAGAATGTGACCTAATAACTCCCAAAAACAGCCTTATTCAGGAAAACACAAGGGGCTGTCGGCTAGCTTGGTCTAGGCTTGTAGACTTGGGCTCTATAGACTCCGGTTCAAATCCGGGCAGCCCCATTAAAGGTTTTGAACCGTTTCGGGTTCAAGTACCATCGATCCCCACTTTTGCTCATTTTTTGCCCATTTCTTGCATTCTTAATGTCTTTTTAGCTCGACGCAAAGCATTGGGCGGCGCAGGTTGGGTGTTGCTGCATTTTTGGCAAATTCCATATATGTCTATGCGCTGTCCGTTAGGCTTGAATTTGGTGGCGGCGGCAACTCTGTTTGCTATTTCTTTTGTTGTTAGATCGTCTAAGTCTGTTATGTTACCGCATTGGAGGCAAATTAGGTTTATGTGAGGTTTCATGTAGGAGTCAAATCTTGCCTGTCCTTTAGGGAAATTCAGTTCTTGGATCAAATCTAAATCTCTGAGCACTTGAAGTGTCTTGTAAACTGTCGCAAGGTTACCGTTGGATGCACTTTCTTGACTTCATCGTAAATGCTCTGAGCTGAGGGATGCTCTCGACTGTGAAGAGCAATCCGGCAAATCGCAATCCTCTGCGGAGTTGCCTTGTATCCCTTATTGCGCAAAGCCTCGATAGCCGCAGCATCGGAGTTCTGAGGGGCATTCAACTTATGAACAGCCTTATCCACATCAGTATACTCAACGATTAAAGATAATAATTCCTTCTTTTCCTCTTCAGTATTCCATGGATGCTCTAAAGCTAACTGTTCTAACTGTTCTAAAGTTACTCTTTTCTTTTTCAATCTTTCCACGCGTCTATAGAGTCTACAAGCCAGCGCGCGAAAAGGGCTCTTTGCCAGGCCGTCGGCAAACTTCTTGTTTTTCGCATGGACTTTTCCCATGTGTTTAACACTATTAAACATTGAAGGCGAATTGAAAAGCTTAACTGCGCTCTTGTTCATTTAGCTGTTAACAGGTATGGTTACAATGCAATACGAAAATGTCATATTTCCAGGTTCAGTAGGCTTTCAATGTAAGAATTGCGGAGTTTGTTGCAGAGACGAGCCATCAGATATCAATTTGAAAGAACAACAAAGGATAGAAGCTAAAGGATTCGTGAATTTTTGGAAGACCCTAATAATCCTTATAACAGGAATATTCGCCGAAAGAAAAACAGGAGCTGTTTCTTTTTAACCGAAGAAAACACCTGTAAGATTCACGATGTCAAACCAGCAATATGCATTTTGGAACCATTTATTATAACAGACTATGATTATAAAACAAATAGGATTTTTCTCGACTTAAATCCGCTTGCAGCCATAAACTGCAAAGGTATTTTCACCGGAGAAATGATTGCTCCAGAACAAATAGGAAAAGCTGCCCAAACCATCGTGAGAGAATCCTTAGAAATGGTGGCAAAGAAAACAGGACTTCCAGTTACAGATAAGAAAGTTGCTTCATTAACAAGGAAGCTATTATTGAATTTATAGTTCATTTAAGTACTTGTGGAACGTATAAATATAATTCGAAACTAGTTTGTAGCTATAACTCGGGTGAACATTTGAAAGAGAATGAGTCATTTCTTTTATGAGAAGGAGACAGTAATATGCGGAAGAAAGGAGAAACAGGAGAACAAGATCGGGGAAAACCTCAGCCTCGAAAAAAGAAAGAAAGAGAAGAGACCCGCAAGAAGAAAAAACTCGCCAGAGTTGAAAGACAACAGTCCAGAAAGCCTTAAGATAGATATAGCCTAGTGCGCACACGCACGTTTCCAATATCTTATTTCTTGGCAGCAAGAATCCGTGACCCCATCTTTCTGCGTCTTACGAACCGCCAATTTCCTAAACTAAACGCAATGTGTGGGAACTAAGATTTAATCCACCAAACAACGTTTCAGGATGGCGTGTGCTTTCAGAAGACCTTAACGCTTCTTAAGCAAGCTTTTCAGAGTTCACCCAATAGAGAAGGACGTTTCCCGAATAGAGATCTCTTCCCAGCAGTTCAGGTGTGACTAGCTTGATTCTGATGAAGGGCTGCTCTGTTGTCTAATCGCTTTATAAGCAAGTTTGTGTAACATAGGACTGTAGTGTTCTGTTGTTGAGTTGAGAAGAACACGGCAACGTTACGGGCTACAATCAGTGATGAAAGGAGTTATGGAAAATGTCGGAAAAATCAAAAATTGTTTTCGTTGGAAAGAAAATGCCAATGGACTATGTTCTAGCGATTATTACAGGCCTATCGGAGAGCAATGCTAAAGATATAACCTTGAAGGCCAGAGGACAAGCAATAACTACAGCTGTTGACGCAGCTGAAATAACGAGAAACCGCTTCCTAAAAGACTTAAAAGTAAGCAAAATCATGATTGGAACAGAGGAGATGCCGCCGAGAGAGGGCGAAACCAGAGCTCGGATGGTTTCAACAATTGAAATAATGCTTACAAAAGAGTAGGAATACCTTGCGAAACACGCGCTAGGTAACCATTAAGGCGCCGCGTGTTTTGGGTCTCTAAATGTCCTGAAAAACAAGCTGTTGATATTTTTTGTTTTTCCTGATACTTTAGGTTTTAAGGACTTTAACAGGCCCAAACGCCTTTTTGCGAAGCGCAATATTATCCTATCGGGTGAAGGCGATAGGTGATTATCGTATAAGATTTTATTCGTAGAATATGAGGTTTTGTTCCTCCAATATTTCATGAAGCTTATGCACTGCGTCATAAACGTCTTGTTCTTTCTTCGCCCCGGTACAAACAAGGCTCCCGCTTGCGAATATCAGTATGACCACCTTAGGCTCGTCCATCCTGTAGACCAAGCCTGGAAACTGCTCCGGCTCATACATCGTTTTTCTAAGCGTGGAAACTGTCTTCTCCAAATCTACCTGTCCGCCTAGACTTGCAGAAGCAACGATGTTCACAA
>Ga0182027_10011128_pt1 | contig 12740 bp, 15 predicted proteins | sample 712E1DmetaG_FD_121300 | JGI IMG/M metagenome (GOLD analysis project Ga0182027, IMG submission 121300) | Permafrost microbial communities from Stordalen Mire, Sweden - 712E1D metaG (Illumina Assembly) | ecosystem: Environmental > Terrestrial > Soil > Wetlands > Permafrost | place: Sweden...
CAAGGTGCTCCAGGAGTCGTTCGGCATCGTGATGGGCTCGATGGTCACCATCCACAGCTATACCAACGACCAGGTCGTGCTCGACTTCCCGCACAAGGACCTGCGCCGCGCCCGCGCCGCCGCCATCAACATGATCCCCACCAAGACCGGCGCCGCCAAGGCCATCGGTTTGGTCATGCCCGAACTCAAGGGCAAGCTGGACGGCTACTCGATGCGCGTGCCGACGCCCGACGTCTCCGTCGTCGATCTGACGGCCATCCTGAAGACGCCCACCACCGCCGAAGCGGTCAATGCGGCCATGAAGCAGGCCGCCGAGGGCAAGCTCAAGGGCATCCTGGACTATACCGAAGATCCGGTCGTCTCTACCGACATGCTCCACGACCCCCACTCCAGCATCATCGACGGCAGCATGACCAAGGTCATGGAAGGCACGCTGCTCAAGATCCTGTCCTGGTACGACAACGAGTGGGGCTATAGCTGCCGCCTCGTCGACCTCTGCAAACTCCTCGCCGACAAGGGCCTCTAACAGGCTGCTGAAAAGGATTCAAGAGCACTTCCTGGCGCGCGTGGCTCGGAAATGTACCTCTGTGTTTACAGCAACTGACGGAGCCGCGACCGTCTGACGGAGCCGCGACTGAAAGGAGCGGTTCTTCGCGTTGTTCGCGTTGTTTCTGAGCCGCGACCCCAGGAAGTCACGATGGGCCTGCGGCCCACCGAAAGAAATGAAGAACGATCGCAAAATGGCGAATGGCTGGCGAAATTCGGGTCGTTCTTCAGGGGAACGGTCCCATCGAGCAGCAACTGACTGAGCCGCGACCGTGAGGGAGCGGTCCCATCGAGCCCCTTTTCAGCAGCCTGCTCAGTTCGCGTCGTGGCGTTCGCCGCCCGGCTCATCGGCCGGGTCCGCCAGCCAACCTCAACGGCCTCTGACGCCCCAGCGCGTCCGGGGCCGTTCGCTTGTCGGCGCCGTGACCGCGTTCCCGGCGAGTGCGACATACAAGCAACTCTTTCGAGCGAGAACACGATGAAAAAGCAAACTAAACGCGCAGCCCCGGCCTTCGCCTCCGAAGCGCAAGTAGCCGCATGGTGGTACGAGAACCGCAAGTCCCACGACAGGGAATTCGCCGCGGCCGCGAAAAAGGGTGAGGCGCAGGCGCTGACTGGGGAGAAGTTGCGGGCGCGGATCGAGGCCTCCCGAGCCAGGACGCCGGCGCGCGTGGTTTCGCTGCGGGTTCCGGAAACGGACTTGGCCTTAGCCCGCAAGCAGGCGGAGCAGAAGGGGCTCCCTTACCAGACCTACATCAAGTCCTTACTGCACGAAACGCTGGCCGAGCGCGAGAAGCGCAAGGCAGGATAATCGCCGAGCGGGAGTCGGAGTAGGGCAGGGAAGTCCACGTCCGTTTCCCGTTTCCACGGTGGATGCGCGGTGCGCGCACGGTGTTTGCACGGTGAAACCACGGTGCGCGCACGGTGAATTCACGGTGAAATCATGGTGTTTGCACGGTGAATTCGTGGTGAAATCATGGTCCGCGCACGGTGAAACACGCGGTGAAACGCCCTGACCACCCGGGGCTAGAACCGGTCTTCCGGGGCGGGTTCGGCTGCTGGAACCTTGTCCAGCGCGGCCAGAAAACGCTCGCGGCTGCCCGACAGATGTTGTCCCGTAAATCCGCCCAGCCAGCCCAGCCCCACAACGATCAGAGAGACAAGTAGGCTATGCAGCCCAGGCCGCCCGCCAAAAGCCAGTGTGACCGCCAGACTCAGCAGAGCAGCCGTAATCCCTATGAGAAGGCCGTGCAGAATCCTGGCCTGCGGGGCGCGTCGAGCCACGCGGAGCGCCACAACCAGTGTCAGCAACATCTCCAGCCACGGCATCAACCTGGGACTGACCCACTCGGCCAAGTGATTGATGGCAATCTGGTCGGGCGCGCCCCGAGCCTGAAAGGCCAAGACAATCGCGTACAGGGCGCTCAGGAGCGTCAGGATAAGAAAGCTCAGCGCAATGATCGCCAGTGCAGCGCCGAAGACGCGGAGCCAGCGGATTCCTGAAAATGAGAAGTTCATTCCCCCGGCATCCGCCCCCATTAGAGTAACTCCTGTTCAGGCGGAACTGGATCAACCCGCGCCCGTTCGCCCGATTCAGATTGCGCTCTTGAGGACGAGCGCGGCGCGCGAGGACTGCTCCAATTCGGCGATTAGGATGGCATGTCGCCGCAGAAGGTTTTCAACCCGGGAGGTCCGGTAGTTGCAGCTCTCGAGCTGGACCACCTTTGGCGGCGCGCCGCGGGACCTGGCGAGGGCCAGAAAATCGGAATCGGCGGTCACGATCGTAAACCCGTTGGCCCGCGCATACTCCCAAATACTCTCGTCCGAAGTGAAGCGGGCGAGACCGGTGTCGAAAACGTGAGCGGAACCGGGGAACAGCCCCGCCAGGCGGCCGACGAGCTTCGGCGAGAGATTCGCGTCAAACAGAAGCTTCAACGCGATTTGCGCTCCCGCCCCGCCTGCGCGGCATAGGCATAGACTGCGGGGAAATCGGCCTTCTCCAGGTACGGGTAGTCGCGCAGGATCTCATCCTCGGTCATCCCGGAACCGAGCATATCCAATACGTCCCATACGGTGATGCGAAGCCCACGGATGCAGGCCTGCCCCGAGCGCTGGCCCGGCACAATCGTGATCCGGGAAAGATCGGCCTTGTCGGCAGTGGCCATGAACCATATTATCCCCGATTCCCGCTGGCAGGACCGCTCGCTCTGATCGGGCGGCGACCCAATCAGCTTGTCTTTCCATAGGGACGCAGCGCAGCCGACACGTCGAGTTGATCGTCGGCACGGGCAAACCACCACCCCGGAAACGGGTCTTTCGCGCCGCCGGGCGGCTCTCGCTGCAAAACGGAAACCGCTCAGGCTGAGCGGGTCGCCTATTGAAAACAAATGACTTACAGTCAAAAACCCGCTCAGCCTGAGCGGGTTTGCTCTACCCAGCGTCCCAATCTGGGGCGCCAGACTCGCCCCAATCACGACGCCAGACTCGCCCGCAATCGCTGCGCCGGCAATCACTGCGCCGGGACGATCCGGATGGCCGCCCCGCCGCCCGGAGCGAGCTTCAGTTTGAGCACCGTGCCCGCATCCACACTGCGCTTCTCCAGTACGCTCTCTTTCGGCTGCTGCGCGGCGTTGGGACCATCCGCGTAGATCTCCGCCGCGTACTTCCCGCCGCCCAGGAAGCTGAGCGGGACTTCGACCTCGCGCGGATCCCAATTCGTGATGCTGCCGACGTACCACTCCTGCCCCTTGCGCCGCGCGATGGTGATGAAGCGCGCCGGCCGGCCGTTCAGCACGCGCGTCTCGTCCCACGTCGTTGGAACCTTTTTTATAAACTCGGTTTCCTTCTGGCCGTCGTAGGCCGCGGGATGATCCGCCACCATCATGAACGGGCTCTCAAACACGACGAACAGCGCCACCTGGTGGCAGCGTGTGCCCATCACCATGGGAGCCATGTCGCGCGCCTCGAACTGCGCCTTGGTGACGTTGTCGAAGCCGCCCGGCGTGTAATCCATCGGCCCGGCCAGCATGCGCGTGAACGGCAGCGTGGTGTTGTGCACCGGCGTTTCGCGAGCGCTCCATTTGTTGTACTCCGCGCCCATCACGCCCTCGCGCGTCAGCACGTTGGGATACGTGCGGCGCATCCCGTCCGGCTTGTAGGCGCCGTGATAATCCAACATCAGATGGTGTCCGGCGGCCTTCTGCGCCATGTCGCGGTACCAGTTCACCATCCACTGGTCGGCCCGGTCCATGAAGTCGATCTTGACCCCCGCGACGCCCCATTTTTCGAACTGCGCAAACGCGTCCGCGGCCTGCGCATCGACGTCCGTCCAATAGGCCCACAGCCAGACCTGCACGTTCTTCGACTTCGCGTATTCGACCAGTTTCGGGATATCGACCTGCGGCTTAAACTTCGTCAGATCGGATTCGCGCTTGCCGGCGCCGTACGCCGCACCCGCGCTCGCCGCCCAACCGGCGTCCACCAGCATGTAGCGGAATCCGTTCCGCGCCGAGAAGTCGATGTAGTATTTCATCGTCTCCGTATTCATGCCGCCCTGGAACGGAACGTTCTTCACGATCTGGCCCGACCACCAGTCCCAGGCCGTCTTGCCCGGCACGATCCACGACGTGTCCGCGATCGCGCTGGGCGGATTCAGATTCACCACCATGTTCGATTCCACCAGCCGACCGGGATCGTCCGCGATCAGCAGCACGCGCCACGGCGATTGCGCCGGCGCCTGGCGGATCACGGAAACCGCCGTTGCTTCGGCCTGCGCGTCCATCGGCCACGGCAGGTGCGGCGCGGTGCGATCCTCGACCCGCGGCGCCAGGCGCGCCGTCAGCAGGTTGCGGTCTCCGGTCGCGTGCACGAACAGCCCGGCCCAATCGTCAATGTAGGCCTCCGTCAGCCCGACCCACGCGACGCCCGGAACTTCCAGGAGTTGGGGCAGTCCGATCAGGTATTCCGGATGCAGCCCGCTGATAGTCAGCTCGTGATAATCGTCTTCGTTGCTCGACTGAAAATCGCGCAGGATCAGGCTCCACGTTGTCGCGTCCTTACTGAAGCGGAACTCGGTCGCTTCGTTGGTAATGCGCAGTTCTTTCACGCCGGCTTGCGCGGGAATGATGTAGCGGAACGCGACGCCATCGTCGTACGCCCGCGCCTCAATCGTCAGCCGCCGCCCGGCCGCCGTCGTCTCCACCGTCTGTACGCTGACGGCGTTGTAGTGGTCGCGAATCGGATTCGATTTCCCGGCGACGGCGTTCCAGGTCTCGTCGCCGGCCGAGTTTTTCGACGACTCTACCCGCACCGCCGCCCCAAGCACCGGCGCCCCTTCGATCGCCAGACCTAGGTTCGACCACTCCAAAACCGGTTTGCCTCGAAACGCGACCCGATACGCCAGTTGACCGCCAGATGGCTGAACTGATTGTCCGCGCAAGGTAGCGATCGAGAGTTCCAGCGCGCCGTTCGGCGATTGGACCTCCACAGGCGCCTGGGCCGCGGCGATAAAGCTCGCGGCGAAAACGACTAAGCAGAGGATGGCCAGTCTTCGATAAGAATTCATAACAGCTATAGCCTATTACACGGCCGCGGCTTTCGGCTCAATCCCGGCATGCCAGTGGTCCGGCCCTCAGGCGGTATAGTCTTGGACGGCGTTCATCGTAGGCACACCGGGTCATTTATCGGGAGGAATTTCAAGAACCAGTCGGACGTCTCAGGCGGCCGGCGGCACGGCCTCGAGCTGCCCTCTGCGTCCGCTTTCCGCCTGCGCGTCTTTCGCGCACAACCACCCCAGCATCGCGATGGAGAGTTTCTCCAGATATGCGGAAAGCGCCAGGCTGGTGTCCGAACTGACTTGCGCGGTTTCCACGGTAAACACCAGCGTCGATGTCTGGTCTGTTCGTAACAGCTCGTCGACGTAATCGTGGATCGCGAGTTCCGAGTCCGGCTTGATCAGCCCATCGAAAAAGCTGAGGTGCGCTACGAATCCAAACGCGAATTCTTTCCGCAGGCGAGGCCGCCGGTGTGCCGGAAGAATCGTCAGCGCGCCGATGGGACGGCCGGCCGCGCCCTCCTGGTGCACAATCGCTAATCCGGCGTCCGCCAGGTCGTACGCGCTGGTCCGGAATTCGACGACCGGAGAGCCACGCACGCGGCATCTGTCTTCAAAGGCTGCCGGCGCTTCTCTGAGTTTCCGCAGCACCGCATCTGCTTCCCGCGCCTTGGGCAGGATGCCGGTCACTTCGTGCCGGAACCAGCCCGCGGAGTCCCATCCGTGGATCTGGATATCTGCCTCGCCGGCCGCAACGGAGCAAGAGTTCACAATGCGCATAAGCCTGCTCTTTAAGCAACGGAATGGCCAATCCCGCGAGCTTCATATTTTGGGCTCTTAAGATACGTAACTCCTATAGAAAGATCGGCCGCGGGGTGAGTTTCGCGGCACCGCAGGCATCGTCGCGGGCCGGATAGCCGTCCACAGCTCGAAAAAGTGGACTTACAATGCAAAATGCTACACAGGCCCATTCGACTACGACACTACGGCAACCATGCCGGCGAAGTGTTGTATGGAAACTCAACAGCGGGCCGGTTCCACCGGAGCTGACAAGACCATCGAGCAGCCGGCGGCAAATGCAATTTCTGCAATAGAGAGCGCAGCTTTTGCCGCCTGCTCCGAGGCATTGCCACCGTGGAACGACATCAGAGGATCCGGGATCAGCCTAGCGCCAGGGCCCGAGTTCGAGACACGCGCGTGCGTACCAAAAGGTTATCGGGTCCCCACAGACGATAATCTCTCCAACGCGCGGCGCAAGGTCGTTAAGTTTTGGATTCTCCCGATTGTTAACCGGCCGGCGGAATTCGGTGCTGGAAACCGTGGACGCCGGAAAGTGGGGGCAGGGGGCCGTCCCGATCCGTCCCGCTGGAATTTCGGCTCCATTGATCCCGGCATATTGCATCCATTATGCCGATCCAAGGGCCAGGGAGTGGTTCGGAACCCCCGACTCGCTCCGCCTGTGCCGGCCGGCGACAAGGCATCCCGTTGGTCGGCCCTCAAAGTGCACGAGGTGTGGGGTGGACAAACCATCCCAGGAGAATAACCATGCCCGAGTTCGGATCGCCCTTTTCAGGACTGGCACACGACGGGAAGCTCACGGACGAGGAACTCGTGAGAGCAATTCGTTTCATGGTGGCCGCGGAGTACGAAGCGACTCAGATGTACATGCAGCTGGCCGAGTCAACTGACAACGAGCTGGCCGTGGGAGTGCTCAAGGACATAGCGGACGAGGAACGTGTGCACGCTGGAGAGTTTCTGAGATTGCTCCGCGAGCTGGCCCCCGATGAAGTAAAGTTCTATGCCCAGGGGGCAGCCGAAGTTGAAGCGGAAATCGAGAAAATGAAGGAAAGGGTTTCCGTTTGAACGCTGCCTGCGTCCGCTGGGGTCTTGGCTTCTAAGATTCCCTACACGTTTCACTCCTTCCTCTGATCCGGGTTCCAGAGAACCGTCCGAACTCCCGGCTGGCCCAGTCTGCGCCGCTCGCCGGCGCTGGGTCCAGTCTCGGTTAAACGCAGCGGCGCGCCCGCGGCCGGCGCCCCCGTCCCATGCCCCGGAGCGGCGCCGCGGAGCATGCTCCTGCCCTTTGTGATCGGTCGCTCAGGCCATTCCTTTAGTCCTGATTCCCGTCTAAACGACCTATCTTTCGTCCAAAGGGGGTAATGCCCCGGCCCGATAGTGCCGATCTCTTGATCACAAGGGCAGCGCCTCTTGGCGCGTACCCTCGCCGATAACTTCGCCGCACGGTGCAGTCGAGCCCGCAAAAGCGATAGCCCGATGAAAGGGTTCTACTATGTCTATCTCTGCCGTTAACTCCCTCTACAGTTCCTCTTTGCTGCAACTGGGCGCTCTCAACTCCACACCAGCCTCCTTGCTCTCCACTGGGACCCCCTCTTCCGCCACATCCCCGACGGACCCTCAGGGCATTCCGAGCTTCACCCAGCTCATGAACCAGTTGCAGCAGGAGGCCACCAGCGATCCGTCCGCCTTCAAACAGGAGACTGCCGCCATCGCCTCGAATCTCGGTACCGCCGCGCAGTCCGCCACCGGGTCCCAGGCCGCTTTGCTAGAAAACGTGGCCACTCAATTTCAGACCGCCTCGCAAACCGGCAACCTGTCCGCCATCAGTTCCAATGCCGTCTCCGGCACCACGGGCACTCAAGGCGCTTCGGGACATCATCATCATCACCACCACTCCTCCTCGCAGGATCCGTCACAGCCGAGCTCCACCAGTCCCACCGACATCATGTCGCTGGTCACCGCCAGCCAGTCCGCCGCATCGTCGAGTGCGGCCAACCAGGCCTACGTCAACAGCAGCCTGGACAGCGGCCTCCTGGGAAACTGACGATCCGTTGGCGCTTCAATCGCGCCCCCGGTTCGCTACTCCCGCGCTAGCGATTGCCCCTTCGCAGCGTGGCGCCGCCGCGCGCAGCACCGCGCAAAACACCGTCATTTCAACAGGAACACGGTGAGGTTTTCAATAAGTTCTCCGATTGCAGCAGATCCACTGTGAAGCACGGCGCCACGATTTTTGCGGTGTCATCACGGTTCGCGCACGGTGCGTCTGGCCAGACGGGGGGCAATGATGCGAATCTCAGAGAAGAAGGTCTGAAAACGATTCAGTCAATAAGATGACACGCGAGAAAGGGCCCACCGGGATTCTGCTGATCGACTGCGCCGACCGCAAGGGGCTGGTGGCGGCGATCGCGAATTTCCTGTACGCCCACAATGCCAATATCCTGCACGCCGATCAGCACCAGGACCAGGAGCACGGATTGTTCCTGATGCGGGTGGAGTGGGACCTGGAGGGCTTCAGCCTGGGCGCCGAGCGCTTTCCGGTCGAGTTCGAGCCGGTGGCGCGGAAGTTCGGGATGCGCTGGCGGCTGGAGTATTCGGCGCGGCCGGCGCGGGTGGCGATTCTGGTATCGCAGTACACGCATTGCCTGGCGGATCTGCTGCACCTGTGGCAGACCGGCGAGCTGGCGTGCACGATTCCGCTGGTGATCAGCAACCACGACGACGGGCGGAAGCTGACGGAGTTCTATGGCATTCCGTTCCATCAGATCGCGGTCGAGGCGGAGCGGAAGGCGCAGGCGGAGCGGGAGCAGCTCGAACTGCTGGCGTTGCACGGCGTGGAGCTGGTCGTGCTGGCGCGCTACATGCAGGTGCTGTCGGCGGAGTTCGTGGGCCGGTACCCGGGGCGGATCATCAATGTGCACCACTCGTTCCTGCCGGCGTTCCGCGGGGCGCGGCCGTACCAGGCGGCGTTCCAGCGGGGGGTGAAACTGATCGGTGCGACGAGCCACTATGTGACCGACCTGCTGGACGAGGGGCCGATCATCGAGCAGGACGTGACGCGGGTGTCGCACCGCGACCAACTGGCCGACCTGATGCAGAAGGGCAGAGAACTGGAGCGGGTGGTGCTGGCGCGGGCGGTGCGGTGGCACCTGGAGCACCGGATTCTGCGCTACGCGAACAAGACGGTGGTATTCGACTAAGCGGCAGCAGTGTTCGTGGACCGCCGGGCAACGCGCCAGGGGAGGCGCGGGCGTGCCGCGATCCGCTCGTTTTGTGGCGCCGCGCGAGGCGGGAACATACGCGGGGCCAGGGCCAAGCCGGCCCGGTACAATGAAGCACAGGACCGGGAGGCAGCCAATGGCCGGATATTATCACCAGGAAGATCTGGCGCATTTCAGCGATATGGGCCAGAACGCGCCGGAGCTGTGGCGGAAGTTTTCGGAGTGGTATGGCGCGGTGTTCGCCGAGGGGGCGCTGAGCGAGCGCGAGAAGAGCCTGATCGCGCTGGCGGTGGCGCACGCGGTGCAGTGCCCGTACTGCATCGACGCCTACACGCAGGCGTGCCTGGAGAAGGGCTCGAACGTCGAACAGATGACCGAGGCGGTGCACGTGGCGAGCGCGATTCGCGGCGGAGCGACGTTGGTTCACGGGCTGCAAATGCGCAACGCGGCGGCCAAGGTCAGCATGTGAGCGGCGCCCTTCCACTGTTTGAAGAATCGCTGCGGACGTCGGGGTTGTTTCCGCTGACGGCGACGGGCATCGCCGTGTTCCAGATCAACGTCGGCAAGCTGTGCAACCAGAGCTGCCGGCATTGCCATGTGGAGGCCGGCCCGAACCGCAAAGAGATGATGAGCCGGGAGACGGTCGAGCTGTGCCTGCGGGCGCTGGAGCAGACCGCGATCCCGACCGTCGACATCACGGGGGGCGCGCCGGAGCTGAATCCGAACTTCCGCTGGCTGGTGGAGCGGTCGCGCGGGCTGGGGCGGCAGGTGATGGATCGAACGAACCTGACGGTGTTGCTGCTGAACTCGCAAGCCGGGCTGGCGGAGTTTCTCGCCGCGCACGAGGTGGAGATCGTGGCCAGCCTGCCGTATTTTCAGGAGCAGCAGACCGATGCGCAGCGCGGGGCGGGCGTGTTCGCGGGCTCGATCGAGGCCCTGCGGAAGCTAAACGCGCTGGGCTACGGCGCGGCGGGGAGCGGACTGAAGCTGAACCTGATGTACAACCCGGCGGGCGCGTTCCTGCCGCCAGCGCAGCACGCGATCGAGGCGGATTTCCGGCGGGAATTGGAGCGGCGGTATGGTGTGGCTTTCAACACGCTGTACGCGCTGACGAACGTGCCGATCGGACGTTTCAAAGAGTTCCTGGAGGCGAGCGGGAACTACGAGCGGTACATGCAGAAGCTGGCGGGGGCGTACAATCCAGGCGCGGCGGCGGGGGTGATGTGCCGCTACACGCTGTCGGTAGGTTGGGATGGGACGTTGTACGACTGCGATTTCAATCAGATGCTGGATGTCACGGTGGACCACGGGGCGCCGGCGCACATCCGGGATTTTTCGGCGGCGATGTTGAACCGGCGGCGCATCGTGACGGGGCGACACTGTTACGCCTGCACGGCGGGCGCGGGCTCGAGTTGCACGGGAGCGAGCGTCAAATAGCGCGCTGCCGGGAGCGGCCTCAGACGGTGTCGAGGTGGCGCACGACGGCGGAGGTGAATTGGCGCGTGGTGGCCGTGCCGCCGAGGTCGCAGGTGAGCGTGGCACCCTGGCGGAAGACGGCCATGATGGCGCGCTGCAAGCGGTCGGCGGCCACGGATTCACCGAGGTGGCGCAGCATCAGAATGGCTGACGACATGAGGGCAGTGGGATTGGCGACGCCCTGGCCGGCGATGTCGGGCGCGGAACCGTGGACGGCCTCGAAGACGGCGCAGCGCTCACCCATGTTGGCGCCGGGGACGACGCCGAGTCCGCCCACCAGGCCGGCGGCGAGGTCGGAGACGATGTCGCCGTAGAGGTTGGGCAGGAGCAGAGTATCGAAGGTCTCGGGCCGCATGACGAGTTGCATGGCGGCGTTGTCGACGATCAATTCGTTGTAGGCGATATCGGGGTAGTTGGCGGCGACTTCGCGGCAGCAGCGGATGAAGAGGCCGTCGGAAAGTTTCATGATATTGGCCTTGTGCACGGCCGTGACGCGGTGGCGGCGATTCTTGCGGGCGTAGGTGAAGGCGTAATTGGCAATGCGCATGGAGGCGTAGCGCGTAATGATCTTAAGACTCTCGACGACGTCCTTGACTACCTCGTGCTCGAGGCCGGAGTAGAGATCCTCGGTATTCTCGCGGAAGATGACCATGTCGATATTGACGTCCTGAAAGCGGGTCTTCAGGCCGGGCAAGGTGAAGACCGGGCGGACGTTGGCGAACAGGTCAAGCTGCTTGCGCAAGGCGACGTTAACGCTCTTGAAGCCGCCGGCGATGGGCGTGGTCACGGGGCCCTTGAGAGCGATGCCGGTACGCTCGATGGACTCCAGCACCTCGTGGGGCAGCGAAATGCCGGCCTGCTCGATGATCGCCGCGGTCAGTTCAGCGCGTTCCCATTCAATCGGCACGCCGAGCGCGGCCAGAACGTCGACGGTCGCATCGGCCACTTCGGGCCCGATGCCATCACCGGGGATGAGAGTGATCTGGTAAGCCACGGATTCATGGTAGCGCGCGAAGGGCCAGCGCTTTGCCGGGTCCAGACCGCGCGAGCTTCTCATGCGCTATTTATCCGGGCCGAGGGGTCGGCCCGGGGGCACATGAATATCATGCCATCGGCTCACAGGCCGAACAGCGGGGTCGATCTACCAGTTCAAAAACTATTGGGCGGGAGTAGCTTCGACAGCAGGCGGGGCAGTCTTTGCCACCTTCTTCCGTACACTCTTTTTTGCCTTCTTGGGCGTAGCCTTCACCGCCGCTTTCTTGGCCGCTGTTTTCTTGGGCGCAGATTTAGTCGCCGCAGCCGGCTCGGCAGCTTGCTGCGCGGCCTTAACTTTGGCCCATCGCCTCTTGGCGGCTTCCCGTATGGCCAGTTTGCCGGCAGCGCTGAACTTCCGCTGTTTCTTAGGCTGCGCTGAAGCCAGCGGCTGTGATGGTATCTCGGAGGTCTTCTTCAGGTTCGCCCAGCGTTTCTTCTGCGCGGCACCGATCAGTTTCCGGGCGGCGGCGCTCAATGTCCGTTTGCGCTTCGCCGGTTCAGGCGAGGCGGCTGGTTTCGTACTCTCAGCGGATAGCGTGGCCTTAAGTTCAGCTATCTGATCTTCCAGACGCTTCTTTTGCACTTCAAAACCCTCCAAGGCCGCGGTGAGGATTTCAGTAGTGAGTTGTGATTTTGGCATGGGTCGTCTCGCTAAGTGGTACTTTCACTCTCCTGTAATCCCAGTGTCTTCCATAACCAAGCTAGCGTCAATCTGGACTTGCCCCAGGTTTTGAGACAAACGGTTAAGACTCAAAATTCATTGAACGGAGAATTGAGTCATGGGACTATCTCGCAGGCAGTTTACTAAAGAGCTCAAGCTGGTCGCCGGGCGGCGGCTGGAACAAGGGGTATGGAGCGCCGAAGCGGCGCGGGCGTTGGACGATCGGGCGGATGGTGGAACCGGGCCGGGTTAGCCGGTCTACTCGGGCCTTGACTTTTCGTCGGGCAGCAAGCGGTAGGCGACGATCTCGGCTTGCTTGGACGTGCCACCGAGCGTTCCAGATTTCAGCAGCACTTCGAAATATCGAACGCGGTCGCGATCGATGGCATGGATCGTCTTCAGCATCTGCTCTGACAATTCAGGATGGGTTGTGAACTCTCCGGCCGCTTCCGTG
>Ga0182027_10011130_pt1 | contig 12739 bp, 7 predicted proteins | sample 712E1DmetaG_FD_121300 | JGI IMG/M metagenome (GOLD analysis project Ga0182027, IMG submission 121300) | Permafrost microbial communities from Stordalen Mire, Sweden - 712E1D metaG (Illumina Assembly) | ecosystem: Environmental > Terrestrial > Soil > Wetlands > Permafrost | place: Sweden...
CGGGCGTGTGAAAATTGTTCCCGGCGACGCATTGGCCAAATACACACTCGAACAGATACCGAACGAAAAAGAACGCGAATTTCGGAAAAAACCGACTGCGTTTTTGGGCGAAATGATGTTCACTTCGACGTTGCTGGCCGTGTCGAATCCCAAACCGCTCGAGGCGTATTTTTTGCAAGGCCATGGCGAATCATCGCTCACCGACAGCAGCGAAACCGGCTACTTGAAATTCGCCTCCATCTTGGCGCAGAACTACATTAAAGTGCAGCCTCTTGAATTGTTGGGCGACAGTCCCGTGCCGGCAGAGTGCAACCTGCTCATCATCGCCGGACCAAGAACAATGTTTTCCAACCTCGAACTGCAAAAAATTGATCAATATCTCTCGCAAGTCGGACGGTTGCTGGTGCTGCTTGACTATTCTTCCATTCAAAAACCGACCGGCATTGAAGACATTCTCAAGCAGTGGGGGGTGAACGTCGGCGCCGACGTGGTGCAAGATCCCAAGAACACCACTTCCGGACAAGATGTGATTGTTTACAATTTCAGCCAGCACCCGGTTGTCAATCCACTGACACGACTTGCGTTGCAACTAATTTTGCCACGACCTGTCAGTCATGTGAACTGGCAAAACCCGCCCGCGGACGCGCCTAAAGTGGATGAACTTGCATTCTCCGGTCCGGATTCCGTGCTTGCGGGTGAACGGGGTGAAACGCCGCACAGCTATCCCTTGATGGCGGCAGTGGAGCAAAGTCCGGTCAAAGGCGTCGCCAACCCGCGCGGCACGATGCGCATGATTGTCGTCGGTGATTCTTTTTTCCTCGGCAACCGCCAGATTGAATCCGGCGCGAACCGTGATTTCGCCGGTTACGCAGTTAATTGGCTGCTCGACCGCCCAACCTTGCTCGAAGGCATCGGCCCACGGCCCGTCACTGAATTCCGGCTCATAATGACACGGGCGCAGCAGCGCAATGCCCGCTGGCTCTTGTTGGGCGCGTTGCCCGGCGGCATACTGATGCTCGGCGGGTTGGCCTGGCTACGACGGAGAAAATAATGAGCTCGAAAAACACCTGGATTTGGTTCGTCGTTGCTGCGGCTTTGTTCGCGTTCATTTTTTCTTTTCAACGTTTCTCGCGGTCGTCCACCACGAAACAGTTCTACATCCTCCCGGATTTACACCCCAATACCGTCACCAGCATTCAAGTGATTCCCGTTAATGCGCCGGAGATTCGCGTCGAGCGCACAAATGGCGCATGGTTGTTAACAAAGCCCGTTATTTATCCTGCACAGCCTGCAGCTGTTGAAGCGTTGCTTGCGGCACTTCAGAAACTCACGCCCATCACTCGCATCAGTGCCAGTGAACTTCATGAACATCATGGCGCCAATATGGAATACGGTTTTGAACCGCCGCAAACTTCGCTTGTCGTCACGGACGGAGCCCGTCGCCAGCAGCTTCAGGTAGGCAACAAAACCGCCCCCGGCGACCAGGTTTTTCTCCGTGTAGTCGGCGTTGACGGCGCATTTGTGGCCGACGCGGATTGGCTCAAATTCGTTCCGCATTCGGCCGATGATTGGCGCAACACGGCGCTGGTGGACTTCAATGGCAGCACGCCTGATTGGATTGTTCTGACGAACGGCACGAAGGTCATCGAACTCCACTACAACGCAACCAACCACCTCTGGCGCATGACCCGGCCACTTGTGGCCCGCGCGGACAGCAGCCGTATCACGGAGGCGCTGCAAGCCCTGCAAACCACCCGCGTCTCGCAATTCATCAGCGACGACACAAAGACAGACCCAAGTGTATTCGGCCTGCTACCCGCTGACCTTGACTTGTGGTTGGGCTATGGCACGAACTTTACGACCGCCATCCACATCGGCAAAAGTCCCACAAACGACGCGGCGCAAGTCTATGCCAAGCGTGAAGGTTGGAATGCCGTTGCGATGACTGCCAAAGAACCTTTGGCGCCGTGGCATGGCGCCGTAAATGACTTTCGCAATCCCTATTTACTCGATTTGTCCGCTCCCATCGCCGAAATTGAAGTGCAAGGCCGGAACAATTTCACCTTGCAGCGGCAAGGTACGAATGAGTGGCGCGTGCTTGGGGAAAAATTTCCGGCGGACGCCGGGAGCGTGCAACAATTCATCAAAACCCTCGCCAGCCTGCGCGTCGCGGAATTCGTCAAAGACGTTGTGACCGCACCGGATTTGCCGGGTTATGGACTGGCGCCAGCGCCGACGCGCCAAATCACGTTGCGTTCGGCGGCGGGCGACACGAACGGGGTCATTGTCCAATTGTCCTTCGGCACGAACCAAAACAATGAAGTCTTTGTCCGGCGCGCAGACGAGGATTTTGTATACGCCGTGACTTTGGAAGACTTCAACCGCCTGCCTGAAGCGGGCTGGGAATTCCGCGAACGTCGCATTTGGGCCTTCTCGGAGAATGACGTGGCGCAAATCGCAATTCATCAGAACGGCAAGACATGGCAAATCATCCGAAACGGGCCGAACAAATGGTCGTTTGCGCCCGGCTCGGAGGGCATCATCAACCCGCCAGCCATCGAGGAAACTGTGCACCGGCTGAGCGAACTCACCGCTGCCGGCTGGGTCGCCCCAAACACAACCAACGCCGCGCCATTCGGTTTCAAGCCGGATAATTTGCAAATCACGGTTGAACTTAAAAACGGCACAAAGAACACGGTGGACTTTGGCGCGGAAGTTCCCGCCGCCAAAACCGCCCTGGCTGCCGTAACATTGGAAGGTGAACGCTGGGTGTTTGTTCTCCCGCCGGCGCTTTATCAGTTCGTCTTGAGTTATCTCACCATTCCAACCAACGTTCCCTGATATGCGCGACCCCATTGGCTTCTGGCAGAGATGCCGGGTGCTGCTTCGCCGGCTTCGCCGCGCGATGATTTTTGCGGCGCTCGTTTTGGCTTGCGCCATCTTATGGCTTAACAGGATTGGTTTGCCGGATTTTCTGAAGCGATCGCTTGTTGAAACACTTCACGCGCGGGGAGTTGAATTGGAATTTACCCGTTTGCACTTGAGCCTCCGCCGGGGATTGGTGGCAGACAATGTTCACATCGGACGCGCTGAAAAGGCCGGGAGTCCTGTATTGTCACTCCAGCAAGTTCAATTGCAGCTGGATTATCGCGCACTGCTGCATCGTCAATTGCAAATTAACGGACTCGTTTTGTGCCAAGGCAAATTCGTCTGGCCTCTTTCACCGACCAACACGCTCGTGCTCAACCAAATCCAGGCTGATTTGAGATTCCAAACGAACGACACCTGGTCGCTGGATAATTTTCAGGCCGACTTCGCAGGCGCAAAACTCACACTGTCTGGTGACGTTGCCCACGCTTCGGCTCTGCGCAACTGGGAAATTTTTCACGGTGCAACGACCAATGCCGCCGCGCAGCAGGCGGGCTTGCAAAAAATCGCCGATACACTGCGTCAAATCCGCCTCGCCGGAACGTCGCGGTTGAGCCTAGGTATCAATGGCGACGCGCGGGATCCGCGCTCCTTTTTAATCCGGCTGCTGGCCAGCATCCCTGCCGTGGACACACAATGGGGACTGGCGCGAGGAATCCTGCTCACAGCCAAACTGAAAGCGTGTGCCGGAACGCCTGCAAACCCCGATCCTTCGTGGGCGTGGTGGACAAACATGCAACCGTATCAGCTGGAATGGGCCGCACGGGTTTCCCAATTAAAATCAAAGGACCTGAACGCACGCTCGATTTCGTGCAGCGGGTTTTGGCGCGCGCCGGAACTGGCTGTCACCAATTTGTCCGCCAAACTGGGCAGCGGCCAACTCAACGCCAGCACGCGATTGAACGTCGCCACGCGTGAGTTTACATTCACCAATTCGTCGTGCTTCGATCCCCGCATGATCGCCGCGCTGTTGACTGAAAAAACACAGAACTGGTTTGCGCAATTTTCGTGGACACAACCGCCATTACTGCAAGCGAGCGGTTCACTGATCTTGCCCGCGTGGATAAATCGCCAGCCCGACTGGCGCAGCACAATGCAACCGACAATCCGGCTCGCCGGCGGGTTCATTGTGACGAATGGCGCGTTTCGCGGCATCACCGCCGACCTGGCGCGCGGACATTTTTTCTACTCAAACCTTGTTTGGCAATTGCCCGATCTCGTCGTGACGCGGCCTGAAGGCGCTCTGGCGCTCGCCGACACTGAAAACGACGATACGAAAAGTTATCACTGGCACATCTGCGGCGTATTGAACCCGGAAGCCATCCGGCCGGTTCTGACCGCAAATAATGCTGAACGGGGCCTGGAACTTTTCGCGTTCACCAAACCGTTGTTTCTGGATGCAGACGTGTGGGGCCGTTCGCATGACTATGACAGCATCGGCGCAGCCGGGCGCATGGCGCTGACGAATTTCACGATTCGCGGCGAAACTGTGAGCCGCGTTGAAAGCGCGTTCCATTATACAAACCGGTTCCTTGAATTTTTCCAGCCGCATTTGCAAACCGGCGCGCAAACGATGACTGCCGATGGCATTGCAGCGGATTTCAATTCGTGGCGGATTTATTTCACCAATGGTTTCAGCACCGCCGACCCAAGGTCGGTGGCACGCGCGATTGGCCCGAAGACCGGCAAAACAATGGAGCCATACCGCTTCGGACAGCCTTGCAGTGTGCGTGTGAATGGTTACGCACCGCTACATGGCGTGGACGACACCGATTTGCGGTTTGACGTGGACGGCGCGCCTTTCGAATGGCTGAAGCTCAAAACACCGCACATCGCCGGGGAAATTCACTGGTTGGGTCAGACACTGATTTTGACCAATCTGGCGGCGTCGTTTTACGGTGGGAATGCGAACGGCTCCGCCCACTTTGGTTTTCGCCCAAAAGAAGGCACAGACTTTGAATTTGTCGCCAACGTGGAAAACGCGAATGTGCATTGGCTGGCCACGGATTTGTCATCGCCCACAAACCATTTGGAAGGCGTGGTGGGCGGACGGTTCATCATGACAAGTGCAAATTCGGAAGATTGGCGGACATGGAACGGCTACGGTCAGGCCAATCTGCACGACGGATTGATTTGGGACGTCCCCATTTTCGGCATTGTGTCGCCTGTATTGAACACCGTCGCGCCGGGCCTTGGCAGCAGCCGTGCCACGGACGCCACGGCGCGATTTGCCATGACCAATGGTGTTGCATTTTCCGATGATTTGGAAATCCGTTCAACAATGATGCGCCTGCAATACGCCGGCACGGTGGATTTGAAAAGTCGGGTAAACGCACACGTCACCGCCCAGTTGCTGCGCGACACATGGGTGGTCGGTCCGCTCGTCAGCACCGCGTTGTGGCCGGTGAGTAAATTGTTTGAATACAAAATCAGCGGCACACTCGCAAAGCCGGAGAGCGATCCGGTTTATGTTCCGAAACTGCTGTTGATGCCGCTGCACCCGATTCGAAGTTTGGAGGAAATGCTTTCGGGCGGCACAGACACCAACCCGCCGCCAAAGAAATAATCCTAAATTCCGCAGTTGATTTGCCCGGATTCCGAAGTTGGGGAGCACGCCCGCCCTGGGCGTTGCTGGCCGCGCCTCGCGGCCAGCCCCTTGCGCGTGAAGCTGACACAAACGTTTGGATCGTTTCAGCCCGAACTCCGGAACAAGTATGGGGAGCGCACGCGTCCCGCGTGCGAGTTCGGGCGTTGCGCCCGAACTTTTGTCACACACTGTTCCCGTTTTTTTCGGTGTGCAAAAGTTTGCGGAACGAAGTTTTCGGCGTGACGCCGAAAACCACACGCCGGAGGCGTGTGCTCCCCGGAACGCGCCACCATATCCGTCTCCGACTTCGGTTACGGATTGGGCAGCATGACGGTGTTGGTATCAACCGCACTATCCGGCGGCACGGGTTGGAAAAATTTACTCTGCGATTGGGGTTGCGAACGCTGCTGTTTTTGTTCCGCTTTTTGCTCGGCTTCAGCGCGTTTCAGTTCCACCTTTTTTTCCGCTTCAATCAGCTCGTGTTCAGTTCTGGCTTCCTCCGCCTTCGCGGCGGAAACGCCCGGTAGCCGTTGTTGTTCCTTGACGGCTTGGGCGGCGGCAATTTCGGGAGTCCTCAAAACGGTCGGTCGCATCAGGACGATGAGTTCCTCGCGCTCCTTTGAATCTTTGCGCTGGGAGAACAGGTTGCCGAGCAATGGAATGTCCTGTAAAAACGGCACGCCAGACTTGCTGGTGGATTTTTTGTTTTTGATGAAACCACCAAGCATCACGGTGTCCTTGTCCCTGACGGCGATTTCGGAAGAAAGCGTGCGCTTGATGGTGTTGGGCACATCGCCGATGCCAGCGATGGTGGTCGTGCCGTTGAGATCGTCAATTTCCTGCTGGATGTCCATGACAACGAGGCCGTCGGGATTGATGAACGGCGTCACATCCAGCTCCACACCGACGGAAAGCTGGGAGTAGGAGGATTGGTTGCCGTTGATGCCGCCATAGTTGTAGGTGCTGGTGACGTAGGGCACGGTATCGCCCACAAAGAATTGCGCGGGCTTGGCTTGCGATGTCTGGATGCGCGGGTGCTGGATGATGCTCGCGTGACTGTCCGCCGCCACCGCCTGCACCGCCACGTCCCATGTCGGACCGATGTTGCCGAAATAACTCAAGCCGCCGGGAAGGGTGTTGCCGAAGGCACTACTGGCACTGGTTGTTGTATTGCTGCCACCAAGCAGGCCGGTGGCAAAATTATAGAACGACTGGCCGTTATTCATGCCTCCAGCGCCGGCGATTTGCTGGCTTGGACTGAATGTTTTTGGATTTTGCGCCGCAGAGACGCCGAAATTAAACGTGTCGGGGCCAAGCGCGTAGTCAATGATGACCGCTTCGATGAGCACCTGTGAAAGCAACACGTCCAGTTTCGAGATAATTTCCTTGATTCTCTCCATGTCTGGTCGCGTGGCGAAAACGAGCAGCGAGTTGCTTCGCTCGTCGGCAATGATTTTTGTCTGGCCAAAAATCTGGATTTGTTCCGGCGTTCCCGACGCCGCCCGTTGAATGATGGCATTCAGCCGCGAGCTGAAAGTGCTGCTGCCGGTTGTCGGCGTGCTGGTTGCCGGTGTGCCAAATGTTCGCGGCTGGTTTTGGTTTGGTTGATACTGACCCGGTGTCCCCGTCATTCCCGTCATTGTGCCGCCGGGCCGCGCGCCGATGCCGCTGATGGGTGTCGTGGCAGTTGAGCCGCCGATGGCAACCGTGCCACCGCCGCTGCCGCCGAGGCTGTTCAACGCATTGGCGATGTCGTCCGCCAGCGCGTATTTGATGGGAATAACCTCGGAGATGTATTCCTGCGGCACGGAAACGTCCACTTGTTTAATCATTTCCAGCATGCGCTTGACGTTTTCTGCGTTGTCGCGAAGCACGAGAATTCCATTGCTGTCAATGGACAAAATGGAATTCTGCAATTTGGCGAACGGCGTAAGAATCGGCGTCATTTCACTGGGCTTGACGTATTTCAACTGGACGATGTACGTGACATATTGGCCCACGTCGGGCAATTGCGCACCGGTTCCTTCGTTGAATGCCGCTGCTTCCTGACCGGCCTGCGCCGCCGGGACGGCCTTCACGAATTTGTCGCCAACGTTGATGAGCGCGATGCCATTGAGCGCGAGCACGCCTTGCAATGCCTGAATCACCTCACCCCGGGTTAGGGAGGTTTCTGTGCGAAGAACAATTTTTGCTGATGGCAAACCCGCCCGCAAAAGGGTGCGCCCGACATACCGCGCGTAAACATCAAGCACTTGATCCACGTCCACTCCCTGAAAATTAATATCACCGGCGGGAACTATTTCATCTTTGGACCCCAATGAAGGCGGCGGCGCGACGGATTCGGCCGGCGCCGACGGCAACGGAAGCCCCGGCGGAACGGCGGACGCTTCGGGCGTGGCAGTGGCGACAGCATTCGTCGCCGGCACACCGGGACGTTGCGGCACAGGGCGCAGGTTGGGCGGCGTTTGCGCCTGGAGGCCAAAGCTGGTTAAAAATACGAGCAGGATGAGCGCGGTTGTTTTCACGGTTGTTTTAATTTTGCGGTTGCGGTTTTCAAATGATTGGTCGTCTCCATTTTTTGATAGCTGGCGACGAGCCGGATGTTGGCATTGAGATGCTGATGCGCCGGGTCGGGTTGCAATTCCAAGTCGCGCACCCGGATCATGGAGGCGCTGGAACCCAGTTTGTAAAGAAAATCCACCAGTTGCTGGTCGGTTGCGATGACGTTGATGTTTTGTGTCAATTCCACGAAAAATTCGTTTGTGCGTGTTATGGAACGCGAGTAATTGACCACTCCCACGCCGCTGGCTGCGGATTGTGACTGGATGGTCCGCATGAAATTGATGGCTTGGTCCTCCGGCGCAACAAACTCGCCCTGCTTTTCCAGGCTTTTCACCTGTGCTTCGTAACTCGACGTTTTGGCGATCGTGTTCTGGTAAAGTTCCAGTTTGTGACGGGCATCATCCAAACGACGTTGCAAATGACTCCAGTCGGAAAAGTGCGGCCAGACGAACCACCAATTCAGCACGACAATCAAAACCACGAACCCGCCGACGACCAGCCGGCGCTCCAACGGACGTAGTTGCGCGAAAAATTTCCTCACGGTTTCTCCTCCCTCTGCCGCAACTGTAGACTGAAGTTCCAAGACACGATGTTGTTATTTTGACGGGGATTGGCAGGCTCGCTTCCCTGGGCATCGAACACCGGCTGACCATTGAGCGTGGCTTTTTGCATCGTGCTGTTGAAATCCAGAAGCGTGTTAATTTGATCCGGAGCAGTTGTGCCACCGAGGGAAAGCTTTTGGCCGTCCGAAAAACTGAACCGCTGCAACGAAATCCCGTCCGGCAATTGTTCCGCGACGATTTCCCAGCAGTCCAGCGCGGCGTATTTCAAATCCTGCCGCTCCTTGAGCACTCCATAACGCGCCTGGAGCGCCAGCGCGTTTGTGTAACTGCCGCCCAGTTGCGCGGCTTGCTGCTCCACCGCGCGCGTCTTGTAACCCAGCACGGTCGTCGCGCAAAAATAAACCACCACGCCCAATGCATACAATACGCCGGTGGCAACCAACCCGCGCAGCCACAAACGGTCAAAGAATTGTTGACGGTAACGCGCGGAAAATTCCCGCGGCAGCAACGCAACGCGCGTGCTGGTTTCCGCAGACCGGCGGGCTGTGCGCGCGGCCAATTTCTCCAACGGCAATGGCGGCGCGGTATGCACCGTCTCGCCCAAACCCAACCGCAAGGTGTTTTCCCATTCCGTGGCGACGGCGCCTTCGGCAACCAAATGCCAGGACGGCGGCGCGGTCAGCCAGCCTTCCAATTCACCGGCCCAGGTTAACTGTGTGAGTTGCTCCTTTAAATCTTTTGCCGGGTCGCCGCCAGGCGGCAGCACAATCACGCTCAAATTTCGCAACGCGCCGCCTTGCCACCAAGCTACGAGTGCAGCGTTCTGACCATGAAAGATCGATGGATAAATCCAGGCGTCCGTCGTCGCTCCCATCTCCGTTTCACCTCGACGCGGCGGATCGCTCTGGCGCGACAAGTCGTCTTCCGTCGCAAGCATGGCTTCCAATTGATCGAGCATCGGCGCTTCAAGCCGGTCGGCGAGATAACCTCGGCCTTCGAGTTTGCCCAGAAATTCTTCAACGGTGTGGCGGGCGGCAATCACAACAACGACCGTTTGCAAATCGTCCACCGCAGTTGGAGCATCCTCCTTCGCTCCCGTCTCCGCCTTGCTTCGACGCGGCAGAATGTGAATGGTCCAGACAATTTGCGTGACAGGCATTGGCGAGAGCTTTTCCAGCTGCAATTCGGCCATCGCCAGCGTTTCCTCGAAATTGCTCTTGGGCAATTCAATGACGCGGAAAAAAACACTTTCGGGCGGCAGCCACGCGACATTCAACTTTGGCTGCCACAAGGAACGCCATGTTTTGGCAACCACGTTAAAAGGCAGCGACTCACCCGGTGCGGCGTGATGCTCGCGGTTGAGCGCGAAGCCGCCGCTCCTGGCGTCAAATTGCCAAAGGCGGCACGCGCCATCACCAACGTGGAGAATGTTGCAAAATTGCCAGCGAGCCATATATCAATTCATCACGTCTTGACCGGCATTTCAGTTTTGGTGTCACCGACGAATGCGTCCAAATGCTCCTCGATTTGCGTGACACGCAGGACTTCCTCAATGGTCGTCTCGCCGGCCTTGACCTTGGTCCAGCCGTCGGTGCGCAGCGTGCGCATTCCGTGCTCGATGGCTTTTTGGGCAATCGTTGTGGCCGGCGCGTGGTTTAAAATCAGCGGACGCATGGCCTCATTCAGAATAAGCAATTCATAAATGCCCTTGCGGCCTTGATAGCCGAGTTGACGACAATCTTCACAACCGACGCCGTGCCAGAATTTGGCCGTGCTGATCTCGTTTTCGGGAAAACCAATCTTCTGCAGGTAATCGCTTTCAACCTTTTGCTCCGTTTTGCAATTCTGGCAAATCGTGCGGACGAGGCGTTGCGCCATGACCGCCTCGACCGATGACGCCACAAGGAACGGTTCTATACCCATGTCAATGAGCCGCGTGAATGCGCTCGGCGCATCATTCGTGTGCAGCGTGCTGAACACCAGGTGGCCGGTTAGCGACGCGCGGATGGCAATCTCCGCCGTCTCCAAATCGCGAATTTCTCCAACCATGATGACATTCGGGTCTTGCCGCAAAATGTGGCGCAAGCCCATCGCAAACGTCAGCCCGATTTCCGGCCGCACGGCGATTTGGTTGATGCCTTTGAGCTCATATTCCACCGGTTCCTCAATGGTAATAATGCGCTTGTGAACCGAATTAATCGCGCTTAAGAAGGCATAGAGCGACGTGGACTTGCCCGAACCAGTCGGACCGGTGACAAGGAAAATGCCGTGCGGCTTGACAATAATGTCGCGAATCATCGCCTCGTCGTTGGGCGCGAAACCCAGTTTGTCGAGGCTCAAGAAAATTTTCCCGCGTGTCAGCAAGCGCAGCGAAACACTTTCGCCATAAACCGTCGGCACGGTTGAAACGCGGATGTCAATTTCCTCGCCTTTGATGCGGACGTTGATGCGGCCATCCTGCGGCAGGCGCTTTTCCGAGATGTTCATGCCACTCATCACTTTGATGCGTGAAATGAGCGCCGCCTGATAGCGTTTCAACTGTGGCGGCATCGGCGTCTGATGCAAAATGCCGTCGATGCGATAACGAATGCGCAACTCGTCCTCCGCCGGCTCGAAATGAATGTCCGTGGCGCGATCCTTGTGCGCCTCCCAGATGATCTGGTTGACGAATTTAATGACACTGGCTTCCTGATCGTCCTCGGTGATTTCTTTGTCGATGGCAATTTCCAATTCCATCGGCTCGCCCTCGCCAAGTTCCTCGAGTGTTTCCGCGCCGACGCCGTAGTACTTTTTGAGCGCCTTTTCGATTTCGGTTTTCGGCGCGAGCGCGAACTGGACCGGCATGTGAGCGTCGAACCGCACCGCATTCATCATCGCTGCATCGAATGGATCGCTGACAATAACTTGCAACGTGCCGTTGTTCACGGCAGCCGGCAACACGGAGTATTGAAAGGCGACCTTTGTGGAAATCTTGCCGCGCGCCTCCGTTGGAATCGTGTATTTGTGCAAATCCACAAAAGGCCAGCCAAGCGCGTTCGCCAGCCGTTGAAGAAAAACATCCTCGGCCAGGCCGCGTTCGCGCGCAATAAATGCCAGCAACGGCTCTTGTGAACCGTTGTCCACTGCCGCGCGCCACGCCTTGCGCCAATCATCGAATTGACCGGGAGTGGCTTCGACGATCGACGCGACCAGGTTTTTTACAGAGCTAAAACCCATTGGTTACCCTTGTTTTAACAGCCAAAGCCGTGAAAAGTTGCAGAATTTCAAGAGGTTGACAAACTCGAACCGGTTGAGGCGGTTTAACGCGAATTTCCGTGAATCTATACCATAAAAATGAATTTCAATTCGCGCCAATTCGTGTATTTCGTGTCTCCAATGAGACAATTCGCCAGCATCACCGTCATCGGGCGTGACAAAACCGGCGTCATCGCCAGCGTCACAAATCTCCTCTTCGAGCAAAGAGCCAACATTGAGGCGCTCGAAGAACAAGTCACGCGCGGCCAGTTCAGCATGACGCTCCAGGCTTCGTGGCACATCGGCGATTGCAACGCCACCGCCATCCATGCCGGACTTAACATGCTTGCCAGACAGCTCGGCATGGAAATCAAACTACGCTTTACCGACCCACACCGTCGTCAGCGCTTCGCCATCATGGTCACAAAGGAAACGCATTGTTTCGAGGCGCTCATGACCGAGCACCGGCGCCACCAATTCAAAGCCGATCCAGCGCTTGTAATTTCAAACCGCGTCGGCTTGAAGCCGCTCGCGAAAAAAGCCGGACTGCCTTTCGTGCACATCCCATGGGGCGACCGCGCGCAAGCCGAGGTTCACGCATTACGTTTGATTGAAGAGCACCAGATCGATTTCATCATACTGGCTCGCTTCATGAAAATTCTCTCGCCGAACTTCGTATGGCGTTACAAAAATAAAATCATCAACATCCATCCGTCGCTGCTGCCGAGTTTTCCCGGCCCGCAGGCTTATCGGCAGGCTTACGAGCACGGCGTGAAAATCGCCGGCGTGACCGCGCATTTTGTCAACATGCACTTGGATGAAGGGCCGATCATAGCGCATGGCAGTTTTCACATCCGCCCCGGCA
>Ga0182027_10011131_pt1 | contig 12739 bp, 6 predicted proteins | sample 712E1DmetaG_FD_121300 | JGI IMG/M metagenome (GOLD analysis project Ga0182027, IMG submission 121300) | Permafrost microbial communities from Stordalen Mire, Sweden - 712E1D metaG (Illumina Assembly) | ecosystem: Environmental > Terrestrial > Soil > Wetlands > Permafrost | place: Sweden...
AACCTGTTCTTATCATGGTTATCCATAATATTCCCCATAAGATGCAGAGAGCCGTAAACATCTTCTGTTTTATTTAATTCACGGTCGAGTTCCTTAAAAGATCTTTTCGGATCAAGGAACACAGCATTAGCAGTATTAAACAATTCGAAATTAAACTGTGAATTTAACTGACCGTTATTAACATAAGAACTTACAAGGTCATAATTTCCGTATGTTTCTCCTATCTGATAGACTTCACTACCGACAGGATTATTAAGTTCACTTTTAATTTTTCTGGTGAGTGTCCGCCAGAATCTGTTTGGCACATGTTTAACCGCATCGTGTCTCAGTCCGTCAGCGCCCGTTTCTTTTATCCACCATAAAGCATTATCACTCATAACATCAACGGCTTTATCGGAATGAATAAAATCAAAAGACGGGAGGAATGGTTCAAACCAGGTTGTCAACCGCTGCTCGTCCCATAATCTAAGATTTAATCTTCCGTCGGGAAGCTCGAGTTTGCCAAACCAATCTTTATGATCCCTGAAAAACGGATGATCTTTATGGACATGGTGAGAGACATAATCAAGCAGAATTTTTATGTTATGTTTATGAGCCGATGCAATAAGATTTTTCAGATCATCCATGGTGCCGAACTTTTCTTCCACCTTTTCAGCTTCTACCGGCCAATACCCATGATAACCAGAGAACCATCTATGAGGCGCTAAATATTCCTTAAATGCTCCATCGGGATTATCTACTACCGGAGACAACCAGATTGTATTGACACCTAAAGAATCAAAATATCCTTCATTTATTTTCTTAGTAACCCCTTCAAAATCTCCGCCCATATAATTTACTTTTGGGAAAAGTGAATCATGAACTACAGGGATATCATTTGATTTATTTGCGTCATAAAATCTATCAATCATTAATGAATAAATTATTCCGTCATACCAGTTAAATGTTTTACCATCATCCGGTTGACCATTTTTAAAAGGAATCATTTGAAGATTGCTGTTCAATCCGTTTATTGATACTACGGCACGAAGCATCTTTGCTTTCTCTAATCTTTTTTTAGGAATTTTGACATCAATAAATTTTCCATTAATTGTTATTTCATTCTTTTCAATCTTTCTATTGTTAAGAAGGACAAAAACATTTGATTCATCATATTTAATATCTTTTCTTAATTCAAGATAAAAATGGAATATTGTATTTGATTCGTCGGATGTAACATTTATTTTATGTAAAAATATCTTTTCGGCATGAGGATTAGCAATAACAACAATCGAGTTAAATCCGCCCAAACCGTTTGCGACAGAATCTTTATTTAACGGATCTTGCAATTCGAGACCGTCGGCAAAAAATTTATATTCATATCGTCCCGGTTCAAGAGGAATTGTTAATTCGTATGAACCCGAATTAGCCGATTCTATCATTTTTAATTCCTCTTTGTTCCATCCGTTAAAACTCCCAAATAGATTAACGGATTTAAAATGTTTAGGAGAATTAAAACTGAATTTGTGTTTGTTCACTTTCTTGCCATAAACCGGAATTGAAAATTTCCTGTTATCCTTCCTAAAATCTATGGTTGAAAATCCTTCAAAATTTGAATCAGGCATGAAAATCAGGTTTTGATTATTTTTATCATAATCTACTTTTAAACCTGAAGAAGCAGAGAAAACAACATCATAGTTTTTTGAATAAAACAAATCCGAGATTAATACGGTATCGGGTTTGCCTGCTGAAACTTTAACAGGAGGAATAATATCGGTGATTGTCATAATTTCAGAACTGGAACATGCTGTTACTAAAATTAAAGAAATGATCAGAAGATTAAGTTTGATAATATTCTTTATCATATTTCCTCTATAAAATAGATTATTATTCCCGGATTATATTTTGTTATTACTATTTGTCAAAACACCATAACTCAATTGTTTGTTCAAATTAAAATATAATATTCTTTCGTTATAAAGAATAAAGACAAAATAAAACATTATGTCGATTGGAATATTCGCAATATAAAAAGATTCCCTATCCTAAAGTGCATAATTGAAACATTAAAAAGGGAATCACACCCTGCATATAAACTGAATAAGTAACAAGATCCAAAATCTGCTTTTTTTTAGGAACTTTTCCTTTTCATATATTGGTTTAATATAATAAGTTACGATTAATCTTTTCTTAATATTTAGCCAATATGTGCTATTTGAAATCGAGAATATTTATGAAATCAATAATAGTTCTTTTCTTTTTTCTTTTCTCCTTTATAGTTAATGCGCAAACTGTGGTTACTACTGATCCTCAGTTTCCGACTGAGACAGATAAAATCACAATTACATTCAATACTACGAATTCTAACCCTGCCGGGAAATCACCTTTGATTAATTATTTCGGAAGTGCCTATGCTCATACAGGTATCACCTTATCAATCGATAATGGCGCTCCGCAGAGATGGCAAGATGTTATCGGCAATTGGGGAGATAATACAGTTCAGCCGCCAATGACATTTCTCGGTTCTAATCTTTTCCAAATCGTTATTAATAATCCAATGTTATTTTATAAAGTTGTAGTGCCCTCCGGAACACATACTATTAAGATTACCGAACTTTGTTTTGTCTTAAGAAGTTCGGATGGGAGTAAACAAACAGAGGATATATTTGTCCCTCTGTTTTCTTCCGGGATTTCTCTAAAGCTAATATCTCCGGTTGTAAGTACCTTTTACGGTGATCCAATGCGTTCACCGCTGTTTATTTCACCAGGTGCTGCTATTCCTATAATTGCTGTTACTTCACATATAGGAACCAAAACAAAATCGATTACTCTTTTTGTCAACGGCGTTCAGAAAGCGCAAAGTCCGACCGATTCTCTTAATTTTATTTTTAATTCCGGTGCTTATTCGGCTGCAAAAAATATAGTCAAAATTATAGCTGCAGATACAGCCAATATAAAAGATTCGACACAATTTGTAATAATGAAAAATCAGGCCGTACAAAACCTGCCTCTGCCTGCAGGGAATCATATTGGAATTAATTACGGAAACGATCCTAAAACTGTAACACTTGCACTTTATGCACCTTTTAAAAACAACATTTATATAATTGGAGATTTTAATGACTGGAAGGTTGATTCGTCTTATTACATGAACAGGTATGAACCTAAACCTGACAGTGTAATATGGTGGATTACTCTTACGAATCTAGTGCCCGGACAGGAATATGGGTATCAGTTTTTAATCGACGGTGATCTGCGTATTTATGATCCTTATACCGAAAAAGTTTTAGATCCTGTTTACGATTCGTCTATACCTTCCACAGTTTATCCAAATCTGAAACCATATCCGGCGCAGAAAACCAGTAATCTTGTCTCTGTACTGCAAACAGGTCAAACTTCTTATGATTGGAAAGTCCCGCAGTTTATCCGTCCACCAAAGGAAAATCTTGTTATTTATGAATTATTAGTGCGCGATTTTGTAAGCACCCATTGGTATAAAACAATTATAGATACTTTAAGTTATTTCAAAAAACTTGGTATTAATGCTATTGAATTAATGCCTGTTACTGAATTTGAAGGTAACGATAGTTGGGGATATAATGTAGCTACTTACTTTGCGCCCGACAAATATTACGGAACAAAGAATGATCTGCAGGCATTAATTGATGCATGCCATCAAAATGGAATAGCAGTAATTATGGATATAGTTTTAAATCATGCATATAATTCAAATTCAATGGCTCAGATGTATTGGGACAATATTAATAACCGGCCTGCCGCTAATAATCCCTGGTTTAATCAAGTCTCCCCTAATCAGGTTTATTCTTACGGCAACGATTTTAATCACCAGAGTTTAGCTACGAAATATTTTGTCGACAGGGTAACTTCTTTCTGGCTGACCGAATATAAATTTGACGGCTTCAGATTTGATTTCGCAAAAGGATTTACAAATACGCCAGGAGAAGGCACTCCTTATGACGCTTCTCGAATTGCAATCCTTGAAAGAATAGCGAGCAAAATCTGGGGAGTCTCTTCAGATGCTTATGTTATACTTGAACTTTTTACAGCAAACACTGAAGAAATTGTACTCTCAAATTACGGAATGATGATATGGGGAAATCTGAATTATAGTTATAACCAGGCAACTATGGGATATGCGACAGGCTGGGATTTTTCACCTGTATCTTATTTAAGTCTTGGCTGGTCTTCGCCAAAATTAATAGGTTATATGGAAAGTCATGACGAAGAGAGATTAATGTATAAGAATATAACATATGGAAACTCATCGGGTACATATAATGTTAAAAATTTGCCTACTGCTCTTGCAAGAATCAGAGAAGCCGCGGTTTTTTTTATAACAGTTCCCGGTCCTAAAATGATTTGGCAATTCGGCGAACTTGGTTATGATTATTCAATTAACTATCCTTCTCTTACTAGCAGCGACCGCGTAACAGCCAAACCGATTAGATGGGATTATAAAAATGATTCCAATAGGAATTACCTGTTTAATACATTTTCCGCTTTGATTCAATTGAAAAAAACATATCCGGCATTTTCAAATGCCAATTTTTCTATAAATGCTTCCGGTGTAATCAAATATATTAACATTTACCACAGTTCAATGAATGCATATATTGTCGGGAACTTCGATGTTAATCCGCAGATTGCATTCGGCGCATTTCAATCAACCGGCAAATGGTATGAGTTTTTCTCTTCCGATAGTTTAACTGTTACCGATACTCATATGCAGATTAATTTGCAACCGGGCGAATACCGTCTTTATACATCTGTTAGAATTCCGAGACCGGTTTTACTTACATCTGTATCCGAAAATAATTCAATTCCGACTGAATATAAACTTGATCAGAATTATCCTAATCCATTTAATCCGAGTACCACCATCAATTTCCAATTATCATCCGCAGGTATTGTGAATGTAAAGATTTTTGACATTCTCGGGCGAGAAGTTATTACTCTGGTTAATACTCAGAAACCCGCCGGAAAATATCAGGTTATCTGGAATGGAACTGATAATTTCGGAAATAAAGTTACAAGTGGCGTTTATTTTTATAGAGTTCAAACCGGGAATTTTATAGCTTCGAAAAAGATGGTGCTTTTGAAGTAGTCAGACGTCAAATGTGAAACGTCTGTCTTTTGAATAGAAGGTAGTTATTTATTAAAAAGGCGATCTGAATGATCGCCTTTTAAATATTCTTCTGATTTTAGAATAGAGAATAAATAAACGGAGCCAGGGCTGATCCTTGAGTCAATATTAATAACCCGCCGATTAATACAAGAAAAATAATTATCGGCGCAAGCCACCACTTTTTTCTTTTTTTCAGAAACTGCCATAATTCAAATAGAATTGATGCTTTACTCATTTTAAAATTGCCTTTTCAAATTGTCATCTGCTGATTTATCATTATTTAAATTATCACTAACAGTTGAGGCATCTCTTATGTACCAATAACTATCCTTTTTTTTATCAATTTTCTCATCTAAAAAATCCTTTCCGGCTATTCTGCCGATAACCGCTATTGGAGTCAACACAAAATAATAAATTAAAAATAATATTACTCGCGTAGATATGAAGCCCAATATAATCGAAAGACCCATCCACAGTTTATGTAAAGGATATAATAATATCGGTCGAAGCAACCCTGTAATTATTAATAATAATCCTGCAATTATAACACCGAAGTGGATTGATTTTGAGATTAGTGAAAGTAGCAGTCCTAATAATCCTAATATGATTCCAACCTGGTAGCTGAATTTCCTGATTACTTTTTTACTGCTGTCAATATTTTTTAATTCTTCTAAAAGCATATCAGTCCGGTTCAAATCCTTTTTTATATTTAAAATTATCTTTCAGATGCATGTTTTTCTGCTTATCAATAATGAAATTATTTATGATCAGATAATCTATATCTGTTTGCATAAAGCATCTGAAAGAATCTGAAATTGAATTTACTATCGGCTCTCCCCTCACATTAAATGAAGTATTGATTATAACGGGACAGCCGTACTTCCGGTTAAATAATTCAATTAGTTTATAATATCTCGGATTGGTTTTAGAATCAACGGACTGGATCCTGGCCGAATAATCGACGTGTGTAACTGCCGGAATATTGGAACGGACAATATTCAGTTTATCTATACCAAAAAGCATTTTTTCTTCCGGTGTCATCTCTTTTCGTTTATTTTCTTTTACATTTGCCGTTAATAACATATAGGGACTTGGGCGATCGATTTCAAAATATTCACTGATTTTATTTTCCACAACCGACGGTGCAAACGGTCTGAAACTTTCGCGAAACTTTATTTTAAGATTCATTTTAGACTGCATTTTAGATGATCTTGCATCACCTATTATTGATCGCGCGCCAAGAGCTCTCGGGCCAAACTCCATTCTACCCTGAAACCACCCTATTACTTTTTCACCGTTTATCAATTCGGCAGTTTTATTCAGCAATTCATCTTCACCAAGCAAATCATATTTAATATTATTTTGATTAAGAAATGAATGAACTTCATCATTTGTATATTCAGGTCCGAGGAATGATCCTTTCTGAGAATCAGATTTATTAATATTTATCCTATTATTGGAAAGATGATGATACCATGTATATAATGCAGCACCTAAAGCGCCTCCTGCATCTCCGGAAGCTGGTTGTATCCATATATCTTCGAAGATATTATATTTTAACAGAAGCCCGTTTGCTACACAATTGAGCGCTACTCCACCTGCGAGACATAAATATTTCTGTCCTGTTTCTTTTTTAATATGTTTTGCAATTCTTAGAATTATCTCATTTATAACTTCCTGAATTGACCTTGCCAGATCCATTTCCTTTTGAGTTAAAGGAGATTCCGGTTTACGGGGAGAGCCGCCGAATAACCTGTCAAATTTCTTATTTGTCATTGTAAGCCCGGCACAGTAATCAAAGTATTCCATATTCAGTTTGAATGAACCGTCTTCTTTTAAGTCTATGAGTTCTTTGAAAATTGCATCAACATATTTCGGTTCGCCATAAGGAGCAAGGCCCATAACTTTATATTCACCCGAATTAACTCTAAAACCAATGTAATAAGTAAACGCGGAATAAAGTAATCCTAATGAATGGGGGAATTTAATTTCACCTATTATAGATAATTTATTATTGGAACCGATTCCAAAACTTGTTGTAGTCCATTCCCCAACCCCGTCAATTGTAAGAAATGCAGCTTCCTTAAAAGGAGAAGGATAAAATGCTGAAGCAGCATGTGACTGATGATGTTCGGCAAATAATATTTCTCCGTCAAATTTCAGTTCTTTTTTTATTAATTCTTTAGTCCAAAGTTTTTCTTTTAACCAAACCGGCATTGCTTTAAGAAATGAATTAAATCCACCTGGGGCATAAGCGAAATAAGTTTCTAAAAGTCTTTCAAACTTCAAAAACGGCTTATCATAGAAAGTGACGTAATTTAATTCGGAAGAACTTATCCCGGCAAAGCGGAGACAAAAATTAATAGCTTCAATCGGAAATCGCTGGTCATGCTTTATACGAGTAAATCTTTCTTCCTGTGCAGCCGCAACTATCTCCCCATCTTTAACAATACATGCCGCACTGTCATGATAAAACGCCGAGATTCCAAGTATGTACAATATGTTTTCCTGTTTGAAAAATTTGATATAATAAAAGTACAATTTAATAAATTCAGTAATCTTTTAAATGTTACAGCCAATCTCATTTAATCTTACCCTGTTCTTAATCGTAATCTTAATCTTGCTCATAATCATAATCGTAATCTTAATCTTGTTCTTAATCGTAATCTTAATTTTTTACATCTTTGACTTCATTTTTAGCAAAACATTAATAATTAATTTAATATTATAAAATAAGTTCAGCCTAATTCCCAACTAATCCCGAATATGTGTAAATTAAAAAATTGAATCTCATATTCAGTTATTATAACAATGAAGTCAATAATTTGATTTCCTATTTATTAGATAAACTAGTTAATTTTACTTTCAATAGATAATTCATAATTAATGGATATACTATATGAAAATTATAAGATTTATTACATTCTTTTTTATTGTATTCTTCGCCAATTATTATGCTCAACAAATGAAAGAAACAACGCAAGTGCCTTCCTGGGCGAAAGAGGCAATCTGGTATCAGATATTTCCGGAAAGATTTAATAACGGAGATAAGTCAAATGATCCTCAACCTGAAGATATGAAAGGCGCCTGGCCCTATTTTGTACCCGAAGGCTGGCAAATTCATCCCTGGACTTCCGATTGGTATAAGCTGCAGCCCTGGGAAGTTAAAACAAATAAGGATTTTTATTGGAATTCAGGTGTAAGAAGATATGGCGGAGATATTCAGGGTATTATTGATAAACTTGATTATTTGAAAAATCTAGGCATCATTGCAATTTATCTAAATCCTATTTTTATATCCCCTTCTCATCATAAATATGACGCATCAACATATCATCATGTGGACTATAATTTCGGCCCTAACCACCAACTGGATAAAGAAATTATAGCAAAGGAAAACCCGGGAGATCCTGCAACATGGCTATGGACTTCGGCTGATAAATTATTTTTGAAACTTGTTGCAGAATGTCACAAGCGTGGAATGAAAATAATTCTTGATGGTGTCTTTAACCATACCGGAACTACTTTTTGGGCTTTCCAGGATATAGTTAAAAACCAGCAGAAGTCTAAATACAAGGATTGGTATACAATTACTTCATGGAATGATTCCGCTACCGGGAGTAAATTTGCCTATAAAGGATGGAATGGCGTAAAGGATCTGCCTGAAATAAGAAAAGAAGAGGAATACGGTCTTGTAGCCGGACCCCGTGAATATATTCATTCAATTCTTAAACGCTGGATGGATCCGGATAATGACGGAAATCTTTCCAAAGGAATTGACGGTTGGCGTCTCGATGTAGCTGAAATCATCCCACATAATTTCTGGAAATTATTCCGTAAATGGGTAAAGGAAATAAACCCCGAAGCATATATAGTTGGAGAGATTTGGTGGGACGATTGGAAGAATTATAAAATGATGAATGCCGCACCATGGCTTAAAGGTGATGAATTTGATGCTGTAATGAATTACCGCTTTGCGAGAGCATTGAAGTATTTTGTGATAAATAAGAAAGAAAAAGTTGGTCCCCAGGGATTAGTTGATTCTTTAAATACTTTATACAAACAGTATCCTAAAGAAAATATTTATGCTATGATGAATCTTCTCGACAGTCACGATGTTGAACGCGTTGCGTCAATGATTGTAAATCCGGATATATGGTACGATCACGACGGGTCCCCTTCTCAGAATAAAAATTTTGATATAAGAAAACCGACTGATGAAGAAAGGTTAAAGCAAAAATTAATTGTCGGGCTTCAATTCACATTACCGGGTGCTCCCCAGATTTATTACGGGGATGAAGCGGGTATGTGGGGCGGAGATGATCCGGATTGCAGAAAACCGATGGTTTGGAAGGATATGAATTATGAAACCGAAACTACTCATCCTTTCGGTAAACCAAGACCGGCTGATGCGGTAAAATTTGACGACAAGCTGTTCAACTGGTATCAGAAAATGGCATCTATAAGAAATGAAAATAAAACTCTTTCTTTAGGTGATATTCAGTTTTTCAATTTGGACGAAGCTAAAAGCTTACTTGCGTACAGACGCACACTTGGAAAAGAATCCGTTTTGATAATCGTGAATAACAGTCCGGTTGCAAATGCATTGAATCTTAAACAAGATATAGCAGGGGGTGAAAAACCGGTTCTTGTTAATCTTGTTAACAATAGTATATTTAAGAAAAGTAATGATTCTTATAAAATCATTATTGAACCGTATCAGATTATGATTTTGAAGTGATAAATTAATTATGAAGTTAATTATTTTTATTTGACTATACGTCAGCCGGCAGGCTGGAATCATAATATTATTAGTTGTTACTTTAACTATAAATATTCGATTTATAAAAAACTTAAAAAGTATTCGTGCGTTACTGACAAATCAAATTATTATCTGGTGCCATTGGGAAAGAAGAAAACATATAACCAAAAGAATAAAGTAAAACATTCCGATGAAGATATTTCAAAAGAATTAAAATTAACTGTTGATTTAGTAAATAATAAACCTTCCGCAAGCGCTGTACAGCGTTCTCCATTTTATTTCTATATAATTTTAGTTCTTATTCCAATTCTCTTTTTTGTTATTCTTGAATTAGGTTTACGTCTTTTCAGCTACGGACAGGATATTCCGATGTGGGTTACAGCAGAGGAAGGCGAATTAATGCTGAATCCGGTTGTAGCAGGGAGATATTTTAATACGGTTAAAAATGTGCCAAGTTCAATCGGCGATTTATTTGATTCTATTAAAAAACCAAATGCATTTCGAATATTTGTTCTCGGAGAGAGCAGCGCCGCAGGTTATCCTTTTATGCCTATGGGATCTTTCTCACGCTATATTAGAAAAAGGCTGGAACTAGCTTATCCGGAAAGAAAAATTGAAGTCATAAATATTTCTTTAACTGCAATTTGCAGTTACACAATCAGAGACTTTATCCCAGAGGTAATTAAACAAAACCCCGATCTGATTTTAATTTATACGGGACATAATGAATACTACGGTGCCCTGGGGGTAGGCTCAATGGAGTCCTTCGGCTCTTCATCTACAATTGTCAACATTATTCTTAAATTGGATAAGTTTAGAACTGCACATCTTCTAAAGAATTTTATTCAATGGACAGCAGGTATGTTTTCCGGTAATGCGGAAACAAGAACCGGAACTTTAATGTCACGAATGGCAAAAGATCAAAGTATTGCGCTTAATTCATACAGTTACAATTCGGGTATTTCCCAATTTGAAGGAAATATGAGTGATGTCTTTGAAATGACAAAAAAGGCAAAAGTTCCGGTTCTGATTGGTACGCTCACAAGCAATCTCAAGGATCTTACTCCATTTATATCTATAAAGGATAATAAAAATCCGGCAGCTTCCGAAATATTTATCAAAGCAAAGGATGCATATAATTCAGGTAATTATAAAATTGCCGATTCCCTGTTCAGGTATGCAAAAGATTTAGATGAACTTCGCTTCAGAGCTCCTGAGGAAATAAACCGTACAATAAAAAAATTAGGCAGGAATTACGGAGTTTCTGTAGTTGATGTTGATTCCGCTTTTTGTACCTGGAGTCCGAATGGGATAGTCGGGAATAATCTGATGACAGATCACTTGCATCCGACACTTCATGGTTATCAGTTAATGGGAAGATTATTTTTGGATAATATGGTAAAATTAAATTTATTACCAAATGTAAAACCTGCAATTCAATTAGAGAAACAGGATAGTCTTACAATCAGTAATTTTCCTTTTTATCATCTCGATTCGGTTATTGCTGTTTACAGAATCAAGTTTCTTAAAAATGACTGGCCGTATGTCGACGCGTATAAAAAAATAAGTCCTGATAAGCTTTTAATGCCAAATAATTATGAAGACTCCCTCGCTTATAAAGTAGTTGTTGAAGGATATGACTGGGCAGAGGCGCATGAAAAGGCAGTTGATAAATATGTCAAAGAAAAAAACATTAAAGGCCTGCTTGAGCATATTAAAATATTGACTTATCAATTCCCATATGTATTAGATTTTTATAAGTATCTTGATAAGCTCGCTCTTAATTTTCTAAATTCCAAAGAATTAGGGAAAGCATATGACCTGTTGTTTGCACGCTATAAATTAATGCCTAATGATTTTTCAACCAAATGGCTTGGTACTATTGATTTAAATAGAACTAATGTTTCTTCTGCAATTAAATATCTGGAGGAAAGTGTAATATTGAATCCAAATGATATGCAGACTAAATATAATCTTGCCGGCGCTCTCGCATTAAATAAATCATACGGTAGGAGTTTAGAATTTATTTCAAGTGTTATAGAACATCAGCCTGATTATCCCGGCGCAGCTGCACTTCGTAATCAATTACAAAACATATTAAGAAAATAAAAAACCCCGTTATTCACGGGGTTTTTTTACCTTTGACGTCTCACGTCTTGTTATTTCAACAACATCATCTTTTTAACAGCAGTGAATGTGCCTGATTCTATTCTATAAATATATACACCGCTGCTTACTTTTGCAGCATTGAAATCAACGGAATATGATCCGGCTTTCAATTGTTCATTAACAAGGCTGGCAACTTCCTGACCAAGAATATTATAAACTTTCAACCTTACTACACCATCAGTAGGTATCTGAAATTTAATTTTTGTGGTAGGATTGAACGGATTAGGATAATTTTGCTCGAGCAAATATTTAACCGGAAGTCCACTGCTAATTGCAGTAACGCCGGTTAATCCTGGAGGCCAAGTTTCATATTCAGTAGTAGCTTTTGTAACATCCTTCGTAAAATGATCAACAACAGGAGTATATGGCTGAACAAATGCATTTGGACCAGTCATAGGAATAAACCTTGTCCTATATGAGAAATTACCGCCAAGCGCAGAATTTTCAGAATTTAAAACCCAGCCTCCGGTTGATGATTTTTGAGCGAATTCGTACAGATACATAAATCCGTTAATGCCCGGGCCTTTAATCTGTACTGAACCAGTCCAAATATTTCCAGTAGAATGAGTAAGCATTAAGGAACGGTCTCCATCTTCAACCCAGCCGCCTTTACCGCCCATTTGCTGGCCGAATTCAGCTTGTGAACATTTTAAGTAAACTGTGTCAGTTGCTGGATTAAATGC
>Ga0182027_10011132_pt1 | contig 12738 bp, 9 predicted proteins | sample 712E1DmetaG_FD_121300 | JGI IMG/M metagenome (GOLD analysis project Ga0182027, IMG submission 121300) | Permafrost microbial communities from Stordalen Mire, Sweden - 712E1D metaG (Illumina Assembly) | ecosystem: Environmental > Terrestrial > Soil > Wetlands > Permafrost | place: Sweden...
ACCGCTGAATGGTTCCTGCGTGGACGTCTGCTCATCTGTTCTCCTCTTCTCAGCCATCTTAGGCTGCGGAAGAACAGAACCTCCACCTAAATCCATGTCCGATTTTCCTGAGCCGGTTCTGTTTAACTGTACAATCTTGAATAATACGGACTCGCAATAGCTCATAAAGAGGAGTTCGGAAATTACAAAAAACATTGACGCTAACGAATCCACACGGCAGTCATTGCCGATTCAGATGGAAGATGATAACCGCGAGGACCGCCGCCGATCTAAGTTCATCTTACGTCACCGGATCTATAACAGTACCAGGAGCCTGAAGAACGCCAACGGCGGCTGCATATATGCAGCCGCCGTTGGCGTTCATATCTTTGTAAACCGTTTTAGAACGCCGCCACCGTCTGACGCAGGCTGTAGGAGCTGAGCGTCTTGATGTAATTGCCGCGGTCGAAGGGCGAGGTGTCGGGCACTGACTTCCGGCTCAGGCATCCGCGCGTCTCCCACAGCGTGGTGTACTCGCGCTTCTCCAGCCAGTAGCGCACGTCCGTCAGCACTCTGCCGATGTGCTCGATGCCGTGTATATGGAGCGCTGAAGCCATCATCGTGATGCCGGCCCCGGCCATGATGCCTTTGAGCACGTCCTCCGCCGAGTGAACGCCGCCGGAGATCGCCAGGTCGATGTTCATGTGACCGTAGAGAATGGCCGCCCAGTGGAGCCGGGGCAGCAGTTCGGACGGTGTTGAGAAGTGCAGCGTAGGCCGCACCTCCAGCGTCTCGATGTCGAAGTCCGGCTGGTAGAAGCGGTTGAAGAGCACCACGCCGCGCGCGCCCGCGTCCTCCAGCCGCGCAACCAGGTGCGGCACGGAGGTGAACGACTGGGATAGCTTCACGGCTACCGGAGCCTTGACCGCATTGCAGACGGTATCCACCAGTTCCAGCAACTGCAACTCCAGCTCCGCGGAGGTTTGGCTGCGGTCCGTGGCCAGCGCATAGGTGTTTAGCTCGATGGCGTCGGCGCCGGCCTGCTCCATCTCCTTGGCAAAACGGACCCAGCCGCCAGTGGTGGCTCCATTCAGGCTGGCCATGATAGGAATCTTCACCGCGGCCTTGGCGCGCTTCAGGTGCTCGAGATAGACCTCCTGCGTCATGCGATAGTCGCGCAGATCCGGCAGGTAGTCGAGGGACTCGGCAAAAGACTCCGTGCCGCGCGAGAGATCATCGTCCAATGCCTTCGACTCAAGCTCCAACTGCTCCTCGAAGAGCGAGGTGAGCACAATCGCCGAAGCGCCGGCTTCTTCCATGCGGCAGACGTTGTCGATCGACTCCGAGAGCGGCGTGGACGAAACCACGATAGGCCCACTCAGCTTCAAGCCGAGATATTGCGTTGAAAAATCGATCATTCTTCACCTCCGGCAGCCACGGCTGCCAGTTTCTCTTCCGGCTTCTCTTCCGGCGCGATGTGCGGCGTCTCGCCGCGTCCCGGCATCGCCGCCCGCGCGGAGTAGACGCGCCATTGGCGCTCGACGTCGTCCTGCGCTTCGTTCAGCAGAGTCGCGGCCAACTCCGGATTCCCACGAGCCAGCATAGTATAGCGGGCCTCGCGGTAGGCGTAGTCCTTGAGCCGGATCGACGGCGCGGCCGAGTCGAGCTGGAACGGATTCTTCCCACTCTCGCGCAAGGCCGGATTGTAACGCATCAGCGGCCAGTACCCCGACTCCACGGCCAACTTCTGCTGCTCCAGCCCATGCACCAGGTCGTAACCGTGGGCAATGCAACTGGAGTAAGCGATGATGAGCGATGGCCCTTCGTGCGCTTCGGCCTCTTGGAAAGCCTTTACCACATGGGCGTCGTTTCCGCCCAGCGCCACCTGCGCCACGTAGACCGAGCCGTAGCTGACAGCTTCCATAGCCAGGTCTTTTCTGCTGTTGGGCTTGCCCGCGGCGGCAAACTTAGCCACCGCGCCGCGCGGCGTGGCCTTTGACATCTGGCCGCCGGTGTTGGAGTAGACCTCTGTGTCCAGCACCAGCACGTTCACATTCTTGCCCGAGCCGAGCACGTGGTCCAGTCCGCCGAAGCCGATGTCGAAAGCCCAGCCGTCGCCGCCCAGAATCCACACGCTCTTGCGGACCAGCGTGTCGGCAATGGCCAGCAGGTTGCGCGCGTCCGACGACTTGTCGCCGGCCAGCCGCTCGCGCAGCGCCAGCACCCGCTTGCGCTGCTCCGCGATCTCAGCCTCGGCCTTCTGCGAAGCGCCCAGAAGCGCCGCGACCAGTTCATCGCCGATTGCCGGCGCCAGCCGCGTCGTCAGCGTTTCAGCAAAGATCTTTTGCTGATCGAGGGCGATTCTCATGCCGAAGCCGAACTCGGCGTTGTCTTCAAACAACGAGTTGGCCCAGGTCGGTCCGCGGCCCTCGGGGTTCGAGGTGTAAGGCGTAGTGGGCAGGTTGCCGCCGTAGATGGACGAGCAGCCCGTGGCATTGGCGATATACAGCCGGTCGCCGAACAACTGCGTCAGCAATTTGATGTACGGGGTCTCGCCGCAACCCGAGCAGGCGCCGGAGAACTCGAAGAGCGGCTGCAACAGTTGCAGGTCCTTGACCCTGGTGTGAACCAGCTTGTTGCGGTCCACCTCGGGAAGGCCGACAAAGAACTCCCAGTTGTCGCGCTCGGCCGCGCGCAGAGGCGCCTGAGGCACCATGTTGATGGCCTTCTTGCTGGTGTCGCTCTTGCTCTTAACCGGGCAGACTTCCACGCACACTCCGCAGCCAGTGCAATCCTCGGGAGCTACCTGGAGCGTGTAGTGCTCCTGCTCCATGCCCTTCCACTTGGGCTTGGCCCACTGGAAGGTTGCCGGAGCCTTGTCGCCCAGCTCAGAACTGTAAATCTTGGCGCGAATCACGGCGTGCGGGCAGACCATGACGCACTTGCCGCACTGGATGCATAGGTCCTTGTCCCACACCGGGATGAACTGCGCAATGTTGCGCTTCTCCCACTGCGCCGTGCCCGTGGGGAATGCCCCGCCGGCGGGAATCGCGCTCACAGGAAGCAGATCGCCATGGCCCCCGGCAATCTGGCCCAGCACGTTGCGGACAAACTCCGGCGCATTGTCGGAAATCGAGGGAATCAGGTCGAAGCTGGACGAAACGACAGCGGGCAGCGTCACCTTTTCCAGATGCGCCAGCGCGTGATCCACGGCGGCAAAGTTCTTTGCAACCACCGCCTCGCCGCGCTTGCCATAGGTCTTCTGAATCGCCTTCTTGATCTGTGCGATGGCTTCGTCGCGCGGCAACACGCCGCTGATGGCGAAGAAGCAGGTTTGCATGATGGTGTTGATGCGCGAGCCCATGCCCGCTTCGCGCGCCACCTTGTAGCCGTCAATCACATAGAACTCGATCTTCTTGCGCAGCATCTCCTGCTGCGTGGTCTTGGGCAGATGGTCCCAGACCTCGGCCGCCGGGTAAGGCGAGTTGAGCAGGAAGACCGCGCCCGGCATGGCCGCTTCCAGAACTTCCATCTTCTCCAGGAAGCTGAAGTTATGGCAGGCCACAAAGCTGGCGCGCGTAATGAGATAACTCGACCGGATCGGGGTGGGGCCGAAGCGCAGGTGCGAGGTGGTCATCGAACCCGACTTCTTCGAGTCGTAGACAAAGTAGCCTTGCGCGAAGTTCGGCGTATTGTCGCCGATGATCTTGATGGAGTTTTTGTTCGCGCCCACGGTGCCGTCGGATCCCAGCCCGTAAAACAGCGCCCGCACCGTCTTTGCATCCTCGGTTGAGAACTCCGGATCGTAGCTCAGGCTGGTGTGGCTGACGTCATCGTTGATGCCGATAGTGAAGTGGTTCTTCGGCGCGGCCTTGGCCAACTCGTCGAAGACGCCCTTGACCATGGCCGGCGTAAATTCCTTTGAGGACAATCCGTAGCGCCCGCCGATCACTGTGGGCTTGGCGGCAAAGGGCAGGCTGGCGGCGTTCTCGGCCAGCACGGTCACAACGTCCTTGTAAAGCGGCTCGCCGTTGGCGCCCGGCTCCTTGCAGCGATCCATAACCGCAATCGACTTCACCGTCGCGGGCAGCGCGGCCAGGAAGGCGCTGGCATCGAAGGGCCGATACAACCGGACCTTCAGCAGGCCCAGTTTCTCGCCATTTTTATTCAACGCGTCCACGGCCTCTTCCGCAGCCTCGGCTCCGGAGCCCATCAGAATCATTACGCGCGTCGCATCGGGCGCGCCGTAGTAATCGAAGAGGTGATAAGCGCGGCCGGTCTGCTTGGCGAAGCGGTCCATCACCGACTGCACGATGCCCGGAACCGCGGCATGGAATGGATTGCAAGCCTCGCGGGCCTGGAAGAATACGTCGGGATTCTGCGCCGTGCCGCGAATCCGCGGACGATCCGGGCTGAGCGCGTTCTTGCGGAACTCGATGATGTATTTGTCGTCTAGCAGCGCGCGAAGCGTCTCGTCGCTAATGGGCAGAATCTTGCCCACTTCGTGCGAGGTACGGAAGCCGTCGAAGAAATGAATGAAAGGAATGCGGGATTCAAGGGTGGCAATCTGCGCCACCAGCGCCAGGTCGGCAACTTCCTGCACCGAGTTCGAGACCAGCATCGCCCAGCCCGTCGCGCGGCAGGCCATCACATCGGAGTGGTCGCCGAAGATCGACAGCGCATGGGTGGCCAGCGTCCGGGCCGTCACGTGCATGGTCGCCGGCGTCAGCTCGCCGGCAATCTTGAACATGTTGGGAATCATCAGCAACAGGCCCTGCGAGGCCGTGAAAGTCGTGCTAAAGGCCCCGGCCTGCAACGCGCCGTGCAGCGCGCCGGCCGCGCCGCCCTCGCTCTGTAGCTCTTCCACGATGGGCAATGCGCCCCAGATATTTTTCTTTCCCTCCGAGCGCCACTGATCGGCCCACTCGGCCATCGGCGACGAGGGGGTGATGGGGTAGATGGCGACCACTTCGGAGAGACGATAGGCTACCGAGGCTGCCGCCTCGTTCCCATCGAGAATTACCATTTTCTGCTCACTCATTCCGTTTCCTCATAGCATAGCTGGACTCAACACAGCCGCTACAAGAGTCTCGCCGCTAAGGGGGGTGTAGCGGCTGTGATGTAAGACACAGGGCGGGGATGGAATCCCGCATTGCAACATGATTCTTGCATCATGAATCGCTGGAATCCCGGCGTCCCCTCTGCTGTTTGGATCGAAAAGCGTTCAAGAAACCCACTGGGACACACCCGCCGTAAACGGTGCTTATTTATAACCGGGAACCGGTTAGGACCCCTCGGTGTCTAAGAAGATGAGGACAACACCCATGCATCTGAATCGACTCGGTCTGGCGGCGTTCTCCCTGGCTGCCGTTTCTTGCCTTCCCGCCAGCGCCGCTCCGCCCAAGGTTGGCCAGTCAGCTCCCGCCCTCACCTTCACCGATCTGCTGCAAGCTCCGGCAGGCACAAGGACAGACTGGCCTTCCCTGCGCGGCAAAGTCGTGGTTCTGGAATTCTGGGCCACCTGGTGCGCTGGATGCATTGAGGAGATTCCCCACCTGAACTCCCTGGTCCAATCGCTCGAATCGGCCCCAGGATCGGCGAATGTGCAGTTCATCGCCGTGGACGACGAGGACCCGGCTGTAGTGCGAAAGTTCCTGAGAAAAACGCCCATCGGCGGCTGGTTGGGGATCGACACCATCAAGAAGATCATCAACGCGTATGACGCACAGGTTCGTCCACGCACCGTTGTCGTCGATACGCAAGGCCGTATTGCTGCGATTCTGGACCCGCACCAGTTGACCAGGGAGCAACTGCTGGCGCTGGCCGACGGCAAGCCGGTCACCTTTCCTGTCAATGAGACTGAAGCCATTCGACAGCAGGCGCTTAAGGAGGCAAAGACCCTGGCCGACGCGACTACAGCCGGAAACACGGGCCCCAAACCTCTCTTTGATATCTCCATCCGGCCCGGCGATCCGGCGGGTAGGATGTCCATCGCCCATCGTCCCGGCAAAAACGACGATTCGTACACCTATGACTTCATGAACGCGCCACTCAAGATGCTGATGGAGGATGCGGGCGGCGTTTCAGGCAGTCGGTTGGTGGTTCACGGAGTAACTGACACGAAATATACGCTCCATGTGAGCGCACCGGGAGGCGACTTCGATCAACTGGCCCCAGCCATTCAGCTAGCCATTGTGACGGCCACCGGCACGAAGTTGAGTCACGTAGCCACGATGGAAGACGCCTACGTTCTGCAAACAACTCCCAGGGCCGCCAGCCTCTTGCCCCCGGCCACTTCCGAGCAAGGCAGCATGTGCTTTTACAACGCCAAGGCCGGCAAGCTGGTGATGATGCAGACCCCCCTCGACGATCTGTCGCAGCAGTTAGAGGAGATTCTGGGCAAGCCTGTGGTGAATGAAACCGGCTTGCAGGGCAACTTTGACGCCAACTTCGACCTGCCCAAGGGCGACATGGAGGCAGCCAAAGCGGCTCTCGAAAAGAACCTCGGCCTGACGCTCGTCAAGGCTCGGCGCAGCATCGACCGCATCGTCCTTGACGCGCCTTTGGCCCCTGAAAAAACAGCGGCCCCATCAACGCCAACCGATAAGCCGGCTCCTGCCACCGAAAAGCCCGTACAGACCGCCCCCGCGCCTGCTCAAAAGCCATAATGCTGCTCATACCTGCTCATGCATCGGCCAGCAGCCCCTCCACCAGCGCCTCCCACTCCGCTTCCAGCGTTGCCCTGTGAAAGCTGCGCCCGGCGCGACCGTACCAGTATTCGGCGTTCGCGGCCGCGCCCTCCTTGCGGTGCAGATAAGCGTGAACGGCCATGCCCTCTTTGGTCTCAAGCTCATCCACCAGCAAGTGCGCCTGGGTCCACTCACCTTTTGCATCCCACCAGAGAGCCGCCAACGGAGCCGGCAGCCCCTGCGGCGGGAACTCGCTTGAAAGCGACGCGCGAAATTCAATTACATTCATGGGTTCCTTGTACCATCTCTGTTTTTCGCCTCGCAATCGATTTCTTCTCTGACCTATGTGATCCAGATAACTTTCTGGATGCATTTTCGCTGATAAAAGCAGCACAAGTTCCGATAATCTCAGCAGATAGGGATCCTTGGGGGGCGCTGGAGGGGCTGGAAAGAATGCTGCCAGCCGTCCGGTCAAGCCATGCCGATACACGAAGCGGAAGACTCACAACCCAGCGTTTGCAAGACAAGCCTGAAAGGCCGTATACTGAATTACGACCATTCCGGTCGTAATTTGAGAGTGCTGCCCTTCCGGCGGCCCATCGGAGTCCGGGTTTTGAGCGTGTTGAGCGAATTGAATGTAGGCGAGAGCGGGGTCCTGGTGGCCCTCGACCTGCCTGAATCCGTGCAGAACCACCTGATGCATATGGGCTTTGTCCCCGATGCGCTGGTGACGGTGCTGCTCCGCGCCCCGGCCGGCGACCCCACCGTCTACGGCGTGGACGGCATGGAAATCGCCCTGCGCCACGAGACCGCGGAGGCTATCCGAATGCGGGCGCCCGAGACGGAAGGGGCAAAAAGCGTTGAAACCCACGCAGTCACCGATTCTGAAGGCAATTTTGAAGTTCGGGAGTTGATCGAGGCAGCTCGATGAGCGCTTGTTGCGAAACACCGGCTTTTAAGCCGCCCGCCGCTCCTCCGCCTGCTGGAACCCTCAGAACCGTCGTGCTCATCGGACCGCCCAACTCCGGTAAATCCACTCTTTTCAACCGGCTGACCGGTCTGCGTCAGAAGGTGGCCAACTATCCCGGCGTCACCGTCGAACAGCGCATGGGCCTGATGGCCGGAGTGGGCCGCCCCGACCTGACCCTCATCGATCTGCCCGGCCTTTACAGCCTTTCTCCCTATTCTGAGGACGCCCGAGTCTCCGTTGATGTGCTGCGCGGCAAGATGCCCGGCACGCCCAAGCCCGACGCGGTGCTGCTGGTGCTGGATTCCCTGCACCTGACGCGCCAGTTGATGCTGGCCGCGCCGGTTCTCGCCATGGGATTGCCCACGCTGGTGTTGCTCAACATGAGCGACCTGATGGAGGCCCACGGCGGCCACATCGATCCGCTCAAGCTGGCCCGCGAACTGGGCGCGCCCGTGGCTCAGATCAGCGCCGTGCACGGCGCCGGCCTGGATGCCGTGCCCCTCTTCCTCAACCAGCAGGCCAACCGCGCCGCCGCCAAACCGCTGGCGCTGCCCGTGGTAGGCAACGCCGCCAGCGCCCACACCTGGGCTGCGCAGGTTAGCCGCAACACTGGCTACAGCGCTCCGCTTTCGGTGGAGGGCACGCGCAAGATCGACAACATCCTGCTGCACCGCATCTGGGGACCGCTGCTCTTTCTGCTCGTAGTGGTGGGCGTCTTTGAGGTGGTCTTCTCCGTCGGCCAGCCGCTCTCTGACGGCTTTGGTTCTATCCTGGCCCGCATCGCCAACCTGGTGCGGCCGCTTCTGCCTGCCGGCTGGATCCAGTCGCTGCTGCTCGACGGTGCATGGAAGGGCATCTCCTCGGTGCTGGTCTTTCTGCCCCAAATCCTTCTGCTGTTTCTTTTTATCGGGATTCTGGAAGACTCCGGCTATCTCTCCCGCGCCGCGCTGATCGCCGACCGCGTGATGCGCTCCATTGGATTGAACGGCAAAGCCTTCATTCCGCTGCTTTCGGCTTACGCCTGCGCCGTTCCGGCCATCATGGCCACGCGTACCATCGAAAACAAGCGCGACCGGCTGGCCACCATTCTGGTCACGCCCTTCATGACCTGCTCGGCGCGGCTGCCGGTTTACATGCTGCTGATTGCCGCCTTCATCCCCGACATCGTCTATCTGCACGGCTTTCTCGGCCTGCGCACGCTGACCATGCTGGGACTCTACCTGGCCGGTTTTCTTGGGGCCATGTTCACAGCGCGGCTGCTCAAGAGCTCCATCCTCAAATCCAGCGAGACGCCGTTCATCCTCGAGCTGCCGCAGTACCGCATGCCCACCCTGCGCGCCCTGGCGCTGCGCCTCGTCGACCGCGCCCGCATCTTTCTGCGCCAGGCCGGAACCATCATCCTCTGCGTTACGCTGGCCCTGTGGTGCCTGGCCCACCTGCCCATGATTCAATCTCCCGGCGGCGCAATCTCCGCGCCCGAACTGTCCGACAGCCTCATCGGTCGCCTGGGCCACTTCATCGAGCCGGCCATTGCGCCGCTGGGCTTCAACTGGAAGATCGGCATCGGCCTGCTTTCCAGCGTACTGGCCCGCGAGGTGATGGTCAGCACCATGGGCACTCTCTATGGCGCCCAGGCCGACACCCATGCCCTCAGCCTGCAAACCGCCCTGCACCACGACATGACTCTGGGCGGCGCGCTGGCGCTGATGATCTTTTTTGCCTTCGCCATGCAGTGCACCTCCACCATGGCCGTGGTCCGCCGCGAGACCAACAGTTGGAAGTGGCCGGCCCTGCAATTTCTCTACATGCTGGTGCTGGCCTGGGGCGCAGCCTTCGCGGTCAACCACATCGTGATGGCGATCTTCGGATAACGAACAGGCAACGTCTCCATATATGAGAAACTAGAAGAGCAGAAGTTCTCCGGCGCTGCCGTTTGCGCGCCCCAACAACCACCCATCTCAGATTCATTAGGCCCGCGCAGCCGACACACAACTGCGGCCCGTATATAGGAACAAGAATGCTCAGCGTCAGCAATGTGACCATGCGCTACGGCTCGAAGGTACTCTTCGAGGATGTCAGCGTCGCCTTTGTGCCCGGCCGCCGCTACGGACTCACCGGGCCGAACGGTTCCGGCAAGACCACCTTCATGAAGATTCTCACCGGCGAACTCGACGCGCAGAAGGGCACCGTTGTCCGCCCGCGCAAATTCGGCGTGCTGCGCCAGGACCAGTTCGCCTTCGACGCCTATCGCGTCATTGACACCGTCATCATGGGCAACCGCCCGCTGTGGGCCGCCATGGAAGAGCGCGACCGCATCTATGAAAAGCCCACACTCACCGACGCCGACGGCATGAGACTCGGCGAGCTCGAAGGCGTCATCGGCGACGAGGACGGCTACACCGCCGAATCCGACGCCGCAGTGCTTTTAGATGGGTTGGACATCGCCGAGCCGCTCCACAACCGCAAGATGAGTGAGCTGCAGGGCGGGCAAAAGGTCCGCGTGCTGCTGTCACAGGCCCTCTTCGGCAAGCCCCAGGCGCTGCTCCTCGACGAGCCCACCAACTACCTCGACCTCGATTCCGTCCACTGGCTTCAGGACTTCCTCTTGACCTACGACGGCACGCTCATCGCCATCTCCCACGACCGGCACTTCCTCAACACCGTCACCACCCACACGGCCGACATCGACTATGAGACCATCATTACGTACACCGGCGGCTACGACGAGATGGTCATGGCCAAGACGCAGATTCGCTCCACCCTCGAATCGCAAAACGCACAGCGCGAGAAGAAGATCGCGCAGCTCAACGACTTCATCGCCCGCTTCTCCGCCGGCACCCGCTCCTCGCAGGTCACCAGCCGCCGCAAGGAGGTCGAGCGCCTGCAAACCAACGACCTCGCTCGCTCCAACATCGCCCGTCCCTACATCCGCTTCGACCAGCTCCGCCCCAGCGGCAAGCACGTGCTGGAGTTCAAGCACCTGACTAAGTTATACGGCGACCACAAAGTCATCGACGGTTTCACCGCCAACCTCCTGCGCGGCGAGCACATCTGCCTCATGGGCCGCAACGGCGCCGGCAAAACCACCCTGCTCAAGAGCCTGCTGCATAACTATCCCGGCCTCGCCGACAAGGATTTTATTCTTGATTCGGGTACGGTCTTCTGGGGCCACGAAGCGCAGATCGGCTACTTCCCGCAGGACGTGGGAGCGACCATTGAGCACGGCCTCACCGTGGCCGAGTGGCTCCATCGCTGGAAGCCCGACGCCCACGTCGAAGATATCCGCGGCATTTTAGGTCAAATGTTATTCAGCGGCGAAGAGGGCGACAAGCAGACCAAAGCGTTGTCGGGCGGCGAACAGGCGCGCCTGGCCTTCTGCAAGCTCATCCTCACCAAGCCCAACATCCTCATCTTCGACGAGCCGACGAATCACTTAGATTTAGAAGCCATCAACGCCCTCAACATCGCCCTCCAGCGCTACGAAGGCACGGTCCTGTTAGTCACACACGACCACGACTTAATCGACGAAGTCGCCACGCGCCTCTGGGTCTTCCACGAAGACAGCATAGAAGACTTCCAGGGGCCGTATGCGGAGTGGAAGGGCAAGCACAACTGAGGAAAGCTGTGGGGTTGAAGTTAAAACTCCAATTTGGTCCGGGGGCAGCAGGAGTTTTTTGGTGTTTTTTGGTGTTTTTGGATTTTGGAGGGGTGAGGGATGTTTGGCGGTAAGGGGTTTTGTTTGTTGTGGTTGCGAGGCGAGTGATCTTTGATTTACTGGGGTACTGGAGCTGTACGGGTTTCAGGGCTGCATGGGGAAGTCATTGATAGCATATGGGTTGGGGGCGGGATGCTGGGATACTTATGCAGTATTTTCACTCATTGATTCTGTGTTAGTGGCTTTAGAATCAGTTTGTTGAGGGGGATTTACTGGGATACAACCTGGATTTTGGGGCATTCTTGTTTCGGTGATTTGACGACTTATAGAGGTACGGATGGAAGGCTCGGGCTGGACGGGCGGGGGCCAGGGGTTTCCGGCCTTGACGGCGAGATATGCAGCACGGCCAAACTGCGGCCGGCCGCCGGGGAAGCGCGCGGCTTCGACCGCTTCAGGGAGAGTCATGAGCAGGAAGCGGACCATGTCGGTGACGGTGGTATCGTACTGGGCGGCAAGACGGCGGGTCTGGCGGTAGAGGTCGTCGGAGACGGCTACGGTGATGTTGCGGACTGTTTGCATCTTGTCTGCCTCGCGGCTCGTGGAATTAGCTCTACGTATAGTGTGCGCTGAATTGCAGAAATAATCTGCAATTCAGGGGTCAGAGATTAGGGGTCGGGGGTCGTGTGCGAGGAGCAGGGAATATGGGATAGAAAATGATGCGGGGTGGGGTTCGTGCTGTCCCATGTCTCAGAGTCGAGAGATGGGACAGCCAGCAGCGCTACGAAGGCACGGTCCTGTTGGTCGCCCACGACCACGACCTCATCGACGAAGTCGCCACGCGGCTCTGGGTCTTCCACGAAGACAGCATCGAAGACTTCCAGGGACCGTATGCCGAGTGGAAGGGTAAGCACAACTAGCAGAAGGTATCGATCTTGTCCAATTTCTAAATCTTGAGAGGAACACTTGAGGCGATCAGGACTCTACGTGCAAGAAATCTCACAAGCTCTACATCGTCAATTAATAAGTCAGCTTCTTTCGTAAAAGGAAGGATCATCTCATCACGCTCTCGGCCTTCAGCGTTCTTAGTGTGTACGACTTTGCATCGTATGTCGTAGACACGCTCGGCAGTCTGCTCGACAAGAGTAGCCTCGTCGGTTAGAGCGATCCGTTTATCGCTAATCTTCTTGTACTCGTTTGAGTAATATCGCTTTCTATCCTCAGTTTCATTAAGGAAATCTCGCAGCTCTGTTGTGTCCACACAGTGTTTGAGTGCTGCACCCAATTGCTTACGCTCGTCTAGCAAGGAGCCACGTCTATCATCCAATGAGGTGGCTCCGTTTGTTTGGACAGTTTTTGTTGTTTCTTAAGTGGAAGTTCTGTTTTTCGGTTTAGGCTGCCATGGACTCTGGCAGGCGATGGAAGTATACCTGATTGGGCGTGAGCCT
>Ga0182027_10011133_pt1 | contig 12737 bp, 3 predicted proteins | sample 712E1DmetaG_FD_121300 | JGI IMG/M metagenome (GOLD analysis project Ga0182027, IMG submission 121300) | Permafrost microbial communities from Stordalen Mire, Sweden - 712E1D metaG (Illumina Assembly) | ecosystem: Environmental > Terrestrial > Soil > Wetlands > Permafrost | place: Sweden...
ACGCAAGATAAAAAAAATAGATCAAGGACTTTTCATGGACTGGAATATCACCGAAACAAATCTTCTCGCACCTCACGACATCGACCGCCAGGGCATCAAGCTGTTAATAGGCAATGGGTATATCGGTTATCGGGGAACCCTTGAAGAGTTCACTAAGGGACAGAAAACTGCCACCATCGTTTCTGGCCTCTATGATAAGGTGGGCGATCAATGGCGCGAACCGGTCAATCTACCAAATGGTGGTTTCGTGCAGGTATTTTATGATGGTGTCGGGCTCAATGCCCTTTCGAGCAAAGTCATTGCTCACACGCAAAGTATTGATATGCTGACAGCCATCCACACTCGCCGGACGACTTTCGAAACCTCTGATGGTACTCAAATCACAGTCTGTTCACGCCGATTTGCCTCTTTGGCACGGCAAAATCTGTTATGCATGGAATATTCAATTATAGCGAACCGCGATTGCTCTGTTTTGGTGCAGGAAGGCATCGATGGTGACGTATGGGATATCAATGGGCCGCACTTTGACAAAATCACTTCTTCAGTAAAGGATGGGATCCTCTCTTTGGAAGCAATCACGCATGAAAAATTGATCCCCGTAGTTGTCTCCGATACAATCGCATTTTCAGAACAAAACAAGGTTACCTCGGAAGAGGTAGACATTTTAACAGATCAAATCTCAATCTTTCGTAATTTCAGAATATCGCATCTCAACAAAGGGTTTACTTTTTATAAATTTATTTCTCATGTCACTGGCATGGATGATTCGGCTCCCCTGGAGACAAGTCAGAATCTCGGTCAAGGAGCTTGCAAACAAGGTTTTGATTCTCTATTTGCTGAACACACTGCCCTCTGGAAGCAACGGTGGGAAACCTGCGACATTCAAATTGACGGCGATCCAATCGCACAGCAAGCTCTACGTTTCAGCACATATCAACTGCTAGCCATCGTCCCTTTAAATACCGAACACGCTTCCATTCCCGCTCGGGGAATTTCCGGGCAGATGTATAAAGGGGCTATTTTTTGGGATACTGAAATCTTTATGCTCCCCTTCTTTACTCATGCATTTCCGCAAATTGCCCGCAATTTGCTTCTCTACCGCTATCATACTTTGGATGGTGCGCGCCGTAAGGCAAGAGAATATGGCTTTCGAGGTGCATTCTATGCCTGGGAAAGTCAGGATACTGGTGTCGATGCCTGCACCCTCTTTTCTGTCACTGATGTATTCACCAACCGCCCACTAAGGACCTATTTCCGCGACAAACAGATTCATATCAGTGCAGATATTTCCTTCGCATTTTGGCAATATTATCTCGCAACGGGTGATGAAACCATCTGGACTGATGGTGGTGCGGAAATTGTTTTCGAATGTGCCCGTTTCTACGCTTCTTACGTTTATTACAGCCCTGAAAAAAGACGTTACGAAATCTTAGATGTGACAGGCCCCGATGAGTACCACGAACGCGTTCATAATAACGCCTTTACGAACCGGATGATCGCTCATACCTTCGATATATGCTTATTCCTTTCAACGCATCTACAAAAGTTTTCACCAGATTTCTACGAGCACCTGGTAAATACATTAAATTTCGAACCGGACCTGGACCTGGTTGCAGAAATTGCGCCCAATCTATTTCTCCCTGATTCGGCTCCCACCGGAAATATTATTCCACAATTCGATGGATACCTTTCTCTCGAAAATATTTCATTAAAAGATTTACTGGCGCGTAAGTTGAATCCAAATGAATATCTTGGCGCAGGGAGTGGATTGGCAACGACCACTCAAATCATCAAACAATCTGATGTGGTCTTAATGCTTTATTTGTTTAGCGATCAATATCTATTCGATACAAAAATTGCCAACTGGGAATTTTATGAACCCAGAACTGAACACGGTTCAAGTCTGAGTGCTTGCTCTTATTCACTGATTGCGGCCCAAATTGGCAAAGTCGATTATGCCTACAAATATTTTTTGAAGACGGCCACCATCGACATGACCGGTGAAGGAAAACAGTACGTTGGCACACTTTACATCGGTGGGACTCATGCAGCCAGTAACGGCGGTGCCTGGATGGCAGCCATTTTTGGCCTGTGTGGAATTCAATGTCTGGGTGAGACAATATCGATCAACCCACACCTGCCTGAACACTGGTCTCAGGTGACACTGCCTTTCTGGGTAAGAGGACAAAAATTGCGCATTACCATCACTCACGACCAGGTGACCGTAAAGCCAATCATTCCTTTAACTGAACTCCTTTCAATCTCATTGGGAGAAGCCGTTTATCCGTTGCATTCCACCGGTGAACTTGTCATTCCCTTTTCTGGTACTAATTCTCCAAAGTGAAAAGGAATGCGTTCATTGGCGTTAAGTAACATCATGCCAGCATTATTTGGTTATGGGTGAGAGTCTATGATTCACGAAATGAGCGCTGCCATCTTTGACCTTGATGGTGTCATTGTCGACACTGCCAAATATCATTTTCTTGCCTGGAAACGGTTGGCGAATTCCCTTGGCTTCGATTTTTCTCAAGCGGATAACGAACGATTGAAAGGGGTCAGCCGTACCCGTTCTCTGGAGATCTTGCTTGAGATTGGTGGGCTGGAAATGGATGAAAAGGCCAAGACTCAGTTGGCCGCTTGTAAAAATGATTGGTACGTAGAATCGATCAGCAAACTGAACTCAAGTGAAATCCTTCCGGGGGCTACCGAATATATTCAACACTTGCGTTCCCGCGGAATAAAGACAGCCATCGGAAGTGCCTCTAAAAATACTCCCTTGATCCTTGATCGCCTTAGAATTCGAACACTGTTCGATGCGATTGTGGATGGAAATCAAGTCAGTAAAGCGAAACCTGATCCAGAGGTCTTTTTACTAGCTGCTAAGGAATTGGGGATTCCGCCATCCAATTGCGTTGTATTTGAAGACGCGGAAGCAGGTATCCATGCCGCCCTTAATGCTGGTATGGGTGCTATCGGCATAGGCAGACCATCAAGCCTTCAAGAAGCAGATATTGTAATCGGGGGTTTATGGCAGCTGGTATTGCTGGTATAGATTGCGGTTTTATTTGTAATTGGGAAATTCATAATCCATATATATGGATCTTTTGATACCTTTAGAACTTTGGAACTTGCCTCAAAATTTTTGATCTATTTTCTCATGCAACTTGGAAAAAAGTAAACCCTTGCTCCTGTCGAGAGAACAATAATCTATTAATATTCCCATACAGTTTCCTAACCCTTTTCTTTTGAAGTAAAAAACCGGTAAAAAAATCCCGCCTCGGAACCATCGCATAATTGTAGACCTCTCTGAATCAGTAAATAAAAAGTAACAATTTTGAACCATTCTAATAAACCAAGTGTGTTGTTTTATAAATGAATTATGGATTTAAGGTAAAAATTGGAGAAATTACATGAGGAATTCAATAAAAATACTTAACAGACCCTGGTGGAGAAGCTTTTCTACGCACATTGATCAACTATCGAAGCGCGTCTGGTAAGTGCGAACCAGTGGTCGTCGATTTGTCTCCTTTTCAAGACCCGTCATACTAATTTCGCGGATTCAGGATCTTTGCTCACACTGCTCTAGGAGCTAACGTAACTCGGAGACCACATAGTACGTAAAGGTAGCGGTTCCCTGACCTAGCGGCCTGTGCAGGCGAATCCACTCCCCATTATTTGATCAAACATCCTTTTTGGTGCAAAGAATCAGCTTTAGCTCCCTTATTTATTCTTGTTTCTTTGACCCTTGCCGTATCACACTAATTATTTATCCTCGTTTCCCAGTGTTATTTCTATGCGATGTTCCTGCCCATCATCAACCAAGGGAATGCCCTGACTGTTTACCGGCTGTCCATCCAGAAATGCCAGCACCACATGGTGAGCCACGTGTTCGGGGTTACTCACACGAATGACATAGAGGGATTGACTAAACTGATAATGAATCTCAAAACCATCCCATTCTGGTGGGATAACCGGGTCAATAATCAGGGAATTTCCTTTTTTCTTAAAGCCAAGTATGGCTTCCAGGCCCAGACGATACATCCACGCGGCTGAACCGGTATACCAGGTCCATCCCCCGCGACGTAAGTAGGGCGACCTGCTGTAGATATCTGCACAGATTACGTATGGCTCAACCCGGTAAACTGAAGCTTTTTCTTCACTGTCGGATTGAAAGATAGGGTTGAGTAGATCGAAGAGCGCCCCGCTCTGTTTGCCGTCACCCAGAGATGCAAACGCCCAGGCAGTCCAGGTTGCTGCGTGGGTATATTGGCCGCCGTTCTCACGAGTCCCCGGCAAATAGCCCTTAATGTAACCGGGATCGCGAATGGTTTTATCGAAAGCCGGCGTAAGCAGCAATGCCAACCTGTCCTTTGGACGGACCAACCAATCCAAAACTGACTGCATTGCCTGACTCTTGCGCTGTTTATCACCAGCTCCACTGAGTACGGACCAGGATTGGGCAATCATATCAATCTGCCCTTCCGAATCCAGCACAGAACCGAGCGGTGCCCCATTATCATAATAAGCCCGCCGGTACCAGGATCCATCCCAGGCTGTTTGCTCAACAGCAGCAGTGTATTTTTTGGCCAGTGCTTGATAGTGCTTTGCCGTTTGCAGATCGCCTTTTTTTTCACAGAGAGGGGAAAAGCGTTGCAAAACATCGATAATGAACCAGGCCAACCAGATGCTCTCTCCCTGTCCTTTTTCGCCAACGCGATTCAACCCATCATTCCAGTCGCCGGTGCCGATCAAAGGTAAGCCATGCGACCCGATGGTGGCTCCCTTCTCAATCGCACGCAGGCAATGTTCCATCAGCGAGAAGGATTTCTCAGTCTGTGAGTATTCGCTGTAGCGTTCATCTTCGCCGTCTGCAAGAATCGGAGCAGTAAGAAAAGGAATTTCCTCTTCTAAAATTTTCATATCACCAGTAGATTCAATATACTGCGCAGTGACATAAGGCAACCACAACATATCGTCCGAGATACGTGTACGAACACCTCGGCCTAAAGGTGGATGCCACCAGTGCAACACGTCTCCTTCTTCAAACTGATGTTGCGCAGCATTAAGGATCTGGCTGCGGGTGATCATTGGATCTGTGAAAACTAAAGCCAGCACATCCTGAAGCTGATCACGGAATCCAAATGCGCCACTGGATTGGTAGAAAGCCGTGCGTCCCCAAATACGGCAAGAAAGAGTCTGGTAGAGCATCCATCGGTTAAGGATCAAATCGGTTGCCGGCTCAGGGGTATGAACCTGTACGGTGTTCAAGATATGATCCCAGAAAACGCGGGTGCGCTCGAAGGCTGCTCCAACATAGGCGGCTTGATGATATTTTTTAGCCAGGGCCAATGCATGATTTTTGTCATTTCCTTGCCCGAGCACAAAGTAAATCTCATTGGTCGCTCCAGGCAGAAGGTCAAGATGCATTTGCAATACAGCGCATGGATCTTCTCCAGGAGTGATGCGGGTTTCCAACCCCAGACGGTGGAGTGCGGCGGGAGATGCAGTTGTTCCTCCCCGTCCAAGAAACTCAGCTCGATCTGCAGTCAAACCGTGAACTTGCTTATTAGCGATCAAGAAAGCAACCCTCGAGCCAAATTCAGCATTATAAGGGTTGCTGGCCATAAGACATTCCAGAGCAGGATCATATTCTGGAATAATATAGCTGACGTTGTCTGCACGGGTTGTGCCTAACACCCATTCTACATACTGCGTTGCCGTAATGCGACGGGTATGAGTCAGGGTATTCTTTACCTTCAGATGGATGATTTTGACCGGGTCTTCAGGGCTAGCGAAAAGGGTCAAAACTTGATTAAGGCCATGCGAGTTATGCTCAAAAATGCTGTAACCTGCTCCGTGGGTGACACGATACGGTTGGTTTGCACCGGCAGGGAGAGGCGTAGGAGTCCAAACTTCACCGGTTTCTTCATCCCGCAGGTAAATCGCTTCACCGGTAGAATCTCGGACCGGATCATTAGACCAGGGAGTCAGTCGGTTTTCACTGCTGTTCACAGCCCAGGTGGATTGGCTGCCAGCTTCACTGACCATAAAACCAAAACTGGGATATCCAATCACGTTCACCCACGGAGCTGGCGTCACCTTGCCCGGCGGTAATTCGATAACGTATTCGCGTCCATCCTTGCTAAAACCACCATAGCCATTGTAAAATTTCAGATTTCCCGTTTTTTTCAGCGGCGTGGACTGTGGAGAAAGAGCTGCCTTTGCCGTCGTTTCTGCCTGCAGGGTGGGCATAAACTCAGGCAGGTGATGAACCGGGATCAAATAACCCGGTATTTGCTCGCCCATTGAACCGTTACCGCCTCTGAGAATAACCCGAGCGGCTGTTTGCAACAGAGTTCTTTCCTCAGTGTGCATCTGGTCGCCATAAAGGATGTAAATTCCGCCGCGTTGATTTACTTGATCATCACCATTCATTTTGGTAACCAACCGGTAGAGCATTCCATTCAATTCTGACCCATAATCGGTGTGCTGGTTGTTCATGATTACTAAATCTATCTTGATTCGACGACTGTATAAAAATCTGTGTACCTGCATGGCTTCCCGTACCAGATCGATTTGCTGGGGGTTATCCAACTCAACCAGCAGAATGGGAGAATCACCAGAGATACCAAAGCGCCACATACCCGATTGACCGAGCCGGTTAGATGCAATTGTTTCTGGGGCGGCACGAACCTCTTTGAACGAATAAATCAGTCCAGAAAGGACTTGTAAAATATCCCTGAATGCCTGGGAACCAATTTCTTGTTTCCCCAGCCAGGTTTGTGCGGCAATGTCAGCTTGATGAAAAGAACGCTCAATCAGGGTCCAGTTATGATAGCGTTTGGCCAAAGCGATGATAGCTTCGCGGCTTTCCCCGGCAAATGTTATGTATGCTAAATCTGCGTTTTCATGCGCGCGCAGCCCAATTTCTTGTCCGAGTGCAAAAATCGGATCGAGAGTCGCCCCCGTTGTGCCTACAAGATATTCCTCCGACCGAAGAGCCATAGGACTTTGCATGGTTTGGCCGCGGCCAATAAAACGATAACGGTCTGCCTCGTGGCGAACGGTCACCTGGCTCCCTTTGACCACTAACATGTGCCCCATGAATATAGTTGTTTCCTGATTGGAGCGAGGGCGCCGCATAAAGAGCTGCAAATTTAGGTCAGGCACGAATTCACTTTCGATAAACAACTTGTTAAAAGCAGGATGACGAGCATCGGTTACCTGAGGAGCCAGGATCACTTCGCCATAGGAGGTAAGACGCAGAGTTCGGGTGTGGTTATTGTTATTTTGCAGGTGAATCCGCCGTATTTCCACAGGATCATCCGGAGCGACAGTCACTTCCATAGTGGATGTGATCTCGTTTTCAGTGCGATGAAAGACTGCCATATGGGCAAAATACGTGACCTGCATATTCGCCATTTCACCGGGAATAGGCTGTTGGCCGGCTGACCAAAGTTTGCCCTTCTTTTGTGAGTTCAACCCCTTTTCCTGAATATAAATCCACGTTCCCCACGGATCCAGTGTGCCGTCCGCCTGCCAGCGAGTCAGGTCAATATCTCCCCAGGAGCTGTATCCACCACCACTGTTAGAAATAAGTACGTTGTAATTGCCGTTGGAGAGGAGATGTACTTCAGGGATTGGAGTATTCAAAGGCACTGTCCATGGAATGATCTCTATTGGCGCAGACGTTAGCCGTTGTACTCCTTTGACATCTTCTGCGGATGGATCTTGCAAAGGAACAGCCTGCGGTATTTGCTCCTGGAGCAGCAAATCAACACTCTGGATACGAGGATCGTTGTGCATGCGCCGGATCATAATATCATCGTGAAAGAAATTCGCCATCGCCATCATGATCATGCCCTGATGATGCGCCATGTATTCACTTACAACTGCCGAAGGCTCGTCCAGAAGCATCCGTTCAGGAGTGAAATCAATCGCTTCGTAAACGCCATATAATCCGAGTAAATTATGTTCGATCAGACTGGATAAGTTGTGAACCACAGCGTGGGGATCAAACCCAACTGCGAGGAGCGAGGCGTATGGGGCAATTACCAGATCATCCCCTAGTCCACGTTTAAAACCCAGTCCGGGTACACCAAAAGCGCGGTATTGATAATTTTGATTGGCGTCGAACCGGTAAAAGCCGGATTCTGAAATACCCCAGGGGACACCTTTCGTTTTACCATAAGCGATTTGGCGAAGAACTGCTCCACGAGTACTGTCTGCCAGTAACGTGCCCGGGTAAGAACGTAAAAAGAGTGGAGGCATCAGATATTCGAACATCGTTCCACTCCATGAGAGCAATACATACAAACCATTTACACGCGTAACTGGCCGGCCCAATTGCAGCCAATGTGATTGTGGTACATCTCCTTTCGCAATGGCAATGATCGAGGCGATCCGCGCCTCAGAGGCTAACAGATCATAATAGTTTTGGTCAAGTTGGTCTGCGTCAAAGTTATACCCAATGTGGAAGACGCGCCGCTGTGCACTGTAGAGGAACCGGAAATCCATTTCACTTATATACCGTTCTGATCGCTCCAATAAATGTGCAAATCGGGATAATAGAGCATCTGAATTTGTCTCTGCGTGACCAAGAGCCTGAACCAATTCATCCAGCCATTCTTGCGCCGATTGATTCTTTTCATCCTCCAACAAAATGATCGGGGCTCCGGCTGCCTCGACCGAATCGCTCTTTTCAACTAACAAATTACGCAAGAAATGTATCTTCGTTAAGGCACTCTGGGGATACTTAAGAACCTTTCCAATAGATAGGTTACTGGGTAGATTGGCGCGCAGATCAGCCATAAGAGGCACAAATTTTGCCTCACGAAATTTTTCCGGGTAATCCTCTAACAAGGGAATCCAAGGTACCAACTCGGTGATTGTACGTTGAACGGCCGTGTGGTGCCGCTCCACCTGTGCAGCGACTTCCTGGAGTTTTTCCAGCGTTCCCAGATCGAAAGCGGAACTGCCTACCTCTACAAGTTTCATCAAGCGTTGAGAAATATCTTTCCAGAACGGCCCACTTACCTTTTGAAAAAGCGCATACCAGCGATTGGGTTGAAACTGCACCGCTAGAATTTGGCTGCGAATTGCAAGAATGCGCTGATTGATTTCATCGACCTGTTTATCAAACTCAGGTTTGAGCATCCCCGTAAGTGTCTCGGTCAGGTTGCCCAACGTATCCAAATAACCCTGCCACAAATCCCACCGGAAAATGGGTTCATCTGGCATTTTCTTGCACGCCTGTGCGGTGATCAAGAAACTGGCAGCTAAATTTCCGCTATCCACGGTCGAAATATAACGAGGGTGAAGGGGTTGTAGAGTGAGCGTGTCGTACCAGTTCAAAAAATGCCCGCGAAAGCGTTCCAAAGAATCGAGAGTATCTATAGTGTTCATCAGCCGGGTCGACAATCCAAGCTGATCCAGATATCCCAAATCATAAGCAGCCAGGGTTGAGGTAAGCAGCATTCCGATGTTGGTTGGTGAGGTACGGTGTGCCACCGTGCCAACAGGCGATTCTTGATAGTGATCAGGGGGCAGCCAATGATCTTCAGGACCGACAAAACGCTCAAAGAAACCCCAGGTTCGTCTGGTCACTTGTCGTAAGAGGTCGACTTGATCTTCATTTAAAGGAATCATCAGGAAAGTGATCGGCCGGTTGATCCACCAGACAAATAATGGAGAAAAGAACCATAGGAACAAAACCGGTGCTGCATAAACTATAGGAAGAGCTATGTTATTCCCAGTGAAGCCAGAAAAGAGCTGCAAACCTAGTGAAAGAAGCAACCCCACAATTGTCGTAGCGCCCATTTTTTGCCAGGCCAAATTTCGGCGAGCCTGTGAGCCAAAGATGCGGGCAGTTTGGGCGGCCGTGGTCCATTGTAATAAATCGTGGTGGCTGATTAGCATTCGGTAAAGCGTGGTAAACATCGCGTCTACGGAGATATAAGCTTCATAAGGGAGAAAAGCAATCGCCAACAGCCATCGCAGCAGGTTCCATCCCAGCGGGCGTAAAGCGATACTAAAAAACTCACCTTTCAGAATTTGCTGTGTGCTGATTGCAATACCAGTGAGCAACGGGACACCCAGAGAGAACAGAATAATCCCAGTCCATAATCCAGCCAAACCCGGCAAAAAAATCAATCCGATTATGAAGATCAACAACAAGGCTGGCGCCAGCAGCGCACGGCGCAGGTTGTCTAGCATCTTCCAACGATCGATTACTGAAAAGACCAAGCCTTTATGGTTGTTGTTGAATAACCACGGTAAGAGTTGCCAGTCTCCACGAATCCAACGCCTTTGGCGCATCACCTGGGTAAAGTAATTCTGCGGGTAATCTTCGATCATTGTAATGTCGGTCACCAACCCCGCACGTCCCATTAATCCTTCCAGAAGGTCATGGCTAAGTACGGAGTTCTCTGGGATATGCTTATCGACACTGCGCTCGAAGGCATCTACATCATAGATACCCTTACCAACGTAGATTCCCTCACCAAACAAATCCTGGTAAGCGTCAGAAACAGCCAGAGTGTATAAATCGAGTCCGGCATCCCCGGCAAAGAAACGAGTAAACCACGAGTGATTGGAGCTTTTGGGGTGAATCTCCATACGAGGTTGCAAAACAGTGTAACCGGCTACAACTTGCCCGGTACTCTCATCGAATACAGCCCGGTTTAACGGATGAGCCAAAGTGCCAGCCAGGCGGACGGCAGACCCGCGCGGTAAGATCGTATCAGTGTCGAGGGTAATTACAAAACGCACTTGTTGCAGCGCACCTGTGCTTAAAATCGTTCCATCCGTCATGGGGATAAACGACAGATTTTTACCTCCGCGCAGGAGCAGATTTAGTTCATGCAATTTGCCACGTTTACGTTCCCAACCCATCCACTTTCTTTCAGAAGGGTTCCAGATACGCTTACGATGAAAGAAATAGAAGAGTGGGTCAGAATTTTTGTTTTCACCATTAATGGATTCATTCTCTGAAACGTTCCCCTTTCCATTGGCGGATGAAAAGGAGGCATATTTAGCATTGAGGTTCGCAATTGCTGCCTGGGCATATCGCAGCAGATCTTCATCTTCAGGTGAGGATTCACTGTTTGCATCTTGAAAATCAGATAATAAAGCGAAAAGCAACCCGGGTTCAGGGTTACGCAGGTAATGTAATTCAAGTTGCTGAGCCAACGAATCGATTTCTTCGTGGTTGGTAATCAGAGTAGGAATAACCACCAGCGTTTGGAACGATTCTGGAATTCCAGTCCTAAAGTCAAGTTTGGGTAGAATGCGTGGTTTAATTTCTACGGTGACCAACCAATTGATCAAACTTGTAGCTACGGTGAGAACGGGAATCAACAATGCCAGGCCGAGCACAATGACTACGATCCATTGCAGTGGGATAGGAACCGTCCCCAAAGAAAAATTGCTTTTAGGTATCAATACTGGAATTAGCGAGTTTGACGTGTGCGCGAGGAATCCAAGCAAAAGGAATACGAAAATGGTTATCAACCAAATGCCGGAAAGGTAGAAAGCACTGGCATGTTTGAACACTCCGCGTTTGAAAGCAGTTTTAGCACCCGGGTGGTAACCAATCTGTTGCTCCAGAATGATGCGGCTTTTCCCAAACAGATACTCACCTACATGCACGGCAATAGGCGGAATAATGGATGCATCTGAGCTACCGGCGCGTGCCAAATTAAGAATGATCGCAGCCAACTCATTCTCGCCGCGACCGGTGCCAAACGAAAGTGCCTCGATTTCTTTCCGGTAGAGGTCGCGGGTTTTAAATGTCATTCGTGAATATATCCCCGCCGGGTCTTGCCTCAAGGTTCGTTCCAGACAGCTTACGGATTCAAAAAAGTGGCTCCAGTTTTGTTCGGAAATCGTCCTCAAGCTCAGAATGATATTGGCGACACCATCGTTATTTATGGCCTGTTCCCCTGCAGTATCTTCACCCAGCAAAGGGTCGTTAATGCCCGGCAAAGGCGGAATGGGTCTGGGTAAATGGGGTTGGACGGGAGGATGAATTGTGGCGACCAGCGCCTGAGCCAGAAATTCAATCAATTCAAAACGCAGAAAGATGGGTAATGCCCACAGCTCACCCATCGTCAAAGGTGCTTCCTCCTGAAATTGCAAGAGAATAGTTTGCAAATCAATGGGGTCCAGTGAAAGGTTAAGAGATGATAGTATGGCCCGGGAGATTGCATAAATCCGCGGAAAACCATTTAGCGGCCCAGACACCAGCCTGGGGAGTTGTTGATAATACTTGGAAGGCAAATCCTCTTCAATTTGGTGCAAAGTTTGTCGAATAATGTAGTAATTATCCAGCACCCACTCAGAGGTGAAAGTCAGGGATAACTTTTGGTGGGATGCCTTACGAAAGTAATCGTGGGCTTCAGCCAGCCAGGATTCATACAATTTTAAATCATGCTGCGGATTGCCACGCCCCGGTACGGGAGTTCTCGTCGTTCTCCCTGGTATCCAATGATCAACCTCCCGGAAATCGCGTTTCAGAATATAGACCAACTCTTGTGTTTGTTCCGTCCGGGAAGCATTTAAACTAGCTGAGGGAACGGGATTCTGTTCCTTCGTCTGATTTTTAGGTTCTTCTGGCATGTTCAACGCCCTCTAGATTTTTCGGCTGAAATCTCCGCAGCGGATGGTTGAGCTTGAGAACGTGGTACATCCTGAATCACCAAGACGGGTTTGGTGCCATGCTCTATATAATTACGAGC
>Ga0182027_10011134_pt1 | contig 12736 bp, 14 predicted proteins | sample 712E1DmetaG_FD_121300 | JGI IMG/M metagenome (GOLD analysis project Ga0182027, IMG submission 121300) | Permafrost microbial communities from Stordalen Mire, Sweden - 712E1D metaG (Illumina Assembly) | ecosystem: Environmental > Terrestrial > Soil > Wetlands > Permafrost | place: Sweden...
TCAATCAAGTCTTCGGGGCCGTACATGTAGCCCAATCGCCAACCTGTAATTGCATGGCTCTTCGAGAAGCTAGCGACTGTGACCACATGTTCGGCAGCACCAGGCAAGCTGGCGATGCTTACATGTTCTCGCCCATCATAAGTAAGGCTGCCGTATACTTCGTCAGACACCACTATGATTCCACGGTCTCGGCAAAAGGTCACTAACGCTTGTAGCTCATCACGACGATACACTTTACAGGTCGGATTGGTCGGGTTGCATAGCACTAGCAGCCGCGTCTGTGGGCCGCAAATGTTCTGTAGAGCTCCGAGGTCGATTTTCCATTCTGGCGGTTCCTCCCGGAGAAATCGTATATTGCTGCCCGTTAAAGCAATTGCAGCTACGTGGTAAGGATAGAATGGTTCAAATATAATCGCCTCAGTGCCGGGCTCCAGGAGAGTTCGACATGCGCTGAAGAATCCGCCACTCGCACCCGACGTAATCCGCACCTGAGTTCGAGGATCGACTCTAAGACTTGTTTCATACTCGATCATCGTAGCAATCTCTGCGCGAAGCTCTGGTATCCCCTCCTGCACACTGTAGTCGTTCTGGCCGCATTTCATTGCATGATACGCCGCATCGATTAGCGGTGCCGGAGTGGGCAGCAGGTTACTACCTTGCCCCATATTGACGCCGCCTACTTCTTGAATCCGTGCGGTCAATGCACGTACTTTCGCACGGGTCAAGGTTGCTACAACGGAGGCGATCTGTCGGTCTACATGCTTCCCACTTGAGGACACAGAGTGTTTCATATTCACCAGCACATTTCACTATCTAGCTGGGCCCTAATCTACACCTGCAATCCCAGCATTTGAGCCGCGTATCCACCATTTATTGAGTGAGTCCATCTCTTGCGACTCGAATGGCTGGCATCGCGACACAATTTCACGAGCATGAGACGCCAAGAGGACGTGTGGTAGACCGAGGATAAAGAGGAACTTCTGAAGTACAGGTAGCGGATCTCTTCCAGCAGGGGGATTGTTGTCCTTAGTGCCCGGATAACCCTGCCAGGCAGTATCGTCGATAATCACAACATCATCACCTGCTCCGCGCCATAGTGGGAGCAAATCCTTGGGATTCTTAGGCAGCATCTCGAAACACGCGTTCCACGAAGATACACCCTTCGCTCGCCAATGTGATTGCATCTTCGCAAAGAGATCACACAGCTGCGTAACCTTGCTCCAATGATCACCCCACATCGCGTCGCTTGCACTTAGCGCACGAAGATAAAAATCGGGAACATAGAATAGAGGAATTCCCACAGCCTCATGAAACTCTATCACTGCACTGACGGAATGAGTGAGCAGCACTTTGGGCGCGTACACTAGTACCCTAGCAGAGATTGCCGCATTTGATTTCAGTGCTTCAGGCCGCTCCTCTGCACAGTCCGAACACCGACCATTCCGATTCAAATGTTGAAAGTTACTCCTGGATCCCTTAATACACTCCTGCAAGTAGGCGACGAGGCCATCCCGATATTTCATTGTTTTCTGCTCGGTTTCTTGATCTTGTACCAGTATCTTCCATGTGACGTCACTCTTTCGAATCTGCGCGGCCCAGAATCGCATCGACGCCGGATAAATTGACCGAATTGACACCTGAGAGTCGCTGGCAAACACATCGGGCGGCGCAGTAATACAAGGTTGCCGGATCTTGTTTACGAACTGCTCGCTCCACCCCATTTCGCCAGATCCTTGATCATCTCTACTAATTAAGACAGTTAAATCGGTGTAATTCTCTTTGATCGCGTGCACGGCCGATTCGCTCACCTTTGTCAATTGGTCCTCGACAAACTCCGTAGACAGTTCACTCGAAGGGTAGCAGAGATGAGAGCTGGGGGGAATATTCTGCTTAATGCACGCTCTATATTGTAAGAATCGTAGAAGGTTGACCGCGGAAACCGTGAAGACAACTGAGCACAGACCTACAGCAACCACCGGAATTAGAACGATCTGCCATTCGCCGCCAACTATTCGTAAAGGCTCTTCTTGGGTAAAAAACACGAACAGCACCGCCATTGACGCAGTGAATAGTCCCGCAAAAAACACCATCCAATCAGGGTCAGCGGGGATGAAAACGAACCGAAACTGCTTGAGAGAGACTTCTGTGCTATTCGATGGAGCAACAGCGGGCGACCCTGGAGCCGTAGAAGCCTTCTCGTAAGCAATTAGGCGGAATACGTAATAGCGAATCGCATCGAAAGTAAGGAGCGCCAGTATAGTACCCGCCAGGTACCATAACCCGTTGATGGCGCCTCGTAGCATGCGCATCGGCTCTGCTTTGCTCACGTCTGTGGGTGCCAACGACGAGGCAGATGTTGACTGCTGGACAACCTGCTTGGATGAGTTCGCGGCATTGTTTGGCGAAGAATTATCCAGGCAAACTGCTTCTATTGAAAACCCAAAGTACATAGCCAACAACAAGAAAAAGGCGATAAATACAAGCCTGATATCACGCATCGAGAGACGCCTCCTTCGGAAATTGCTCCCCAGTTCCTTGAAAACTATATAGTGGAAGACACAACTCGATTACCTTAGCTGGCATCCGTCTCAATAGCTCCTGATCGTGTGTGACCATCACAAGTGATGTTGCGCGCGAAGTGAGGCAGTCCTGCAACAAGTCGGCGATAGCGTCACGGGCAACTTGATCAAGGGCAGAAGAGTGCTCGTCGAGCAGTATCAATGCAGGAGGCGTTGCGCCTATGATCGAGGCAAGCATCACTGCTTGCATTTGGCCGCCCGAAAGGTTGCGAACAAACTCGTCGAGCATATGCTCAATCCCCATGCCAAGCCGACGCACGAGGTTAGCAGCTCTCAAGTGCGCACGCGGGCCGGACAAAGACCAACGCGGTGCGTCTACCTGAGCTTGTCTGAGGCGTCCGAGGTTAACTTGTTCGCATACGGTAAGATCACGGCCAGCGTATTCGCCAACTCCTTGAGCCAAATAGGCTACGTCCAGAGAGGAAGGATTTAGGCGAACGAAACCAGAGGTAGGGCTTTCCAAGCCTGCAATGATTCTCAGTAACGTTGATTTGCCTGATCCGTTGCGTCCCACCAACACGACGCACTCACCGAGGCGAACTTTGAATGATAGGCCTCGAAGAAGTTCAATTCTCGAGCCCCTTGAAGTCTCATAGGTCTTACAGAGACAGGTTGTTGTAAGCACAACATCTCGATCGATCAGTTCAGAAGAGCTCACTTTCACGTCCTTTGTTTCTGTGCAGGACCGCTAGAAGCAGAACCAGCATGACAACAGTCAACAGACGGCTATCTATATAACGACCAGCGAAGTACAACACAATAACGACGATGAACGAGTATGCAACAGTTCCCAAAAGGGCCCCGGCAATCTCTTCGGCGGGGTTCAGTACAGGTTTTTTCCCTATTAGTCTCATGACGGATTCACCAATTATCAGAGCGACTACACCGGTGAGAACAATGCCGAGACCCATGCCTTGGTCCGCTCCACCTCGCGTAAGTGCGCATAAAATCCCTCCCGCAGCTACCAGACTATTGCCTAGCATCAGCGCAAGCCATTTGTATGGTCCGGCAGCAGTCCCCATGATAGGTTCTGAATCCAACGACGAGCCGAGATACCGTACACCTACACCCCAGCGTGTATTAGAAAACAAGTACAAGGCAACCGAGAGGATTATGAGGAGGAATGCCCCAGCGCCAATACTCGCCGGATGAATCAAGAAACCAATACCGGATCCGAAAAGTTTGTGTGTACTTCTCTCATCAATCTCCAAGAGGCTGTTCATCAGCGTAGACCGGTTTAACAACCCAATCGTCGCACACCCGAGTATATAAGGCGCGCAGGCAACAGAGAGGATCATAACAGTGACGCTGGAAAGGAGTTTGCCAATCCGGAGCTTGGTGTTGAAACAGGCTGTCAGGGCACCGCATAACAGCCCAGCTCCCAGTCCGCATGCAACAGCGCCAAGCCCTGACGCCCCTGTAGTAATTGCTCGCGCAAAGACGCAGGCGCCGATCGTAAAGCTGCCATCAGGTGTCAGATCCGGATACTTGAGAAAGCGAATTGTGATCAATACCCCCAATGTCACAAGACTTAGACCGATTGCGTTGTACAGTGCGGAATCGATTATTAGCAGAAAGTCGGACATTGGCCTCACCTGCTGACTGCAGTTGATACGTAGATGGCGTCTCTGTTGACATCCTGCGGTACAGTGATACCGAGCTCTTGCAGTACGGAGCGGTTCAGTATTGCCTGTCCGTCTGAGACAATTCGGACTGGTATATTCCCTGGTTGCTCGCCTCGCAGAACTTTATCGATCATCACTGCTGTTGCCCGCCCAAGTGCATGCATATCGATGCCATACGTTGCAAGGCCGCCGCGTTCAACAGTACCAACATCGCCAGCCAGCACAGGTTTATGCGCTTCATGCGCCGCTCGAAGTACGGACTCGAGATTTTCAACCACTAACGTATCGAGACCTGTGTATACTGCATCAACTTGTTTGTACAGAATCCTAGCCGATGAATACAAGTCCTGAGTGGTGGACACTGGAACTGTGACCAGCTCAATGTTGTATTGAGGAGCAAGACGACGCAGTTCGGTTACGGCCACCGCCGATACTGTATCCGATGGAGAGTAAAGCATCCCCATTTTCCTCATCGAGGGGAGCAATGTCTTAAACAGCTGAAGCTGCTTCTCGAATGGCCAGTGATCGCTTGTTCCCGTGATATTACCCCCGGGATGGTTGAGGTCACTCACGAGCCCGACCCCAACTGGATCTGTAACTCCAGCAAAAACAATCGGAATGGATGCTGTCGCACTTCGGGCTGCCAAAGTTGATTGCGTCGTTATCGGAACAATCACGTCGACCCGATCCGTAACGAAGGACTGCGCAATGGGAAGAGCTAGTGCAGGATCACGGTTTGCGTTCTTGAACAGAATACGAATGTTTCTATTATCCTGCCATCCTGATTCTGCCAGGCCAGAAACGATTCCCTCGCGCACCTGATCTAGCGATGGATGGGATGCAATCTGAGTAATTCCTATTGCCTTGAACTGAGTTCGATTTGATTCGTGCCGGCATGACACCGCACTAAGCAATATAAGAACTGCGAGAACTTGAATGTAACGGATCATTTCGGTTGTTCCCTCTTCACAGCTTGCGACTTAATGATGCCTGCTAGGACTTCTTGTGCTTCAACGCTACGGCCACAGCTCCTCATGGCTTTAGCTTTAAGTAACATGCAGTTCGGATTAGCATCGCGCACCCACTCGCCAGTTTCGAGTGCGTCTATTGCCTCTTGAGGACGGCCTTCGTAAACAAGACACAGGGTGTTTGCAAGAGCTTGAAAGAAATCACGATTCCGATCTGTGACCTGCGACGTCCAGTGGACACGATCAAGCCCGTGGAATTCCTCCTTAAGCACGCCATAGACATGATCCGGCGACGCCGGGCTGCAGAAAGTAGGCCGCGCTGCTTTATGGGCGCTATTCCAAACATACAAAGCATTGTCTCCATCTTTTATCTGCAAACTCAGCGGTGTACCCGGATAGATCACGATTCCCGCGGTTAGCGAGACGTGTGCGCCCATTTCGACGAGCTTACGCGCTATACGTGCCGAGTGCCTAAGTGTCTCCAGAGACTCGCCGGGTGCACCAAATAGGAGTGTAAAGCTGGTTTCGATGCCGGAAGCGAGGAACATCTCGACGGAAGTTATTGCAGTATGTGAGTCCCCGCGTTTACCCATCCCGCGACGTACTGGATCGCTGAAACTGTCCACTGCAAGCCCTGCGCCCACGCATCCTGCTGAAAACATCTCGTCTGGCAGCGATTCAGAAACCTCTGACGGACAGACGTAACATCTCCACTTGATCTCTTGGTTAAAGGAACTCTTTATTGCGCGGCATATGTGTAAACATCGATCTTGGTTAGGTAGATTAAATTCACCATCTGCAATGAAGATGCGATCTCCCAATCCGCGTTTACTGAGACTCGTAATATCTTGTATAACGTGTAATATCGGTCGAAGTGAAAGCGGCTCAATCTGCGGTATTACACAGTAGGAACAGGCCATGCTGCAGCCTGTCTTCGTTCGGACTGGAAAGCTCCCTCCGGTAATCTCGCCAAAATCGACCGCCTCGTCGTGAAACTCGTACGGTAGGTACTCATTGGAGAGCCAGTTGAGTCGTCCTTTGGAATGCTCCCTGCGAAGAAGTTGGCCATGTGTATTGATTATTGACGAGGGGAAACGACTTGCAATCTCGGAGGCATCCACGACTTGGCCGACGGGGGTGGTGAGGTACTCAGCGCAGAAAGCTACAAACTCATTCTCTGCGGGGCCGACAAAACCTAGATGGGCGCGCGTAGCCTCGAGGATTGAAACCGGATCAGTGGAGAATCCTCCTCCACCAAGAATCGTGAGCGTCTGTGGCAATGTGTGCCGGCAGACGTCGACGAGCATCTCAAGGGATGGTAGGTGGGTGTGTGCCTCTTCGCCGCGCCCTAATCCGGCAGAATCAAAGTTTCGAAAACTAAAGCCCACTATGCGTGGTTGTTCGATTTCAAGTGCGCGCTTAAGTCGAGTTGCAGGGTCTTGAGCCTGAAAAGGAAGAAGCACTGAAGAGCTTAGCCCTTTTGCCTTAAGATGTCCTTGGATAATCAGTGGCCCGTAAGGCTGCGCAAAGGGAAAGAGGACGGGATCGACATAAACAAGCAGTATCTCCGTGCTCTGCTGCGTTGTCATATCGATTCCGAAATGCTTAATATTACGAGTGCTTACTCGCCCCTGACAACTCACTGGATCCGATGTTCCATGCATCCAATGCGAACTCACGTTCAGAAGACATTAGGACAGGTGCCCAGTTGCAATAGGACATCTGCCGCGCAAGCATAGATGCCACTGAGCGCTCGAGTTTGTCGAGATCCTCGAGATTCGCGGAATTCGCGTCCGGAGTGTAATTCATAAATCCTCGGAAGGCTATTTGGCCTGATTCAGCGTATCTAAACGCCTCCTTTAAAGTCAAGGACTAAGATGTTTTCGCTATCTTGGGCGTATCTAAAGGTGAAAGCGTCCCACTCGGTCCCAGAAAGGGCGAACCCTGAGCCTGATAGTGCTGCTCGCTCGCCCGGAGGTAAAGCGCAGTTACCGCCCTTCAAGCCGTGTACATTTGGAACTTATAATGCTCAACCTTAGCGGAGTTCTGGAGCGGGACTACGAGAAACAGGGGCAATTTGCGGATCTGGTTGCATAATCGAGCGCCGAACTGCCATTTGGCACCCAAATATGTACCTCTGACATGACGCTAAGTTATTGATTCTGAGCAGGGTGGGGAGTAGAGAACCGGTTTAGCAAACCACCGTCTCTAGCTTTATGGGATATCAATAATTAAGGCTGCATTACTGGCCGAACAGCGTTAATTTATGGAAGCTTCCTAGTGAAGAGATGATTACGTCGGGACAAGTTCGGGACAAGTGAGGCGAGAAAAATGGCTTTTAGGTCCGTAAGCGACACGGTTTAAAGCACTTAGATTGGCCAGGTGGCCTGGTTCGAGACCTGGGATCGGAGGTTCAAATCCTTTCTCCTAAGCCCGAAACTCACGAGGTTTCTGCCGCATCAGTTCCAACAACACGGGGCGTAATAGCGCGTAGTTCGGCAAGTCCGCAAGTAACGAAGCCTTAGCGATTTTCCGAACGAAACTTGGCACCTCGCTGCCTTCGGACACCCATCGGAGCCAGTCGGCGAGTTCTGGGTCGGTGTTGGCAGAGTAGTTCATATCGGGAGACCTCATAGAAGCGTCAGAAATTCGCGAATTCAATCGAGCCGATACCTCACACTACATCAAATATCCAGCCCTCAGCGGCGGTGACTTTTTGTTCCTCGGGCGTCATTGGCGGGTTGAAAAAGCCGTCCAAAGAGCCGCTCCGGTCGGCGCGCTGCAGTCACGTCGCCACGGCGTAGGCCGATTGTTCATCACTGTCCCAGTCTGCCCTTGGAACCACCAACAGATTACGGTGGACCTCGACCTGAGAAGCGTTCAGGCTGGGCTATACTCCTCTCGACTACTTACGAAAAGGATCAAGCCGCGTGCGATATTCCGTTTCAGATCAAATGACTACATGCCATAGTAGCGTTTCTCAGATTGCCGTTTGGGTGCGGGCGGTGGTGGCACAAAGCGAAGTGTAGGGGCGGAGCGGTCAATCCCTTTTAACCATTCTGTGAATGCTTCCTTTTCCGTGATCATGGTGGGGAGTCGTTCCGCTTCTGCCCCAGCCTCTTTCAACATCTCCCGGTATTCCCTTTTGTTCGCCGGGGTCTCGTCTGCCCAGAACTCCCGCTTTCTCCAGCGCCGTACGCGGTCTTGGTTTTCCTCCAGCCATCGCTTGGCGTGCTTCAGCCGTGCATGCGCATCGCTGGTGATCTTCTCAAAAGTTTCAGGTTCGACACATTCCAGGAATGGTCGAAGCGTTTCCAGCCCGCAGATGCCTATATCCGAAAGATCTCCAAATTGTTTCAGGTTGTAGATCTTTCCATTGAAGGGAACCTGGTACGAGTATTCTCCATTTGCCCGTACGATTTTGAAGACCTCCCCGTTCTTTGCTGGATAGCGGCCCATGATCATTGGCCGTTGCTTCCCCAATGTTCGTGAAGCGAGTGGAATGGCAACGAAGGCGCCGTCGTGAGGTTCCAACCGGAAGATTCCTGGAGCATGACCCTTGATGTGCGGAAAGTACGATGTCTTCACGTCGTATGTGAATTCGCCCCGCTCGTCCGGTAACGGAGTTTCCTCCGCTGCGACTGAATCCGTGCGTTCTCGACGACGGTCCTTCAGAATCTCACTCGCCTCTGCGATGAGAGCCCTAAGTTGCGAATCCGTAAGCGCCCGATCCAGCAGGATCGGTTCGAATTCGGGGCACCCTTGATGCTCAAACGTAAGCAGCCCGGCTCTTGCTGACTCAGGATTGGCGCACACACCCCATTCCTTGCCTACGTCGCCAGCCAACTTGACGAAGTGGCGGCAACCGCAAGAACAATCTGAGCTGTCCCGTTCCACTTTGCCATAAGGTTCGTAGTCGGTTTCCAGCGTTCGAACGACCTTCAGGAGTTTGTCGTGCATTGTCCCAACGATAGCGTACTCCAAGCGCCGCTCATCGAGCCGTCGTCGGTTTGATGGCGTGCAGATTACGCTGCCAGTAGAGGGAGAGCAGCTCTTGCATTGATTCGTGAGTAGGAGGCTCTGAGCCCGAACCCCACTAGCTACTGAAACATGAAGCCGCCGCCTGCTTTGACAATGCAATCGTCCGGGAAATCGCCAAAAAGGAAGTCGCGGAGTACGACTTTAAAATCAAGTAAGGTTGATTAAGCATCAATCTTCCGGCCCGTACCCCTCAACCCAAATGCGAAGCGTATCGGAAATGCCGCCGATGCCGACGTCAGGGTTTGTATCTGTTGGGAACTCTAGGCGTGTGCTGAGAAGCAGTTCATTCATTTTCTTTCTGCCACTCCCCAGTGAGTATTTGACTGACATTACTGTTGCTAGCGTCCCGTATAGTTCTCGAATGCGTTTGTGGTCATCGTAGGACATTACCCAATTGTTCATGTGCGCCAGAGCATCGCGGAGGCGCACATGATCCGCATCACTCCATACGAATTTATAAAGGCTATTCCCCGCTTCATAGTACGGCGGGTCGAGAAACATCATGCTCCCTGCTTGCGCTAGCGGAATCACCTTTGCGAAATCGTCGTTGTACACCTTCGTTCGTCCATACAATAGCTTCCGCGCTCCAAAAAGTTCACACACTAGGTTCTTAGCGCCCCACCGGCTGTGTATTTTGTCCTTGGATGCCTGTTTTTTTCCACCTAGTGGGCGCTTGCCCATGCCGCCCCAGGAAGTCCGATTCAAGAAGAATGAACGAAACGCTCTTTCGAGCCTATTTGTAGGCTGAGTGTTCTTGATCTCGAAGAATAGGTCAACGGTAGGATGGGTGCTTGAGATGCGGTCTGCAAGTGCTTTCAACTCGACATCGGCTGCAGTGGCAACTAAATCCCAGAAGGCAGCGATCCCTGGATCGAGATCGTTCAAGATGAGCTTAACGCTGGGGTACTGTTTCGCCACTGCGAGGGCAACTGACCCACCGCCGACGAATGGTTCGACATAGAGTGAGAACCCTGAGCATCGAAACAGATTGGGCAGAATCCACTTCGAATACTTAGCCTTGCCGCCGGGATAACGAAAGAGCGCCACAGGCAAGTGTCTCAATGCTGGCTTCCTGCGGTCAATCCAGATGCGATTATCGCTAGCCGCACACCCCTGTCGAAAACCTCATAGGCAGAGTCAACCGATTCCTCAATTGCCTTGCCGCTGGTTACCACCCACACATTCACCTGCCGCTCCCGGGCGAGCCGGATGCCGGCGATTAGGCACGCCCCCAAGTACACCATCCCTCGGTTGATTCTTGGCATGTGGGCATCCGGGTCGAACATCAGCGGCCTCCGGACCACTGCTGGCGGGTGACCAGTTGGTCGGCCCCTAGTCTGATGCTACCCTTGATGGGAGCCAAGAAGGCATCCTGCGATAGCAACCGGACTGATGATTCTGGACGCCACTGACGCCAACTGAATCTTTCATATATATAGTGTCGTTCTGAACGATTTTTCGCGACAAGCTGGAAAAATATCTTTGTGGTCGCCCGTGAGGAGCCAATAAGCTTCACAGTCGGCATAATAGTGATACTAAAATCACATTTCTGTTGAATCATTCAAATAAGTGATGTATATCTCACTCATGCGTAGTCTGCCAGAACTCGGCGAAGCGGTCGCGGCAAGGCGCAAGGCTTTCAAGCTTAGCCAGAGAGAGGTTGCCGCTCGTACCGGGCTCACACGGGAAACCATCGTGCGATTCGAGCGAGGGCATGTGACCGAGTTCGGCTCCCGCAAGCTGCTGGCCGTCCTCGCTATGCTTGACATGGAGATGAGTTTCAACGAGGTCGGGGTGTCGGGCACCCTAGATGAGTTGCGGCGTGAACGAGGCGGGGCAGGACACTAAGTGTCCATGTCCACGGCACGCACATCGGTGTTCTTGAGAAAGTCGGCAGGTCGGAACTCCTCGCTGGCCGAGGACGGCGTAAAGCGAAATGAAGCCGGATGCCGGGATGACCGCCTCAATAGCTGAGTATCGGCCAAGCGAAGAGGGGCGTCACAGGACGCCGAAATGGGTTGCACGAAAGTTTCTGTTACTACTCGTTACTATTTTCGGCCATAATGGGTGTAGCTGAGAGTTCGCGACTGTAAGCGACTGTTAGTAGCGGGGGATGCTAAGTGTAGTAACGGATTGAATTTAGCTTCGTATCATCCATGGAATCAATAGTTTGCGGAACTGGCAACTCGACTCCCCCTCTCTCCGCCACGAATTGTTGTATCCCTTTGAGCCGGTTAATAAATTATAGATAACAAGCGCTTTATCCACGTTTCTTCCTGCCGCCTATTTCGGATTTCCCCTCTAATTTGGTCCCTGGGACGGTTTTTGCATGGGCGATATTCCGGCTCAATCGCCCGCCCTATGGCTCCCATATACTCCGCCCTTGACGGCCTTGACGCCCCCCGCGGCGGGTGTGAATTTAATTTGTATTTGGATTTATTTGGTTGCATTTGTATTGCGATGAATGGTATCTTTTCGAAACTGTCATCTCCCTAGGGGGTAATACAAATGGATCACGTGTTCGAAACGAATGATGAGCCCAGGAAAGAATGGGCGGCGCCTGAACTGAAGAAGATCGATATTGAGGCAATCACCGCGGGACAAGCGAGTGGTCCTTTGTCCGACGGATTTGAAGGCTTTAGCTAGCGATTGCTCTCAACGCTTCCTCTTGAATTTGGCAGCGTACAACATTTTTCTGGAGACGATCTGGTTTAGGTCGTTTGTCTGGCGTTTCGCGTTGCCGTAAGAAGTTGGCTCCCCCACGACAACGCGAGCTAATTGATTGTATTCATTTTCCCTGGACGGCGTTTCATCTTTTTGCCGGGTTGCGGAGTTCCAGGTACATCCCCTTTCGTGGCCGCGTCTTCGTCGGGAAACGCGCCGCAAATTTTGCTGGCCTTGCACAGGTTTTGTTCAAACTCTTGGGTAGCCGTCGGATCCGGTTGTGGCTTCCGTTGAGAATTACTTCTCCACAACTCCTTTCGACTTACTGGTCGCCATACGGGCAAGCGGTCGCGGTTTAGTCGCTTGCTAAACGTCAATGGTCTTTCTGGCTCGCATTGCTGTTTGCGGCCGGGAGATATAACCGTGCTGTCCGGGAAGATGCCGGTGCCAGCCAGGGAACTCCGTGCGTGCGCCGGAGACCTGACGGCCGGTAATGTTGCCCGGCTGAGGGTGCATCTATGCTTTGCAGAATTCTTTCCTTCGTTTCTGGCGTGGTGGAATCCGGTGTTTCACGGCTTTCTCGTTTTGCCACCCTGGCCTTTACGGGATCACTGCTCGGTTTCGCTTTGCCGGCAGTCATCGGGATCGCTTTCTGCGCTACGGCTAATGCATCGCCTGTGATCAACACACAGCCGGTCAACCAGACCGTGACACTAGGCAGTGCCGCCTCGTTCAGTGTGGCGGCGACCGGCACGCCTACGCTCACCTATGCCTGGCAGTATCTAAGCGGCTCCGAATGGAAGCCCTGGGGAGTGGGGACGGGTTACAACACGGCCAGCTTTACCACCCTGCCGACGAA
>Ga0182027_10011135_pt1 | contig 12736 bp, 13 predicted proteins | sample 712E1DmetaG_FD_121300 | JGI IMG/M metagenome (GOLD analysis project Ga0182027, IMG submission 121300) | Permafrost microbial communities from Stordalen Mire, Sweden - 712E1D metaG (Illumina Assembly) | ecosystem: Environmental > Terrestrial > Soil > Wetlands > Permafrost | place: Sweden...
CCTCAAGATTATCTTTCAACATTTCAATTTCATATTCCTGATTTGAAGTATAGACTACTTCCCAGTTCTCCTCCGTCCATTCCTCAGGTTTCAGAAAAAGTTTCTCATCTACAAGTGCCTGGTGACAATCGGGGCAAAAAGTAATTCCGCTAACATATTCATAATCGCAATTAGGGCATACCGGCATATTCTTTCCTCATATTTTTTTGTGAATAATAATTACGAATCAAATATATGACTCCTGCAAACAATAAAAGTGATACAATCAACGCAATGAATGCCATTTTAGCATCTGCCCCCGAAACAGCAGAATTATCAAGCACATCCCTGTTCCCGGCAGCAAAATAAATAATAATAGCAGCGAAATTATTCAGGAAATGAAGAAACATTGCTAAAATGATCGAATTGCTGGAATACGATGCATATCCCAGGTAAAAGCCCAAAGCTATAAGGGCAAACAGACCATAAGGATTAAAATGATAAAGCCCGAAGAAAACAGCAGTTAACAAAGCTGCTTTTACCGGTTTCATTTTAAATTCAAAACTGCGTTGCACAAAACCCCTGAACATTGTCTCTTCGCAGATAGCTGGAACAACCGCGACAATTAAAATTATTAGTCCGGCTTCGGGAATGGAGCCCGGTCTGATGAGCCCCTCATATGTAGTTTCGACATAAGCATCCAGTTTATCCAGCAAAGACTTTAAATAGTTTATCAAATGATAATGCTGAGCAAGTTTATCAATGTAAAAATTCTGAATTGTCATGAACGCCTGAAGCAGAGGGATTAAAACTATCAGCCCCAAAGTGAACAATAATAGTTCTTTCAGTTCGGGAATTTTAACCCTTAGCACGCGGGTTATGTCTTTATAAAACCATTTGGTAAAGAGGAGTGCGGGAAGGAGAATAAAAAGAACTTCCCCTGCCATGGTCATCAGTCGTAAACCGTTAACCGGAGCATTCTTTATATTCATGCCAAAAATCAACAGGGTTAAAGTTCCGCCGACAATCTGGTATAGGAAAAATCCTCCGATCAGTCCAATGCATGCAGCCGCCAATGGTGAAATGGAAGGAATGATCTCCTTTAAAGAGAACTCATCCTCAGGCGGATCAGGTTTAATTTCTTTCTGGTCTAAATCTTCTATCATTAAAATCGATGACTAAATGAAATGGAATACTGTAAATTAGTCATAACTTATTTAATGAACAAAAGATAAAGAATCAGTTTCTTTGGAGTATCAGCTTCTCTCCAAACCTGTTTTTGACGGACTCAAAGAAATTCTTAGTTTTAATAAAATCTTCCTTGTCAATAAGAGGATTGCTATTAATATATTTTTCATTAACAACAATTGCGTTATCCTTTTTAGAAATCAGTTTGGAATATTCAAGGTCTCCCGTAAACTGGGTCATTTTTTCTGGTAGATTTCTGGCTGAATATTCCTTAGGCAGATTAATAGTTATAGTTTTATCAAGGCTGATTGGATAATCAAAAAAGAGGGGGTAATCTCGTTTATCTTTTACCATCCAGGATGTTTGTTCAAAAAACTTAAATGGATCTGACGAAACTAACATAAGATCACCTTGGTTCTGTAGCACATTCCCCACTTTACCCTTAAATTTCAAATTGTAAGCTGATTTAAGAGAATCCAGGTCAGAAACCTCGAAACTTGTTATCATTGAGTTGGTAAACTCGTCAGCAATCAGTGATTTGCAGTATTCCTTCATTTCTTTATCTGTTTTATCCTCAAGTCTATACCTTATATTGCTGTTTGTTACGCCATAATATTTAATATCGGCATTAAAATCAGCAGTTCCATCTTCTCTTAAATCAAGGACAAGTGAAGTATTCTTGTGATTATCCTGCACCAATGTTTCTTTAGTCATTTCAATCTGTGAAGTATAATCCGGATTAAGAACCAGTACATTTATATTTACACAGACAGGTGGCAATTTGCCGATGGGAGTATATTTAGCGGTTGGATCAAGCCATAAATCTTTATTATTCGCGTCAGATGTCTTAACTATCATATGATTAAAATTCCAGGATGGGAATCCCGGATCTAAATTTCCCTCATCAGAAGTAAGAACAAGAACTGGTTTGCTTTCAATACCGACTGCTTTAAGTAAAGCGATTAAAAGAATTGATTTATCCTTACAGTCACCATATTGCCTTTTTAGAATACTTGCCGGTTGGGATGGTTTTATGGTTCCGTTTCCCAGACTAATTGAGACATATCTGATTTCTTTTACATAGTCGTACAGTCTTTTAATCTTCTCAATTTTATCATCGGTCCCACTTGTCAGTTTTACCGCAAGCGCTTCAATTTCGGAATCCACTTTAAGCTGTGGCTCAAAATAACCTTTGTAGTACCATTTCGAGATATCATTCCATTTCTTCCAATCAGAAGGAGCAAATTTTACATAACCGATAAAGTTTTCAGCCGGAGGCATAAGGTCCTCTTCTTTTAAAGGAGGAATACTTTTGAGAGTCCAATGAAAAGTTACGTTGTCTTTAAGCAAAGAATTTTGAAGTGAATTTTTTTCAACAGTTGGTTCGTTAAGTGAATAATTATACGGCTTATAATTCCAATCCCAACCTGCCCCTCCGTTTGCTTCTTTCATTATAAGGATTTTCGGGCAGCATAACGAATATTGATTTATCAGGGCTGGTAGAAAGCTATTAATTTCCCATACATCGGTCATAAACGGGAAAAATTTTACTTTGGTATACTCATATTCAATAATGCAGTTTTTTTCAATCGAAGGATAGGTGAATCTTATCGTCTTTTTATCAGAATAAAAAGTGGCCGCCTCACTTTTACCGGTTGATTCAAAGAATTCTTCCGGTTTAAGTTCAATTGTAGTACCGTCAAGCTTAATTGTCCTGGCAGATATCTTCTTCATTCTTTCAGTATTATAAACTGGAATTTCTACAAATGCATAATTCTCTATATTCTTAAATAGTTTTATCATTCTGTGCACAGTTTCTTCCGTGGTAACAGAATTGCCGTTAATTTCCATTTTATTATCAGTTGTATTTAAAAGAATAACCCCATCATCTTCGGGATAATCTCCGGATTCTACAAATTTGGGAAGTCCATATTCAGCAGCTAAATCCTTGTACTCAAAGAAATTACCCGATGAGCATGATGCGATAATGAAGGATACAGCCAGAAAGAGGGGGAATTTTATCAACCGCATATAGTACTCCGCAATTTATTATTATATAAATAGATATTTCACTTGAGCATAATAATAAAGGAGTAATCGCAGCCTTAATCATCAAACCTAAACCAAACCGGAAAACCTTATCTCCTCAACCTATTTTAGAAAGCCGGATTAAACTTATCAACAAAATTTAATTAAGTCAAAAATATATTATTAATTAAATTGGATGCTATTTAAATAAATAACTGCCCCCCTTTTATAGTCTTAAAGTTTGTTTCACTTGACTGTTTTACACAATTGTGCTACATTTGGACTATATTAAGATTAAACGTAATAAAGCAATGCCAAAAACTGAAATAGTAAGAGCTCGTATTGAACCTGATTTGAAACATGAGGTTGAAGAAATTCTTGAAGAATTGGGCATCAAAAGTTCCGATGCTATTAATATGTTATTCAGACAGATCAAGCTATTAAGGGGAATTCCATTTAGTGTCAGCATACCAAATCATGAAACAAAAAGAGCTATAAGCGATGCCAACAAGGGAAGGGGTCTTAAAGAATACAAATCAGTAGATTCACTTTTTAATTCCATTATTAAAGATGCTGATAATACAAACAACAAGACAGTTCAGAAAGGATCTAAAAAAGCTGGAGTTCGAGGGAAAAAAACTCGTCGAACTCCGTAACGTTATCGAATTACTTGTCAGCGGGCAAAAATTGGGTAATAAATTTGCTGACCATCTTTTGAAGGGTAATTACAAAGGGCACCGCGATTGTCATGTTTTGCCTGACCTGGTACTGATTTATAAAATTCAGGAAGAAGCACTCATTTTAACACGAGTGAGTTCGCATGCCGAATTATTTAGTAGCAAATGATGTGTTTATCTAAAACCATATTTCATATTGGAACCCAAAAATAAAATTAGCTAATTAGAGCCCCTATAAAGGGCGATCGCGCCAAAGAGGGTATAAATCTCCACCCCGACAATATTTTTGCCGCCACGGCGATTTTCACAGCATAAAGTACCCCCTTCATTTTAATGATCACTAACCGGATTCTTGAAACCTTAAAAGAAATGGCAACATGGGACGCAAAAAACCTCCGAGGTTTTGAAAACCTCGAAGGTTATATTAATATTTATATTAATTTATTATTATATTATATATTAATATATATATATTTAAAGGGGGGGGGGCTATCATGAAGTCATTTAGATTAATTAAGTGTTTCATTATAAGAATCCATTATAAACCGGAACCCTATTTTGAATTTCTTGCTCGCTTTCGTTCGCTAAGTTTCGCTAAAGCTCGCTAAATCTGCTTATTCCCGGCTTATTCTATTTGATATCCCTGCTGCAAACGTAGACCCTTAACTTTAATTTCATAAATCATCCCAACCCGCCAGTAACCTGCCAGTAACACAACTGTAACCTTTCGGATCCATTTATTGGGAATTACAAGGTAAGACCGGGAGGCTTGTTTTTTCAAGTCGTTGAGACAGCCCCTGTGGCAAATAATTACTTTTATCTCTTCGCGGTGAGCTTTCCTAAAACTCCTGAATAGGAAGTGAGGTCGGCATCAATTGAACCAATAACGACTTTTGTTTTTACACGCACGGGCATTTTAGCTTCATCGTTGGTAACATAAATTATTATGCTCCCTTCGCTTTTGAAAAGTCCCCCCTCTTTTACAAGCGGTTCAATAACACAGCACTCAAATTTGCCTGCGGGAACTTCAATTGTTTCCCTACCATGGTAAACAACATCAAGATCATAAACAGTGTCCTTGAAGAAATTCTGAAGATTAACTCTCGCACCGACTTTCATTTTTGAGAAGTCCATTGTTCTTACAAGGTAAAAAGCGGAAAGGATATCGTTAACATTTTTCGGAATTGGATGCACACCTTCCGATGTTATTGCCTTCCCTTTTCTTTGATCAAAGAAAGCGGAAAAATCGCGTGAATAACCCCCCTCCCTGATATGCTGCTCAAACCGCCATGGGAAAATTCCGCCTTTATCAATGTAGGTTTCGTACCTGTCCCTAACTTTATACATCCAGTCAAAACTGGACATTGTGTTAACGGTAAACTGAACAAAATAGGCATCCCTGCCGGATATTTTTTTAACAGCGGGGATTTCCATTGTACCAATGCCTGCTGTAACAAAACCGTATTTTACATCAAATACTAATTTCTCCCCCACGGTAAAAGCCTTGTTCTCAATTGTCCTGAAATTATCAGAGGGCTGAGGGTTTCCGGCATATACCAAAAGGACCGGAATCAAAAGAATAAATAATAATAGCGGCCTTCTAAACATGAAATTCTCCATTATTTAACAATAAACTTATAAAAATTTTCCACTTTAGTAAATATTTCATTTACTTTTATAGTACTCATACAATTAAGACGCTCACACTGTTCCCTTGTGCAATTTGTGCATTCAATTTCCGGCGTAAACACATAACTTTTATCTGTGTAAGGACCCCATCTCTTTTTTGAACAGGCAGCTATTTTGGGATAAAATCCAATCACATATTTCCCAAGCGCGGCTGCAATGTGCAGAGGACCTGTGGAATTTGAAATAAATATATCGGCATAATTAATCACTGCGCTGAGTTCAGAGAGATTAAAAAGACCTGCAAGGTTTCTGGTTTTACCTGCTATATGTAATTCGCCGCAGAGATCCATTTCCTCTTTGCTGCCGGTTAATAAAACCTCCGCATTCAAATTACTGCTTATTAGTTTTATAAGTTCCTTAAAACTTTCCACCGGAAGATCAACAGCGCTGCCGCCGCTCCCCGGATGCACTATAATCAGCGGTTTCTTTAAATCAATTCCTTTTACTTTAAGTATGGTTTCAACCCTTTCACTACTCACCTTATCAATCTGAAGGTCAAAATTTGCTTCTCCGGGTTTAATTTTTTCATTAATACCAAGAAACTTAAGAAGATTGATATTAAACTCAAGTTCGTGACGTTCGCCGTATTTCCTGTGCTCGTATGCTTTATTGTTGAACAGAAATGAGTACCAGCGGTAACCCGTTCCGATCCGGTTATTAATACCGCTGAAAAAGATAACAAGTGAACTTAATAATGTAGAATTAACAACAATGGCGGTGTCAAATTTTAACCTCTCAATCATCTTTATGTTGCTGAAGAGATTTATTTTCCCTTTATTCTCTTCAATGACAAGAACATCATCAATATATGGATGCCCTTCAACAAGGTTTCTGGTATAATTATTTACTAAAAGTGTAACTCTGCAGTCCGGATAATATTTTTTTACAATTCCTGCAAGAGGTAAAGTAAGAACAACATCTCCAACCCTGTCGGTTCTAACTAAAAGTAAATTTTTAGGTTCAATCATTTTTTCGACACATAAGGATTATCCCTGATATAAAATCTCCAGGGAAGTTCAGTTGATTTTGTTATGCCAATTCTGCCTGCAGAGATTATATCCTTTTTACTCAATGCAGGCCGGTTTAAAATAAATATCTCATCACCAGTAAGGTCAGTTCCGTAATGTTCTTTAGTAATTGACATTGCGCTGCAAACTTTACCGGGACCACTTGTTAAATTAAGTTTTTCTTTCTCATTCTTCAAATCTCTGCCGAACCTGTTTTTAATCATTTCGTCAATTCCCTGCAGGGGTTCCAAAGCGCGGATAAGAACAGCATTCCCCTCCCCTTCATTGCCGGTTACGACATTACTGCAGAAATGAGCGCCATATGTAAAATACACATAAAGGAACCCGCCCCTGTCGAACATAATTTCATTCCTTTTTGTTTTCCCCCTAAAAGTATGTGCCGCTTCATCAACGGAACCGTCATAGGCTTCAACCTCAACTATAATTCCGGCAAGTACTGCTGCGCCTGTTTTTTTTACAAATATTTTACCCAAGAGTTCTTTAGCCACGGTAACAACTGGACGTGTGTAAAATTCTTTTTTTAATTTTGGGGAAAGGATCAGTTCCGGAAGGACAGTAGGTTTACTCAATCTTCGACTGGATTTCACTCATCTTCTGCTGATAATATTCCTGTTTGGAGGGATTTTTAACCAGCAGCTTTCTGTAAATTGACAGTGCCTCGTTGAACTCCCCCTGCGTTAGATAAATCTTTGCAAGTGTTTCGGAAACTATCATACTGCTATCGCCAACTTCAGTTTTGGAAGCAGTATCATATTTAAAATCTTCATCAGGTTCTTTCATTCTGACAGAAGAAATTTTCTTTGCAATCTCTGCAAGGTTGTCGTCTACATTAATAGGAGGCAAAACCTCAGGAAGCTTCTCTTTAGTTTCTTCAATTTCCCTTATTTTATATTCCGTAGGAGTAAACTTCTCCGGCTGTTCATTCGCGTCTATCACATCAAAGAATGAAGTCCTGTTTGAAGAGTCAAATAACGATCTTTGCTTCTTTGCTGATTCAATTTCTTTCAGGTAATATTCGTAACTGCGTGGTGAATGAAGATTGGCGCATCCTGAATTTATAAATTTAAGTGCTTCATCAAAATGCCCTGTTAGAGCCCATGCTTTCCCCAATAACAGATGCGCTGCTGCAAACCCGGGATATAATTTCAGACCGGCATTTAAGATTTCGATAGCTCTTTCTATATGGTTATTTTCCATCTCCGCCTGAGCTTTCCTGATGAACAGCGGAGATTTTTTATTATACTCATATATGAGACTAACTTTATTATTAAATACTTCAGCAGCAGATTTATTCAATTCTATAACTATGCCCTGGAATATGCTTGTTTAATCGATGAAAATCCGACAATTGCAAAACCTGTAAAGAATAATATCTGGAATGGTAAAGCCGCTATTTCAAGGAAATACAATGATGAACAGATTCCGACAAAACAGTAGACAGCCATAATCATTTCAACATAGACAGATAAACCGATTTTCTTATTGCCGTATTTCTTTCCTGCAGCAGCCTGGTTTCCGTTCTCAATATTGAACTTAGGAGTTCTTACAAATTCACTTTTACGGCTAAGCAATCCTTCAATTACAGCACGTGAATTGTTTACCGCAAAGCCCATGCTTCCGGCCATAAACAGAGGGAAAAGCACGATCTTCTTTCTCCAATCAGATCTGATATCCCGCTGTGAATAAAGATAAAACATAAAAGAACTTATAAATGCAAGAACAAATATTGACATTACAGCAAAGTAGAGTTCATGCGATCCGCTGTTCTTTATGAAAATCAACGGCACATTAAGAATAGCAGCAAGCAAAATAAACGGGAAAACAAGGTTGCTTGTTAAATGAACTGTTGCCTGCATTTTTACTCTCAGCGGAACCTTTGATCTCCAAACCAAAGGAAGAATCTTCTTTGCAGTTTCGATGTGACCTTTTGTCCATCTGAACTGCTGAGTTTTAAGTGCGCTGATTTCAGAAGGAAGTTCTGCAGGAGATGTAAAATCTTTAAGATAGACAAATCTCCATCCGTTAAGTTGCGCGCGGTAACTAAGATCAAGATCCTCTGCTAATGTATCCGCATGCCAGTTCCCGGCATCAATAATACACGATTTTCTCCATACGCCGCCGGTTCCGTTAAAGTTAATAAAGAACCCTGCTTTATTTCTTACCGACTGTTCAATAACAAAATGTCCGTCAAGCGCAAGCGCCTGTGCCTTGGTAAGCATTGAATAATCGCCGTTCAGATGTTCCCACCGGGTCTGAACCATACCGACCTTATCATCGTTGAAGAATGACAATGTCTTTTTTAGGAATTCTTTTTTAGGAATAAAATCAGCATCAAATATTGCTATATATTCACCTTTGGCAACCATCAAACCTGCTTTAAGAGCGCCTGCTTTAAATCCTTCCCTGGTGCCTCTTCTGATATGAACAATATCAAAACCTTCGGCTTTCTTCTTAGCCACCATAGCAGCGGCAATACCTACAGTTTCATCAGTTGAATCATCAAGTACCTGTATTTCCAACTTATCTTTCGGGTAATCGATTTCGCATACAGTTTCAATAAGACGGTCTACAACATAAAGCTCATTATACAACGGAAGCTGAATGGTTACCAGTGGATCAGGCATACCCTCAGGTCTTTGTTTATTTTTTACATTCTTGTATTTATTGTAATAATAAATCATTGTAAAGCCGTGAAGCCCGAAAACGAAAAGAATTGAAAGAGAAATGAAATACGAAACCAGAACTATATCGTCCATGTTTTTTAACCTTTATAAATTAACTACCAGCCTGATACTACGGCTAATAAAATATCCTGTGTTATTAAATCAATCGCTTTACTTATAGCGGTTGTTTTTTCTGCCTGAGTTCCGCCATTCGGATACGGGGCGTAATTGGAGAACGTCTGTTCAAAAATTGTTTTTCTTTGTACAAGGTCTCTGTAAATAACCTGCACACCAATTGTTATTCTTCGTGACTGAACTGCTTCACTACCAGCGACAATTGAAACAACTTCAGGTGCATCACCATAAGTGGCAATTGTGCACTCAAGAGAAGCATTTGCATTTACCCTGTCTGATATCCTCAAAGAGTTATCATCAATAAACTTTTGAGTAAGCGCGGTCGTAAAATTTTCACGCAGTCCGGGTTCACCGGAGCCGCTTCTGTCATCGGCAATTGGAATAGAAATTGTCTTCAAATGAGCTGGTATCGAAGCGCCTGTAAAAGAGTAAGAACAACAAGAATGAAAATTAATCACAACAAGAATGATAAACAAACTTTTAACTAAAAATCTACACCAAAAATTATGAGTTGACACCAGGTAAATACCTCTTTTTTTGCTTATCATCGCACTTTTATAGCCCATAATCCTTCATCTTCCTGTAAAACGTTCTTTCACCAATATTTAACAGCCGGGCTGCAGTTCTTTTGTTGCCATGTGCCCTTTCAAGGGCTTTAATCATAGCGTTTTTTTCAACATCCGCAAGGGAAAGAATTTCATCATTATTGGCTATTTCATCCTGCCTGTGGTAAATAAGATCTTTAAGTTCCATGAGGTCTTTTTTAATCTCAAACAGCGCCCTGTACATTAATTCGCGGTCAGCATCTTCGGGTGATTTATTCAGGAATACCGGCAGGTTGCGGTTGTTCCTTGATTCACTTCTTGTTTCCATAAGAAGCGGAAGGAAAGAAAAGTCATCAAGGGTACCGTTTTTATTCAAAGCCACGGCTGTCTCAATTGTGTTCTTCAACTCTCTTATATTTCCCGGCCAGTGGTAATTTCTTAATACTTCCATTCCTTCAGAAGTTATGCGGGGAATTGAAATATGGTTTGCCTCGGAATAGAGTTTAAGAAAATGCAATGCAAACTCTTCAATATCCCCGACCCTTTTCCGCAAAGGAGGAATATTTATTGTAACCGCTTTAAGTCTGAAAAAAAGATCTTCCCTGAAATGTTTTGAATCGACTTCATTCTGGAGGTCTTTGTTTGTCGCGGCAATTATTCTTACATCAACCTTAGTAACGGTCTCAGCGCCGATACGCATGAACTCTTTATTCTCAATTACCCTTAATAATTTAACCTGGGTGGTCAGGGGCATCTCTGCAATTTCATCAAGAAATAATGTTCCCTCATCAGCTATTTCAAAATAACCTTTGCGGTTCTCCAAAGCGCCGGTGAACGAACCTTTCTTGTGACCGAAAAGTTCACTCTCCAAAATCCCTTCAGGTATAGCGCCGCAGTTCACATTTACAAGAGGTTTATCAGCCCTGGCACTGTACCCATGAATAGCGCGTGCAAAAACTTCCTTCCCCACTCCGCTCTCGCCGTATATGAGAACAGAAATATCAGATTTAGCGACCTGCATAGTAATATCTACAAGGTCCTTAATCTCTTTTGTCTTTCCGATAATTCCGAATTGTTCCTGGAACTGCGCTATTGTCATAGTATCTTAAAGTAAATAAAATTTAAGATATAAATATATCAATTTTCAGATTAAATTGGTTGTTACTATTGCCATCAATCTCACATGTCATTCCCGCGAAGGCGGGAATCTATGCAGCATATTTTGTCATCCCTGCGAAAGCAGGGATCCCCTAATTTGATAAGTACTTCAATCCGTCATTCTGAACGAAGTGAAGAATCTCACTTACTTTTTATCAAACTGAATATTTATATCCTGCCATTGTCCAAGTATTGCACCGGTAACAGACCCTACTATTGATCCTAATATTCCACATGCAATTGTCGAAGTCATAAAAATAACCACTCTAGGGAGACGTTCATTTTGTGTGCCCCATTGGGGCGGTGCGTTAGGAGGAGCTGGTCCATCTGAATCTCCTACAAATGTTCCCAATATTGCTCCAGTTGCTGCTCCGTATAATAATCCCATTCCTAATCCTTTCAACGTAGAATGAATATGATCCCTTCTCTGAATTTTTATTATTTCACTCGTTGGAAAGATTACAGAAGTTGTGTTTACTTCATCAAACTTTATTACCGTATCTATATTTGCGATATAAATATTCTGCGCTGCGATTTGCTCATTATTCTTCAGTTCAATGATTCCATTTAACGGCAGGTTAGTCGTCGTATAATGGATACTTTTCATGTTTGAATATGGAATTACCTTTGGTTCTGTTGAAATATTTTCAACAACTGTTGAGTCACTGTTGATTATAATATTATTCCCGGAGTAAATACTGTCTTTTGTAATAACCTGGACGGTTCTATCCTGAACCAGTTCATTTAATTTCTGAAGTGACGCATTATCGGAAACCACAAAATTGATATTGTGAGGACTGCAGCCCGTTATTAAAATGAACATGAAATTAATAAGAAAAAGTATAAGGAATTTTTGCCTGAATTTCATAATTCTTTACCTTTTATCAAACTGTATATTTATATCCTGCCATTGTCCAAGTATTGCGCCGGTAACCGAGCCAATTATTGACCCAGATAATCCTCCTACAATCGTAGAAAAGACAATAATAATTGGTCTGGGGGTACCCTCAAAATTGCTTCCCACTGGTTCATTCTGCATTTCGGGTGGCGGACTTCCTCCCGAATTGCCGACAAAGGTTCCAAGAATTGCACCGGTTACGGCTCCTATTGAAACGCCGTATCCCAATCCCTTTAAAGCAGAATGTAGATGATCCCTTCTCTGGATTTTTATTAGATCGTTTGTCGGAAAGATTTCAGATATTGTAATAACTTCATTAAATTTTATTGTATCAATGTTAACGATGTAAATATCCTGTGCTTTGAAAATCTGTTTATCTTTTAATTCAACAATGCCTGCAGTACCTAATCCATTAGAATACCGGATCTCCCTCATACTAAAATATGGAATAACCCTTGGCTTGAATCCAAAATTCTCAACGATAGTTGAATCACTCTTTATGATTATATTTTCACCGGAGTAAATACTGTCTTTTGTGGTAACCATGACGGTTCTATCCTGAACCAGTTCATTTAATTTCTGAAGTGATGCATTATCGGAAACCACAAAATTGATATTGTGAGGACTACAGCCCGTTATTAAAATGAATATGAAACTAATTAGAAAAAGTACAAGGAAATTTTGCCTGAATTTCATTTCTACCACCAGTAATATTTTTATTCCCATAGAAATTTAGCAATTCCAGGGA
>Ga0182027_10011138_pt1 | contig 12735 bp, 9 predicted proteins | sample 712E1DmetaG_FD_121300 | JGI IMG/M metagenome (GOLD analysis project Ga0182027, IMG submission 121300) | Permafrost microbial communities from Stordalen Mire, Sweden - 712E1D metaG (Illumina Assembly) | ecosystem: Environmental > Terrestrial > Soil > Wetlands > Permafrost | place: Sweden...
GTGGCCCCGCCGCGGCCGCCTTCCTTGAGCGCTTCGTTGACGTTCGTGCGCGAACCTTGCCACGCCGGCGCCAAGCCCGCCAGGATGCCGCTCAGCACCGCCGCCGCCAGCGTGAAGGCCAGCGCGCGGCCGTCGAGCGAGATGTCTTTCCATCCCAGGACGTGCTTTGCCACTTCGGGCGGCATGCCGGCCCGGTTCAGGTCGAGGCCCCAGCTCGCCACCAGCAGCCCGAGGGCTGCGCCCAGCAGGGAGAGCAGAACACTTTCGGTGAGAAGCTGCGCCACCAGCCGCCCGCGGCCGGCTCCGAGCGCGGTGCGCAAGGCCAATTCGCGCGTCCGGCCGGTGGCGCGCGCGAATTGCAGGTTGGCCACGTTGGCGCAGGCGATGAGCAGCACGAAGAGCACGGCGCCGAAGAGCATGAGAACGTACTGTCCGGTATAAGGGCCGATGAGAAACTGGCGCGCCGGCAGGGCCACAAAGCGCCGGTTCTTGTTGGTATCCGGGTACTGGCGGGCGAGGCGCGCGGCGATGGCGTCGATTTCCGCCGCGGCCTGCGCCGCCGTGCGGCCCGGTTTCAGCCGGCCCATGGCTTGCAGTTGGCGCCTGGTGCGCGAGTGCATCTCCTCGGGGTCCAAAGCCAGCGGTGTCCATAGCTCGGCGGTGATGGGGAATTCGGATTTCTCCGGTATGATCCCAACCACTGTGTAATCTTCGTTATCCAGCCGGATGGGTTTGCCGAGGATTTCAGGGTCTGCGCCAAAGCGGCGGCGCCACAGCCCGTCGCCGATCACGACCTCGCGTTGCCGGCCCGGCTGGTCCTCGCCGGGTTGGAACACGCGGCCGCGAGCGGGGGTGACGCCCAGCACATCGAAGAAATTGGCGGAGACCTGGTACCCCTTGACGCGCTCGGGTTCTCCCGCCGCTCCCACGATGTTGGCGCTCCCGCCCTCCCAAAACGCCATGCCTTGGAAGGAGGTGTTTTCGCGGCGGATATCCTCGGCGTCGGCCGGGGTATTGGCGACCCAGTCGTTGGGGTCGTCGGGGAGCCGTTGCATCACCATCACCAGTTGGTCGAGGTGCGGCAGCGGCAGCGGCTTCCACAACATGGCATCGCAGATGCTGAAATTGGCGGTGGTGGCGCCGATGCCGAGCGCCATGGTGACAACGGCGGTGAGGGTGAAGCCGGGAGCGTTGCGCAGCGTGCGCGCGCCGTAGCGGAGGTCTTGCCAGATGCTCATGGGTGCTCGGGGAAATGTGTGCACGAGAGCGGCCACCGGTAACTGATTGAAAAAGCGGGGGCTAGCGTGGGAAAGGTGTCCGTTTTTGGGACGCAGGGGAGCGGGGGCGGAACGGGGGTCGGGGTCCGGGGATGGGAAATTGGGTTCGTTTCGTAATGTAGCCGATGTGGGGCCGGATGGGGGCCTGGTGGCGAGGGTTGGAGGGCTGGGGTCGGCGTCGGCGGGGGAAATTGGGTTTGTTTCGCAAAAAGTGCAAGTGGTTTCATTTGTGCCAGTTTCCGCAGAATTGGGTTCGTTTCGTCATCTTGCCGCAGCGCTTCGAGGCGGTCGAACTCCTCGCTGGCGTGACGGTGCGGCATGGGATTGCTCCTCCGCTTTAAGAGATAGCACGACGAGGGGCTGGAGTCTGAAATTCGGCGGGGTTGGGTGATGAGAGGAAAGGGCTTGTTGCGCGAAATAGGTGTGACTGCGCCGGGAAGATCTGTGAAAAGCGCATCCGCAGCAGCGGACCGCCGGTGGAGGCCGAACTCGAACTGACGGCGGCCCACCAAAAGGTGTTGATTCTCACAGTGCTCATGAAGTCCGGTCCCAAGAGATCTTTTGGTACTGGTAATTCTGGTACGGCTATGCTACATAAGTACTCAGTACCTGAACCGGTTCTGCGGGAGGTAGCATATTGAACGTCTCCCTGGTTGGCGCTGAACTCGAGGAGAACCTTGGGCTTCGCTACATGGCGTCCGCGCTCGAAGCCGCGGGCCATCAAGTCGATATTGTCCCATTCGCTTCCGAATACGAGATTCCCGATGTGGTCGCGCGGGTTCTCAAAGATCAACCCGAGATTACCGGCCTCTCGATGGTCTTCACCGGCCGTGGGCGCGAGTTTTGCCATCTCGCTCAGGCTCTTCGGCAGGCCGGTTACCGCGGTCACCTGGTCGGAGGCGGCCCGTTCGCCTCGTTCAACTTCGAGCGGCTGCTCAGGGACTATCCCGAATTCGACTCCATCGGCCTCGGCGAAGGCGAGGAGCTCATCTGCGCACTGGCGGCGAACCTGGCGGATGTCTCCCGCGTAGACGGGCTATGCTATCGCCGGCGCGACGGCTCCATCGCCGTCAACCCTTCCAAAGGCAACCCCGACAATCTGGACGCGCTGGCATTCCCCAAGCGCACCACCTTCCATTCCTACTTCGACAAGCCCATCGCCAGCGTGCTCACCAGCCGCGGCTGCTGGCGCGATTGCGCGTTTTGCAGCATCAATGCGTGGTATCGGCGTGGCGGCGGCAGGAAATTCCGCATCCGCAGCGTGGAGAGCATCGTAACGGAAATGAAGGAGCTTTACTTCAAACACAGGGTGCGCATATTCAATTTTCAGGACGACAACTTCTTCTTGCCGAACGCCGGAAAGGCTGAGCAGCGCTTCGAACAACTGCGCTCCCGGTTGCGGGACGAAGGAGTTGGACAGATCGCCATTGCCGTGAAGGCCCGGCCCGACAGCATCACTTATGGTTCCATCCGCGTGCTCGACCAACTGGGGTTGTTCCGGGTCTTCCTCGGAGTGGAGAACGCGTCCGAAACCGGCTTGCGGCATCTGAACCGCAAGTCCTGCCTCGCCGAGATCCTGAACGCGCTGGAGATCCTCAACGAATTCGGCGTGCATATCGCTTACAACCTGCTGATGTTCGAGCCCGAGACGACCATGGACGATATCCTCGTCAATCTCCGCTTCATGGAGCGGCACATCGAGAATCCGTTCAATTTTTGCCGTGCCGAGGCGTATGCGGGCACTGGCCTGGAAAGCCAGTTGCTGTCGGAGGGCCGCTTGCTGGGCGATTACTTCGGGTTTGACTACCGGATTCGCGACCCGCGCTCGGAGGCGTTTCATCAGATCGCCAATTACGCGTTCTTCAACCGCAATTTCAGCGATTACGGCCTGCACTATTTCAATATGCAGGTGGACTTCTACTTCCAACTGCTGCGGCGGTTCAACCCGGAGTTGCTCACACAGTCCCTGCGCGCAGCGGTGCGGAATTTCATCAAGCTCACCAACCTCGACACCTACGAATGCATCTGCCGGATCTACGATTTTGTGGCCAGTACGGACCCCACGGATCAGGGGCGGCTGCGCAGCTTCGCCGGCGAACTGCGGGAGCGGGTGGATGAGCGCAGCACGCAACTGCTGGCGCGCGGCGAGTGCATTCTGCACTGCCTCGAAACCGCCTACGAGCGCCGAGAGTCGGGCCCGGCGGAGATACCGGAGATGACTCTTTCAGGCGCCTCTCCCACCCTGGCAGCACGGCGATCCGAGGCCGCATCGGTCAATCCTTTCGATCCGCTGGGCCTCACGCCGGTTCCCATTCCCTACGACGTTTTCAAAGCCCGGCTGAGCGCCGTACGCAGAGAGCGTTCCGAACAACCCGCGTCCCGCGTAAACTAGCGGACGCCCAGAGCAGTCCAGGCATGGCTTGGAGGAGCGAATATGAGTGAAAGAATCATGACGCGCGGATTTCCATGGGGCGAACCCGCCCATCCCGGAATTATCAGGCAGTACGAGGACTTACTCGCCATTTATGCGGTCATCCGCGGCCAACTTCAGGAAGGAATCGATCGAGCCTTCGATCGGGTTTCGCGCGACATCGGCTTTGTCGTATCCACCACCCTTCCGGTTACCTGCGAGATCGCCCAGGGCAAGGCCGCCCAATGGACCATGGCGGAGCCGCTGAAGGGAAGCCTGTTCGAGACCGCCATACTGGAAGCCCTAAACAAACCGTCGCCGGATCCCTGGAAGGCGGTGTCGCCCGGCCAGTATCAGTTGTACCTGATCTGGTTCGACGCCCTCAAGCTGAAGCTTCGCAAGGATTGGCTGGAGCCGGTCCACTACCTGCGCGAGGAGGCGCCCGGACTGGTCAGCCAGGCGGCCAGGGTTCGTCCGGAGGTGCAGGAGCCTGCTCACTGGTTTATTCCGTCCGTTGCCATTGCCGCCGAGGAGCAGATTCTGATCTCGGTCATCGACGAGGTCTACCCGGAGCTGCAGTTGGCGGAGCGCATTGCCAAAACGCGTCAGGCGCTGCGAGCGGTGCGGCCCGAGGTGATGGAGCCGGCGCATGTCCACACGGCACAGGGGGCCGAGCTCGCGCTGCGGGAGATCGCCAACCTTTTCAAGCGCGTCGGCCCGGGCATTCCGGAACCGGCGCACCACCTGGGTGCAGAGCGCGACATTCTGGCGGAGATCGAAGCCGTGGTGCGTAAGTACGGCGTTTAGCCGCGGACTGCTTCACGTGACTTGCCCCTGACAAGGTCAAGGGCCTTGCGGGCTGTGTCCAGCATATGCCCGACAAAGACGAGATCATCCTTCTGCATACTGTAGTTGGGCTTCAGCCAGGATCCGGTCCCTGAGACGCGGATTCAGATACTTGGGATTGACAAGGTCCGGCTGGCGTCCACCAAATAACTCGGAGAGCTCATCCTCGATTTGCTGCAACGCCACCAGGCCGGGACGATGTCCCGCTTCATATTCGACGAGGAAGTCGAGGTCGCTCTGCGCACGAAGCTCGCCCCGAACGGCGGAGCCAAACAGAGACAGACGGACGATGTGATGGCGGCGGCAGAACCGCTCCAGTGCCGGCTTGTCGAGGGTGATAGAAGAGACTTGCGCCGCCATAGGCCTATGAAACCAATCTACGCTTGTCGGCGGGAGCCGTCAAATCCAGACGGCAAGCTAAAGCATGCCCCACCTCACTCCTCCTTTTCCAGGAGCAGTGTGATTATGCCGATGGCGACCCGCATGCGCACCCGCACCCGTAGCGGAAGTTTGCGGCGGGGGGTGCGGCCGTGTGGGACGCCGATGGAAACGGGTGTGGCAGCTTCGGGGCAAAATGGTGTGCGACATAAAAGTGACGTCCGCAGGTGAAGCTCCGCAGGAGCGAAAGACAGTAGCCCATGGCGCGAGGCGTGGGAGAATTGCGAAATCGACCTAGCCCCGGAGGGGGCGAAAGAGCGTTCTTCCGCCCCCTCCGGGGGCTACCCCGGTTGCTCACCAATCCCATGGCTTGCGCCATGGGCTACTGTCTTTCGCCCTGACGGGCTTTGAGTACCTGCTACGCCTAGATTCCTGCGATCCGCTGCGGAATCGGAGAATCCGCCACTTTTATGTCGCACACCCGGAGCAAAATAGTAGCTTGAACTAAGTTCACAAAAATGAGAACCTAGCTGGAGGGCGGTTGGCCTAGACAGTTGGGACGTGGCAGACGAGGGCGTCTGTTCCAGTGGTCACCGGGGAGCCGTTGCATCACCATCACCGGTTGGTCCAGGTGGGGCAGCGGCACGGCCGGGGGCTGGGATCGTTTCGCAGATCGGGGTTCGTGGAATTCGACTCATTCGCATCGAATTGGCGGGCCAGGCTACTCTGGCGCCGCGAGGGAGATGGCATCCTCGACGGAAATGTGGTTCGCCTCCAGGGTCAGCCCCAGGCCCTGGTCGAGGGCGATTCGATTGTGGATGTAGGCGGCGGCCGCCGCCAACTCGCTGGATTGAGCCGTCGCCAGATCGCGCCTGGCTCCGACCAGAGTGGCGATGGTGGAGGCCCCCATCTGAAATCTCCTCTCTTCTCCCTGAAGTAGTTTCTCGAGGATGGTTCGCCGCTCGAGGGCCGCCCGATATTGGGCGCGGGCCTGATCGAGAGCCATCACCTGGCTGGAAATCTCTACCGCAATCTGATTGAAGGTTTTCTGCGCACTCAATTGGGTTTGCCGGTGCGTCAACTGGTCCATAGCATGATCCGCTTGGGCTTGCGTGTTTTCCAACTGAGCCGAGAACCGCACGCCCACGCGCTCATTGGGAAAGTTGCGGCGAAACACCTGTCCCAAGGCCGCGCCGGCGCCGCCCACAAAATAGGGGTCCGGATTTGCCCCCGGGACGGCCTGGCCGGTCTGACCGGCGTTACTGCTGGTGGCGAACACCTGCAAGCTGGGAAGCAGGCCGTTGGAAATGCTGGAAGCCTCCATTTCCGCCAGCTCCGCCCTCAGTTTGGCGTCGGCCACATCGGGCCTCCGGCTCATGGCGGTTGCCAGAAGCTCGCGCAGGGGGGGCAAATCGCCGGTCTCGGGAACCGCCAGCGTGTCGATGGCTATGATGTGCGCGGCGGCTAGTGCGGGGTCGGCCTGCCCATGCCAGCTCAGGGCGTCTTTCAGGGCATTTTCCCGCTGCTCGGCGGCGTTCAAGGCCACCGCCAGCGCGTGCTCCTGAAGCGCCAGGGCCGATTGGGCTCGGATCTGGTCGACCGCCGGGACCGCTCCCACGGCAATTTCCTTACGCGTGGCTTCATCGAACTCCCGCGCGATGTCGCGATTGCGCCGTTTGTATTTCACATCGTCGGACGCCACCGAAAGGTCCCAGTACCGGTCGAGGACATTGGCCACCAACGCCATCAGGCGCATCTGGAATCCGCGGTCCGCGTTGGCCGCGCGCCGTCTCGCCGCCCGGATAAAGCGGCCGTTGACGCGTTCGCCAAAACCCTTCAGCAGATTGTGACCGACGACCACCCCGAGGCTCGCCGAGGAAGTGGGATTCAGAACGTCCAAGGGTGCGGATTCATTCAGGTAGGCCCCCGTGTATGACATGCGCACCGTGCCGCCGCTCAACAAGCCCTGCGACACCTGGCCGTAGTAAGACCGGGTGGTGTAGATCAGCTCGTTGGTGCCGGACTGCACCAACTGGTCCTGAGGATACGTCTGGTGCCCCAAGACCGTGTAGGTGGTGAAGACCGGGTCGAGTTGCGGGGTGACAGGACCGATTTGCTGGATGTTGGCGGCCCCGGCTTGGGCCGCCGCCCCACCGCCGCCAGCCCGGCTGCTGCCGGCCACGCCCTGCCCGGAGGCCAGCGTCACGGTAGCGCTGCTGCCGCTTTGGACGCCGCGCAGCGCCCCACCCGATTCGAGACGCTGCAAATCCCATCCGGAAGCCAGAATCCTGTACCGTTCCACCTCCAGATCCAGGTTGTTCTCGATGGCAACGGCAATGGCATCCGCGGTGGTTAGATAGAGGTTCCCGGCTCGAATCAGGTCATGCAGGCGCGAGGAATCGGATATGCGAAGCGGCGGCACTGTGTCCGCCCGATAGGACCGGATGACGGGCACGCCACCGGGTTTGACCGGGGCGATGGGCGAAAGCTGCTGCCCCCGGAGGCCGGAAATCAGCGCGGCGCCGGCGAGCGAGCCGGCCAGGAATAGTGGCAGACGCGTGTTTCTCATAAGCGGCTCCTATTTCCTCCCGGGACCGGGGTTTGGCAAGGCGGACTGGCGCTGAACCTTCCCCGCGCCGGCTTCCGTCATGGTGATGCCGTTTCTCTCCAGCGTGATTCCCACCGCCTGCTCAAAGGCGATTCGAGCGTGGGTGTAGTTCGCCATGGACTGCACCTCTTCGCTCTCGGCCGTTACCACGTCGCGCTGGGCTTGAATCACCAGGGCATTGGAAGAGCTGCCAAGCTGGTACTTTCGCTGCTCCGCCTTGAGGGTTTCCTCGGCCAGTTCTGTGGTCTGGACGGCGGTTTGGTAGCGGACCTGCGCCTGCTGGAGGCCGATCACCGCGTTGCGCACGTCGACGCCCACCTGGTTGACGCTCTTCTCGAGCCCCAGTTGCAACTGCCGAAGCTGCAACTGGTCGGTGACGTAGTCGGCCTGCGCCGCGCGATTGCGGATAGCGACGGTGAGGGAGATGCCGGCGGAGTAGTCCGGAAAGTTGCGGCGGAAAAGTTGGCCCAGGGCGGTGCCGTAACCGCCGAGATAGAACGGGTCCGGAGTGCCATATTCATACCCTGTGTTGAGGGGATTGGGAACCCCGGCCTGCGCGTGATTGGTGAACGCGGCGAAGGCCTGCAACTGGGGTTTCAACTCACTTCGATCGCCTTTGAGAACCAGCGCCTGACTGGCGATGTTGAGCCGGTTTTGCTGGAGGTCCGCGCGTTGGGCCAGCGCCTGTGCCACCAACTCCCTGGTGGGAGGGATCTCCAGCGCCGCCGGCACTTCGATGTGGTCGAGCGGGACGATGTGGACGTCCGCCAGCACGGGGTCTTCAATTCCGTGTTTGCTCAAGGCGTTTTCGAGCACGATTTCCTGTTGCAGGATATTGGTCTGTGCCACCAGGACATCCTGCTGGCGGGCTGGGATTTCGGCTTGGGCGCGGGTGGCTTCGATGGCCGCTTTGGCGCCGATGGCCACCTCTTTCCTGGTGTCGTCGTACAGCTTTTGGGCGGCATCCAGCGCCAGCCGTTTGAGGCGCAAGTCCTCGTTGAAGGTCACCAGGTCCCAATACAGGTTGAGGACGGCGGCCACCGTGGTGATCACCTGAAACTTGAGTTGCAGATCGGACACCTTTACGTTGTTTCCAGCGATGCGGATGTAGCGGTTGTTCACCGAGGAGCCGAAGCCTTGCAGCAGGTTTTGCGTCAGGCTCACGCTCAAACTGCCGTAATCGACCGGGTTCAGCAGGTTGCTGGGACTGTTGGTGGTGTTTCGCGTGGCGCCGTACGAGGCGGAGACAAAGGTTCCGGGCAGGAACTGCTGGCTATAGGCGAGGCTGAACGATCGCGACCCCTCGACCAGGTAGTTGGTGCGGTCCACAATGAGGTTGCTCTCCGGAGAGGTGAAGTGGCCCATGCTGGCGGACATGGAGAGAAAGGGATCCAAATTGGGGATGGCGGATCCGAAGGACACGGTGATTCCGCCGCTGGAGCTGACGCCGGTTCCGGAGGAGAGGCTGGTGTTGCCCACGTTGATACCGGCCAGGCTCACGCTCTGCGGGCCGGCGGCGATGGGAGTGCTGGGGACGCGCAGATTGCCGCCCACCTGCGCGCGGCGCAGGTCCTCGCGAAACAGCAGCGGGCCATACCGTTGGGTCTCGATATCGATGTTGTTTTCGAGCGCCAGGGCAATCACGTCCTGCGCCGTCAGATACAGGTTGCCGGCGCGAATCAGGGCAGCCAGGCGGCTGGAACTGGCCAGATTGATCGGAGGGACGATCCTCTGTCGATAGGGCCGCGTCAGAAAGCCCAGCGCCCGCGGCTCGGGAGGCAGCACGGCGATGTGGGACGATTGGGCCAGGGCGTGGCAGGCAACCAGCGCCAGGGAAGCCAGTCGGAATAGTGTTGCGCGGTACGGGTACACGCGCCGGAGGGAGCAATCCGAGGGCCGATCCGGCTTATACCATGGCAACGGCGTGTGATCGAAAGCGGCGTCGCCGGTGTCCCTTTTTGAGACGCGGGCGTCCGAGTTCGAACACCTCGGGGGGGCGGCGATCGCTCCCTAACGGTCGCGGCTCCGATGAGCTTTCCGAGAGCGTCTACCACGCTTTGGCAACCGCAGTGCGTCTCGGTGCGTCTCAGTCCCTTGGCTAAGCTCGCCATTCTGGAGCCGGTGCTGGTTTACGCCATGATCCTGGCGTACATCTGGAACTGGCGCTATAGCCACGGCGGCGCGTGGGTGGGGATTCTCGGACTGATGCTGCTCTCGCACGTGGTCCACCGGGAAAGCGCCTATGGCCTGGGCTTCCGCATGCGCAACATGGGCGAGTGCTGGCGGGAAATCGGGCCCGCGCTGGCAGCCCTGTCGTTGCTCATGCTGGCGTCGGGCATCCTGCTTCATACCATGCGGCCCATCGGGATCGGGACGGCGCTGGCTTCATGGGCCGCATATGTGCCGTGGGGAGTGTTCCAGCAGTACGTTCTGAACGGTTATTTTCTGAACCGGCTCGATGCGGTGCTGGGGCGCCGGGCGGCGTCCCTGGTTGCGGCGGCGCTCTTCTGCGGCGTTCACGCCCCCAACTGGTTTCTGATGCTGGCGGCCTTTCCCGCGGGTTACTGCTCGACGCTCATCTACCGGCGGTACCGGAATCTTTACTTCCTGGGGCTGGCGCACGCCACCGTGGGCTTTCTGCTCTTCCTGGTGGTTCCGGATTCCGTCAGCCATCATCTCAGAATTGGGCCGGGCTGGTTTGGACGCTAATTCTTTACAGACTCGTCATCGTACCGAGATGTTCATCAGCCATGCTAGGCCACATGCGCCCTTATACATGCGACAACCAGGAGCAAATCTGCAGGTGCGATCTGTGCACACGTCGAGTCCGAACCGTCATCACCGAATCTCCCTACGCCTCACCGCCGGATGACGGCGCTCTCGAGGCGGGCATGGATTGGGTGATGGTTGGTCTCCCGAACCGGCAGCCCGAGCGGCTGGTGCCGCGAAAATGAAGCAACCGCCGCTTGTCTCATTGCCCGTGCTCTATCAATCGCTTGAGAAACCGCGCGTGGCCGGCACTGGCCTGACGGTCGCTATCGGACGCCGCATGGCCGTTTTTGTCGCGCAGAGTCCGTTGGCAGCCGGATCGCAGGTGGAGTTATTCATCGACTGGCCCGCCAAACTGATGGGGAGAACGCCCCTCCAGGTGTACATAAGGGGCGCCGTTTGCGGATCGAAGGGCAGATCCACCGTCGTGGCCGTTAAGAGCTACGTGTTCAAGATCAAGCCCCAACCTCGGCTGGTACCGCGATTTCATGACCCCCTCACAGAGCCGTAACCGGGCACGTGCGAACCTCAGACCGTGCACACCGCCGCGCCGCAGATCCCGTTGGCGGTGCCACCGATTCTCCCGCGGCTTCCTTTGCTGGAGCGCGGCATGGGACGCCCGGAGGCGCAAGCCTTTCAATGCAGGAGCCAGAACATTTCTTTGACGAAATGTTTTGCAGAAACTGCGCACGTTTGAGATCGTACTGTAACCGCCCCCGCCCTAAGCTGCGGGTATGGACTACTCAAGAGTTTCGCTGTTCTGGGACCAGCCAGGGGCGGTTGGCGGATTCGCCACGGCGGTCTGCCTGCACGGCCACACCATGCATTCCGAGGAATCCCTGTCGTTTCTGCCGCGCTACCTGCACAATGTTCCCGGCATTTCGCAGATCGTCCGCGGATACCAGCGCGGTCCGCGGCCGGCGGTCGATTTCTCGCAAGCCTACTGGACGCCGCCGCTGACGCCCGCTTCCGCTTTGCGCATCGAGCGGAAGCAAATCGCGGATCTGGGCTTGCGCCCGCTCGTCTCGCTGACAGACCACGACCATATCGACGCCGGCCTCGCGCTCGAGGGTGAGCCAGTTTCGGTCGAATGGACCGTGCCCTACGAGCGATCGATTCTGCACCTCGGGATTCACAACCTGCCGCCGGGTTCGGCGCCTTCGTGGATGTCCTTGATGACCGCTCATACCGCGGCGCCGGTCGAAAGCTGGCTGCCGGTGATTCTAGACGAGCTGGGCCGGATTCCAGGCGTCCTGATCGTTCTGAACCACCCGTTCTGGCTGGAAGAAGGCGTGGAGGAAACCGATCACAAGCGTGCGCTCGACCGGGTTCTGGGGGAGTGCAACCACCTGTTTCACGCGTTCGAGCTGAATGGGACTCGGCGCTGGACTGAGAACCGGGCCGTTGTGGATCTCGCACGGCAGTGGTCGCGGCCGGTCATATCCGGCGGCGACCGGCATGCCTGCGAGCCCGCGGCCTGCCTCAACTTGACCAACGCCACGTCGTTCGCCGAGTTTGCCGGCGAGGTCCGTTCCGGTCACAGCGTGGTGCTCTTCATGCCGCACTACCGGGAGTCCATGCCGGCCCGCATGTTGGAAGCGATCTGGGACATCCTGCGGCCCTACCCCGAGTATCCAGGCCGGGAGCGGTGGACCGACCGCATCTTCTACCGCATCGAGGACGGCGTCGCCACGCCGCTCTCGGCTCTCTGGAAAAATCGCATGCCATGGGTCGTCAGGCCGGCAGCCGGCATGCTGCAATTCGCCAGGCCGAGGTGCTGACGTGAGAAACATCGTCTCCAAATTGGCCGCCGCTACCGCGGGACTCTCTCCGCACCAGATCGCCCTGATCGTCGCCGTCGGATTGGTGCTGGGCGCTTTTCCCGTCTACGGCTGTCCCACCATTCTGTGCGGCGTGGCCGCCATCGCGCTGCGGCTGAACCTGCCGGCGCTTCAGTTGGTGAACCAGATCGCGACTCCCGTGCAAGTTGCGCTGCTGGTTCCGTTCACGCGGACCGGATCGTGGATGTTCGGATACCGCGCCGGATTCGGCGGTGCTGTCTGGAACGCCGTGACCGGGTGGTTATGCATCTCGGTCCCCATGGGAGTGCTTCTCTATTTCACGCTGGGATACGTGCTACGCCGTAGCGCTCCCCGCTAACCAGAATGCGTTCCAGCAGGTCGGGGATCTCGTAGACCGCGGAGGTGCGAATTGCGGCGGTACGCTGCCGGAATCGTCCATAGTTTTCGGGCGCCAGCAACGTCCGGACGGCATCGCAGATTTCAGCCGGGAAGTTGCGGACCACCACTCCGACGCCCTGTTCCTCGATCCATTCCGCGTTATAGCGCTCATGCGCCATGGTCCAGGCGTTGCGCTCTACGATGACCGGCAGCCGCTTCGCCAGCGCTTCGCTGATCGAGCCCGGCCCCGGTTTGCCGATGAAGAAA
>Ga0182027_10011139_pt1 | contig 12734 bp, 10 predicted proteins | sample 712E1DmetaG_FD_121300 | JGI IMG/M metagenome (GOLD analysis project Ga0182027, IMG submission 121300) | Permafrost microbial communities from Stordalen Mire, Sweden - 712E1D metaG (Illumina Assembly) | ecosystem: Environmental > Terrestrial > Soil > Wetlands > Permafrost | place: Sweden...
CAGCCCGTTCTTTCAGCGGGGACGGCGAACACCTTGCGCTTATGATGAAAGAGGCGATACGATATAAAGGATATGCGTTAGTTGATATACTGCAGCCCTGCATCAGTTTTAACAAGATAAATACATATGCGTGGTATAGCAAAAAGGTCTACAGGATCGCGCAGGACTACGACCCGTCGGACAAAGCAGCCGCCATCCTGAAGTCCATGGAATGGGCCGAAAGGATACCGATCGGGATCATTTACAAACAGGACAGGCCGACTTATCATGACAGAATACCATTTCTGAAAGACGGCGACTCCCTTGTGAAAATAGGACCTGATCCAGCAAGGGTCGGCAGGTATCTGGAAGATCTGATGCATTGACAGTTATTTCAAATCACTGGGTTATTTGATGGTTTTAACCATTTATTTAGCTTTTCATACAATTCATCAGGATCGATCGGCTTGGAAACATAATCATCCATGCCGGCTTGAAGGCATTTTTCCCTGTCGCCTTTCAAAGCGTAAGCCGTCATTGCTATTATCGGCACATTCTTATTTTTCAGGCTTTCCAGGTGCCTTATTTTCTTTGTGGCTGCAAACCCGTCCATTACAGGCATTTGCACATCCATAAGTATCAAATCGATTTCGTTGTCCTCGAATAACTGAACCGCCTCTTTGCCATTTGCTGCTGCAATAACACGGCAACCCATCTTTTGCAGGTAGTGAATGCCGACTTTCCTGTTGATTTCATCATCCTCTGCAAGAAGGACCTGATATTTGCCTGATTTTCTAAAAGGTATTACCTCGATCCCCTCTTTCGGCAGCGCAGCACTCACCGACGATCCTTCGGCTATTTCAAACACCGCCGTACAGCTGAAGGTGCTTCCGATGCCTGTCCTGCTGGTGACCCAGATGCTTCCCTCCATCATTTCGATAAGCTTTTTGGATATTGCAAGACCCAGGCCTGTTCCGCCGAATTGTCTTGTAGTCGAATTGTCCAGCTGGCTGAAACTCTTGAACAATTTATCCATATTTTCTTCCGGTATGCCGATGCCGGTGTCTTCAATATCAAATTGAAGAGTGACCTTATTATCAAAACTGGATAACTTCCTGAGCGAGATGGTTACAGACCCTTTGTCCGTGAATTTGACGGCATTTCCGATGAGATTGGACAGCACCTGTCGTATCCTCATATGATCGCCTATCAGATCAGGCGGAATATCACCATTGATATTTGCTGATATAGACAATCCCTTTTGTCTTGCAGACACATTAAACAGATCAACTACTTCATTTATCAGCTTATTGATATTGAAAGTCGATTTTTCCAACTTCATCCGTTCCGCATCGATCTTCGAGTAGTCAAGAATATCATTGACGACCATTAGCAATACACCGGATGCATTTTTGGCAAGGCTGAGAAACTCCTGCTGCTGATCTGTAAGCTCCGTCGAGAGCACGGCATTGATCATGCCGATGATGCCGCTCATCGGTGTCCTGATCTCATGCGACATATTAGCGAGAAACCTGCTCTTTGAAACGTTTGACGCCTCGGCCTCTTCCTTTGCCTTGATTATTTCCTTTTCATACTGCCTGCGCTCCAGTTCGCTTGCTGCGCGGATACTGACCAGTTTAAGCAGGGATTCGGCAAGTTTTACCTTTTCCATGGGTTTGCGGCTGACCATGGCGATCAGACCGATCGGCTGCCCGGTGGTGCTGAAGAGGGTGGTCCCGATATATCCTTCAGCAGCCATATCCTGGAGGATCTGATCATTTGGGAACAGATGACGCACACCTTTCGGAAACGAGCAGATCGTCTTTCCCACAACACTCCCGCAAGGGGTATCTTTAAGGGCGTATGCCATATTCTCCTCATATCTGCCGTCGAAATAAATCGCGACAGTCTGCGCCGACAGGCATTCCTGCTCCAGGCTGTCGATGCAGATGTAATCCATGTCCAGTGTCACTGCCAGGTAATTGGCAAGGGACTTGAAAAAATCCTCGTCGGGTACGGCATAGCCAAATTGAAGCAGGTACATTTGGGCATCATCGATCATTTTGCGTTCCGTCACGTCCCTGAATGTCATTACGACACCCGATGTAATTCCGTTCCGGTCCTTGATCGGCGCGGCACTGTCAGCTATATGCCTTACTATTGCATCCTTTGAGGTCAATGTGGTGTGATTTTCCAGCGAACATATACTGTCTGTAGCAAGCACTTCTTCCACAGGATCTTTTGCCTTTTCGGAGGTTTTTGCATTATTAATGATGAATACTTCACTGAACGGCTTGCCAAAAGCCTCGTCCGTTTTCCAGCCTGTTAATTCCTCCGCTACCTTATTCAATTTGACGACATTTCTTTTCGTATCCGTTGTAATTACACCGTCGCCAATGGAATCAAGGGTGATTTTAAGCTGCTCCTGCTCCTCGTGCAGCTTGATCTGGTAATTCACAAGCTTTCTGCTTATCCGCCAGGAAATTATAACGGCAATTATTAATACAATGACAGTCAACAGGATCAACAGGATAAGCGATGCTGCCGATGTATTTTTAGAAGACTGATACGCTTGTCCGGATTGTGATTTATATTGATCGATGAGCAATTGCATTTTCGCATTGATCAGGGTCACCTGCGCAGAACCCAATGTCCTCGTGTTTTCCGCCGCCGCCTCATATTCGCCTTTTTCTGCGAATGCAATCGTTTTTGATCTTATCGGCGCCCAATCGCTGAAGGCGGTTTTGACATCGATCAATAATTTGTTGCCTGGATCCAAACCGGTTATGACATCCATATGTTTATTGAACCCGGCTATATATGAATTGGCATCATTTAATGCGGCATCCAGCTGAGTGGGATCCCTCGATAAAGCCACGTCCTTCATAGCCCTGTGAATCGCGATAAGGTCCGCATTGGCCTGCTCCGCCTCCACCCAGATCGCGAAGGATTTTTTATAGGTCTGCTCAAAAAGCTGGCTTGTCTTATTTAGCGCTATTACTCCTGAGGCTGAAATGGCAAGTATAAAAGCAATCAGAACTGCAAAACCCGATATCAATAAAATATCATATCTTTTATTTTTCATCATTATGCACCTTTTACCTGCTGTTATATGCTCATTATATAAAACACGCAGGTTAAGTTCAAGGTCAGGGTGTCAGGCACTTAACTTATTAAGTTATTTATGTCGGTCAATAACTTAATAAGTTAAGTGCCTGACACCCTGACTTGTCTATACCCGAATTTTCTGATAGTATAAAATATATGGAAAAATCTTTGAATGAAAAACGATATGAAAAGATACTGGAATTGGATGAGATCATCAGGGATGAAGTTATAAAATCCAGTTTAAAAAGCTTTCCAGTGAAATTAAGTGAAATTTATAATGCATTGATCAACAGTGATGCAGATGAAATAGCACGGCACGCACATGCATTAAAAGGGGCCATCGGCTATTTCGACGCCAAATATGCATATAGCCTGGCATCTGAACTGGAAATGATGGCAAGGGAAAACCGGACCGGTGAATCCCTGCCTGTTTTCTACAAGCTTAAGGCTTCACTGGAAGACATGATGGAATTTTTTGAGAGCCCGGACTGGGAGCAGCGTCTGAAAGCATAAGACCCCGGCTATAAGTCCTAGCTGCAAGTCCCTGCTGCAAGTCCCCAGCTGCAAGTCCTAAGGCTTGACTGCAGTTACCATTTATTAATGAGGTTTCAATCGATGAGATTCAACATTCTTATTGCAGATGATTATGATCTTAACCGGAATCTGATAAGGCTGATTTTGGAGAAAAAGATCCAGGATATATCAATTTTCGAAGCGGAAGACGGTAATGAAGTTCTTGATATTATTCATAATATCAATATAGACTTGGTTATACTTGATTTGGTCATGCCTGGAAAAAATGGATTTCAAGTTCTGGAAGAAATGAAGTCAAACAATCTATATAGTAGTATTCCGGTAATTGTAAATTCTTCGCTGGATGATATGGAAAATGTCCAAAAAGCACTGGAAATTGGCGCATTGGACTATTTTACAAAACCGTTGACAAACGATGACATTGCCATCAAATTGCCCCTCAAGACGATCAATGCATTAGAGTATCACAGGCAGAAAAAGGCCCTCATAAAGATGAACTCCCAGATGAGCGAGGAACTTAGGATCGCAAATCTTTTTCAATCATCCCTGATGTCGGAACGGAAATTTATGCAATCAGCCGATATGTACGGGCGGTATATTCCTTGCGGCAAGCTTGGAGGAGACTTTTTCGACTGCGAGCAGATCGGCGGCAGGATCTGGTTCATAATAGCCGATGTCTGCGGCCATGGTGTGACGGCTGCAATGCTTTCATCCATGATCAAGATCGCATTCAACAACTCGATCTCGAACCTTTCCACTCCTGAAGAAGTCATGACGAGGATCAACGGCTTATTCTGCAACATCCTGGGAGACGACAACCACTTCTTCTTTTCAAACTTCATCGGCGTCATCAAGGACGGAGTCCTTTCATACACAAATGCAGGACATTACTCACCGATAATAATAAACCACAACGCCGGATCTTCAGAACTTCTTCCTGAAAGTTCGCTCCTTGCCGGCATCGATAAAAACACCGTTTATAAAAGCAGGTCCGTGCCGGTAAAAAAAGGCGACTGCATAATCTCATATACCGATGGACTTTTTGAAAATTATCCGGATACCCTCGACAAAGGTTGGGAATCGATCAACGATTATTGCATCAAAAATTCCGGCATAATAGCCAGTGATCCCGAAACATTCATCGACATGATCATTTCACAGTTTGCCGAACCTGTTTCAGGTACATGCAAAGACGACGTCACACTGATGCTCGTTTATATCAAATAGCTTGCCGGCAAGCTGGCAAACCGGCGCAATAGTCCGACTGTGGTTATAGCGACAGTTATGTAAAAGTTACAGTGACAGTTTCGCAAGCGCATCCGCTGAAAATGGTTTCCCGTGCCCCGGATATATTTTAACAGCCTTTAAAGCTTTAACTTTTTTAAGGCTGTTTTTAAGATCGGTGAAATTCTCTACATATGGCGAAATATCAGGTTTTGAAAGATTTGTATACATATCGCCGGCGAATAGGTCTCCCTTTTTAGTCAGAATGACGATCGAACCCCCGGTATGCCCGGGAATGTGATGCACTCTGGCATCAAAACCATATTCCTTTAGATCCTGGCCGTCATGCAGGTATAAGTCAGGCTTGAATGTCTTGAAACTGCTGCCGCTTTCTTTTGCTTTTTTCTTGAATATGCCGGTTATTTTGCGGACAACTCTGACTGCACGGAAACGAAGGCTTCTAACGGCGCGTTCGTTCTGTTTCCCTGATTCCGCCATATCTGAATCCGATGCGTGCATCGCGATCTTAGCCTTGTATTTTTCCTGAAGTACGGCGCAATTGCCCGTATGGTCAAAATCGCCGTGGGTTATTGCGACAAGTTTGAGCTTATCGGGAAGGCATCCGCTGGAAAGCAGCTGCTGCTCAAGTTCAGGCCATTTGTCAGCCGTTCCGGTATCGATGAGGATAAAACCGCTTTTTACATCGATCAAAAAGGCGTTTACGAAACCTAATTCAATGATTTTGATTTTTTCGCCCATAATAGCCTCCATATATCTTTTTTGCTTTGCAATTGTTAAAAATAAAATATCATGATAATAATATCATGGAACAGTTTTTATAGCTATTGCCAATAGGTTTTATAGTAGACGCCTTTGGCACGATGATCGGCATTGGCGGCAGGATCATCCACGCGCCGGTGCTGACAAAAAACACGACCGGGTATAGACGTTTCCTGTACCCGGCCGCTTTTTGATTAAATATGATTCGGATGATTTGCTGAAATTCGCTTGTACCCGGCATACTTTATTGAGATTGAAGCGGTAGAATGCCATTCTGGTTTTGATTCTGATTCGAAGGCTGCACAGGCACTACCCTTATTATCTGAACCTCTTTTTTGTCCCCGTTGTCAGGTTTGTACCACACTTGAAGAATGTCACCCACTTTAATGTCGGATAAAGCAATCTTTGTCTGCTGCATGTTCCTGTTCCTGAACGCGCCGGTGCTGCCGGTGCCGGTAGTGGCGCCATCTGCAGAAGCGGCAGAATTATCTGCAGCGGCTGTAGTAGTTTCTGTGACGGCAGTGGTTCCCGCCGCACTATCAGTACCTGCTGTGCCGCCGTTGGTGTTCCCGCCATTGCTGCCATTGCCGCTTCCTCTGCTGAAGGTCGTGATCTGCGCATCGGCTGGAACAGTGATCGTTATCGTTTCACCTGTATACTGCCTCTGACCGGCTATGCCCCCTCCAAATCCGCGACTTGGATTGGATGTGCCATCACCGTTCCCCTGACCCTGCTGATTCTGTGAACCCTGTGTGCCCTGCCCGCCTGACTGAGAACCCTGCCCGCTCGGACGCTGCCTTTGCTGGCCGTTTCCCGGAGCGCCCTGCCTTATAGCCGGCATTACCAGCAAAGCCAGCGTAATATCGCTGCCGGTGATGGATTTCACCTCGCCATAGAGATCGGCCTGGTTCGCGGAGGCATTACCACCAGACCCGGAAGCATTTACTGAATCTGATGCGTTTGCTGCATTTGTAGCAGCAGCATTGGAGCTGTTGCCGCCGCATGATGAAAGAATGAAGACAAATGCCAGAAATATGTATAAAACCGCTCCCTTTTTAATATACGTCTTGATAATAACCACATCCCTTCTTGTACATCTATACTTATGAGTATACGACGAGTTTTTGAAGCAAATCCGGAAGATTTGTAAACAATTTATGAATTTATATGCCTGTGAGTGCCGCACCAAATAAAAACAGAGCCGGCAATGGCCGACTCTGCTGCTTACAATTAACTATAAGGCATAATTTATAGTACAGTATAAAAATCAGGCTTGCATATTAGAACTCAAACTTGACGCCTGTAAGCTTCTCGCTCAATGTCCACAATTTCTCTGCCAGTTCAGGGTCGATAGCCCATGGCCATACGCCGCCGTTTGATTTGCTGTCGGCCGGGTTGGCAACTGCAATATCGCAATCCTGGCAATATACGCCGCCCATGCCGTCAAGCTGCGGGCTGGTCGCGCACCAAATGCTCGTAGCAGCTCCCTGTGAAGTAGCTTTGTATGGAACACCCATATCAGTGCCGACAGGCATTCCATCCTTGTCCAAAGTGAATTGCGGCCGCATAGCCGGATCCAGATCGTATCCAAGGTTGGTATTGGGTATAACGCCAGGATGAACGGCGAATGCACGGACATTCTGAGCCTTGGCACGTTTGTCCAATGCAACTACGAACAATGAAACAGCGGACTTGGACTGCCCATAGGCGCCCATCCTGCTGTATTCCCTGTGCTCGTAATTGGGATCGTCAAAATCAACTGCGCCCATATGATGCGCAAAAGAGGAAACTGCCGCTATACGGGCGCCATTTGCCTTCTTCAGTGCCGGCCAGAGCCTTGCCGTCAGCTGATAATGGCCAAGATGGTTTATAGCCAGCTGTGATTCATAGCCGCGCGCATCACGCCTCAGCGGAGCACCCAGAATACCTGCGTTATTGATCAGCATATGCAGCGGTCTGCCTGAGGCAATGAATTTCTTTGCAAATGCATCTATTGAAGCCGGATCTATAAGATCCATCGGCTCGAGTTCCACCTTCGGAAGGCCTGCGACATTGGTCTTTGCTTCCGCCATAAGTGAAGGCAGCACGGGTACGACAACGGTAGCGCCTGCGCCTGCCAGAACTTTTGTAATATCAAGGCCGATTCCCGAACTTCCGCCGGTCACGATCGCAACTTTCCCCGTGAGATCACGTTTTCCCAATGCTTCCTGAGCCGTCGTCATAGGGCCGAATCCTGAATTGATAGGGGCTTGTACAGTTTTTTTGTCAATAGATTGGCTTGCCATTTAAAGATCCTCCATTCATTTGAGAGATTTTCACAATAGAATTGGTTAGTTTTACTATTCAATTATAAAAAAGAATACATGCATTTGCAACTGTTATAAAACAATTATTCTAATGGAGTGCCTGACACCGTTATTTGAAACTTAATACGATAAATAATATTATGATCCCTATTACAAGTACTATGACCGGCAATAAGACAGCCCAATAGTTTTTTTTGGCCGGCGCCATAGAGGAGAGTGGCGGGTCTGGCACATCTATCTGGCTGATATCGACATTTTGCGGATTTCTGAGGTCCCTTGCCATTTCTGCTGCGGAATCATAACGTTCTTCTTTTCGGCGCCGCAGTGATTTCCTGATGGCTGCCCAGATACCAGGGCTTACATCTTTCCGCAAATCTGTCAGCGGTCTTATATTGGCCGTCATGTGCTGATACATCGTCGTCAGCGGGTTATCCCCGGTAAAAGGGGGAGTGCCGGCTAAAAGGTTGTATATCACGCATCCTACTGCATAAATGTCGCTCTTGGCGCTGCCCCGCTCTCCTTTTATCTGTTCGGGCGACATATACTCAGGAGTGCCCATCAGATTTGAAAAGCCCCTGTATGTCACTCTGGGAGAACCATACATGCCTGCGATCCCGAAGTCGATTATTTTAAGGCGCCCGTCTTCTCCGAGAAGGAGGTTCTCAGGCTTAATGTCCCTATGGTATACTCCATTCTGATGGCAATAGTCCAGTACATCCAAAAGGTTTGAAACAAGTTCAACGGCTTCATTTACAGGGAACGGGCCCTTTTCCTGTATTACCTGGGCAAGCGATTCGCCTGCGGCATATTTAATAACAAGATATGGTGGATTGCCTTCAGAATACGAAATGGCAATTGGAAGGTCGGGGTGATTGAGCAGCTTCCCTATGGAAATCTCACGCTTGAACCTTTCATACACGGCAGGATCTCCAAGCTGCGTCATATCGGGCAGTTTCAGCACGACTTTGACACCTGACTGAAGATCCTCTGCAAGAAAGGTGCTGGCAAAACCGCCGCGCCCCAAAGTATCAATTATCTTATATTTTTCATCGAATATTGCACCTGTTTCCGGTATGATCCCACTCCACCTTTATCATTAATGCACCAGATTATTCCACCAAACGAAATTCAGATCGCGCTGTCGCCGGTCTCGCCGGTGCGGATGCGGATGGCGTTTCCAATAGGATAGGTGAATATCTTTCCGTCGCCGATCTCACCGGTGCGCGCAGCGCCGATTATTACATTTATGATTTCATCCACGATATTGTCCCTGACAACCATTTCAACCTTTGTTTTAGGCAACAGATTTATATTCAATTCAGTATTCCATGATGACTCGACATGTCCTTTTTGAAGACCGCATCCAATCGCCTCTGTGACGGTCATGCCGCTGATTCCAAGTCTGCCCAGCGCATCTTTCACATCCAGGACTTTGTCTGGTCTCAATATACATTCTATTTTCGTCATTACTGCACCGCCTTCATTCAAATTGTATTTACTTTTACTGTCATTATGGTCATATTATCATAACCGCCGCGTTCATTCAATAATTCCACTATCTGCTGCAGCCTGTTGCCGGAAGTCTCCTCGCTGAGCATATCAGACGAGGTATTTCCGATCAGCAGGGAATTCAATTCATCAACTGTCGTGTGCTCCAGTATTCCATCGGTAACCAGGCAAAATACATCGCCAGGCATGATGCGTCCGGAATAAAAATCGGCAGGGATGATGGGGCGGTCGCCCAGGGCTTTGAGCAAAATATGCTTGCCCGGGTGTTTCATGGCCTCCTCATCCGAAAGCAGTCCAAGCCTCGATAATTTACTCACCAGACTGTGATCTTTAGTCAATTGGGTCATTTTACCGGCGCGAAGTAAAAATATCTTTGAATCCCCGACATGAGCGATATAGAACTTGTCGCTATTTATCAGCAGCGCGCTTAATGTGCATTTCATGTTTTGCATGGACGTATAAGTGCTTGAAAGGTCATAAATATGCATTGCCGTATGCTGGACAGCATTTTTCAAACGCTCCGGCACCTGTTCCGGATACTCGCCGAAGTAATATTCCAACAGCAGCACATTCACCGCTTCGGCGCTCGCCACCTCTCCCGCATTGCTCCCGCCGACGCCGTCGGATACCACGAACAGGCTTCCGCGTCTATCTTTTTCTTCCTCGCTGTCGGGTATGAAGTATCTATGGCTATCCTCATTATGAGGACGGACTTTGCCTGCATCCGTATAGCTTTCCACCTGCAGGTATTTTATATCGCTATATCCTTTTGCATTCACTATCTGGATACCCAATAAATCACCTCCGGAACAGGCAAGGGAATACCGGATCTTATCCGGTATTCCTTCATTGTTGCTTTATTATTATATCAGGATTCCCCGCCTGTTAATATCCACCTGTTTCCAATACATTAATGGCATTAAATACATTATGATAAACTTTTAACTGCAATTATCCTGCGGCCTTGTTTTTTACTGTTGGTAACAAGATATACGATGCCGATCAACATCCATACAACTGTTGCAATAATAGCTGCGATCGCTGCCGTCTGTGTTGCTCCGCCACCGAGGATGCCAAGGTAAATGACGGCCAGGAGCATGCCTATATTTGCAAGTAATCCAAGTATCGGTACAACGATATGTGTAATTGGATTGCGCTTTGGGTGCCTCATAAATGCAATAAGTGATATCAGGTTGGTCATACCGTACAATACAAAGGTACCGATATTTGAAACAAGCGTAACAGCTGTCAGATTGGTTATTGAAATGACCCCAATGGCCCCTACAATTGCCGAAACGATCGTGATGGTCCAGACCGCCGTATGAGGAGTCGCATGCTTGTGGTGCAGCATTCCCAGCACGGACGGCATCTCGCTGTCCTTTGCCATTGCATAAGTTACTCTGATCCCGGTATTCATGCAGGCCAGCGTTGTTCCAAAAACTGCTATAGCCACTGATATTGCAACAACGACCATAAGGAAGAATCCCGTATTGTTCAGAAGTGTATCGCCAAGGATCCTGACCATATCCCCGATCGGCGCGCTTGAAGCAGCCGCCGCATCAAGGCCTGTCTTGCCGCTTACCGTATATGATGTATTGATCCACGAGAGAGCCCCTGCATACTCAAGAAGATAACATATCAAACCCTGTATTACAAGCGATAGTATTACGCCCCTGCTCACATGCTTCGGCGATTTGGATTCACCGGCAAGCGCCGTGGCTGATTCGAACCCGACTAAAAGCAGGATAGCTATGGTCGATTGGAACAGCACATTTGCCAGACTGTGAGGGATTATTATGGAAGTAAAGCTTTGATGAACGAACTGTACATGCTGCGGATTCTGAACCCTGTAGATGATGGCCAGTATTGTTACGAACACAAGCGTTACGATCTGTATAACGTTGATAACGATACTGGAAATCGTCGAACCGTTTATTCCCCTGTAAGCCACTGCTCCCGTCAATGCAGCAAACACGACGGCGATCAGGATCTGGCCGAATAGAGGTACGGCCAATCCGAACTGGCCGAGTATATATGTGATCAGCGTTGCCATCATTGCCACCATTACACCGGGATAGATCCAGTAATAAAGGTGCGAAAACCAGCCTACGATAAACTTGACGATCCTTGAGAATACCGAAAGCTTTGACGGTTCATCCATAAAAGCTTTTTCGGCAAAGTAGTAGGACGTTCCTGTGCCGGCTTCAGGATATATTTCGGAAAGTTTTGAATAGGATATTGCAGTTAAAAATGCCAGGATCAGCGCCAGGACCAGCCCTGCAAACATATCCATCGCCGTCGTGCCGCCCGATGAATTGACCTGGGCCGCCTGCAGCTGAAATGTCAGCCACAGGAACGCACCCGGTGCGATCAAGGCCATGGCATTCATCGTGACTCCTGTCAAACTCAGTGTTTTCTTCAATTCAACCTGTTGTGCCATAATACGTTGCCCCCTTCTTAAAATAGATTATTAAAAAAAATAAAGGCGCCTGGATTTTGATCCAAACGCCTTCGTTTGCTGCCTTATAATAATGATACAACGATATATATTTATACTAATGTTTATGCTGCTTCTTATGCATATATTTCTGCCTATATAAACAAAAACGACCTTCGGGAAAAACCGAACGTCATCGTATACTGGTTTATTTAGGCATACAAAATATTAATTTAAACCATAGTAACATGCAATTAATTATAATGCAATAGTTTTTATAAATATTTTTTGTTATTTTTTATTATGCTATTTTTTATTACTCTTTTATTATTTATTTTGTTCTGCAAAGTCATAGGCCCTGTAAGGATTCTGAACCTTCATCATCCCGCCGTCGACCCCTATTATTTCCCCGGTTATATATGAGGCTTCTTCCGAACATAAAAATCCTACAAGAGCGGCAGCTTCCTCCGGCTTGCCAAAATACCCCGCCGGTATCTGCTTGAGCTGCAGATCGCCCCTTGACTTTATCATTTCATCCGTCATATCGGTGTGTATGATCCCCGGCGCGAATGCATTAACGGTGATACCATATGGCGCAAGCTCCCCTGCGCCGATCCTTGTCAGGAGATTCACCCCTGCCTTTGAACAGGCATATGCCGCAAGGCCCACATCGGCAAGTGTTCCAGAAATGGATGTCGCATTGACGATCCTTCCGTAATGATTCTTCTTCATCCATGGTATCGCAGACTGCATGGTAAATATCATACTTTTAAGGTTGGAGGCGTATATGTGGTCAAAAAATTCTTCTGTCATTTCTTCAAGAAAACAGAAATCAAAGATGCCGGCATTATTCACCA
>Ga0182027_10011140_pt1 | contig 12734 bp, 17 predicted proteins | sample 712E1DmetaG_FD_121300 | JGI IMG/M metagenome (GOLD analysis project Ga0182027, IMG submission 121300) | Permafrost microbial communities from Stordalen Mire, Sweden - 712E1D metaG (Illumina Assembly) | ecosystem: Environmental > Terrestrial > Soil > Wetlands > Permafrost | place: Sweden...
CGGATTAAGCGGATCTAATTGAATAGCTTTTCCATAAGCATCCAACGAGAATGCTAAAGCGTTTTGCGCAACGCCGGTAATATTTCTATAGACTGAGCCTAAAACTTCCCAGTTTCTGGCGGATCTTGGGCTTAATGTCACTGCAACTCTTCCTTCATTAATTGCTTGGGAAAGTAATGTCTGGATTGTGCTCTTATCTTGAGCTGTTAATGAACCCGACGGGGATGCTTGGGTTGGACCTTTTTGGACAGCTAAAGCGTTTGCCAAAGCAAAGTTTGTTTGCGCCATGTCAACTCTATAGAGGTCTACTTCCGGATTCATGGCTTCTGCTTTTTGTAAGTATTGGTATGTTAAAGTTCCATTTTTGTTAGCCTGGGAAAGCGCGAGTCTATGATAGTAATCGGCAACTGTCACATGGTAGGTTTTGAATAACACCGGCACTGCCGCTATTAGAAATAGTATGAAGATAACAATTGGGAAAAGGTCGATTTGACTATTATTATTGGTTAGAGCTTTTATTCCGATCGAAAATTCCAATACTTTTTCTCTGATGGATTTTTGCGACATCATAAGAGCAGCAATCACGAGTAGTGATGTTACCAAAGATACAATAGTTGTTGCATGAATAAATAGTAAACCAACTACTGCCAAGCCGCTTACCGCAAGCGCGTAGGACATAACTCTTGAGTCATCTTGAGGCTCAACTGATTCTTTAACGGTCATATTCTTCCAGCTATTAGCTGCTACTACTACACACACAAATACTAATCCTAGAAGTCCTAATAATCCTAACGTTCCTAATTCTTGCAGGAACTCGTTGTTTGCCGAGTCAAAAGAGAAGCTCCAAATATTTAGTTGGTTAAATTCTAATGGTTTATAAGTTGCAAAGTTAAACAGGTATGTCGACGGACCGGTGCCGATAAAAGGCGCATCTCTAAATACCGAAGCGCTTATTTTCCATGAAGTTGCTAAAGGTAATTGAATTTCTTTTGGAAAGTTTGCCTCTAAATTCTGTACTACATTAAGCCCACCGGGAAGAGGTAAATATGCCAAGGCAAAAACTAAGGCCGTTGTCGCAACCGGGATTAAGAATAAGCCTAATGTTTTTCTAATTTTGTGTGGTTTTGCAATAAACGCACAGACTCCAAAAACAATTAAGAGTAGAACGTAACTTGGCAAAGAGCCGGTTAATACAATGATCGCCGAAAAAAGAATTGCCAAAGGCATTGCCACTGCAACAGGCAAATATTTATTGACTTTTGTTAAGGAAAGAAGCGGTAAAGGCAAGAGCATCAATAGAAAAGCTATAGTCGAGAATGTGGCTCCGGTTGGAGTAAAGTTAACTGCTTTGGCAAAATCAAAGGGAAGAAAAAGCTTGAAGAAAGACATTAAACTTATTACCGCAATAATTGTCGCACTTCCATAAAGCACATATAAAAAGCTTTTTACTTTGTTTAATGTTCGAAGCTGTGAAACAGTTACAAAATACAATAGTATATATACTACCCATGAAACCGCCGATCCATGCACATTTGGAAAGTTCCCATAAATCGCAGGATATTTAGTTGCACTAAAAATAGTCGACACTATTACTACAGCTAATAGGAATAGTAATGGAATGTCTAAAGGAGTTCTGGTAATTGTTACTTTTCCTTTTAGAATCCAGGAAAAAATCCAAAGCCCAAGTAGAACTACTGTTGTTACAACCAGAAATATTAACTTTGGCAATACAAAAAATTCTGTGGTTTGGTTAAAGAATAAAAGAGGTGTCACTCCGGCGACAACAAGAAGTAAAAGCGTAATTGCGTTGTCTAGATAAGCAGATATTCTTTGTTTCATAAAAAAATTATTTCCTAAAGTTTAATACTAAAGATATAGATATTAAAACAAATATGCTATAACCAGTCAATAAGCAATTTAACTATTTATCCCTTGACAACACGTAATTAGAATCAATATACTAATTTTATGGATCAAGGATTTTCTCTGAGCTTATTTGCCTCGCGTTTTCCTAATGATAATGCCTGCTTAGAGGAAATTAGGAAGTGGCGTTTCTCCGGAGGAATCTATTGCAAAACCTGTAAGAAAACGACTAGGCATTACCGACTAGCTAATAGGCCTGTTTATACCTGTAAAAAATGCCGCAGGCAAACTTCACCCTTAGCAAATACTCTTTTTGGAAAAACCACTACCCCACTTAGGATTTGGTTTTATGCGCTATTCATAATGACACACGCAAGAGCCAATATTTCCGTAAAATCATTACAACGCGAATTAGGTGTTACTTATAAAACCGCTTGGAGAATGTATGACAAAATCTTATTTCTCATGGAACAAAATAATGGAGATTTGCTTTCCGATGCTCAAGTCCGTAAATGGGTTTTCTTTAATAAGATCGAATTAAAAGTGGTGCAGAAAAAACAAGAAACAGCGGTTTAATTTTTTTATCTACTATTAACAGCGCGTTTTAATAACTCAAAAAAATCGTCTTTTGCACTTTTTCTTCCCCCGTTTTTTAATAGCTCTTTTATTTTTTTATCTTTTATTCTTAGACGCTTTTTTTGCATATTTGAAACTATTCCATGTTTTGTGTTATATCTTTATACCTTTCCTGGTTACTTAATTTATCTGCATATTCTTTAGTTTTTTCTTGCAACTCGGTCATCTTGCCAACCAATTCTTCGTTACCAAGTTTTAGGTCAATGTTATGAACTCTTAATTCTTCTTTCATTACAAAACGTTCTAATTCAAACCTGTACAAAAGTCTTATGTTAATCCACGCAAAAACAATTGTTAAAACAATCAGTAAAACAATCAGCACCGCTGTTGCCTCATATGAGGCATAGACGCCAATCCTTACTCCAACTAAAGCCAAAAACCCTAAAATAAAAGTAACTATAATATTAATGCTTAATAACTCCAGTGCAAACATACTGCTGATTGAATCCGTTGTAAACATACTCATCAGTCCCCTGGCCGGCCAACGGAGCAATATTGCAGCGCATAACAAAACAAAAGATATTGCTAAGGAAAGTGGCGTGTAAGGAACGTTTGTATTTATTGGCGATAATTGTAAATATAGAAATCCTAAAATCGCCATAAAATTGATTACAAAAATAATAAAGGCAAATAGCTGAACCGCGTGAAACCTGGTTGGCGCTTTTATCCGCGGCAAGATTAATGCTAAACCAATTAGTAAAAAACTAAATCCAATACTTAAGTTTATTTGTTTTACATAAGCTAAACCAATCCCGAACATAAATAAAATGCCCGCTACAATAACTGCTACTACGCAAAACATTGATGCAACTAAACAAGCGGTTTTTAAAACTTTATTTATTGGGTTAAAAGGGGCAAGTTTACTTTCTAAAAAAAGTGGAATGACCGCTAAAATAAGAATAACCGCAATAATTGGCGTTGACAATAAAGATAAAAATCCTAATCCCAAAACCAATAAACTTATTACTAAAGAAAATTTCTGTAAAGTATTTGTTAGTTTTTTATTTTCCGGTAAATGGATTTTTGTAAGCGAATAACTACTTTCGGGCATCAACTTAAATATACCACTTACCTCTTCTTTTTTCAGTTAAACTAGCTTCTTTGAAAAATAGGGTAGATTTAAAGAAAATTTAATGATAAAATTTGAGATACATTCCGCGATAGCCCGAGCTGGTCAAAGCGAGGTGGTAGAGCGGAAAGAGTTCAGGAAATACATTCCGCGATAGCTCAATGGTAGAGCAGGTCGCTGTTAACGACAAGGTTCTAGGTTCGAGTCCTAGTCGCGGAGCACGTTAGTACGGTATTCTGGTTTAAGCAGGATACCGTACGGTTGTTTAAAGCTAAAAGTAAGTTTTTTACCACTGATTAAAAAGTTCTCACCGATTTTATTTAACACAGTTTGTTTTTGCTCAGCCATACCGTCTAGCATAATTTCCCGTATCTGAAATGCAGTATTTAAAAATTCTTCTATTAGTTCCAACCAAGTCTTCATTGAATCATTACTATCGGTAACCTTGCTTTTATTTATATCTAGCTTTTTTATCAATCTCTCTTTTTGTTCAAGAAATTCTTCTTTAGTAAGCTCCCCGTTTGTTCGCATCTCAACCAACCTATTAATTTGATCACGAGTTACTTCATTTTGTTGATTTACGTATTGCAGTGAGTGTTTATTTTTATCAACTTCATCCGCATGTTTTTCTCTTACTAGTTCAAGGCCTAATCTCCAAACTTCCTGATCAATTGAGATAGAATCAACCAAATCAAGAACAATCTTTTTTAATTCAGCATCACTCAGTTGTGACTCTTTACAATTACCTCGTCTTTTTGTGCAATGATGGTATGCGTAACAACGGTAATCATTAATGCTTTTGACAAACTTTCTTTTAATTGTGGTCGTAATTGCGCATCCACAAGTTCCGCAACGAAATAGTTTTGTAAATTCACGTATCCAATTTATATTTTTGGGTCTGGATCTATCTTTTAGCTTTTCTTGAACTAAATCAAAAAGTCCTTTACTAATTATTGCTTCGTAATTCCCTTCACAAAGTTCACCATTGTGATAAAAATTACCATAATAGGTAGGACAGACAAGAATTGACCGCATATGGCTCTTGCTAATCTTTTTATCTTTCTTGGTGCGAAGTCCTGCTTCGTGAAGCTCATCAAGTATATGGTTTAAAGAATAGACACCAGTCGCTGCTAACTTGAATGCTTTTAAGATAAGAGGCGCTTCCAGTGCGTGTGGTCGGATGTTTCTTTGTCCTCTTTCTCCAAAACCCTCAAAACCAAGAGGAGCTGGCTTCGGATATTCATGTCTATCTTTTGCTTTTCTATTTAGCCCTCGCTTTACATTTTGACTGAGTAAGCGAGAATATTGGTTTGCCATACCAAAGTGAATCTGAAGTATTAAATGATCACTGTCAGGAGTATAAATATCTCCCAAAGGGGTTCTAATCTCTTTAATGATACCGTCCTGCAGGAGTTGCAAGACAATTCCTCCCTCAAGGGGATTACGGCATATACGGTCAGGTTTCCAAGTGAGGATTGCATTTGCAGTGCCGGATTTTATTGCTTCAATCATGGCAGTAAATTTCTCTCGTTTATTTGGCTTAAAAGCACTGTGTTCTTCTTGTAACTTAGCGACGATATGAAGCCCTAATTTAGCTGCGTGTTCATCGCACTCGGCATTTTGATCTCTAATTGAGGCTATCTGTTTTTCTTTTGCCTCAGAAGATTTCCTTGAATACCGGATATATTGCAATTCTTTCAAGATTGTTGTTTCCATAACTCAAATGCCCGTACTGGTGTAGTCAAATCCGTGAGGATCTGTCCAATACGGGCATTAAAAAACCCCACGGCTAATTTGACTACGTTTTTATTATCCTCTCCTAATAATTTAAAGTCAACTCTTATAGTAAAAATAACCCTATTATAAGAAGTAAAAGTTACTATAACTTTATTAATAACTTTAAAGTAATAGTTACTATATAGTTACTGTTATTAAATGTTTATCTTGCTTACATCAATCTCTTCATTTTCGTTTTTCTTATCTAAGTAAGCCAAATATATTTCTTGCTCTAACTCATACCATTTTTGAATATCCTCAAAAAATACATGTGGATAATAATGGCCATATGCAACTTTTCCTGGAGGCTGAATATTAACATTATCTTTTAATCTGTTATTAAGAATGTGGCTTTTCCAAATCTGGAAACTTTTAATCGTGATAAACCCGTAATCATAAGTTGAAACATGAATTGTGGCATTTGCCAACAAATTCCCTTTATCTTTAAGTACAATCTTAATTTTTACATCTACATCTTTCATATGTCTCCTTATTTTGCAAATATCCGGCTCTTTAACCTATTTAATGTTTCGTGATAATCTCGAGCGTTAACTAACAAAGTGTCAAAAAAGAATTGATGAGAAATCTGCTCACAACGAACTTTATCCTCAAATACAAACCAGCAGATGTGCCCTTCTTTTTCTATATTTATAAGAACTCTTTTCATAACAGTTAGCACAGCAGCTTCAGCTAAATCACGAGTTCTATAATTTTCTGTTTGAATATTAGGCATAGTGTTATTTCTTTAGACGGGCAAATGAAACCTTATTCAGATTTCTATTTATTGTTAATCCTGAATGATTTTTTCTCTCTTTCGTTACAACAGATGATGGTTTTAAAAGTTGTTTAATAAGTTCTATTTTTAGATCACGCGGATTAACCCTTAATTCTTCTGATTGATTAAATGTATATCTAATTTGCTGACGCGATGGATTAATACCCAAATTATTTATTGAATTTACAATAAGTGCGAGAATCGGATAATCACCAAAGAATGAGAAACGATTAGAATTTCGCAATTTACGAAACGTTGCAGAAATACTCCTGCGAGGATTCTTTAAGAATAATTTTTCTGTAATTAATATTGCTTGATTAAGTTCTTGATATTGAATATTCATATTTTTGTCTCCATTTCAATTTCAGAATTTCTTCAACAACAACTTCAAGATTTTCTGCAATTTGATATATCTCTTCATTGGTAAGTTTTCGTCCGTATTTTGATTCAAAAACTCTTTTAACATCATTTCTTAATTTTTTGTTTACATACTCCATACAGATATTTTAGGTTCTGTTTTTGAGGATGACTACACTCTAGAACTGTAAAAACGAGGCTAAAAGTAACTAATTTTTGAGGATGGCTGAGGAACTATAACTTTTGATGATTCATTGACACACAATTTATCCCAAATTTACTTCCATTTGGAGTCTTTTCAATAATAAAGAAACTATCTTCTCTATTTGTAAGTTCCAACTTTTTTCTGATTTGTTGAATGGTGTCTCTTATTCTTCTTTCTGGAGAAGCATGCTCATATCCTTTTCGTGGAGGCTTGAGAGTCTTTATTAACTCACCCGGATAAAAAGTTTGTCCTATTCTTCCAGATAAGTAAAGTAAGAGTCTAAATGGATTTTCAGAAATGGCAAAATTAGCATCATAAGCTACTCTGCTAGACACAGTATACATTACCCATCCACTCTTGACATTTATGAGTAAACTTGTAACTTCATGATCAAGCGCTCTACTCTTTTTAGATAGAAGTTTATTAACTAGGCGTTTATCAATATCTTCTACAGGTTCATCAAGGCTTATTTTCATCTTAATCTGAGAATATTTTACAACAAAGTAATAACTATTGCTCTTTTATCATGAAAGAAATTATTAATCAGCCTCAATCCCTCGCGCGCGTATAGCGCCGATAAACTTAATTATAGCTTCTTTATGCGTGCCGAAAAACTATTTTTTGTACCTAGATTTGCGTGGCAACGTTGAAAAAGGTTAGCAAATGTTAGCATTTATCTCATCAAATTTGAGTAAATTTTAGTATTTGTAGATATAAAGTGAAAAATCTTATCAAATCTTAGCAATTCTTAGTATGCCCTTTTTATCGTGGGAAGAAACTCTTCTTTAGTCCTTTTTATCGTGTCGGAAAACCTTCATTCATGTGTAAATAACTCCAAAATATCAACAAATATCAACATTTTCAGTTAGTAACACAAAAAATCTTACCAAATCTTACCAAATGTACATACAAATAGCATAGAAAACCTTAATAAAACTCAATAATTACTAAGCAAAATACTTAGCAAATCTGAGCAAATTTTAGTATGCCGCTTTTTATCGTGTTACCAAACCTTCATTCATGTGTAAAAAAACTCAACAAAACTCAACATTTGCAACTTGTAAAGCGAAAGATTTCAGTAAATTTCAGGATATTTTCCATTTGCATATGAATAACGCAGAAAATCTTAACAAAACTTAACATTTATAGCTTGCGAAACGAAAAATCTTAATAAATCTTAATACCTTTTATAGTGATGAAAAACTTCTGTATAGCCTCAAAATGTATTTTACAAAAGTTCTTTTGTGGGTACTTTTAGAGCTTTGGCGATCTTATGGATGTTATCAATAGAAACATTTTGCTCTGCGCGCTCAATAGCGCCGATATAGGTTCTATGTAGCTTCGACCTGAACCCAAGTTCTTCTTGAGAAATTCTTTGCTTTTTCCTCAATTGTCTAATTCGTTCTCCAAGTTGTTTTCGTGCCGGAGTTGATTTCATACTCATAAAATGGTAGGAAAATGCATTCAATAACTCTACAGACAATAACTAGCATTATGATCTCAAAAGATGTATATTTTACCTATGCAAACAGACGATAAAAACAAAAATGAAATACATCTAACCAAAGAGGAACACGAAGCTGTAGACCGAGAATGGAAGCTATTTATGGCACAGGCTCCAAAAGAAGAAATTTCCGGAGAGTGGTATGCGCCAAAAGGTGTTGCTGAAACAATGCAAAAAACTATTGCCTCTCATGCTCTGTTCGATCTTGCGGAAGACTATTTGAGAAGAACAAATGGATCATCTATAGAAAGGATTGACGATGCTGAAAAGAGTAATCTCTTTGAAAAAGCTATTACCTCGGCTTTAAAAGCAGCATCAATTGATCCAGATCCATTAAATACATACAAGGCTGGAATCGTTTTGGAAAAAGCCGGTAAAATTAATGACGCTAAGACATATTACCGGTTATTCTTGGACTACTCATCCGATCTTTTGAAAAACGAAAATGAAAATTACAGAATTACCGTTCAAAGAGCGATAGATGATGTTAAATCAAAAAATATTTTGTGAATTAGATTGATATTAGTATGTTTATTTTTTTTAAAGGCATAGTTATTTTATTTACCGCGATAACACTTCCCTTTAGTGGGTTATTTGCTCATGCAAAACCTGTAGCTAAACCAAAAGTAGCCATAACTGCTTCCCCAACCCCAATACGAAAGGCATCCCCTACGCCTCTTATTACTCCTAAAATAGGTTATGATGCAAAGACAACACAAATACCCACATTTGTTTTACCAACTAATACGCCTACTCCGACAGTCGCGGTTATCCAGACATATAGTATTCTTTCTCTCTCGCAATTAGTTAATATGAATGGAGCGAATAGTCAATCGGTGTCAGCAGCATATGACGCGTATAACACATTTTTACGAACACCAAATCTCGCGTATATGACTCCTGCGCAACAGCAAGCGCTATTTGCTCCAATACTTACAGCAGCGGTGCAAAACGTTGTTAATCAACAGAAAGCACAATTGCAGGAACAACTTAATACTGTGAATCAACAATATTCTTCTCCGACGCCAACATTAACGCAAAATTCCAATCAAACTCCAAATGTCTTACAAACATGTATTAATAATAAGATCGCAACTATTAACAGTAACCCTTATCTTTCTGAAAGTAGTAGAGAGGCAGAGGTAGCCAATGCGCCACAGGCATGCGCAAATCAACAATAAATGAAAAAAATAATAATCCCAACAATCTTAGTGTTTATCATCATATTCTCTCTCTTTTATTGGTTTGCAATTAGACCTGCTCAAGTAAAACATGACTGCTCATGGGTAAAAATGCACTCAAATGCTATTCCTTATAGACCGGCAATGACACAGGCGGAGTTAGAATCAAAAGGAATTATAAGGACATGCAATAAGGAATTTGAGCTTTTACATAAAATGGTGCCAACGTATAATGCAAACACAGATTCTCGTTATACTATTTTAACGAATAATAATTTTTCATTTCCACAAAAGGATATAATTTGGAATGCAACTTCTTGTAGGGAAGATGGTGATAAAGTAATTGCAGAATATAAAAATCCTATAAATGCTGTGCCCGCAAAAGACTGGTATGAAAAAGCATCACCGCAGCAGTATCAGTTCTGCCTACACGATAATGGTTTATAATGATGGAATATAAAGGATAGTTTTATGTCCAAAATAACCATAGCAAAAGGCAATATAACGAGTTTTAAGGGAGATGCTTTTATAATCCCCTGCGATACAGATTTAACCTATAAAAAAGGAAATGCAATTATTCAATATTTTGTTGATATTTCAAGAAAAAATGATGGCTACACGCATGTAGTAAATGCTACCTGGAATAGAGCAAAGGAATATGAAAGCAATTTGCTCAAAGAACTTGCTTCAATCGGAAATTGTGAAATAGGAAATGCTGTAATCACAAAAGCATATCTGTTTGACGTAAAACATTTTATTTTCATGCCCTTTTTTAATCACAATGAACCGGAAAACAAAATGGATTTCGTATTGCTTCATCAAGCTCTGCGTTCAGCTTTGAACCTTGCTACTCTCTATGAGATTAAAACACTCGCTATTCCTTTACCTGTTCTCCACTTTCCAAAAGAAGAAGTATTTACTAAATTTGTAAAATCTTTATTTGAAATTACTTCCAAAAAGACTCTGCAAAACGAAGAAATGATGGATATAATCATGGGAGTTTCGGAAGAATATAAAAATACATCACTGGAAGAAATTGAAATTTACCGATAGTGACAACCAAGTATTAACCTTTATTTATATATCTACCAGGAGGATAATAACCGCAGTGAAAATACTCATTATTTGCTTAGTTTGAACGTGAGTTATCAGGAGTTATCGGGGAGCTTTATAATTTGGATCCGATGCTTCCTGTAGCGTTCTGCGTTTCAAGTTGTTTAGAAACCTGTCCCCAATAGGATCCTGATATGACTGTGGCTTCGTCTTTGATGGTGTCATCTTGGATTCTTTCAACTGTTTTATTGATAAATTGCTCTGTTTCATCAGCTTTATGATAATTCAATTTTTCTAAGTAGTCAATTATGCTAATAATAAACAGGTGCAAGATAGAGGCGTAACAAAAGTAATTGAGAAAGATTTATCAGATATCGATAAATTTACTACAAGCGTTGTAGACGCGGTAGGAGAAATGATTCAGAAACTTCCTTGGAGTTCAGAGTAACAGTTGCTAATATTTATTATTTGTTATTCTGGTTGTATAATTATTTCAGAGACTTTATGTGATGGGCAAAATCCGTAGGGTCTCTATTTTTTGACTTCAATCTTAGAAAAGAGTATAAGAAAATTAAAACTCAGGCTTTTTAAGTAAAGGATCAAATAGACAATGGGTAAATTTTTTAGAGAGATCCCATCGTGGATGTTTGGGGCTGAAGTTTAATGGAGTTTCTAAATTTAACTTCGTTAATAACGATATTATTTCCTCACAAAGAGATTTATTAACATCTGTTGAAATTGTTCCATAGAGGTATCTAACTGCGGATACGCAAATACTTGAGACTTGCATTGCTCCAACTATCTTAGAATCCACTGCTGAACTGAAAAGTATCTCTGGATTTGGTTTAAAAGAAATAGTCTTTTCTAGATAATCTCTAGTTAATGCATATTCAGCATCAGACTGCCCTGTGTCTAATAAGATGTAAAATTGTTTATAACCGCTGTTCAGGCATTTTCTAATAGTATTTTTTAATAAGCTATACTCATGCTTATGAAGCAGTTTCTTCTCGTCTCCTTTAAAACTCCCATCAGGGTTCGCGTATGCCCAAGAGTGAAATGTAACATTCTTACTTGATAAATAATCCGACATAAATTTTTTATACTTATCAATATAACTGCTAGAAAGACCACCCCAACATAATTCACCCCAACAATTCTTTTTTATCCTGTTAGTTAGAAATGCTTGTTCTAATTCTAGAATATCATCCTTAGGAACACATAAACAACCAACAACGGTATGGTTTTGGCCAAAGGATTCATCAAGGAAGATAAACATATGGGGATATTATACAGATAATTGGCGGTTTAAGTTGCTAAGGATTTTTCTTTCTTCTCTTATTTCCGGATCCTTAGTAGTTTTTACTACGTCATCAAATTTTTCCAACTCAGAACTAACCATAGTTTTTAAGTATTTGAGGTCTTCATGAGCAATCTTTACAATCTTGTTCATAATCTTATTATTAAGAATTACCTAATCGCTGTCAAGAGTAGCTATTATATCACAGTGTCTAAAATTGTCTGATATAATCAGAGCATGAAATTTATAAAATCAATATTTCTAGGAACAAAGTTATATTTTGGAATGTATGCAGATGTGGTAAATAAATTAGATCTTTTCATAAAGGATTTTGACAAAAATTCAAAAGCAAGAACGGGAGATCTGAACTATTTAAGTTCACGGATTAATTCCTTAAAAGCAATTCTTAAAGAACTTTATCCTCAGTCAATTGCTATATTTATATCATTAGTCTCACTTGTAATTGCAATAATTTCAATCTTAATAGCAGTACTTAAAAGATAAACGTTTAAAAATATATTAAACATGGAGAGTTGAATAATTTTCTCTTAGATACTCCCGATAATAGTTCCCTATATAGTTAACCAGAAGAATGAGCTGATTTTCTTCAAGCGCTTTCTTGCGCGGCGTTAGAAGTTAGCGAGGAGCTTGATAATTTGGATCCGTTGCTTCCTGCAATGTTCTTTTCCTCAAGTTTTTTACGAACCTCTCCCCAAAAGTCTCCTGAGATGGCTTTTGCGGTTTCTTCGTCTTTGATTGTGCCATCTTGGATCCTTTCGACTGTCTTGTTGATAAATCGTTGTATTTCATCCTCTTGATTATAGCTCAATTTTATCTTAAATACTCCTGATACCAGTTCCCTACATAGTGAACCAGAGGGAGCAAATTAACCCTCAAATTGACTTCTTTTTTAACTTAGAGGACAATGTATTTGTAGAAAGGTTTTTATGCAAATCCCAACACGACTTATCGTTTTTGTTTCAATTATTATATTCGTTAATAATTTTGTATTGTATTA